>Ga0224510_10001155_pt1 | contig 17883 bp, 20 predicted proteins | sample SF_May12_sed_USG_FD_170161 | JGI IMG/M metagenome (GOLD analysis project Ga0224510, IMG submission 170161) | Sediment microbial communities from San Francisco Bay, California, United States - SF_May12_sed_USGS_4_1 | ecosystem: Environmental > Aquatic > Marine > Sediment | place: USA: California... | reverse complement strand
GTGAGCCGTGGGTGCGAGCTGAACGGCCACGTCGTCGAGAAACCCCCGACGCTGGTCGGGTCCACGCTTGATGATGTCCAGGTCTTCGGGAAGGAATGTGACGACCCGGACGTGACCCAAGAGGTCGGCGGTTCGCCCCAGGCGCTGCTTGTTCACGAAGGTCCGCCGCGGTCCCCTCCTCGGCACCTCGATCTCCACGAGAGAGGTGACGTCCAATGAGCACACCTCGCCTCGTATCACGGCCGACTCGGCGTCGAATGCGATGAGAGCATCGTCGGGCGCTCCCCGGAACGATTTCAACGACCCGAGATATCCGATCGCTTCCAGGAGGTTCGACTTGCCCGCTCCATTGCTCCCGACGAGCAAATTGACCCCGGCCTCGGGAGCCCACTTCAGCTCCGGATATGACCGGAACCCGCCAAGAGTCACCCACTCGAGCCTCATGCGATCCGCGCGGCGCGGGCGGGCATCCTCGTCGCTCAGATACGAACGGGCATCAACAGGTACAGGAACTCCGGATCGTCCTTACTGTCGATGACGCTTGGCTTGAGCCCGTCGATCACGCGAATACGAACTTCGTCTCCAGCGATGGCTCCCACACCGTCGGCGAGGTACCGAGGGTTGAAGGCGATGAGCACCGATGCCTCTGCACCCGAGTACTCACCGGGCAGGTGCTCGGTCTCACCTCCCACATCCTGTCGGGTGACCGCGATCTCGATACCACCGTCCTGCAGCGTGAGCCGGACGGGAATGTGATCTTCGGCGACCAGCGCCACACGATTCAACGCTTCGAGCAAACCCTCTTTGTCGACGACGATCTCGTTCGGGTAGCTGTCAGGAAGCAGGGACTGATACTTGGGGAACGTGCCCTCGATCATCCGAAGCCGCAGGCTTCCCCGGTCGGACGCGAACACGCCTTCCCTGGTGTCGATCCCCACGCTGACCTTGCTTGCACCGACCGTTCTCGGCAGTTCTCGGAGCCCCCGCGCCGGGATGAGCCCCTGCCCGCTCAGTCCGACTCCCGGCAAGTCCTTCACTGCGAGTCGGTAGGAATCTGTCGCGACCAATCTGACACCCTGGTCCGTGGTCTCGAACAACACGCCCGTGAGAATGGGGCGGGCAGCGTCGGTGCTGGCGGCAACCGTCACCTGCCCGATGGCAGAAGCCAGAGCATCACCGTCCACGTCGGTGCCTTCGATGGTCGAATCGTCGAGCGTCGGGTAGTCATCGATGGAAAGAGGTCGAACGCTGAACCGGGGCCCTCTACCGAGGATTTCGACGTCGGTGTCACCTGCCGAGATCGTGACCGGTCCGCTCGGCATCCTCCGAACCGCGTTCTCGAGCAACTTGCCGGGGATGAGCGCCCGCCCCTCCTCCATGACCTCGACGTCGCATTGGGTACGCACCGTCATCTCGAGATCGGTCCCTGTCACGCGAAGAGTCGATCCGGTGACCTCACACAGGAGCCCCTGGAGAACGGGCAGTGCTGCTCTTGCGCCAACGGCGCGGTTGGCGCGGGCGAAGACATCGCCTAGATCATCACGCTCGGCTCGTATACGCACAGGTGCTCGTCCCTTCTCTTCTCTTCTTCTCTTCTGAATTATTGATTGGTTGTAGTGATAGGGGCTGTGGATTGTGGATGACGTGGTGAAACTACCGGAATCACGGGCTCTTCTGCCATCCCGCCGTTGTGGATGATCCTACGGGTATTCCACATGCCGGGGGCGGGACGAAGCGTGGTTGTGGAAGACCCCTGTCTTCTCAACAGCGTCATACAGGCGTTTTCCTCAGCTCCTGGGTGAGTTGGGATACCCGATCGAAGACCTCGCGGTCGGTCGTCATGATGCGGCGGATCTTCTCGACTGCGTGGAGCACCGTGGTGTGATCGCGCCCCCCGAAGAGCACCCCGATCTTTGGGAGAGACAGATCGGTCAACTCGCGACAGAGATACATGGCGATCTGTCGGGCCAGCACCAGGGGCTGACGCCGGCTGGATCCGGTCATCTCGTCTACGCCGAAACCGTACAACCGGGCCGTGGCGGTGAGGATGTCGGGTCCGTTGATCGCTTTGGACTCGTGTCCCGGCAGCAGATCCTGAAGCACCCGTTCGGCCATGGCGAGGTCGATGTGCTGGTCGGTCAGTGATGCAAACGCCGTGACTCGCGTCAGCGCCCCTTCGAGCTCGCGGATGTTGTCCGATACCAATGAGGCGATGAAGTGGAGGACATCCGAGGGCACCGATCGTGCCGAGAACTCGGCGTTGCGATTGAGGATGGCGATCCGGGTCTCGACATCGGGAGGCTGGATGTCGGTCAGCAACCCCCACTCGAAGCGGCTCCGGAGTCGATCCTCGAGCGTGGACAGGTTGCGGGGATGGCGATCGGAGGAGATCACGAGCTGTTTTCCCGATTCGTACAAGGAGTTGAAGGTGTGAAAGAACTCCTCGAGGATCTGCTCCTTGCCCTCGAAGAACTGAACGTCGTCGAGCAAGAGGATGTCCGTCGAGCGATACCTGTTCTTGAACTCGTCGGTCCGTTTTCGGCGAATTCCGTCGATGAATTCATTGAGGAATGTCTCGGAGGTGACGTATCTCACCTCCAGACCGGGATACAGCTCGACAGCGTGGTGGCCGATCGCGTTCAGCAGGTGGGTTTTGCCCAGGCCCGCCCCTCCATAGATGAACAGCGGGTTGTAGTTCGTTCCCGGTTGTTCGGCCACGGCTTGGGCGGCGGCGTTTGCGAACCGATTCGACGGTCCCACAACAAAACTCTCGAACCTGTATTTGGGGACGAGACGGCTGGTCTGTTCCTCGGCGCCGCGCTCCGGTGCGGGTGCCATACCCTCGTCGACGGGGTCGAACAACGCCTCGGGCGACTCGTCGCTGGCGGCATATTCGAGGGTCGTGTCAGGACCGTAGGCCACCATGAACGCGTGTTCTATGGCGGACTCGTGTTTGTCGAGGACCCACCGCAGGTGGAAGTCGTTGGGAGCCACGAGCGTGACGGTCCCGCCCTCAACGTCGACCGACAGCCGGCTCAGCCACGTTTGCCAGTTGCTGGGGCTCACGGTCGTTCGAAGGATGTCCTGGAACTGGGACCAGCGATCATCGGACCACTGTGTCTGCACCACGCGTGCGCCCTCCTCCCATCGTTGCGCGGGTGTTACCCGCTGTGCCCTGGCGACGCCCGGTCGCTCGGTTCTTGCCCCGACCGAGGCAACCAAGTTGTCCACATGCCCATCCACAGGTGTGGAGAACACAGGAACGCCCCCGCAGGGGCGAGCGTCGCTACGTACAATTGTGCGCGAACAGCTCCGTCGTCGGAAGGGGGAAGTGATCGACGATGCGGTTCGGTGGCGCCACTGTATGGACCCTGATTGGCCGCGTGCAAGAGCGCGAGAATCGGACCTGAACGTCGTTCATCTGGTTTTCGCGAATACGAAACCCCTGGTGGGAGAGGGTTTCTGAGGCGTTCACGATGCGGTTTCCTGCGAGAAACATCGAATACGGCCGTGAATCGGGTTTTCGCGATCGATGACTCAAATATCGCGACCTTGTCCGACTTTGACAGTCACGGGGCCCGGCCGTAGCCTATTGCGGTCTATCTCGACCCCGTAGAGAACTCATGAAACGGACATATCAACCAAAAGTACGTAGGCGGAAGCGCAAGCACGGTTTTCGCCACCGGATGCAGACCCGAGCTGGTCGCGCCATCCTGAAGGCCCGTCGTGACAAGGGCCGCAGACGACTCGCCGCCTGAGCGGGTCGTCATCGAATCCCTTCGCCGTCGGTCGGATTTCGATCGTGTATTCCGTACCGGACGCAGAGCCAAGGTCGGAGGAGTGGTCGTGATCGCTGCCCCGGGAATGACGAGCTCCTTCCGGCATGGCCTTGTGGTCGGCCGGAAGGTTGGTGGAGCGGTCGAACGCAATCGCGTGAAACGTCGGCTCCGCTCGGCCCTGCGCGCGGCAAGTCCACCGGCGGGCGTTGACGCTGTGGTCATTGGATCGAAGTCGGTGACCGACGTGGACTTCCGGGTCTTGATCGGGTGGTTGAAGGAATCGCTGGCTGGAGGAACCCGGCGTGGCAGCTGACAATGCGGACAAGCGACGATGGACGGCCGTTCCGGTCGTGCTGCTGATCCGCGGCTACCAGAAGGTTCTGAGTCCAGCGTTGGGCAAGAACTGCCGCTTCTCCCCCACCTGCTCCACCTACGCCGTCCAGGCGCTCGAGACCCACGGTGTGTTCCGTGGGTTGTGGATGGCGATTCGTCGAATCGGGCGCTGCCAGCCATTGTTTGAGGGCGGATACGACCCCGTCCCCGGTCGCGAGGAGTTTGGTCGGTGCTGAGTGCGATAGAAAATGTTCTCGGACAGGCGTTGTCGTTCTTTTACGATCTCGTTCCGAGCTTCGGTTTCTCGATCATCCTCCTGACGATCGCCATCAACCTGGTCCTGTTCCCGCTCACGCTGAAACAGACGAGGTCCACGAGAGCGTTCCAAGCGATCCAGCCGGAGATCAAGCGCATCCAGAAGGAGCACAAAGAGGATCCTGAGACGATGCAGAAGGAGCTGATGCGCGTTCAGCGGGAAGCCGGCGCCACTCCCCTGGGCTGTTTCCTCCCGCTGGTGGTGCAGATGCCCATCTGGTTCGCCCTGTTCCGGCTGCTTCGGGACGTTGCGGCCGTGGTGAACGGGACAGCCGTCGAGGCGATACCGATCCCGGACCCGTCGGCGCTCCTGACGGCGATTCGGGCCGGCGAAACCCATTTCCTCGGGATGGAGCTGGGAAGGACCATCAGCGAAGGCGTCACCGGTTCGGGATTCGTATCGGCAATCCCCTACGCCTTGCTGATCGTCATCATGGTCGTGTCCCAGTACATCCAGCAGTGGCACGCCCAGCGCGGCTCCAACCAGAATTTGGCAGATCTGACCCCTCAGCAGAAGCAACAGCAGCAGACCCAGCAAATGCTCACCCGATTCATGCCGCTCGTGATCGGTTTTGTGTCCTGGAACTTCCCCGCCGGCTTGGCCGTCTACTGGGCAACGAGCAACCTCTTCCGGCTCGGTCAGCAGTTCGCAATCTTCGCCATCGACGGTCGACCGCCGACTCCAGGCAGCAACGGCAATGGCGAACCAAAGAGCGGGGGCCCCGACAAGCCCGCCGGCCCGGACGACGGGAACGGGAGCGCCAAACCCGTGAGGCCCCACCCCGTGTCTGACAAGAAACGCCGCCGTAGGAGGAAATGAGCCGTGGATTTCGTGGAGGTCCGTGGAAAGACGATCGACGTCGCAGTCGAGGCTGCCATGCAGGAGCTCGGTGTGACCGATCGCGAGAGAATCGACGTCGAGGTGATCCAGCAGCCGGAGAAGGCCGTTCTTGGCCTGTTCGGAGGCCGGGACGCAGTCGTCAAAGTCAAACTCAAGCCCGCTGATGGCAAGAAGCGCCGTCGGCGGCGCCGCAAGAAGGGTCCTGGCGGCGAGGAGTCTGGATCAGAAGCCAATCGCCATCAGGAATCGGGTCGGCAGGACCCGTCCCGTTCCCGACAGCGTAATCGCGACAACGGTGATCGAGGCGGTGGCCAAGGCAACCGGCAGCATCGCGGGGACGGCAGTGAGCAGGGTGGCGGAAGAGGGCAACGCCCTCAGCAACGCTCTCAGCAGCGGCGCGATCCGGGCGAACGGCCGAGAAGACGGCAGGAACGAGAGGAGAACACCGTGTCGATTGAGGAACAGGTACCGGTTGTCGACGAGTTCCTGACGGGATTGGTAGGCGCTTTCGGGTTGGATGGAGCGGTCGAGGTCTCGATTGACGGAGATGTGATCATTGCCAACGTCTCCGGAGGGCAGACCGAGGCGATGGTGGGCCCCCGCGGTTCGGTCATCGAGGCTGTCCACGAGCTCACGAAGACGGTGTTGCACCGACGTACCGAGTCCTCGTCGAGGCTTCGTCTCGATATTGCGGGATATGCGGAGCGGCGCCGGCAGGCGCTGGCCATCTATGCCGCCCAGCTCATCGACCAAGTCACAGCTGAAGGCGGCGAGGTCATGCTGGAGCCGATGTCGGCATCGGACCGGAAGGTCATCCACGATGCCGTTGCGGACCGATCCGGCGTCAAGTCGTATTCCGAGGGGGAGTCTCCACAGCGATACGTGGTGATTGCAGCTGAGAAGTCAGAGGACACGTCGGAAGAGGAATGACGGCACGTCGCGAAAGGGCCCCGCTTCGGCGGGGCCCTTTTTGTTGCTCTGTGTCCGTTGTTTCACGTGAAACGCATCGTGGGTGAGTGTTTCCCGTGAAACACCGGGGCTACAATCCCAGGCGTGGATCCTGAACGCCGCACTCGCCTCGAGGAGTGGACCGGCCAAACGATCAGCGGAGAGAAGGACGCGCTGCTGAGACGGTTTGCCGACTGGCTGCGGGAAGAGGCGATCGCGGCAGGAGGCGTCGGGCCGGGGGAGCGCGATCGGGTAGAGGACCGCCACGTCCTCGATTCGCTTGCCTTTGCCGGAGCCTGGCGAGGACGCCTACCACACACACTGGTGGACCTCGGTTCGGGGAGCGGTCTCCCGGCTCTCCCGCTGGCCATACTCTTTCCTGATTCCGAGGTGGTGGCGGTGGATCGATCGGGAAGGCGGTGTCGTCTCATCCGGAGAGCTTCCCGCATCTTGGATCTGGGGAACGTGACGGTGCGCGAGTCGGACATCGCAGACATCGACATGGTCGCGGATGTCGTCGTGTCTCGCGCTTCCCTGCCACCCGAACAGCTCCACACCCATCTGGCGAGAATTGCTGCACCTGCTGGGGTGGCGGTTGTGGGCGGCTCTCACGTGGCGGTCCCCTCGGTGGCCGGCTTCACCACCATGGAAGTCCCGCCCGAGGTCCTTGACCGTGCCGTCTGGCTCCTTATCATGGCGCGGCCGTGAGGAGGCTCAACCCTTGACTTCAACTGGAGTGATAGTCGCCCTCGCCAACCAGAAGGGGGGCGTAGGGAAGTCAACTACTGCCATCAACCTCGCCGCCGGGCTCGCCCTGGCCGGACGCAAGGTATTGGTGGTGGACCTCGACCCGCAGGGCAATGCCACCTCGGGTATGGGGATAGATCGAGCAGGCATCAATCATTCGATCTATGACGTTTTATTGAAGGATGTAGCGATTGAAGATGCTGTAGAACCGACGTCCGTGCGAGATCTGTACGTTGTGCCCGCCACGATCGATTTGGCAGGCGCAGAAATCGAACTGGTATCTGTGTTTTCGAGAGAACAACGCCTCAAGGGGGCACTGCAAGGCATTCGAGACCAGTACGAAGCCGTTCTCATCGACTGCCCGCCGTCACTGGGTCTGTTGACTGTCAACGCCCTCGCCGCTGCTGACGAGGTCGTGATCCCCATCCAATGTGAGTACTACGCACTCGAGGGACTATCCCAACTGCTTCGCAACATCGACCTCGTGCGGTCCAACCTCAATCCGAGCCTGGCCATCGGTGGCGTGATCCTCACGATGTACGACGCCCGGACCCGCCTGGCCAAGGAAGTGGCGGACCAGGTCCGGGGACACTTCGGCGCAACCACCTATCGCACCATCGTTCCGCGGTCGGTGCGGTTGTCGGAAGCCCCCTCCTTTGGCGAACCCATCGAAGTGTTCGATCCGATGTCGAGAGGGGCGATCGCCTATCGCAATCTGGCCCGTGAGTTCGTTGCCCGGCACGGTTGGGAGGAGGAGAAATGACCACACGGCGTGGTGGACTCGGTCGCGGCCTCGAGGCGCTCATCCCGACGGGTCCGGCGGAGTCCGGATTCGCGATGGTGGCAGTAGACAAGGTCCAGCCCAATCCGAACCAACCCCGATCACGGTTCGACGAAGAGGCGCTGGCGGGTCTCGCCGAGTCGATCCGGGAGGTCGGCGTACTTCAACCGATCGCCGTCACGCCGGCCGACGATGCGGGCAGCCATACGCTCATCGCGGGGGAGCGGCGGTTGCGAGCGGCCAAACGTGCGGGCCTCACCGAGATCCCCGCCGTCATCCGCACAGTCGATGACGAGGCGTCGCTCACCCAGGCCCTGGTCGAGAACATCCAGCGTCAGGATCTGTCACCGCTGGAGGAAGCCGCGGCCTACAAGCAACTCCTCGAGGACTACGGCATGACCCATGAAGAAGTAGGAGGGAGGGTCGGTAAGAGCCGGGTGACCATCACCAACACCCTCCGGCTGCTCGGGCTGGCGCCGTCGATACAGGGCATGCTGGAGCGGGGTGAGTTGTCGGCCGGTCATGCCCGTGCCCTCCTCGGGATCGAAGACGGGAAGTATGCCGAGCACATCGCCGGCAGAGCCGTGGAAGAAGGGTGGAGCGTCCGCCAGGTCGAAGAAGCCGCCCGTATCCGGAAAGGGACCGATTCCGAGGACGACCGTCCTCCTCGGATACGCGAGGTGCGGCCGGTTGAGATCATCGAGTTGGAGAACCGACTCACAGAGCAGCTCGGGACCCGGGTCCGGATCCAGTACAGAAACCGCAAGGGCAAGATCGAGATCGGCTTCGGCTCGCTCGACGACCTCGAGAGGCTGTACCGCCATTTCTTCACCTGACGGGAGCTCTCCCGCAGTCCCGGAAGAAGTCCTCGATCCCAGCCACGACCTTCTTGCCGGTATCGGCATGGAGTTCGGTGGCGCAGACCACCACGGCCGGGGAGCGCGTCTCCCGCAGGATCGCAGTCGCCCTACCGCGCTGCTCCAGCTCGAGCGCCGACGCCACGTGGGAAGCGAGCCTCGCGCCGGCCTCGCTCCGCGATCGAGCCGTCTCGAATGAGAACACGCCCTCGTCGCCGTCGGTTGCCAGCTGAAACGACACGATGATGTCGGCCCCTTGCCGATTGGCGCGCTGGGCCCGGAGACGCTCGGGCAGCACCGCATCCATGGATCTGGAAATAATTGGCAGGCCGCCGTGCTCCTGGAGGGCGATGGCGGCTGCGGTGGCGGCCTCCCAGGCCGCTTGCGCCTCTTCTGGTGAAGTAGCGGCAGGATCGAAGAAGACGCGTGTGCCGAGGATGGTGGGTCGGAGCGTTCGCAGCCATTCCCGTTCGCGGATGGTCTCTCGCCCGGTTTCGAGCTGCCCGCGGCTGACGAGACGGAGCTCGGTTATGACCTCGGGTCCCGCCACACCGTCCTCCAGCAGTCCCCGGTTGTACTGGAACTCGGTGACGGCCCGCTGGGTGTCGGGACCGAAGATGGCGTCGGGTTTGCCGGCGTCGAATCCAAGGTTGTTCAGCCTCGTCTGGAGCTCACCGACATCGTCGCCGCGGAGCATCGGGCGTCGGAGGAGTAGCAACCGATCGCCCAGGCGATATCCGGCTTCGTAGAGGGAGCGCCAGGTGTCGGGCCCGACGATGCCATCCACGTTGAGGCCGCGTTCGTCCTGGAACGCCCGCACCGCGTCGGCGGTCGCCTTCCCGAACTCGCCTCGGGCGTCGGGGTCGCAGCCATGGCCGAGTGCGGCGAGGCGATCCTGGATGTCCCTGACGGGGTCACCCGAGTCATCCAGACGGTATAGACGCATACCTCATGCTCCCACATCGGCGCCTCCGAGGAGACAAACGAGGACGCCGCCGGGTTTGGTTCCCCGGCGGCGTCCTCGGTGGATCGAGTTGGGTGTGGTCAGCTGATGTATTCGGCGAGTTCGGCCAGCAGCTGGTGTTTGGGGCGAGCCCCGACGATGCGCTTCTTCTCGACGCCGTCCTGGAACAGGATCATCGTGGGGATGCTCATCACGTCGTAGCTCGCCGGTGCCTGCGGGTTCTCGTCGATGTTCAGTTTCCCCACCGTGAGCGCCTCCGGATTCTCGCCGGCGATCTCTTCGAGCACCGGAGCAACCATGCGACACGGACCACACCATTCGGCCCAGAAGTCCACGAGAACGGGTTGACTACCCGAGATCGTGTCGCCAAACGTGGCGTCGGTGAGAGTGATTGTGTTTCCAGCCATCGGGTTCACTTCCTTGGTTCGTTCGATCAATCTTCGGTCAAGATGTGCTGTGCATCGAGGGCGGCCTGACACCCCGTTCCGGCCGCGGTGATCGCCTGCCGGTACACAGTATCCGCCACATCCCCGGCGGCCAGGACTCCGTTGACCGAAGTACGGGTGCCAGGGCCGGCGATGACCACGTATCCTTTGTCATCGAGGTCCAACTGGCCCTGGAAGATGCTCGTGTTCGGTTTGTGGCCGATCGCCACGAACACCCCGTCGACAGCCAAGGTCGAGCGCTCGCCTGTGACGGTGTCCTCGAGCACCACACCGGTCACCTCATCGGTGCCGAGGATTTCCGCAACGACGGCATTCCATACGACCTGGATTTTGGGATGCTCCATCGCCCGGGTGGCCATGATCTTCGAAGCCCGGAACTCGTCTCGGCGGTGCACGATGGTGACCTTTGAGGCGAATCTCGTGAGGAACAACGCCTCCTCCATCGCCGAGTCGCCACCGCCAACCACCACCAGTTCCTTGTCGCGGAAGAAAAAGCCGTCACAGGTCGCACACGCCGAAACCCCGCGGCCGGTCAGGGCCTGTTCGCCGGGGACGTCGAGCCACATCGCCGAGGCGCCGGTGGCGACGATCACCGTCCGAGCCAGGTACTCGTCGGCGCCGACGTTCACCCGAAACGGCCGCTGGCCGAAGTCGACTTCTGTGACGTCGGTGGTCACGAGCCTCGCCCCGAACCGTTCGGCTTGCTTGCGGAATCGGTCCATCAGCTCCGGGCCCATGATCCCGTCCGGGAAACCCGGGTAGTTCTCCACGTCGGTGGTGATCATCAGCTGTCCGCCCGACTGGCTGCCTTCGAACACGAGAGGGTTCAGGTCGGCGCGGGCCGCATACAGCGCGGCCGTGTAGCCGGCAGGACCGCTGCCGATGATGATGACGTCTTCAACAGTGCTCACGTATGTTCCTCGGTCGTTCGCTTCGCCCACAAGAACGCACCGACTGCCGCAAATAGTCCCGCCTCCACCGCGTAGGCCCCCCAACGCCCCAGGGGGATGGCGAGGGCGCCGTGGATGGTCATGAACAGGAACACGATGGCAAACGAACCCAGCACGATCGCCGGGATCGCCAGGGCAACGATCGTGAGGACCTTGCGGGCGCGATCGACGGTGAGAGAGCGGACCTTCGAGGCGATCGACTCGAGGAAGTCGGCGAACTTGACGGCGAGATCTTCCACTACGGCGAGGTTAGTGGACTCGGTCGACCTGCTCGACTCGGCCTCACTCGATGAGCGTGCAGCTCCCGGCTGAGTAGATCACGGTGACCAGGGCATCGGTTGCATCGTCGACCACCACGAACCCCTCGACCGGCTCACCGGCGATCGACCCCGTGGTGACGCTCACCACCCGTCCCTCAGGCACGTCGAGGCACGTCGGGCTCGGCAGCTCCGCCTGTGAGAAATCGTCGGGGGCGAGCCTCTTGGCGGCGCCGGGGTCGATGAGTGCTGCCTGTTCGTCGAGCATGCGACGGAACTCGTCGACCGTGGCGGTTTCGGCGTTGTACAAGAAGGTGCGCGTGACGGCCTGTTCTGTTGCAGCCGCTGCCGTCGTTTCCACCGATGCTTCGTCCGAGGCGTCGGCGGGGGATTCGGCAGCGAGTGCGGCGCCGGCCAGATCCGAGGCGGTGGTGTCGAACGAGCCGTCACCGTCGAGGGCAGCCATCTCCTCCACTGCTTCGAGTGGTGTGTCGGTGCCGCCGAGATTGCCGGCGATTCCGACCATCACGAGCATGGCAGCAGCCGCCGAACCGACCGCCAGCCAAACCCGGTTCAACGGCCTGCGTTCGAGGGGCACCACCTCGGCACCCATGTCGAGAGCTGCGTGCACGCCGGCCCGCAACCTGGTTCGCTCGTCGTCGGTCATGGCAACCGGAGTCGCCTGGCGGAGCATCTCCAGGATGTCCCGCTGCACGGCGAGCCCGGCCCGGCATTCGGCGCAGCTCTCGAGAAGCGACTCGACCTCGGTCGGGTCGCCCTCGTAGGAACCGTCCGCGTACGCGGCGATCAGATCGGGGTCGTGGTGCTCGTGCATTGTTTCTCTGTCATTCGACGTCTCATGTTCCGTGGATGTTCCCGAGTGTTTCCGCGAGCAGCCTGCGACCCCGGAAGACCCGCGACTTGACGGTGCCCTCCGGGATCTCCAGGACCTCGGCGATCTCTGCGATGCCCAACCCATGGAGGTCGGACAGCACGACCGCGGCGCGATAATCAGGAGGGATCGACCGCAAGGCCTCGTCGATCAGGGGCCGCACCTCCACCGACTCCAGATCGTCGAGCGTGGTGACGTCGACCGGCTCGTGGTACTCGGGCAACGGGTCGGCGCGGCGGCGTTTCGCTTTCCGCAGCAAGTCGAAACACGTGTTGGTGGCGACCCGGTACAGCCAGGTCGTGAAGGCGGCTTCGGCTTTGAACCGGTCGGCCTTGCGGAATACGGTCAGGAAGGTCTCCTGGGAGGCGTCCAGTGCCGCCTCGCGCGAGCCCATGAGCCGAAGGCACACGGCGAACACGAGGTCCTCATGACGGCGCATGATCTCGTCGAGGGCTGGCGACTCCCCTTGCGCCAGCCTCGAGACGAGTTCGACGTCCGACGCCTCCATCATCGGGTGAAGCGTACTTCTGCAAGCTCGCCGAGATGGCCCCCGTCGGGCGAGGCGGGCAGTGAGGTCAACCAGATCGACCACCATCCACCATCGCGAGCCGGAAGCTGAATCGCGATCGCCGATCCGGCCGCCTGGCTCCGAGTCACCAGGTCCCAATCGTCGGGGGTTGCGGGCAACTGGGCCGACCACCCCAACTGATAGCCGGTTCCCTCGACCATCCCGTCGAGCTCGAGCATCTTCGGAGCATCTACGAGGCGCAAGGCCACCCCGACTCCCGGCTTGAGCGAGGGGAACGGGTCGATGTACCGCTCGGTCCGCCACACTGTGTCGAGGTCACCGTCGACGAGATTGGGCAGCCGCTCGTCGTTCTCCTCGTTCTCGCCGAACGGATCGACGGAGGAGAGCTCCGCCACTGCCACCGGTTCCAGCGGGACGGTTGTGGACGACGCCGCCGCCACCACGACCACCGTGGACGAAGGGAGGATCGGATCGCCGTCACCTGACTGTGACTCGGGCATGAGGATCGGGATGCCGGCGTCGGCCAGGAAGACCCTCCCCACAAACACCAGCCCGGTGGCCGCCAATACGAGAGTGATCGCGGCCAGGAGGAGACGCCGGGCAAAACGGGGTGACTCGGGAGGTGGGGGAGTGGGGGTCGGTGCCGCCCCGAGTTCGTCGGAGAACTGGCGCGCCGTGAGCCGCCCCGATCGGGCTCGCGCCAGTATGTCATCGACCTGGGGGCTCAGGCCGTCCACGATCTCCGATGGAGAAGGCCCACCGGGTGGCCGCCCCGTGAGGCCCTCCTCGAGGGCGGCTGCCAGGCTTCGCACATCATCGACGGCAGTGATCGTGACCGGCGATCTTCCGACGCCGCCCAGCTTGGCGGCGTGCGCCACGGCGTGGAACAGGCACCCCGTATCGATGGCGCCGTGCACTATGCCTTCTGCGTGGAGGGCGGCGAGAGCATCGGCCAACCCTGCGCCGTTTGGAAGGAAGTCCTCGACGGGGATGGTTTCCGACGACCGCAGCCGATCTTCCACCGAGATTCCGCCTGTCCACTCCGACACTGCGTACACGCCATCCGGTACCTGTCCCGCGGTGTAGACCCACGTGAAATGAGGATGAGAGACCGCGGCCGCTCCTCGCACAGAGCTGAGAAACTCTGCTCTGCGGGCTTCGTCGGCGTCCGGACCGAGCACGCGGATCTCCACTGGGCGGTCGAGCGACAGGTCGGTGGCCAACCATTGCTCGATGTCGCCATCGCGACCCAAGCGGACTTCGAGCCGGAATCGGTCGGGGAGCGGTGGAGGCATCGTCAGCCGGTTCTGTAGGCGACGGCGAGCACGCCTGGGCCCGAGTGGGTTCCGACCACGGGTCCGAGCTCGGCGACGATCGGCTCGATACCCGGCACTGCCTCTCTGATTGCGTCGACCAGCGCTTCCACGCCTGCGCCACCGCCGTGCATCACCGCTACCGCTTCGAGTTGCGACGCGCGATCCGACACCCTGGCCACGAGCGCAGCCAGTGCCTTCGATCTGGTGCGGACCCGGCCGGCGGGCGCCACCGCGCCGTCGGCGAAGGTGATGAGAGGCTTCACATCGAGCAAACCTCCAATGAATGCCTGGGCTCCGCCGATGCGTCCGCCACGCTTGAGGAACTCGAGCGTGTCGAGAGCCGCCAGGATGTCGGTGTGTTCGACGGCCGATAGCGCGGCAGCGACCACCCCGTCCAGGTCGGCCCCCGACTCCGCAGCGGTCGCCGCGTGGAGGACCTGGAGGCCGAGCGCCATGGACACCGTGCGGGAGTCGACGACCTTCACCGGCAGGGGAGCATCCTCGGCGGCGATCACAGCCGATTGGTACGTTGCGGAGATGGCCGAAGACAGGCAGATGGCGACGACCCCGGATGCTCCGTCGGCGTGCACGCTCCGGAAGGCGTCGAGAAAGGTGCCGGCACTGGGGGCGGCGGTCTCGGGAAGACTCTGGGCACTTCCGAGTTTCGCCCAGAAGGTGGGTGGGTCGAGGTCGCGTCGATCGACGTATTCCTCGTCGCCGAAGCGGATGGTGAGCGGCGCCACCGTGATCCGATGACGGTCCACCACCTCGGTGGGAAGATCGGCTGAGCTATCGGTGACGATCCTGATCATTGGCGGCCTCCCGACCTCGACGCGCCGCGTCAGTATCTCACGCCCGTCGTGGGGATGGCTTCGTGATGCGGAGGACAGTCAAGCGTTCGGCGGCCACCTCGAACCCCATGCTTCGATAGAGCGCCGTCGCCCGGTGGTTGTCGGGCTGGGTGTTGAGCATGATGCTCCTCGCGCCTGACGACCGGGCCCACCGCATTGCGATCCACACCAGCGTTTTGCCCACTCCTTTTCCCTGGGCTGCCGGATGTACTGCCAGGCGTTGGAGGTAGGCCACCGGTCCCGAGACCCCCACCAGGGCGAATCCGTCGCCCACCGATAGGATCTCGGCCTGAACGGTTGCGCCCAGAGCATCGACGAGGCCCAAACGCCCTATCTGCCAGTCGGGTTCGAACGCCAAGCTGTCGATCGCGGCAACATCGTCTACGGTCGCCTTGTCCACCGATGGGAGGTCGGAGGGGTAATGACGTGGCAGACTCCTCTCCATGAGAATCAGTTGGCGATCGGGCTCAAAGCCGGCCCGTTCCCATATACCTTGGCCCGAACGGTGAACGGGCGCGGAGTAGACAGCGGGAACGTCGAGGGCGAAGAGAGCCTGTGCACACGCATGCAGGAAGTCCGCCGAACCGCGCTCGAAACGCAGACTGGCCGAGCGGTCGGCGTCGTTCCACGGTCGGGCATGCGCCTTCGCCCAACCCGATCGGAGCACCACGGATCCGGGCCAGTCACCGCGAATTGTGACCCCACCGCCTCGACTCATGTCAGTCCCTGCACACAGGCAAGGTAGCGGCCCGTGGAGGTGATCCTGTTCACCCATCCGGTCTTCGCCCTCCACGACACGGGAGCGTGGCACCCCGAGCGTCCGGCTCGCCTCGACGCCGCCGAGCGTGGTGTGGTCTCGTCCGGCTTCGCTGTCCGGCGGATAGCGCCGGGAGAGATCGACGTCGAGCTGCTCCACCTCGTTCATCGCCCCGAGTACGTCGAAGCCATCAGGCGCTTCTGCGCAGCCGGTGGTGGAGCCCTCGACCAGGACACCATCGCCGTGCCCGACTCGTGGGAAGCCGCGCTCCGCTCGGCAGCCGCCGGAGTGGAGGCGATCGATCAACTTCGGACAAACGATGACGCCACCGCGTTCCTGGCCATCCGCCCTCCCGGCCACCACGCCCTGGTGAACCAGGCGATGGGGTTCTGCATCTTCAACAACGTTGCGGTCTCCGCCGCCGTTCTGAGGGCGGCCGGCGCCCGGGTGGCGATCATCGACTGGGACGTTCATCACGGCAACGGCACTCAAGACAGCTTCGATGAGGACCCGGAGGTCCTGTACGTGAGCCTTCACCAGTACCCGTTCTATCCCGGTGGTGGTTCCGTGGTGGAGGTGGGCGTCGGTCCAGGGGAAGGAACGGTCGTCAACATCCCGGTTCCGGCGGGGACGGGGGGTGACGTGTACCGGGAGGCATTCGATCGTCTGGTTGGTCCGGTGCTCGCCCAGTTCAAGCCGGAATGGATCCTCATCAGCTCCGGGTACGACGCCCACGAGGACGATCCACTCGCCGAGATCCGCTTGCTCGACTCCGACTACGGGTTCATGGCGTCGACGCTCCGCCGGTTCGCTCCGCCGAACCGCGTGATCACCTTCCTGGAAGGCGGCTACCACCTGCCGGCGATCACGCTTGCGACCGCGGCCACGCTGCGCGGCCTCGCCGGTACCCACGAGGACGGCGCGACCCGACGGTCGCCCGACGGGTCCCACATTGCGCTCGAACGGGCGGTCGAAATCACCTCCCGGCATTGGGACGTCGATTGACCTCCCGGACCTCGGGATTCCCGACGTCGGGCAACGGCGCATCGTCGTTCCACCTGTGGTGGGTCGACGCACCCGCCGGCGACTCGGTGGAGGTTTCGATCACCGTCGAATGGGAACCGGAGGTCGACAAGCTGTGCTTCTGGGCACTCCAGGCTTCCTTCGCGGACTCGAACGGCCGGCGGGTGGGTGGAGCGCATCTCGGGCTTCAGTGGAATCCCAGGTTTCCCCGTAGCCGGGCCGCCAACTGGGGCGGGTACGACGCCAACGGCCAGGTTCTCCGTGGAACCGAATCGCGGTTTCCGTCCGCTCCCCGCGATCGGAACACTCGTGACTACCCGTGGGAACCGGGCCGGGAGTACCGGCTGAGGATCGTACTTGCCGAACCCGGCTGGTGGAGCGGACAGATCGCGGGCCCCGGGGAGGACTTCGTTGAGATCCGCAGGCTGGAAGCCGGCGGTGAACTGCTCGAGGCCCCCGTGGTCTGGTCCGAGATCTTCACCCGCTGTGACGACAGGGCGGTGGCGGCCTGCTGGCGTGATCCGACCGTGGAACGGGCGGGGTCCGTCTGGCACCCACAGAGTTATCTCGTGAACTACCAGGCGATCGACCGAGGCGGGTGTTCGAACACGACCGTGGTTCCCGCCGCAGCCGGCGTCGTACAGATCACCAACTCACCGCGGCTCGTCGCTCAGGGCGAACACGTACCGGTGGTGTGAAGGACGGGCCGAGCGGCCCATTCCGTCTCTCGGATTCAAGTTTCGGACGCTGTTTTGCCGATCCGACACATATCCGCTCACTTTCACGCGTAGGAGAAACCACCGATGGCAATGACCCTTGACGAGTTGCTGCGACGTGCCGTGGAGTCGCACGCCTCCGACATCCACCTGAAGGTGGGTTCGCCGCCCGTGATCCGCGTCGACGGCGAGCTGAAACGTATGGAGGATCTGCCGAGTCTCCGACCCAAGGACACCGAGGCGATCGCCCAGAGCATCTTCACCCCCCGCGCCGAAGAGACGTTCAATGCGACCAACGAAGTGGACTTTGCCATTGGCCGCCAGGACCTCGGGCGGTTCCGGGTCAATGCGTACCGTCAGCGGGGGTCGGTGAGCGTGGTCATGCGCCGGGTCGTGCCCGGTGTCCCGACTCTCGAACGCCTCGGGTTACCTCCGATCGTCCGCAAGTTGACCACCGAATCGAAGGGCCTCGTGCTCATCACCGGGCCGTCGGGATCGGGTCGGACCACGAGCCTTGCCGCCATGGTGGAGCACATCAACGCCAGCCGTCCGGTGTCGATCGTAACGATCGAAGACCCCAA
>Ga0224510_10001153_pt1 | contig 17910 bp, 16 predicted proteins | sample SF_May12_sed_USG_FD_170161 | JGI IMG/M metagenome (GOLD analysis project Ga0224510, IMG submission 170161) | Sediment microbial communities from San Francisco Bay, California, United States - SF_May12_sed_USGS_4_1 | ecosystem: Environmental > Aquatic > Marine > Sediment | place: USA: California... | reverse complement strand
CCTTCCCATAGTGGCTCCCTGATCTCCATCGAGGCGGCGCCAGTACGTTCCTCAGCCGGGAAGGCCTTCTGCAAGGTTTGGGAAGAGGGCCACGATCGCTTCGCCCGCCGTATGGTTTGCGGAGGGCTGCGATCGCTCGCAAGCTGACTTACCTCTCCAATGTAGCGCGTATCGACGCAGATTGGGGCGTCCACGCCTCGGCGGTGACGGCTGTAGTTGCTCGGTCAGGCCTCGGCTTCGCGGGACCCGGGACAGGCGCGTGGTCGTCTCAGGCCGTAGCGACTTCGCGGACTACCGGTTGCGACGCCGACGGCAGCAAGAGCAGATGGCTCTCGACCACCGCGTTCGCGACGTCGATCAGCTTCCGCCCGTTGTGCTGCGAATGGGAGCGGAGCATCTCGAACGCCTTCTCTTGGTCGATCGCGTGACGTTCCATCAGGATGCCCTTCGCCTGCTCGATCACCGCCCGGCGCCCGAACGCTCCCCGGAGGTTGTGGTATTCGGTGAAGCGGTGGAGCGTGATTTCGATCGCGCTCTGCAATTCCTCGGCGTCGGCGTCGACGATGTAGGCGAAGACGCCGCGTTTGGCCGCCTCGCGGATATAGCTCGGATCCTTCGCCGAGAGCAGAGCGATGACCGGGCACGTCGACTCGTGAACGATCTTGCCGATCAGCTCGAGCGCATGCTCGGAACTCAGGCCCAGCCCGACGAAAGCAACATCGGGATGCTCTCTCGCCGTCACCGCGCCGACTTCCTTGACGTCGACCTCGCGGGCGATGACCTCGTGGCCGAGGCCCGTGACGACTCGGGCGAGCAACTCGAGCCTGTTCTTGCGTTCGTTCGCGATCAGAACGCGGAGAGGTGAGATCTGCGCGACGTCCACTGGCATAGAAAGTCTAATCAGCGGACGACGGACTCGGCCCTTCGAGGGGTCCTGGCACGCAGGTCCCGAAGTCGGGCTTCAAGGGACTTATTCCCGCACACTCGCGCAGGTAGCTACTCGGGCGCTTGACCGTCACGCCAGCGGCACGCGACACGGGCGTCGACCGTCGCGTGCATCGGGAGCGCAGCGTTTCAGTAGCATCGTGCCGTGCGCGAGTTGCGTCCAGGCCTATGGCACTGGCAGGCATCTCATCCGGACTGGAGGCCGAGCGAGCCGTGGGACCAGAACGTCTCGTCCTACGCGATCGACGACGACGAACGACTGCTGCTGTTCGACCCGCTGGGCGTGCCGAGCGAGATCGAGGCGCTCGCGGCCGAGCGCGAGACGGCGATCGTGCTCACCGCGCCGTGGCACGAGCGGGACGCACAGCGCCTCGTGGAGCGGCTCGGCGTGCCGGTGTTCACGCCGCTGCCCGACACCGCGCAGGACCTCATGGACACGTACGGAATCACCGCCGAGCAGGCTGGCGACGGCTCCCCCGACGTCGTCTGGCTGCTCCGCGAGAAGAGAGGCGAGGCACGCCCGTACTCGTCCGGCGACCGGCTGCCGTTCGGTGCCGATGTGTTCCCCGGGCATAAGGCGAACGACACTGTGCTCTGGGTCGAGAGCCAGCGTGCGGTGATCTCCGGAGACACGCTCGTCGACTTCGGCCGGGGCCTCGAGATCAACGAGAGGTGGCTCCGCCCTGGCGTGACGCGCGAGGAGATCGCCGAGGGGCTGCGCCCGCTACTCGCACGGCCGGTCGAGCACGTGCTTGCGACGCACGGCGGGCCGACCGACCGGGCCGCTCTCGAGCGTGCGTTGTCCTCCTCCTAGACCGCTTAAGGGACATTCCTGCACGCTCGCGCATCCCAGCGAGTCGCTCTCAGCTCTGCCGTAGCGTCCAGATGACCGCGTACTTGCTTCTGGCCGACCCACGGCGAAGACCGCAGTCTTGGAAACAGTTGTCGCCGATGATCTGGTTGTGCTCGTTGATCGCGATAGCTCGCGTACGGGAAGCGTGAAGACCGGTTTTCCCTTTCGGCGAGCCGAGCTTGATCATCGTGCCGTTCTGCCACAGAAACGCGTGCTGCTCACCGCCCTTGTCGAGGCTGTAGCCGACCACCTGGCCGCGGCTCGAGATCGCGGTCGGGATTGACCAACCCCCTCCGAGAGTGCCGAGGTCGGTCGTCGTCCCGTTCCTCCACAGAAACGCGTGGCCGATGCCTGTCGGCGCGAGCGTGAACCCCGTAACCTGGCCGCGCTCGTTGATCGCGACGGGTATTCCCGGCCCGAGGTCGATGCTGGTTCCGTTCTGTTTCCACACGACCACGTGCTCGTCGCTTCGTACGAGAATCTGGCCACGCTCGTTGATGTCCACTGCCTGGCCGGGCCCGAGGACGCGAATCGTTCCGTTCTCCCACATGACCGCACGACCGGCGGTGCCGTCGTCGATCGCACCGACGACCTGACCACGATTGTTGATCGCCGAGGCGCCTAGCCCGAGGTCTCGCATCTTGCCGTTCTGCCAGATCACTGACGTCGATCCGGTGCAGGGTGCCGTGCAGTTCGTGGGGTCGTAGATCGTCACGTACCGAAACCCGAGCACCTGACCTCGCTCGTTGATGGCGGTCACGCCGCCGCGTGGGCGGAGGTCGATCATCCTTCCGTTCTGCCAAAGCACCGCGTGCTGGTCGGCGATGGCGGCCGAACTGCTCGTCCCGATGATCTGACCGCGCTCGTTGATCGCCCGCGCCCCTCCGAACGGGCCACGGCCGAGCTCCTGCATCGCTCCGTCCTGCCACACGAATCCGCGCTCGGCACTCCTGCTCAGGCCGCCGCCCACAACCTGCCCACGGTCGTTGATGTCGGATACTGTCACCCGTGCCCTACCCAGATTGCCGAGATCGGTCACGACCCACCGCGACCCGGACGCGCCCGGCTCGGACGAGGATCGGGCCCTCTCAGTTGCGCCGGTCAGGAACACGGCACCAGCGAGCAAGAGCAGAGCCAACATACGCATCAGCGCCCTCCAGTTAGCGAAACAGTCATTCAACTAGACGCGTCGCCGTCATCCTGTCTTCCGGCTGTCTGCGGAGCGTCCGGGGGCTCAAGCGACACTCCCGCACACTCGCGCACGGCAGGGCTGTCTTCCCAATTCAGGCACAGAGGGTGGGATGTAGGGCTTCCGCTTGTAAGTCATGGAACTAACGCCCTACGATCGGTACGAACATGGGCGACGAGGACGGAGCGGAGGAAGTCCGAGGTGCGGTCGGCGCGGAGCATGACGCTGGTACCAGGCTGCGCACGTTCCTGATCGCCGACGTACGCGGCTATACACGCTTCACGCAGGAGCGCGGAGACGAGGAGGCCGCGAAGCTCGCGATCCGCTTCGCCGAGCTCGCGCGTTGCGGCATCACCGACCACGGAGGCGAGCTTGTCGAGCTCCGCGGTGACGAGGCTCTGGGTGTATTCGCATCCGCGCGCGAGGCGCTGCGGGCGGCCGTCGAGTTACAGCGACTCTTCCGGACGAGCACGGACGGCGAGCCTGGCCTGCGCCTCGGTGTCGGGATAGGGATCGACGCTGGCGAGGCCGTGCGGGTTGAGGGCGGTTACCGTGGAGGAGCCCTCAACCTCGCGGCCCGCCTCTGCAGCCGCGCCGCAGCGGGCGAGATCCTCGCTAGCGAGACGGTCATCTCGCTTGCTCGCCACGTCGAAGGGATCCGTCTCGAGCATCGCGGTACGGAACGCCTCAAAGGCCTCGAAGATCCAGTGAAGGTCATCGAGGTCATGCCGGAGTCACCGCTGCCGCGCCTGCCGGCAGCCCACTTCGCCGTTCTTCGCCGCTTCCGTCGGAGACATCTGACCCGCCGAAACGCAGCTGTAGGAGCGCTCATTGCTGTCACGGCCGCCGCGGGCTCCGCCGTGGTGTTCGCGGTCAACTCAGGTTCCGGAGGGGTCACGAGCGCGGCGGCAGCTACGCGCGTCGGGCTCGTTCTGCCGCGCGGGCCGACTGCGACCGACGATGTCCTCGCTGCCTACACCGACGGTCTCCTCCGCGCCGAGCGACTGTACGGAATCGACACGGAAACGCTCACCGTGGACGATTCAGAGCCGCAACTGTCTCGGAATGTGCTGAGCCGCCTCGACGACTTCGACCTCCTTCTCGTCGCTGGCACGTCCGCGCACTCGTTGGTAGCGAAGGAGGTTCCCCAGCACCCGGACACCCGCTTCGTGTTCCTCGACCCGCATCTCGACGTGACGGAACTTCAGAAGCTTCCCAACTACACCGACATCTTCTTCAATGAGGGACCGGCTGCGTATCTTGCGGGCACTCTCAGCGCACTCATGGCAAAGGCACGAACGAAGGGGAGGAGTGCGCTTGTTGTCTCGATCGTCGCGGGCGACAAGACCATCAGCCAAAATCAGTTCTTCGGTTTCTGGGCCGGTGCGAAAAACAACGTGCCGGGGATCACGATCCTGCTCGACTACTCGCACGACTTCTCCGATCCCGAGGTCTGCGAGGAGATCGCGAATCGCCAGATCGACAAGGGCTCGCGCGTGGTGTTCGCGGCTGCGGGAACCTGCAGCTTGGGAGCTCTTTCTGCGGCAGCGGTTCGAGGCGTCTGGGGCGTCGGATCCGACGTGGACCGCTCGTACTTAGGCCCGCACGTCCTGGCCTCTGCCGTGAAGCGCCGCGACCAGACAGTCGACTACGTGGTGCGCTCGTTCCTGGACGGAACTCTTCCGCTGGGGCCTCTTGACGTCGGCATCGAACGCAACCTCGTGGACATCGTCGGCATCAATCCCGAGGTTCCGCCGGCATTCCGGAAGACTCTCGCGAGGGTGAAGAAGAACCACATGGCGATCTGGGCGGGGTATTCGACTCCACTCGCGGAAAGCTGACGACGACGTCACGGCCGACGAAGCCGTGCACGAACCCGCGCTCTTGCCAGGTCGAAGACGTGCGTGCCGCCACTCAAGCGACATTCCCGCACACTCGCGCAAGCGGCTCTTGTGCATTGCGAGTTGTCGGCGGCGGTTTAGGAGCAGCCGGTGTTCGTGCCGCAGTCGCGGCACGTGTAGCAGGAGCCCGTCCGAACCATGCGGCCCCCGCAGCGGGCGCACTCGACGGCGTCCTCCCACTGATTGAAGAGGGCCGTCTGGCCGGGCGCTGCGGCACCGACGATCTCCGCTGCGGCTGCGTGATCCCCGGCCTCGTTGTAGGCCGCCGCCAGGCGCTGCTTCACCTCTGCCGTGAGGATCCCGGCTTCCTCCTGCTGGTCGGTGGAGAGGAACTTCTTGCCCATCCAGCGGAAGATGTAGTCGACGAGCGACTTCGCGACCCGGATGTCCGCGTCGTTCGTCATGCCCGAGGGCTCGAAGCGCATGTGGCTGAACTTCGAGACGTAGACCTCGAGCGGGACCCCGTATTGGAGCCCGAGCGAGACCGAGATCATGAACGAGTTCATGAGGCCGGCGAGGGTCGTGCCCTCCTTCGCGATGTCGACGAAGATGTCACCGGGCGTGCCGTCGTCGAACAGGCCGACGTGGATGTAGCCCTCGTACTCGCCGACCTTGAACTTGCGGCCAACCTCGACGCGGTCGTCCGGCAGGCGTCGGCGCTGGGGGTGTCCCGCGAAAGCCGCGCCGACCGGCGCCAGCGTGGTCGCGCCGGCGTTGGACTTTCCTGAGAGTGGCTGCGCAACCTTGCAGTTGTCGCGGTAGATCGCGATCGCCTTGACGCCGAGCTGCCAGGACTCGATGAAGAGCTGGGAGATCTCGTCGACCGTGGTCTCCTCCGGGAGGTTCACGGTCTTGCTCAGTGCTCCCGAAATGAACGGCTGAACCGCGCCCATCATCTTCACGTGGCCCATGTGGCTGATCGCACGGTCGCCGATCGCACAGTCGAACACGGGGTAATGCTCGGTCTTGACGTTGGGAGCGCCGACGACGGTGTTGCGCTCGTCGATGAAGGCGACGATCTCGTCGACCTCGGTCGGCGCGTAGCCGAGCTTGTCGAGCGCCATCGGCACCGTCTTGTTGACGATCGTGATCTCGCCGCCGCCGACGAGCTTCTTCGACTTGACGAGCGAGAAGTCGGGCTCGACTCCGGTGGTGTCGCAATCCATCATGAAGCTGATCGTCCCGGTCGGGGCGAGGACGGTTGCCTGCGCGTTTCGGAAGCCGACGACCTCGCCGATCTCGAGCGCCTCGTCCCACGCGCGGCGGGCGGCCGCAAGCAGGTCGTCCGGAACGGAGCTCGTGTTCTCGATGTTCCCGACCGCTGCGCGGTGCTTCGCGATGACGCCCGTCATCGCGGCGGCGTTCGGCTGGTAGCCGGCGAATGGGCCCATCCGCTTCGCGGACTCGGCCGACTTGCGATACGCGCGCCCGGTCATGAGCGCGGTGATCGCGGCGGCGTATGCGCGACCGTCGTCTGAGTCGTACGGGAGCCCGCGCGCCATCAAGAGTGCACCGAGGTTCGCGTAGCCGAGCCCGAGCTGGCGGAAGGCCTTCGCGTTCCTGTCGATCTCAGGCGTGGGATACGACGAGTAGCCGACTGCGATCTCCTGCGCGAGGAAGACGACGTCGACAGCGTGCTCGAAGGCTTCGATATCGAGCTCGCCGTCTTCACGGCGGAACTTCATGAGGTTCAGGGAGGCGAGGTTGCACGCCGAGTCATCGATGGACATGTACTCACTGCACGGGTTCGACGCGTTGATACGACCCGTGTTCGGGAGCGTGTGCCAGGAGTTGATCGTCGTGTCGTACTGGACGCCCGGGTCGGCGCACTCCCACGCCGCCTCGGCCATCTGCCGGAGGAGGTCGCGGGCGTCGGACGTCTCGACGACAGAGCCGTCGGTGCGTGCGGTGAGGTTCCACTCCTTGCCCTCGATCACGGCCTCCATGAAGGCGTCCGTGACGCGGACCGAGTTGTTTGCGTTCTGGTACTGGATCGAGGACCAATCGGGCGAGTCGAGCGACATGTCGTAGCCCGCCTGCTCGAGCACACGCGCCTTGCGCTCCTCCTTTGCCTTGCACCAGATGAACTCGTCGATGTCCGGGTGGTCGACGTCGAGGACGACCATCTTCGCCGCGCGCCGCGTCTTGCCGCCCGACTTGATCGTGCCGGCAGACGCATCGGCGCCGCGCATGAAGGACACCGGTCCTGAGGCATGGCCGCCCTTCGAGAGCTGCTCCTTCGAGGAGCGCAGCCGCGAGAGGTTCACGCCCGAGCCCGAGCCACCGCGGAAGATGACGCCTTCCCGGCGGATCCAGTCGAGGATCGACTCCATCGAGTCCTCGATCGAGAGGATGAAGCACGCCGAGCACTGAGGCTTCGGCTCGAAGCCGACGTTGAACCAGACCGGCGAGTTGAACGAGGCGTACTGCTTGACGAGGATCGCCTTCAGCTCGGCTTCGAAGGTCTCGGCCTCCTCGTCCGCCGCGAAGTAGCCGCCCTCGCGGCCCCAGCTGCCGATCGTGTCGACGACGCGGCCAATCATCTGCTTCACCGAGCGCTCGCGTTCCGGGGAAGCCATGCGGCCGCGGAAGTACTTCTGGGAGACGATGTTCGTCGCTGTCTGCGACCAGAATTTCGGAAACTCGACGTCCTTCTGCTCGAACGCAGGCCCGTCCTTGCCGGGGATGTGCGCGTGGCGGAGCTCCCACTCGATCTCGTCGAACGGGTCGCGACCCGGGATCGTGAAGAAGCGGCGCGGGGCGACGCTCGCCTCCGCATCGACGATCGAGTTCACGACGTCGCTCTCTGCCGCCGTCTCCGTCACCTGCGCCTGCTCCGCGGTTGCCATCGTTTCCTCCCGAGCTGAGTTCGACATTACGTCTTCCCGCCCAGGCGAGCGAAGTTCGTCATACGAGCGGACTCGGGATGGTAGGACGAGCGCCGGACGGTGCTCAGCGAGGGGAAAATCCCTGCAAAAAGGCCAAAACGCATAAGAGGGCTCATTCTACCGCGGCGGCGTTGCCAGCCGCTGACGGCGAGCCCTAGATGAGCGTGTCGTCGTCGCCGAGGTCGTCGACGAGCGCGGCCTGACGGCGCCGTGAGAAGTATCCGAGACCGCCGGCAGCAAGAAGCGCGAGCGAAAGTCCGCCAAGAACGAGCAAGGGGATCGGCACCGACGAAGGGCCGGATGTATCGATCTCGGGCGCCGCTTGTGGATTGCCGCCCGTACCAGAACCACCATCGCCGTTTCCGCTGCTCGAGCCGCCGCCCGCGTTGCCGTTGTTCCCAGATCCAGGAATACCGTCCCCATCTGGGTCGTTGCCTGGCGTCGGATCGCGGCCACCCGGAGCGAGCTCACCGCGGAGCGAGCTCTGCAGGGCGCGGGTGATGACTTCCTCGGCGTCTGCGTAGTCGCGCAGATCGTCCGGTATCGCGTCGATTGCCTCCTCGTAGCAGTGGGCCGGATAGAGGCGGTCGATGCGACCGTTGTCGAACCAGTCCGCGAGCACCTTCTCGCCGCAGGGCGTCGCTGCGGCGGCTGTGCCACTAAGGGACAGGGCGACGAACGCGCACGCGAGCAGCGTAATGAGCGCCAAAAGCGCGCGGACGGTGCTGTATGTATTCCTGGAATGAGGGTTCACGGCGCGCGGCCGGAAGGAGGGGGTTGATGGAGTCTCCCGGCATGAGGTGATCCGGTGGTGTGGGGAGAGTAAACGATTTGTTAGACGCCGCCGCCCGATAACCTCCCACGAGCTGGCTCGTTCTGGGTCGCTGGTACCGTGGCCGGCCATGGATCGGGCGTCGGAGTCGTCCATTCGGGCGCCCGGGGCTGGAGCGCTTTCGCTCACCTGCCTCGTCGGAGCCGTGCTCGCCGGAGCCATGTTCGCTGGGGACGGATCGGATGTCGGTGGGGTCCTCCCGGTCGGCGGCGCAGCGGTCGGTTTGCTTGCGGCTGCGCTCGTGGTTACGGCGTTCGGTCGCCTTCCGGCTCCACGAGTCGGCCGCTCGGGAGCGGTGCTCGTCGCGGCGATGGTCGCGCTCGCCGTATGGACCGGCGCGACGATTGCGTGGTCGATCGTCCCGGATCGAAGTTGGGACTCGTTCAACAAGACCGCTGCGTATGCTGCGTTTCTCGGACTCGGGATCGTCCTTGCGTCTGCCGGTGGCCGCTTCTCGACGCGCCTTGCTGCGTCGATGCTCTCGTTGGTCGTTGCGATCACTCTCACGTGGGCTCTGCTTGCGAAGGCGGTTCCGGCGCTCGATCCCGACGGCGATCGGGTCGCTCGACTTCGCGAGCCAGTGGGTTACTGGAACGCGCTCGCTCTCCTCGCAGACATCGCGCTCGCACTCGGCCTGTGGCTCGGGACAGGCCCGGGGCATCGCCGAGGAATACGGATCGCCGGCGGTCTCCTCGTGTACGTGGCCATGCTTTCGCTGCTCCTCACGCTGTCGCGGGCGGGCGTCCTCGTCGGCGTCGGTGTGCTCGTGCTTTGGCTGGCTCTCTCGAGCGCGCGAGTGGAGAGCGGACTGCTGCTCCTCGCGTCGGGGACACCGGCGTTGCTTGTGGGTGCCTGGGCGTTCACCCGACCTGCGCTCACCGAGGACGTCGCGACACGCTCCGACCGCGTCGCGGACGGTGCCGTGTTCGGGATCCTCGCGCTGGTCGGAGCAGCTGTCGTCGTCACGCTCACGGCACTCGGAACACGTCGGTCGCTCTCGGAGGATTCCCGCCGACGCGTCGGTCGAGCGCTCGTCGTGGTGGCCTCCGTCTGCGCGGTTGCCGCCCTCGCAGGGCTCGGTGTCGCGACGGCCAAGGCGGTCTCGTCCGGCAGATCCTGCTCGGAGGTCGTGAACGACCCGAGTCGCTTCGAGTCGCTCGACCCGAACAACAGGCTTTGCTGGTGGGGAGAGGCGTGGGACGTCTTCGCCGGACACTCGCCGCAGGGAGCGGGGGCGGGCACGTTCGAGGTCGCACGAAAGCGCTACCGGCCGGACTCGCGAACGGTGCTCGAGCCGCACAGCGTTCCGCTACAGCATCTCGCCGATGGCGGAGTCGGCGCGCTCGTGCTCTTCCTCGGGCTGATCGGGGCGGCGGTAGCCGCCTGCGTGTGCGCGCTCCGTCGGCTCGACGGGCCGGAGCGTGCCGCAGGAGCGGCGCTCGTCGCCGCGCCGGCCGCTTACCTTGCCCACGCGCTCGTGGACTACAACTGGAACTTCCTCGCGGTCACGGCGCCGATGATGGTCGCGCTCGGCGTGCTTGTCGTCGCCGGTCGCTCGCCCGGTGGGCGCCGCACGCGTCCGCTCCTCGCCGTCGCTGTCGTTCTCGTCGCCGCAGTTGTTCTCGGCTCATTCGCCTTCCCGCGGCTCGCGGACCGAATGGAACGCAGCTCCACTCGTGCTCTCGCGTCGGGCGATCTCGAGCTCGCGAACGATCGAGCGCGCTGGGCGCGCTTCTTCAATCCGCTCTCGGCGGATCCGCTGTTCGCGCTCGCTCGCGTCGAGGAGGAGCGTGGACGGTTCGGGCACGCCGAGCGGCGCTACATCCGAGCTGTCGAGCTGCAACCGGACAACCCGGAGACCTGGTACACGCTCGGACTCTTCGAGTTCGAGGCGCTCGAGAACCTCTGCGCCACGTATCGGTTCCTAAACAACTCCTACACACTCGATCCGTCAGGAAACCAATGGGTAACGGGCGGGCCGCTCGACATCGGGCGGGACGCCGTCAACCAAGGTGGCTGCGCGCCCGGTTCCTAGGAGCCGAGGATGAAGACCACGTGCGCGCGCCCGAGCTCGCCAGCGCGCATTCCGTCGAGAGGGCTGACGAGCTTCACGCCCAGATCCTTCCCGAGGCGATTCCCCTCACCCGCGAAGCCCGGCTTGTACATGACGAGACTCCGTGCGATTTGGCGGGAGGCGTTCCCGACGGTGCCGACCTTGTAGCCGCGCGACTGAACCTGCGACGCTGCGACGGCCGCCGCGCCGGTTCGGCCGTTCCCGTTCAACACCATGACGACGGTGCGCGAGCGCGGCACTTTGGCCGACGGGACAGGAGCGGGCTTGAGGGCTGTCGCGCGCTTCGCCTGTGGCGCGGGCGAGAGCACGCGCTCTTGGGCGGCGAGCTGCAGGCGATCGGAGAGCGCGCCCATCAGTGCACCGCCGCCGATCACGACCAGGAGGAAGAGCTCGGCGACTGCGACAGCGGCCGCGATGTACGCCGCCGTACGCCACGGGCGGATGAGCGCGTCGGGACCGGGAAGAGGATGATCCACGGGCGCTCGTTTCGCCCGCAGCGCCTCTACTCCTTCTGGTCCCCCTGCAACCAGTCCCAGGTCGCCTGCAGTCCATCCTCGAGTTCGACCATCGCGCGGAACCCGAGCTCATGTGCAGCGAGCTCCGGATCGAGGGAGCTTCGCTGCAACTCGCCGAGCCGCGCCGGCGAGTGCTCGGCCCGTGCATCCGACCCCGCAACTCGGGCACAGAGCGCGTACAGATCGACGACCGACGTCTCGCGTCCCGTGCCGACGTTGAACACTCCCCCCTCCTGTCCGACGGCCGCGGTCGTCGCGCGGGCGACATCGCCGACGTACACGTAGTCCCTCGTCTGCAGTCCGTCTCCGAATACGTACGCCTGCTCCGCGCGGGCAAGTGCACCAAGGAAGATCGCAACCACGCCTGCCTCCCCGTGGGGGTCCTGTCTGGGCCCGTACACGTTCCCGAAGCGCAGCGCGACGTGGATCGTCCCGTACAGACGGTTGTGGGCGCGGATGTACTCCTCGCCTGCGAGCTTGGCCGTTCCGTACGGTGAGACCGGCTCGCGCGGGGCAGTCTCGACGGCTGGCCTTTCGCACTCTCCGTAGATCGCACCACCGGTCGAGCTGAAGATGACCTGGGCGCCGTGACGTCGTGAGGCTTCGAGCACGCGGATCGTGCCGAGGACGTTCACCTCGGCGTCCTCGACCGGGCGCTCGACCGAGACGCGCACGTCGGCCTGAGCTGCGAGATGAAAGATCGCCTCGGGCCTCGCGTGGTCGAAGACGTCGTCGAGTGGCTCGCGAATGTCGCGGACGTGCAGCTCGGCTGCTGCCGCGACGTTCTCGCGCTTCCCGGTGGCGAGCGAATCGACGACGGTGACCTCGTCGCCGCGCGCGACGAGTGCGTCGACCACGTGTGAGCCGATAAAGCCCGCGCCTCCTGTCACCAGCGCTCGCACGGCCAGCATCCTACGGACGGCCGTAGGATGCGGCCGATGTTCGTCACGTTCGAAGGGCTCGACGGCTCGGGAAAATCGACGCAGGCCGAGCTCCTCCGCAAGCGGCTCGAAGCGGACGGTGAGGACGTGATCGTCACCCGTGAGCCCGGCGGGACCGAGCTCGGGGAGAAGATCCGAGATCTCGTGCTGCACGGGGGTCACGTCACGCCCTGGGCGGAAGCGCTGTTGTACGCGGCGGCGCGCGCCCAGCACGTCGACGACGTGATCAGACCGGCGCTGGAGAGGGGCGCGTCGGTCATCTGCGATCGCTATGTGGACTCGTCGGTCGCGTACCAAGGCGTCGCGCGCGAGCTCGGGCTCGAGCGAGTGCTCGACCTCAATCTCACCGCCGTGGGCGGACTGATGCCCGATCGCACGATCCTGCTGGCGCTCGACGTCGCCCACCTGCCGGACCGGCTGCGCCGCCAGCACGATCGGTTGGAGCGCGAGTCGGGCGATTTCCACGCGCGCGTGGCCGCCGGCTACCGAGAGCTGGCCGCTCGCTTCCCCGAGCGAATCGTCGTTCTCGACGGCACGCTTCCGGCGGAGACGATCGCCGAGGAGGTGTATGGAGCACTTCGCGTCCGTTCCTGAGCAGCCCGAAGCCAAGCGCCTGCTCGAATCCGCCCTCGCGGAGGGAGGCGCACAGGCATTTCTGCTGCACGGCCCACCCGGAGTCGGGAAACGGACTGCCGCATTCGCGTTCGCGACCGCTCTGCTCGGCGACGACCGGCGCGTCGAGGCGCGCACCCATCCCGACCTGTATCTGCTCGAGCCCCTCGGAGAGATGATCCGGATCGATGACGTGCGCGCGCTTCGGCACGACGTGCAAATGCGCCCGTTCGAGGCCGACCGCCGCGTGTACCTCGTCCTCGACGCGCAGCGGATGAACGAGGATGCCGCCGATGCGCTGCTCAAGGATCTCGAAGAGCCGCCGCCCTATGCGGTGATCGTGCTCGTGGCGAGCGAGCTCGGCCCGCTCCCTCCGACGATCCTCTCACGGTGCCAGCTGGTTCCGTTTCGCCGGCTCTCCGAGAAGGCGGTCCGCGAGTGGATCGCCGCACAGGCTCCGGATCGCAGCGAGGGCGAGGTGCGGGCGCTCGCACGCGCGTCGGCCGGTCGGCTCGATCGCGCGCGCCGGTTGCTCGACCCCGACGGGGCAGCCCGACGCGATGCGCTGATTGTCGCGGCTCGTTCGGTCTACCTCGACTCCGAGTTCGAACCCGCCGACGCCGCGGCTGTGCTGCTCGCTGCGGCGGATGCGAGGGGAGGGGAGGCGAAGGAGGGAGAGCAAACCTTGGTCGAGGGGCTCGATCTCGCGGCTCGCGAGGCCGACCAGAGGGTCCGGCGGGCGGAGCGTGGGGCCGAGCGGGAGGAGCTGCTCGCCGGCCTCGAGGGCCTCGAGGCCTGGTACCGCGACCTCGTGGTCGTTGCGGCGGGGGCCGAGGCGGCCGTCGTCCACGCTGACCGTCTGGAGGATCTGCGCGCCGACGCGGCGCTCGACTTCGGCGACGGGGCGATCGGAGCTGCTGAGGCGGTGCGCGAGACGTGGCGTGCCCTCGAGGAGTTCAACCTCAACCCGTCCCTCGCCCTCGAGGCGATGTTCATCTGCGCCTTCCGCGAGCTCGCTGGCGCGCAGGCGATCCGCGCCTGACCCCGGCTACACTCAGTCGTCTTCGCCGACGTAGCTCAGCTGGTAGAGCACTTCACTCGTAATGAAGGGGTCCGCGGTTCGAGTCCGCGCGTCGGCTTCAGGGATCGTGCGGTCTGACGGGCCGGCGCGTTCGGCCTCGGGCACGGCACGCACCACCGCTCCGGGTACCGTTGCGAGGATGGAGCTGTGCGGCGTCTGCGGCGGGGGTCTTCCCGAAGTCTCGGTCCGTCTCCGTGACCCGTTCTGCAGCCGAGCCTGCGCGCAGGAGCACCACGGGACGGGCACTCGTGACGAGCGGCAGCGCGCCTCCCGGCAGCACCTGGAGCGCGCGATCGAGGACGGCACCGACCCGTGGAGCATGGAGCTTCGCCGCGTGACGGTCGACGAGCGCACGAAACTGATCGCCGAAGGTCGCTACTGGGAGCAGTTCACGAAGGCGTTTCGCGACTACCTGATCGCGCAACGCGATCCGAAGCAGGTCGCGACCGTGACGTGGTTCTCGTACCGGGAGCGCGGCCCGATCATGCGCCGGTTCGAGGTCGAGGATCCCGAGGACGCTCCCGGGAGGAGTGGGCGCTGGCAGGGCCGGCACTCGGCCTGAGCTCGATCCGACGCGCTCACGAGCAGCAAAGCGCAGGGCTAGGCTGCCCGATGTGCCCCTCGTCGCCACCCGTGGACTGACGAAGCGCTACGGGGACGTCGTCGCGCTCGACGGGCTCGATCTCGAGCTGGAGCCCGGGGTGATCGGCCTCGTCGGCGCCAACGGTGCCGGGAAGAGCACGCTCCTGCGGATCCTGCTCGGCCTCGTCGAGCCCACCTCCGGCTCGGCGGAGATGTTCGACCTCGACGTGGTCGCGCAGGGCCCCGCGGTGCGGCGGCTGATCGGCTACATGCCAGAGCACGATTGCCTGCCGCTCGACGTGAGCGCGACGGAGTTCGTCGCGCACATGGCCCGGCTGAGCGGTCTTCCTCGCGCCGCGGCGCGCGAGCGGACAGCCGAGACGCTGCGTCACGTCGGCCTCTTCGAGGAGCGTTATCGCGAGATGCGGGGGTACTCGACGGGCATGCGGCAACGCGTCAAGCTCGCGCAGGCGCTCGTGCACGATCCGCGACTGATGCTGCTCGACGAGCCGACGAACGGGCTCGATCCCGAGGGGCGCGACGAGATGCTCGATCTCGTGCGCCGAATCGGTAACGACTTCGGGCTCTCGATCGTCATGTCGTCGCACCTGCTCGCCGAGATCGAGCGCGTGTGTGACTACCTCGTCGTCATCGAGGGCGGTCGGCTCGTCCAGTCCGATCGAATCGGCGCTTTCACGGGTCGCACCGAGACGCTCACCGTCGAGGTCGACGGGGACGGCGCAGCCCTCGCCGCCTACCTCCGAGACCACGGGCACGAGGCGCGGGACGAGCGCCACGTCGTCGCGGTCGACCTCGTGGATCGAGCGACGTACGACGCAGTTCGCGACGGCGCGATCTCGCTCGGCCTCGGGCTCGTCCGCATCGAGCAGCGCCGGCAGAGGCTCGAGGATCTGTTCGAGGACGAGGTGGAGCTCGGTGCCTGAGTCCCCGGCTGCGACCAGCAGCATCTACGACCTCGGCTACCGAGGCTACGACGGGCCGCGCGCCGGGCGGCGGAGCGCGCTGCAGACGCTCTACGCGAGCAGCCTGCGAGCCGCCTTCGGGCTCGGCCGACGCACGTCGAGCAAGATCGTCCCGTTCGGCCTGACGATCCTCGCGTTCGTTCCCGCGGTCATCCAGCTCGGCGTCGGGGCGATCACGAGCGGCCTCGATGCGAACATCGAGATCTTCGAGCATCACGACTACTTCGGCTACGTGCAGATCGTGCTCGTCCTCTTCGCCGCCGCAGTCGCGCCCGAGCTCGCTGGCCGCGATCAGCGCAACCGGACGCTTTCCCTCTACTTCTCCCGCTCGCTTTCCCGGGTGGACTACGTTGCCGCGAAGCTCGCGGCGCTCACGAGCGCGATGCTCGTGCTCACACTCGGCCCGCAGCTCGTGCTGTTCGTCGGCAACGGGATGTCCGGCGACGATCTCGGCGGGTACCTCCGCGACAGCTGGGACCTCGTGTTCCCGATCCTTGCCGGCTCGCTGCTGGTCTCGGCGACGATCGCGGCCGTCGGGCTCGTGATCGCCTCGTACGTTCCGCGGCGCAGCTTCGCGACGGCCGCGATCATCGGCCTCTTCGTACTGACGCTCGCCGTCGCGAACATCCTCATGGAGTCGATCGACCCGGCGTATGCGCAGTACGCGCTTCTCACCAGCCCGGTCGCCTGGGAGGGTGCCATCCTCTGGCTGTTCGGCGAGCAGCCGGGCTCCGACAACGTCCTTCGGGACGCGACCTTCGAGGGTGCCGTCTACCTCGCCGCCGCCCTTGCAACGATCGCCGTCGCCGCTGCTCTCACCCTCCGTCGCTTCCTGCGGATCCAGGCGTGACCGAGCCGCTCTCATCCGTCCGCCCAATACCCACTCCGTCGCCGGGCGCGACGATCGTCCTGGCCGACGTCTCACGCTGGTACGGCAACGTCGTCGCCGTGAACGCGATCTCGTTCGAGGTCTCTCCCGGGATCACCGGCCTGCTCGGGCCGAACGGGGCCGGGAAGAGCACCCTGCTTCACGTGCTCTCCGGGCTCCTCGCGCCCTCGGCGGGCGCGGTCTCGGTGCTCGGCGAGGACCCGTGGCGCAACCCGGCTCTCTACCGGAGGCTGGCGCTCGTCCCGGAGCGCGAGGCGGTGTACGAGCGGCTGACCGGATACGACTTCGTGCTCGCGTGCGCGCGCCTGCAGGGCCTCGACGATCCGCATGCCGCGACGCGTCGGGCGATCGCTACGGTCGACCTCGAGGACGAGGCCAACCGGGTCACGCGCGGCTACTCGAAGGGCATGAAGCAGCGCATCAAGGTTGCCGCCGCGCTCGTCCATGACCCAGACGTGCTGCTGCTCGACGAGCCGTTCAACGGCGCCGACCCGCGCCAGCGGCTGCACCTGACCCGCGTTTTCGAGCGCCTGGCGGCCGACGGTCGCACGATCGTGTTCTCCTCGCACATCCTCGAGGAGGTCGAGCGGCTTGCCGAGCGCGTGCTCGTGATCGTTGCCGGCCGGCTCGCTGCGGCGGGCGACTTCCGCGAGATCCGCCACCTGATGACCGACCGCCCGCACACGTTCACGCTGCGGTCGACGGGCGACCGCGAGCTTGCTGCTGCTCTCATGGCGCACGAGAGCGTGCTCGGCGTCGAGATCGGCGCCGAGCAGCTCACCGTGCGCACCGCGCAGCTCGGCGCCTTCGCGCGCGCCGCCCCTGTCATAGCGGCCGCTCGCAACGTCTCGATCCTCGAGTTGCGGCCGACCGACGAGTCGCTCGAGCGCGTGTTCTCGTACCTGGTGCGGAAATGAGCGTCATCTTCCGGCTCACGATGCGGCAGATGCTCGGTCGGGGCCGGACGATCACGATGGTCGTACTCGCGCTGCTGCCCGTCGCGCTGGCGGTCGTGTACCGACTTGGCAGCGAGGACACCGAGCCTGGGCGCTGGGCCGTCGAGGGCTTCGAAGGCCTGATCGTGACGACGCTGCTACCTCTTGCTGCCGTCGTCTACGGGACAGCCGTGCTCGGCGCTGAGATCGAGGACGGAACGGCGGTCTACCTCCTGTCGAAACCGGTCTCGCGCGCACGGATCGTGCTGGCGAAGCTCGCGGCGAGCTGGGTCCTCACCTCGGCGACTGTTCTTCTCGCGGCTGTCGGGGCGGGGACGGTCGCGCTATACGGTGAGGCGCACGACCGGATCGTGCTCGGCTTCGGCGTCGCCCTCGTCGCCGGCGCACTCGTCTACTCGGCCCTCTTCTTGTTGTTGAGCCTCGTCACGAGCAGGGCGCTGATCGCGGGGCTCGTCTATGTCTTCGTCTGGGAGGGGGTCGTCAACTCGCTCTTCGCGGGCACGCGCCTCCTGAGCGTGCGTCACTACACGCTCGGCATTGCAGACGCGATCGTCGATGTGCCGTCCGGTGTCTTCGACGCAAAGCTCGGCTTCGTCAGCGCCATCGCGCTGATGGCCGCCGTGGGGCTCGGGGCCACGTGGTATGCGGTACGCCGACTGCAGCGATTCG
>Ga0224510_10001152_pt1 | contig 17930 bp, 14 predicted proteins | sample SF_May12_sed_USG_FD_170161 | JGI IMG/M metagenome (GOLD analysis project Ga0224510, IMG submission 170161) | Sediment microbial communities from San Francisco Bay, California, United States - SF_May12_sed_USGS_4_1 | ecosystem: Environmental > Aquatic > Marine > Sediment | place: USA: California... | reverse complement strand
TGGATTATCCCCTTTCCGTCTATCTCATTCTGGTCCCCCCGGTCATCCTGCTCACCATCCTCCCCATTTCCCTTGCGGGTTGGGGGGTAAGGGAAGGGGCGTTGATAGGTCTTTTTATCCTCATCCTCGGAGCAGATCGGAGTAAGGTGCTTTCCTTTTCCATCCTCTACGGCCTGATCAACATAGCCGTTTCCTTGCCTGGGCTATACTTTTACCTCAACGATAAAAATAAATATTAAGTTATAATCTTTTTCTTTTATGGAGATATATTAATGAAGGTCGACACAATGCGGAGCGTGGATCGTTGGATCGGGATCCCGCTGACCTTTCTGCTTACTCTGTTCGTAAAATTCAGAGAATTTTTTCTTCCATCCAAGCCGCAGGCACCCAAAAAAATTCTGTTCATCGAACTCTCCGAAATGGGCTCCACCATCCTGGCCGATCCGGCCATGCGCAAGGCTAAACAATTTCCCGATGCCCAGCTCTATTTCGTCATCTTTAAAAAGAACAAAGCCAGCCTGGACCTTATCGGGACCGTTCCCCCTGAAAATATTTTCACCATTCGGGAAGACGGTCTATTTTCGCTCGCTCTCGATACTCTTTCATTTTTACGAACGATCCGTCGTTTGGGCATCGACACGGTGGTGGATCTCGAGTTATTCTCCCGTTTCACCGCATTGCTCACCGGGCTGAGCGGAGCAGCCAACCGGGTTGGCTTTTACAGCTTCCATAACGAAGGACTCTACCGAGGCGAACTTCTCACCCACAAGGTGGCTTACAACCCACACATTCACATCGCCAAAAATTTTATCGCGCTCATTAATAGCCTAACGGCCGCCGAACCGGAAATTCCTTTTTCCAAACAAATGGTGAGCGACAAAGAAGTCTCCCTGCCGGTGATCACCTACTCGGAAGTCCAACTCAATGAGATCAGAAGCAAGGTGAAATCGTTGTATGCGCCCTATGAGTATGAGCGTCATCGGCTGGTACTGATCAATCCCAACGCCAGTGAGCTGCTTCCCCAAAGACGCTGGATGCGGGATCGCTACGAAGCACTGATCACCAAGATACTCGCTCAATCCCAGGATATCGTGGTTTTGATCACCGGCGCCCCCTCGGAATCCCGTGAATCACAGGAGATGTGCACCAATGTCGACTCCCCCAGGTGCATCAATTTTGCAGGAGCCCTCACCTTGGCTCAATTGCCGATGTTATATTCCATCTCTTCCCTGATGGTGACCAACGATTCCGGGCCTGGTCATTTTTCATCGATCACTCCCATGCCGACCTTTGTGATCTTCGGCCCTGAAACTCCGAAACTCTATGGTTCCTTGGGTAACAGCACTCCGATCTTTGCGGGCTTCGCCTGCTCGCCTTGCGTGAGCGCCGCCAATCATCGAAAAACGCCCTGTTTTGACAATAAATGCTTGCAGGCCATCACGGCGGAACAGGTCTTTCAGACCATTGAAACGACACTGCGCGCTTGCCTGAATCCTTAACAACGATCTCACATCCACATAAAATGTTCTTACCGACAACCAGGGAAGAGATGACCCTCTTGGGTTGGGACCAGCCGGATATCATCCTGGTCACCGGGGATGCCTACATCGATTCGCCTTATGTGGGGGTTGCGATGATCGGTAAGATACTCACCAATGCCGGATATCGCGTGGCAATTATCGGACAGCCCGATCCGAGCGACGGTGGCGATATCACCCGTTTGGGAGAACCGCGCATTTTCTGGGGCGTGAGCGGCGGCTGTATCGACTCAATGGTTGCCAATTATACGCCAACCGGCAAAAGACGAAAATCCGATGATTACACCCCCGGAGGGATCAATGACAAACGCCCGGACCGGGCGGTTATCATTTACGCCAACCTGATCCGCCGTTTTTTCAAGGGGACCCGTCCCATCGTGCTTGGCGGTCTAGAGGCGAGCCTGCGCCGCATTGCCCATTACGATCATTCCAGTAAATCCATACGCCGTTCCATCCTCTCTGACAGCAAAGCCGACTACCTGCTTTACGGAATGGCCGAAAAGTCCGTACTCGAACTCGCCGCTCATTTACGGGACGGTACCTCTCCCCTGGGAATAAACGGACTTTGCTACATGGCTTCCTCCGCGCCACAATCAAGCATTGCGCTTCCTTCCTTTGCCGAGGTGAGCAACGACATAAAAGCCTTTAGCTCTATGTTCCACATCTTTTATCACAATAACGATCCGCTCACTGGAACCATTCTCTCTCAGCGGCAGGACTCCCGATTCCTCATCCAAAATCCTCCCGCGCCATATCTCGAGCAACAACAACTCGATGAGGTTCACGGACTTGATTTTGAAAGAGAACTTCACCCATTTCACCGGAAACAAGGGAAGGTAACCGCTCTGGAAACCATCCGTTTTTCCATCACAACCCATCAAGGCTGTTACGGAGAGTGTAATTTTTGCGCCATCGCCGTTCATCAGGGCAGAACGGTACGCAGTCGCTCCAAGAAGTCAATCCTAGCCGAGGCCCGTTCTTTTCTCTCCCATCCGGCCTTCAAGGGAATTATCAATGATGTTGGTGGTCCCACCGCAAACATGTATGGTTTTGAATGCGCTAAAAAAATAAAAAAAGGCCCTTGTCCGGATAAAAGATGTCTCTACCCGAAAAGCTGCCCATCCCTCAAAGTATCGCATCAAAAGCAGATAGAACTACTGCGCGAGCTCCGTTCCCTTAAAGGGGTTCGCCAAGTGTTTGTAGCCTCAGGGCTTCGTTATGACATGATCATCGCCGACAAGAGCTACGGCGCACAATATCTCGGCGAACTCATCAAGCATCATGTTTCCGGACAACTAAAAATCGCTCCGGAGCATTGTGTTCCCCATGTCCTGGAAAAAATGGGGAAACCCGTGGTGGACGACCTGCTGGCTTTCCGGGAGCTTTTCCTCAAAGCGGCTCAAAGGTTCTCCAAAAAGGTCTTTCTCACCTATTACATGATCGCCGCTCACCCCGGGTGCACCCAAAAAGATATGGTAACACTACGCTTTTTTTGCCAGGAAACGCTTAAATTACTCCCGGAACAGGTACAAATATTTACTCCGACCCCATCAACCTATTCCACCCTCATGTACCACACCAAAATGGATCCGTTTAACGGTAAGCCCTGTTTTGTTGAAACAAGTGTCCCCGGCAAGGAGAAGCAAAAACTTGCCATGTCACGCCCTGTTCCTTCAGGATCAACAAAAACGAAACGCTGAACTCCAATTGGTTATTCTATCTCTCCCACCAAGAAGCTTCACCAAACATATTAATCGCTTCAACGATTGAGCTCCAGAACTCCCTATTTTCCCTTCGGTCAATCTTCACCTTTAATCTGCTTACTACAAGTCTTGCTAAATTTTCTTTTGACAATTCTTTTATAAAAGCGCTATGGTGCATTATTTAACTTTTGCAATACCGAACTAACTGCCTAATATGGCGTGTAATATATTATACCTACTTAATGGTCACGATTTCGTTTCCCGAATTACACCAAGAAGGAGCAAACAATTCCCATGTCACATGAAGCGTTTGAGAAGCGGTTAGCCGGAATAACCGAAGAAATCACTCTTCTTCAGGCCCAAGTCAGTTCCCTTAATGACCGTTTTAGTAGAATCGAGAGTTTCCAACAAAAGCTAGCAGCCACGAATACGGAAGAATCTCTCGATGTCGATCAATATTCGTCCATACCGGATATCGACTCAAGCGAAATATTGGACAAGGTGGCCAAAACCTCTTTGCTGCCACGCATTGCCGCCGTATGTTTCATCCTGGTTTTCGCCCTTATTCTCAGAACTCTCACTGATAACAATATAATAAATACTCGGGCGGGAAGTTTGATAGGGGTTTTCTACGCCGCCGGCCTGATTATCTGGGGCGTTCGACTTTTGAAAAAAGGTTCCAAATTGGCTGCCGTTTTCAAAACCAGCGGTGTCTTTTTGCTCTATATGATCCTGCTTGAAACCCATACTCGCTTTGAATCCTTTTCCTCTTTTTTCGTTTACACTTGTCTGGCATCGGTCCTACTCTCGGTCTCCTGGGTCAGTATCAAAAACAAACTTTCCGGATTCAATACATTGGGTATTTTCGGCACAGCCCTCGCAGCTTCGCTGATCGATTTTCCCCAGCCCCATTTCGGTCAGCTGCACCTTTTACTTCTCACCGCGAATATCTTGGCCTTCATCAGCGCCAAAATAATCGGGAAAGGCGAATGGAACAGGCTCTTGGTCTTCGGCCTCACCATCTGCATGTCCATACTCTGGACGCTTCGCTTGCAAGCGGAACTTAATCTCAATGAGGTGGTCCCCGCCTTTGCTTCACTGAATTGGTACATACCTATCACACTGCTCTTTATCACCTCCTTCACCCTAATGCCCATAATATTGGTCATTCGCAAAACCACTTTCAGTATACTTGATTTACTTCTGCCATTCCTATCAGCGACTTGGTTATTCTCCTTACTGAACGCCGGACTTGAAGCTCTATCGTTCTCACCCCTCATTACAGGCGTGAGTGCGGCTGCCTGGGCCCTGTTCTATGCTGCTTTCAGCGGATCCCGTATATGTAAAACCGATCGTGACGTTCCCGCATTAAGCGCGATGGTGATTGCCGCTTTCTTCCTGCTCGTTGCCGCCTTGCCGAACATTACCGGAGACATTCTTCCAGCATTGATCATTTGGAGCTTTCTCGGCCTGGGTCTCTCCATGGCTGCGCAAAAATATGAACTCAATGGTCTTCGATTTTTCTCTTATCTGTTTCAGTCCATAGTCTGTATCATCGGTATCGTTTCCGGTAAATTCATCGCAGCTACCACCACACCTGTAATCTCCGGTGCAACAGCCGGACTTCTCATGACAGTTTCCGGATATCAGTTCAACATGTTTCGCCGAAACCCACCAAGTTCTCACGGTTTTTTCAAACACGTCGATAGATCGGACAATAGTTGCATATTGCTCCTGGTCACCGCATTGATCTCCTGCTTTATGATGTTACAGATCACCGGGTATCAAATTCTGCTCGCCATATCATCCACCGCGGACAAAGATTTGCCAGGTATCCAGTCTCTGTTGCTCAATATCGGGGCCATGGCTATTTTTCTCCATGCCAGAAAGACCAGAAAGAAAGAATTCCTGGCTATCGCCGTCTTCTTGGCAATCGTCAACGGTTTCAAGGTATTTCTTTATGACATGTTCAACACCGGATCCGGGCCACTGGTCCTTTCGGTACTCTCATTTGGTGGGGTTGCGGCTGTTGCCTCCCTTGTGTTGAGCAAATGGTCCTCATCGGGCAATAATGAAAATTGACTCCACGTTTCCCGTATGATAGCCTGTTAAATATATCCTTTCGTTAGGGAGTGTTAAAATTCGTGAGGTTATTTTTAACCTCGGGGTATTTTCTTGTAACAGATCCGTTTTCGGATATACCGGCATGCGGGTCTGTTCTCTTCCCAAGTAAAGAGGGAGACCATCTCGATTTATTTTTAATCTTGCTTAACGACATCTTACTCAATCATAATTAAAGGTTACACCGTGAAAGCCAAAGATATCATGTCGCCGGTCAGCGACTTTCTCTCCCCGGACATGTCGCTTCGCGAAGCGGTTATCGCCATCCGTAACAGCAAAAGGAGCCATGGCCTGAGCGTTAAAGGCATGTTGGTGCTGGATGCAAAGCGAAACATGGTTGGTATTCTTTCGATCAAGGATATCATGGGAGCCGTTATCCCCCCATACCTCTCGCCGGACCTTTCTCTCTTTTCCTGGGATAACATGCTTGAACAGATGACTGATAAATTCAAGCATAAAAAAGTTTCCGATATCATGGCAAAAAATGTTTTTACTGTAGGTCCCGAGACGCCTCTCATGGTCTGCGTTGACTATATGATCAAAAAAAAGCTGCAACGTATCCCAGTGGTGGGAGAAGAGAAAAATATTCTCGGCATCGTCTATATCCGTGACCTTTATGAAATTATCGCCAAAATATTGACCAAAGAAGGGGAGAAATAATCCCATGACCGAACAATTAGCCGAACATGCCGCTACAGGCACCATCGCTCTTAATGGCAGTTTTTGGTTGGCATGTTCTATCTTTAGCGTAGCATTGATTCTTATTATATCTGAAAAAATCAACAAAACCGTGGTGGCACTCTTCGGAGCATCCCTGGTGCTGGTACTAAAAATTCTTGTTCAGCATGAAGCCTTTCATCTGGAGGAGTTCGGGGTAGACTGGAACGTGATTTTTCTGCTTATAGGGATGATGACCATCATAAATCTCATGCGGCCAACGGGACTATTCGAATACATCGCGTTTAAAAGCGCAAAGATGTGCAAAGGCGAGCCGGTGAAAATCCTCGTCACGTTCAGCATCATCACGGCGCTTCTCTCCGCTCTGCTCGATAACGTTACCACGGTATTGCTGCTCGCTCCGGTCACCCTACTCATAGCCGATGCCCTGGAAATCGACGCTATACCTTTCCTCATCGTGGAGGCCTTGGCCTCAAACATAGGAGGCACGGCTACCCTCATCGGTGATCCACCCAATATCATGATCGCCTCCAAAGCCAAACTGAGCTTTCTTGATTTCATAATCCATCTAACCCCTGTCGTGGTCATCATGATGGTAGTTTGTGTTTTCCTGGTTAAATTATTCTTTAATAAAAGGCTTAAAACCAGGGATGAACTTAAGCAGCGGATCATGAACATGAACGAACGGGAGGCTATTAAAGACCCGGTAATGCTAACAAAATCCCTGGTTGTGCTGACCATCGTACTCCTCGGCTTTATCTTTCACGGTGTTTTACATTATGAACCCGCAACGATAGCCCTATTCGGTGCTGGACTGCTTCTTTTACTCTCCGGAACCGATGAGCCCCATCACGTTCTGGCCGAAGTGGAATGGTCGGTTATTTTCTTCTTTATCGGGCTATTCATCATGGTCGGAGGCTTGGTAAAGGTTGGAGCGATCAAAATGATGTCCCAGGAGATGCTTTCCTTGACCAAAGGAGATCTATTTTCCACCTCGATGTTGATCATGTGGTTTTCCGCCTTGGCTTCGGCCATCGTGGATAACATTCCCTACGTGGCCACCATGAATCCTCTCGTAATTGACATGGCCCGCGAACTTTGGCCGGATGCCACTGGCAACGAACTACTGCAACATCCCGAACTGATGCCAATATGGTGGTCGCTGGCTCTCGGCTCTTGCTTGGGCGGCAACGGCACGCCGATCGGAGCATCGGCCAACGTCATCGTGGTGGGCATGGCGGAAAAAGCAGGAAACAAAATCAGCTTCATGAAATTCATGGCGTACGGCGTTCCCGTTACATTTTTAACCGTCCTCATTTCTATGATTTATGTTTGGCTTCGTTATTACTTTTTTGTCGGATAACCGTTATAAATCTCGCGAATCAGGCAATCGACTGGAAATCACTCTGCCTACACGCCTCCCATTCCAAGTTCACTGATCAGCCCCCAATGCGCGGCCTCACTTGCCGTACTAGGGGGCAGGTGAACAAATCTTTCAGGATCGAAAATCGATCATGGATCATGACTAATCATCCAGTTATTGTCTGATTATCCTGCTATAACTTCACTAACAATTGCGCATCACTCATATTTTGAAACAACTATGCCGGGCTTCAGAATGCTCAATTTATACATTTGCGTAAGAATATATATCACAGTGAATAATCAAAAACTTATAAATGATATAGATACCTTGTCTTGCCACCTTGGGACAGGGTTTAAAGCTCTGGGCCCTGCTAGGAAGATTCGTCGGTGCAGGTGGGCAGCCTCCAGTAATCAATTCGGATTTTCATAAAAAATGTAAGATGTGGAATAGTCGCTAAATTCAAAATAAACTTTTTTCTCATTGGGATCGACAAAACCGTTAAGATTTTCATCCAACACTCCGTAACCGAAACGATAGGGCCTATCTCCGCTTCCACCCGTCGAAGTTGCGGTGGTGAGCTTATCTATTTTCATAAATCGCTTTACCAGCTTTTCTCCGGCATACACTTCAAGAACTCCATCGGTTCCGGTCCAATTTTGCACGGCTCTCCCGATTTTATTTTGGGTTTCCTGGGAACAGCCCCCGCAAAAAGCCATAAACAATAAAAAAACAACTCCTAATTTCATCATCCCACCTTGTTAACTTTATTTTTCCACATGATACTTCAAAAGTCTTTTTGAAGTATTAAGAAATAAGGTTTTATATTTTTCTAGAACCTGAAAATGCCGGCCCTTAAACCTGCAATAATATCTATCAATAACAAAACAATATCATGCCAGTCGATTGTGTATTATTAAACTATTTTATACACACTTAACATTATGTTATGAAAGAATTAACAATCATGCCAATCACAAGTTAACCTTCCACATTGCTCGTGACGATTGGTATAAATTGTTTACAGAACAAGATGTTAATGAAATAATCAGCCCTGAGCTATTCGTTTCCGCAATAAACATTAAAACTTTCACATATTTTGTTTGTCCAATTATACGAAATGAATAATCATTGGCACACAGAAATACGATTCACTCTCAAAAATTTGTGCGAAAAATATCTAATACCTTTCATAATGAGCTATCTAAAATAGAAAATCACAAATATCACTGATTGGTGATTAAGCAGAAAAGCAATGCTTGGCTCAGCTATTGCAATAAATTGATTTATAAGCAATGAGCTACATAATACCAAGATGACCTGCACAACAGTCAAGGAGTCAAATATGAAAAACGGGCAATCCCATAGCGACCACATCAGAAAAGCAATCGACACAACATTAAGCGCACTCAGCAACCATACCGATCGCGATAGCTCCCTGATAGCCGCCGAGCTCATAAACGATTCGCTCCAACAACTTCTCAGGCAAATCGTACCGACCTATTTTTCCGCGTCCCAACTCTTCGAATACCCTGCTCCGCTGAGCAGCCTCTCCGCCAGAGCAGATGCATCGGCTGCCTTTCGCCTCATTCCCAAACAAATGCATAAGGTAATAAGAACCATAATTCAAATCCGAGGCAACGCTGCCCGTTCAACCTATGATTTTTCTCTATCGGAAGACAGAAACAGGCTTGAAGCAGCTTGCCTTGAACTCAATGAAACATGGCGAAGCCTTGACGAGGTAAGTGCAATTATTATTTCAGAACATATCTTCAGTCTGCTCAACCAACACCTTGGTTTTCATCGTGAAAAGACCGAGCCGAGTTGTTTCGGACAACCCGAAAATTTTATAGAAGAACTGCTATATTACTTAAAAAAACTGGAACCGCATATGTTTGGGCCTCTATGCCTTGCCACGATGACCAGCATAATCCGAGCGGTTATCGCCGCGAACAAAATGGATTTAACAAACGGGCTAAACAATCAAACCCTGCTCATCCACGCTTTGAAAACCAATTCCTCCACTCGGTTCACGGAAAAGTGCTCGATGTACTAAACAACGAATCGAAGTATCCAATACTGCAGCATGGATCTAGGCCGAAGAGGGGGTGCCTACCTCATCGCGATACTTTAGCCCTCAGTCTGTAAAACGCAAGGCAGGGAAACCGTAACTTCCGTACCGCCTCCCGGCATGCTTTTTATATCAACCGTACCGCCATGATCCTTGACCGTACGATTCACCAAGGCCAACCCCATTCCAGTGCCTTGTGTTTTGGTGGTATAAAAGGGCTCCATTGCCCGATGAACATTAAATGAATCCATCCCAACTCCGGTATCTTTAATAGAGAGCCGGGCCAGTGCGTCCTCCAAGGTGAGAGTGATGAACAAGGTTCCACCCTCGGGCATGGCTTCGATGGAATTGCGAATAAGATGGACGATCATCTGATGAACCTGCCGACGGTCCATCTCAAATACCACATCTTGCTCAGGAACCTTGACTCGATTCTCAATGTGCTGCTTCTTCATAACATTATAATGAAGCAGCAAGGCCTTATGAATCAAGGTGTTCAACGAAGCCTTTTCCTTCATCTGCTGGGTGGAGGTGGCCACGAAATTGAACAAATCCTGCAAAGTGGCTTCTATCTTCGTTGCCTCTCCAGTCATTATGTTGAAAAATTTCAGTAGACTCGGATCCTGAACCCGCCGAGATAACATTCTGGCGGTTCCGCCGATTGAGGTTATCGGATTGCGGATACTATGGGCGAGCTGCGCGGCCATATGACCAAGGGCTGAATAGCGTTCCGCCTCCACCAGAAGATCTTTATTTTTTTCCAACTCTTGCGTAACATCTTCCAACTCTTTGATCTTTTTTTCCATCGCCACATAGAGATGACAATGCTCAATGGCCAAACTTGCCTGGCTGGCAAAACTTTCAAGATCGCTGATTAAATCCCGGTCAATAACCTTCCCGGTTATGAAATGATCCGCAATAATAACTCCAAGTGGTCGACTTGGCGAATAAAGAGGCACCACAACAAAACTGTTCTCCCTCAAGAGATTGATAAGCTCTGAGGGTACCTCACACTCACTGCACACCCCGTCAACCACATTAATCGATTTGCGTTGCCGCACCGCCCGAATCAAAATATGTTCAGTCTCCAAAGCAGAAGCTTTCAGATTCCTTACTATCAGATTAACCTCAGTATCCCCAAGAAAACATTTTTCCTTAATACTTTCTAGTATTTCATGGAAGCGAAGATCCTCCTCCCGCATCTGTTGCCAAATCCGACCGGCCTCATCCCGACACGACGGACCTATGGCGAGTCGACCCAATAACTGCTCTCCGTTTTCATCAAAAAGGGCCAGAAATGCTCGGTTGAACTGTAAACCCTCCTCTGCGGTGATTCCCACTAATATGGCCTGCAATATTTCATCGAGCTCCACCATCCCCAAATAGGCACTATTCATCTTCAAGGTGAGTTCGTGCAAGAGCTGAATCCGAAAACGAGCCTGTTCTATTTGCCTTTGATAGCGCCGATTATTTATCGTTAAGCGTCTTTTTTCCAAAACTTTACGAATTCGATTAAAAACATCTGTAAATTGAACCGGCTTTGTGAGATAATCATCTGCTCCATTGCGAATGCAATCAAGGGCGATTCCCAGATCGGTCACCGCTGTCAGCATAATAATGGCGGTCTCGGGATATTTCTTGGTTAAAACGGGAAGCAGGGAAAGTCCATCGGCATCGGGAAGACCTATATCGAGAACTATCAGGGCTACCGGGGATTTTTCCAAGAAGGCGTACATGGCATCCGCCGAGCCCACGGTTTCGGCGGGCAGGTCGTGTTCACGGAGAAATTCTTTTAGAAGGACAACGATATCGGGATAATCGTCAACCAGAAGGATAAGCTCGTCACCTTCCAACAATTCATCCATAACTGGAAGATTACGCGAATGTACAGGGCTCAATGTATCAACCATTAGTTCGCCATATTTTAAACACTACCATAATAAGTTAGTACCTGTGAATACGGCCCGTGTCAAGCGAGCGGATCGCATTAAGAGCATGTGAAGAAATTATACTACACCGAACACTTTCCTTTTCAAATTTAACCAAAAAATAATGTTGAATCGCAATAGGCAAAAAAAAATAATGCGTGAGGAGGATCTCGTCTCCGACCGGGAACTTGTTAAAGTTATCACCGATTTTCTGGAAATGGGTCATGTCGAAAACATCATCGCCATGTACAAACAACAACCACGATATTACGAATTGCTCGACCTCTTACTCACCGATGAACGCTTTGCGGTTCGCCTCGGGGTTGCCGTAGTCATGGAAGAGCTTCAAACTCTTCGCCCAGAAGAAACAAGACGTGCCCTGCCAGCGCTCGCCAGAGCCATCAAACATAATAGTCCCATGGTGCGTGGAGAAGCGGCAAACATTCTTTCCATCATAAAAAGTCCGGAAGCGCTTGCTCTGGTCGGCAGTCTGATTGACGACCCCTCGGCCCAAGTTCGCGAAATCGTGCTCGACATTATGGAGCAGGACGGATAGATGGATAAAATCTTCGGTGCCAAGGGAATCCTCGCCAAACATCTGGGGAGCTACGAGCCCAGGCCTGGTCAACTCGAAATGGCCCGGATTGTCGAAGCACTACTCGCAGAGACCGATAACAGCCTACTCTCCGGCGTGGCTGGTTGCGAAGTAATCGAGGCGGAAACCGGACTTGGTAAAACCTTGGCGTACCTGGTTCCCGCCGCATTGAGCGGCCGTAAAGTGGTAATTTCCACCAATACCAAAAACCTTCAAGACCAAATCCTTACCAAGGATATTCCCTTTATCCGCAACTATATTCTGCCGGATCTCAAAGCGGTTTGCGTGAAAGGACGCGAAAATTACCTTTGCCTCCACCGCTACCATCAAGCTATTGCCGGACGTCGGGATGAATTGTTTTCCAACGAACAAATGGATGGGATCGACGATTGGCTCCATCATACGGTATGGGGTGACGGCAGCGAGCTGGAATTCCTGCGGGCAAGTTCCCCCTTATGGCAAAAAATTTGTTGTCAATCCCACTCCTGCCAGGGCCAGGAATGTTTCCATTACAACGATTGTTTTCTGACTCGGCTACGCAAGGAAGCGGCTGCGTCCAGACTGCTCATCGTCAATCATCATTTGCTTTTTTCGGATTTAGCTGTGCGTAAAGGCGGCTATGGGGAAGTATTGCCACGCTACGAGGCTATCATCTTTGACGAGGCCCATCATTTGGAGCAAGTGGCCACCACCTTTTTCGGAGTGTCCTTTAGTCGTTATCAAGTCAAGGAGTTGGCAACCGATCTAGAACACGATGCCATGGCCTTGCTCGGCGGCGAACTACGCGACGGCGTCTTGGCCGGCAGTCACACCCTGGCAGGGGTCATTGAAGAATTCGCCGCCTTTTTCCCAACCGAAAAAGGCAGATTCCCGCTTAGTGATATTTTTTCAACCCAAGTCGAACTGATCAAGTGCAAGGATCGGCTGGCCGCGGGACTGCGCACCCTGAGCAGAAGACTTGACGAAGCTTGCTCCCAAACAGGCCCGTGGGAGGGCTATCTTAATCGTTGTGATGAATTGGCCAGCCGTCTGGAAACCGTCAGCACCGTTTTCTACGATGACCTGCCCGAAGACGAGATCACTTACGTTCATTGGTTTGAGCGTACCGAACGTAATTTGACACTTGCGGCCTCTCCCATAGATATAGCCTCTCATATCAGGGAAACTTTACTCACCACGGTGGGCGGCTGCATTTTCACTTCCGCAACCTTGCGGACCGGGGAGTCGTTTTCCTATTATCTCGAAAGTTTGGGATTGCCTGAGGAGACAGGAACCCATTTTTTTCCCTCCCCTTTCAACTACGAGGGGCAAACCCTTATCCACCTTCCCCCGAAAACCAGCCCGGTTCCCTCCGCTCCCGGTCACACCAAATGGCTGCACGACATGATTGTCGAGCTGGTCGGCTATTCAGGCGGACGCGCTCTGGTTCTCTTCACATCCATCCAAGCCATGCACGGTACATATTACGGTTTGCGCGATCGGATAAAATTTCCTATATATATGCAGGGGAGCATGTCCCGCCGTCAGCTACTGGAGCACTTTAAACGGGATATCGATTCTATTTTATTCGGAGTTTCGAGCTTCTGGGAAGGAGTCGATGTGGCAGGCGAATCTCTGAGCTTAGTCATAATAGACAAAATTCCTTTTGAAGTCCCAACCGACCCTGTTATTATTGCTAAGATAAACCGGATCAAAAATAGAGGCGGCAATCCTTTTTTCGACTTTCAGGTTCCGCGGGCCATTCTCACCCTTCGCCAAGGGGTGGGCAGATTAATGCGTACCGGCAGTGATCACGGGGTTATCGCTCTACTGGACGCCCGGCTCGTTACCAAGGGATATGGTCGTCACTTTATCAAAAGTTTGCCGCCGAGCCCCAAATCCAGTGACCTGGAAGAGGTCCGCAATTTCTTTCTCAAACAAAACGATGTCAGTAAATAAGCCGGTTGTCACCGAAGATTTAAAAATATTTGCCAAGCAGACCTCGGATGAGGTTGAAAACGCTATGCGCTCGGATCTGGACCAAACTCTCCAGGCCACCGATCCGCTACTGCGAGAGGTCCTCACCCACTCCCTGTTTAACGGAGGCAAGCGGGTACGCCCCATGCTGGTTATCCTCGCCTCACGTATCTGCGGCAAAAATGACCAGGCCCTGCTGCGCCTCGCCGCCGCTTTTGAATATCTTCACGTAGCAACCCTGATCCATGACGACGTCATCGACGGTGCAGCGGAGCGACGAGGTCGCCCATCCCTGGTGCAATCCCACGGTATCGCCGCCGCCATCCTTACCGGTGACTGGCTCCATGCCCGCTCGATGCAATTGATCAGTGAGATCGCCGGCGAGCACGCTCTGAATATTTTTTGCCGGGCCACCACCGGCATGGTGGATGGAGAGTATCTTCAAATCCGCCATACTGGTAATATTGCAATCACGGAAGAACAATACTTTTCGATCATCGAACGAAAGACGGGAGGCCTGATTGCATCCGCCTGTGAAATCGGAGCGATTTATTCCTCCGCCAGCGAACCTCAACGTCGAGCTCTGGCCTCCTACGGAAATAACCTCGGAATCGCTTTTCAGGTTATCGACGACTTGCTCGATTATCTGGGGGATCAAAAAAGTACCGGTAAAAAAATCGGTCAAGACCTGGTGGAGGGCAAAATAACCCTTCCATTGATCAGAACACTGGCCAAGGCGGCTCCGGAGGATCTATCACTCCTTCAAAACCTGTTTGACGACCCGGCTAAGAGAGAGGCGCATTTCCCTGAGATTAAAAATATCATCACTCAAAACGGCGGGTTTGACTCGGCCTTGGCCACCGCCGTGAAATCAGTCCGAAACGCCGTGGACGCATTGACTATTTTCGATGAAAAACCCATGGATTCCAGTCGTGCCATGCTCGAAGGCCTGGCTCATTATGTAATCTCCCGTAAAAAATAAACGTGAATCACACCGTAGCTCGGCCATGAAAAAAGGCTCCCTGGACATCAAACAGCTTTTTATTTACCTCATGGCCCTGACGACCATTCTAACCACGGCGGGATGTTTACTCCAACAATATTTTACCTTTCCCGAAAACGAGCCCTCCGAAGATAAACAATATAGCGTTGACCCAGCCGGTGAAAACCATCCCTTGCCTTTTGAGGAGATGTTTTTGCCGCCGGATCCCGAAGTTGCCGACATACTTCCGCATCCCGATACCCAGCCCGACCAAGCCGTGCCGGAGACCGACGGACGCCCCCGGATCGCCGTTATCATAGATGACATGGGATTTCAAAAAGAGCTCGGCAAGAAACTTCTCGATCTGCCGCTCAACCTCACTTTTTCTTTCCTCCCCATGGCTCCCTATACCAAAGAACAAGAACTCCTGGCATACGAACTAGGACATGATGTACTTCTTCATTTACCCATGGAGCCTCACGACAGCAGCTGGAACCCCGGTCCATCGGCACTTTATCTGACCACCAGCCGCATTGCCATGACCCAGACCATTAACGATTATTTGGAATTGGTTCCTCATGCCATCGGGGCCAATAATCACATGGGTTCGCGTTTCACCGAAAACCGCCGGGCCATGCGCAACGTGCTTCACGCCCTCCAACAAAAAGGGATGTTTTTCATCGATTCCTTCACCAGCGCTAAAACGGTCGGAATGGCCGAAGCAGCCGCCATGGGAATTCCAACCGCCAGACGCAATGTCTTTCTTGATAACGAGCATACCCAGAAAAATGTCTGCCACCAACTCGAGCTACTCATCACCATCGCAAAAAGAGACGGTAGCGGCATCGGCATCGGACATCCCAACGAGGCAACTCTTGCCGCACTCACCCGTTGCGGCAAGAAATTCCTTGACGAGGTGGAACTGGTCAGCGCTCACGAATTAATCGGCAAAAAGCTTAACAATTCAGCAAGTATTGCCTTGTAATCCATACTCTCCCTTATCGATTTGCCATAAATGTATTGAAATGAAACACCCAATGCTTTACCTTGTGAATTGGGACGTCGTTTCAACCACATTCTAATTTAATTAACAAGAGAAGATATCTCCCGGAAGGTATTCAGTGAAAAATCGCATTCGATTTTTACAATGAAAGCATTTCAAAACCATTTTCAACTTAACATGTTGATAATGATCTAATTCAGGATAATTGATTCAATGAATAATATTGCTTCAACACAACAGAGCTCCAAGCCAAAAGTACTCGCTCTAGCTGATCATCTCGGCCATCCGAATGGAAAAATCCATGGGGGTACGACTTACTTCGTTAATCATTACCCGGCGATGTCATCTTTCACCAACTTAATCGTCTGTTTTCTCTCTCCCCGACATCCTGCAGCAACCCGTCTGCAAGATAAAAACATTAAGCCGATTTTCCTCAAACGAGGAAAATGGAATCCTTTGGCATTATGGGATATTTTCAAGATAATCAGGAAGAGAAAAGTAGACATCATCCATCTCCACAGTGAAAAATCCATGATAATTGGAGGAATATTGTCAGCAACATTAGGCATTCCTTCAATTTTGCATATCCATGATGCCATCCCTTTGAAATATCCACTTTTACCGCTCCAACGTTGGGCGATAAAAAAAATTTCAGCTGCTATTCTCATCACCGATGAACTACGGGATCATGCTTTAAACGAATATGGCTTTCCCCCTGAACGTATTAACATTATTAATTATGGTATGGATCTGTCTCCGTTCCAAAACGTTTCTCCAAAATCAAGGGAAAGAATTCGGCGTGAGTTATCGATTAAACCATCCGCCCCGGTCATATCTTTGGTCGGACGCGTCAACAGAGACAAAGGACAACTGGAGATGATCACCGCCATGAGTACAGTGGTGAAAACACATCCAAATGCAAAATTGTTTATTGTTGGAGACGGACCTGCCATGGATGAATGCCGTGAAAAAGTTAACGCTCTACAACTTGCCGAAACTGTGTTTTTTCTTGGTCAACGCGATGATATCGCTGAAATATTGACCGCATCAGATCTGGTCACCGTTCCGTCAATGTGGCATGAAGGATTCGGTTTTGTAGCCCTGGAAGCCATCGCAGCCGGAAGGCCCGTTGTCGCCTTTGATTCCGGAGGACTCCCAAATACCGTCATCCATTCAAAAACGGGTTTACTGGTCAAACAAGGAGACGTGGAAGGATTGGCAAAAGCAGTGACGAAACTGCTGGACGATCCCATCCGAATGAAAGCCATGGCAAAAGAAGGCCGTAAGCACGCGGAAAGATTCTCTATCAATCATCATGTTAAACAGTTGAAAAAAGTCTACCATTCCGTTCTCACCCAAAAAAACGAGCAGCCTCTTTCCACGCTTCTTTTTACCGTTGGCATTGGCTATATTTATTCATGTATGGCAGACCGCCTAAAAATCCCATCTTCATGTTTAGAGATTGTTTTAAACTTGTAATAACAATATGTTATGTTTAGATTGAAATCGATTGATCTTTTTCGGGACTACCGCTGCGGCACAACTATTTCCCTGAAAATGAAAGGGAAGATCGAAATAGAACCTCTGCATACTATACCCTAAAGTTCAGGCTAATCTAAATTCCCTTGAATCGCCTGGGAAATACAGATCACTCTCTCTTTCCCCAAACAGGTTTATACTCCGTGGAGAATGAAGCATGGACCATGATTATTGGGAAACAATCGCTTTTTCCCCTATTGACTCGACGAGCAAAACAATCGGTTCCTTGATAGTTACCGTTTCCCGTAACGGCAACGAGTGGCTGGTGGAGCATGAACGAACCGCCCCTTTGGTGGAGAACGGTGATGTCGCTCCGCCTCTAACCGCTAAAAAGACGGAGCGTTACGTGGTGGGCCAAAATTTTGAAACCGTAACCTTTCACCCGGTTTTACCTGATCGCTCGGTGATCACCAGACCGGAAACTCCACTGGCGGTCCCGCCGGGTCAGGAAAT
>Ga0224510_10001151_pt1 | contig 17931 bp, 16 predicted proteins | sample SF_May12_sed_USG_FD_170161 | JGI IMG/M metagenome (GOLD analysis project Ga0224510, IMG submission 170161) | Sediment microbial communities from San Francisco Bay, California, United States - SF_May12_sed_USGS_4_1 | ecosystem: Environmental > Aquatic > Marine > Sediment | place: USA: California... | reverse complement strand
TCCATTCTCAACACTGTTCCAGAAACCTCTTTTTCATTGGTTCTCTCAGAAAGGAAAGATGGGATCATCAAAGGAAGTCTCCGAAGCGAAGAATACAAGGGAGTAAACGTCTCTGAAATCGCCCACACTTTCGGCGGAGGAGGACACAGGCTTTCCAGTGGATTTGAAATCAAAGGAAAAATTGTCGAAAAAAAATTCGGTTGGGAGATTATGTAGGACTTGTCCATATTTCGCTTATTCAAACAACTAGCCCCAAGCTCGTTGTTTTTTCTTTTTTTTCAAAACTAGCCCCCTTTCCCTATTTTTGCTAGAATGATAATACTTTTATCATTAACCTCGACTTTCTAATAATATGAACATTGGATGCCACACACCCATTGTGAGCGCTGAAATCATTGATGAGACTCCCAAAAGAGCCTCTGATTTGGGCTGTGAGACAATGCAAATCTTCACTCGCTCTCCTCAGGGAGGTGGGTCCACTCCCCTTTCCCCAGAGGCCTGCAAAGCGTTTGAAAGTGAAATGAAAAAGAACAATTTGAAAAACCTATACGTCCATGCCCCGTTCTACATCAATTTTGCTTCCCCCAACAATCGCATTCGCTATGGATCCGCAAAAGCCATCCGCGAGGAATTGGAAAGAGCCAGTCTTTTGGGAGCAAACTATGTCATCACTCATCTCGGATCAACCAAAGAAACTAATGAGTCCAAAGGGATTGAGGCTTGCATCAAAATGATTGGGAAAACCTTGGAAGGATACACTGGAAAAACTCAGTTGCTTCTTGAAAACAGTGCGGGAGCAGGATCAATCATTGGTGATGATCTCAAAGAACTTGCGCAAATTTTGGAAAAAGCCAATCACTCCAAATTGGGAGGAATTTGCCTGGACACTCAACATAGTTTTGCGTCAGGATATGACTGGAATGATTTTGACAAAACCATTGAAACTATTGAGAGTGAAATTGGGCTTGAGAATATCAAACTCATTCACGTCAACGACAGCAAAACGGATTTGGGTTCCAAAAAAGATCGTCATACTCATCTTGGAGAAGGAAAGATTGAAATTGATTCTTTCAAAAAAATCGTGAACTTTGCAAAAGAACGTGACCTTGATTTGATTTTGGAAACCACCCACCCTCGAGTGAAAGATGACATTGCGCTTCTCAAAAAGTTGCGAAGCTCATAGAACATAAAACACGTAACATATAACAAAAAATACACACTATGAAAATAGCCGTTGTTTCAGATGTTCACAACAATGAAGTGAATCTTCAAAAAGTTCTCACTTATTGCGAGAAAAACAAAATCAAAAAAATAATCTGTTGCGGAGACCTCGCGTCAGAAGACACTTTGGATTTTTTTTGTGACAATTTTTCTGGAGAAATCTTGTACACTTTCGGAAACATGGACAATGAACAACTCAGAAACTTTGAACATGTGGATCAATACAAAAACGCGGACATCTTTGAAAAATTCGGAGAAGCAGAAATTGACGGCAAAAAAGTAGCCTTCGTTCACTTCCCCGATGTCGCCAAAAAACTTTGCGACACAAAAAAATATGACTTCGTGTTCTACGGCCACACTCACAAGCCATGGGAGGAAACCCAAGAAAATTGCAAGATGCTAAACCCTGGAAACACTGCCGGAGAAATCTATCCCCCAACATTCGCCGTGTGGGAAACATCCAGTGATGAATTCGAGCTAATCAGAATCCATGACTTGTCATAGAGCATGGAACATGGAACATAAAACATGAGGCATGGAGCATGGAGCATAGAGCATGGAGCATAGAACATAGAGCATGGAACATAAATCGAGAGACACTTAATATCAAATACTAATGACAAACAAAGAAAAGCTTGAAAAACTCCTTTCCTTGTCATTCCGGAAAGTATCATTTCTTGAGTGATCTCGACGAGTCGGGAGAGCCCTTAGAAATTAACTTATCCGGCCTGTCTCGTAGCCAAGGCGGAAATCCACCCTTTCTTAGTTGAAACAAACTAAGAATAATTGAATATATATTAAGAATGGATCACGGATAAGTTAATTTCTTTGAACTCGTCCCGTCGTTCGCGAACGAAAGGACTCGTCCCTCGCTCAAGAAATTATACTTTCCGAGATAACACCTCTATTAATACTAAACTAAAAACTGGAAATTCTATACAAATATGACTCAAAAAGAAAAACTTGAAAAACTCCTTTCCTTGTCATTCCGGAAAGTATAATTTCTTGGGTGATCCCGACGAGTCGGGAGAGCCCTTAGAAATTAACTTATCCGGAATCTACACTTCATACAACCACTAACCTAAAAATATGACTCAAAAAGAAAAACTTGAAAAACTGAATGAAAAAATGATAGCTTGCAAAAAATGTGCGCTCAGAAAAACTTGCACTCAGGTTGTTCCTGGAGAAGGAAGTGCGAATGCAAGCATTGTGCTCATCGGAGAAGGACCTGGAAAAAAAGAGGATGAACTGGGTCGTCCTTTTGTTGGTGCTGCCGGAAAATTTCTTGATGAAATGCTCAGCGTCATCAAGCTCGAAAGAGAAGATGTGTATATCGCAAACACTGTGAAATGTCGCCCTCCAGAAAACAGAGATCCAAGCACCAAAGAAAAGGAAACTTGTTGGCCATGGCTCGAAAAACAAATCGCAATCATTCAGCCAAAAGTCATTATCACCCTTGGAAGACATTCAATGAACCTTTTTCTGCCTGATGAAAAAATCTCCGAAGCTCACGGAAAGTCATTTGAAATCAACTTTCCTGGAATGGGGAAACAAACATTTTTCGCCCTATACCACCCAGCAGCAGCGCTATACAACGGCTCAATGCGCCAAACCCTGATCGATGACTTCAAAAAGATTTCAAAATTGCTCAAAAAGTAATTGCGATTCAAGTTGACTTTGAGGTCATTTCTTGATAGAATTGTCTTTAGTTGAGCATAATGGTCGCGTGGCCGAGTGGTTAGGCACGGGTCTGCAAAACCCTCCACCCCGGTTCAATTCCGGGCGCGACCTCATCCATCCCCCTCTGTTATCCTGAATTTTCCCGCCCCAAAAGATGGGTTCAGGATCAGACAGAAAAATACCTGACACAAAAAAATATCATGCCGCGGTGGTGAAATTGGTAGACACAAGGGACTTAAAATCCCTCGGACTTTTGTCCTTGCGAGTTCGAGTCTCGCCCGCGGCACAAACAAAAACCCCAGCATCAAGCCGAGGTTTTTTTATTTCCAAAAATTATTTCTTCTTCACTCCTTTGATCAGTTTTTTGCCCTCTGACTTAATTTTTCTTTCAACCTTTTTCACATCCTCCTCAGGAGACAAATTTTCTTGTCTGAACTGCAAAATATGTCTGAGCGAAAGCAATCTCCTCTTTCTTAGGATCTCCGTTTTGAGCAATCAAATAGCAAGCATATCGCGTAAGCATCATATCAGCAATCTCCTTTTGAGCTCCCTTGGGCATTTTGATCGTTTTCCTGATGTCAGGAAAATGATCATCAGGATTATGCCCAGAAATTTCACAAGCTGCTTTTGCTTTCAAAATAACCTTATTGAAATTTTCCCATTTAGAATATCCCAACAAATCTTGAAGATCACGCGCAAACCAAAACTCAAGTCCATCCTCAGTCTTGTTCGCAATTGACTCAAAACTTTCTACTAATGACTTAATAATTTCTTTTTTCATATTTTTATCTTTAATAGTGATACTCTTAAAGATATTATACCACCATTAATCAAATTTCCCAAATCAAACAAAATCACTCCCCCAGCACAAACAAAAACCCCGGCATCAAGCCGAGGTTTTTTTTATTTTCCCACACTTCAAGCCTCCTCCCCTTCTTCGCATTTCAAGGGGAGGATAAGAGGAGGGGTTTTTCCAATTCAACACCCCCATGAAACAAAGAGGTGCCCAACCTTTTTTACTAATTAGAGATCGAGTTTAAAACCTTATTTTATATTCTATTTTACTGACAAACTTTTATGCCTGTATCAACATAACCAGTTATATCTTTGTATTTATAATTGGTATTAAGAAGTTTTTCTTTTGCTGCTTCACTTATTGTATAAAAGTTATCTTGTATGGAATCATTTTTGAAACGATAAAGTGGTACGGTTCCTGGTAGTTGATTTGGATGTATATATCCAGCAATACCTTCATATTTATAACCAAAAGCAACAACCCTATCTCTAAATTCAGCATCGCTTGTGTAAAAATGATCCCCTACTTTTGCATTCCATGAACGATATAAAGGTACGGTTTTGTCTGTGCTTTTAACATGCAAATAACCTTCAAAATTTTCATACTTCCAACCATCGCTAATCAATTTATCTTTTACATCATCATTTAATGTATAGAAATGATCTGTTATTTTATAGTTCCAAAAACGATGAAAAGGAGCTGTTCCTGTATCTAAGGTTAATTTCAAAGGAGTAGTCGTGCTTAACTTACCATCAGTAGCAATAAAATTAACATTTGCCAAATCACACTCGCTGTTATCAGGTTTCCAACTGAAAGTAAAATTATATTCATCTTTTTTGGTAAGTGTAGAACCTGCAGGATAATTTTCCATTGTAACATCAACATCATCACCATCTAAATCAATTACCTTTATATTAATTTCTGAAGTAGTGCCAAAAGCTATCCCTCTATCAAGAAGAGGAAAAAACAAAGGAGCGTGATTTTTTTCTGTGCCAGACAAATGCTTATCAAAGAAATTAATTATGAAACTGGAGGCGTTAGCAGCTGCTTTCTTTTCTTCGTCTGTAACAGCATTATATAAATTATGTTCAGAACCTTTACCATATCTTAGGTAGATAAAATAAGTAGTATTATCTGGGTAATTTTTTTGTACGTTAAGTTCAAACCTATCAGTATCTTCTACAGGAATCACACTATCACCTTCTCCATGCAGTGTTAGAATTGGAGCAGAACTTTTTTTCAAAACAAGCTGGAAAGCTGGAGAAAATTCTTGGTATTCATTCAATTTTTCTGCCGGATTACCACCAAAAAGATTATTTATTGTTTGGATAAACCTTGTGTCTCCTTTTTCTAGAAACAATCGTCTTAAATAAATAAAATTGGTTGGGCCTACACTATTAACAGCACAATTTACTTTACTTGAGTAATCAGAATAAGGAAGCGATGTGTTGCGAGTTTCAGCTGTTGCCAAAAGAGCAGAAAGCTGACCACCCGCTGAATTTCCATAGGAACCCACTCTGTTTGGATCTATATTATATTCTTTTGCATGAGCTCTAACCCAACGAACAGCTAATTGAACATCATCCATTAAACCTGTGTAATCAACACTGGGTGATAAACGATAATTAATATTAAAAACCACATAACCTTTATTAGCAAAAGTTTGAGATAATTTAGCAAAATGTTCTTTGGCTCCAGCGCTCCAACCTCCTCCATGGATAACAATAATAGCAGGATAAGCAGTTGTTGATGTTAACGAATCAGTAGGTTGAAAAATATCTAACTTATTATATTCACTATTACCATAAGACACATTATAAGTAGATTTTCCGTTGAATACCACATTCTGAACAGCGCTAGCGCTCATATCAAGACTGCAGTTATCACAAGCCCCTGATTCTTCATTCGAAGCTGCCGCATTATTATTGTTATTGATCGTCAATATATATACTATCGTTAACAATAAAACAAAGAAAATAAAAACACTTGCTATTTTTTTATTCATTTTTAGTGAAAATTATTATTATAATCTATAGCACTATTTTACCATAATAATTTTTAAATTTAAAAATATCATAACAAAATGACCTTTACCCCTAATAATCCCGCAAAACCTACCTCCTCCCCTTCTTCGCATTTCAAGGGGAGGACAAGAGGAGGGGTTTTTCAAAATCACACCACTCTTCCTCCATGATAAGTCAATTCATAAACAAGTTTCTTTCCATAGAAAATCTTTTCTTCTCCATGAAAATATTCGAAATTGCCATTCACTTTATTCTTGTAATACAAATCACCTTCACAAAAATTCAAAGGTCCACGATATGGATTTTCAAAATCAACTTCACGAAGAGCCTTTTTCAAAAAAGAATAAATTTCATCTTTCAAAACTTCTCCACCCAAACACTTCCCATAATAGTTCATGATCCACACAGCCTTGCTACTCTCAAAAACCACTTCCTCTCCAGAAAACGGATCACTTCCATAATACCTGTCCACATACAACAAATCACCTTCCTTGAAAGAAAGTTCTTTGGATCCATCAGAAAGTCTCTTTTCCCCGCCCTCTCCATTGGAAGCATAGGTATTAATCTTAGCTTTGATAATAAACTTTTTCAGATTATTCATATTTCAAATTTTCCAAAAACAAATTAACCCTCAAATTATACCACATCCCCAAACCTCCTCATTTATATTCCTATTTCTTAAAAACAAATAAATGTTCGTGCATTATTAGAAGAAAATTATATTCCTGAGATTTTGTTTTCCAAAAACCTGTCGCTTTGCAATTATGCTGTTGCTTGATTATATCTTCCTTTAATTGAAATCCTTGCTTCAAAAATCTATCCATTACCTTATACGCAAGAGGCTGATACATCTTTTCTCTTCGAGTATCCCCCATTAAAATCGCGCAATACTTTCCCTTTCTCAAGACACGATAAAGCTCTTTTGCCACCTCTTCCATTTCATCAGCAAATTCATCAATTGAATGGATATTAGACAAGTCATCCTCAATCTTACCCTCACTATATTTGATAATATCCGCATAAGGTGGATGTGTGAGGATAAAATCAATTTCTTCATCTTTAATGAAATCTAAATTTCTCGCATCGCAAAGTTCAATTCTTTGCTTAGAATTATTTTCAGAATCAAAATCCAAAGAATTTTTCGTCCTTTGGATTGCGTCATTATTCACATCAGTGCAAGTAATGTGCCTATTTAAAATTTTAGCTTCAATTGCAGTTGTTCCTCCACCAATCATGCAATCAAGCAGATGCTCACCCTCTTTTGAATAGCGCAAGATCAAGTTCCTCGCAACCTCAGGAGACCAATTTCCTCTCCAATCTGACTTGTGAGTAGCCCACTTTCCTCGTCTCGGAAAAGACCACACTGTTGAACATTCTAATTCAAAATTTTCAGGATGTAGCTTCATTTTTTTTACCAACTTAACTTATTTAACTCATCTTCTTCAAGCATTTCTAAATTCATTACATATTCATTGTGATTATATGTTTCTTGCAAAGGATTTTTAGTTGTATGCCATCCTTGTCCATCTGTAATCCAAATAAAATCAATATTTTGCTCTTTTAATTCGTTAAAAAGAGTTCTAAATTCTCCACACACTGACTTCAACTTAGATCCTCCTCCATTGTAGAAATTAGTCTCAATCAATTTTAATTCTTGTGTTTTTGGATTAAAAATAGCAAAATCAAAACTCCTAGAAGACTTATCAAACTTTACTTCTTTATCAAATGTGTCTTTTATTTTTTTAGCGTTAGCTTGAACCAAATATTTCAATCCGTTTTTTTCGCAAAAATCTCTCACAAAAATCTCAACAATATCCTCCATCAACTTTCCCCCTCTATTTTTTCGCCCGTTACTGTCTAGTCCAACCTCGACACCAAAAACATAATCAACCAAGTTTTTCACCCCATCTTCCTTAAAAAGTTTTTGCAATCCAGTGTTTCTTATAAACTTAAAATACTTTTTAGCATTATCATCTGAATACTTAATATTTGATTTGAAATCAAAAACCTCAATATCTCTAGTTTCTATATCAAATATTTCCAATTCAGTTTCGCGAACAGCCAAAAGAATTGGTAGTGCTTTAACAATTTCTGGACTATCTTTAAATAATACCGAAAATTCTTTTTCCAAATCATCTTTCCCCAAAAGATAGTTTAACTTATTTAAAGTTATTTCATACTTTGCTTTATTCTCAAAAACTTTTTCCCAATTAACAAAATACTCCCACGTCTTAATTGAATTCTTCAATGTCTCTACAAATTTTTCAAAATCTTTTTTCATCATAGCTTAGAAAATAAATTATACGTTTTATGAGCTAAATCATCAGCTCTTTCTTTCATATCTTCATCTTTCCATTTCACTTTTTGATTTATTCTTTTCAGATCCTGCTTAGTTGTTTTATATTTTGTATTTTTTATAAGAAAAGAAATTGCCTCATCACCATTTTTAAGTTTTTCAAATGGCCTCTTATCATCCTTATCATTATTATACTTCTCTTCCATTAAGAAAAGATTACCAATGCTATCAATCGTAAATAAAGCTCCTGATGATTGCGGCTCTAAATGCTCAATAGAATGAAGTTCAAAATCAATACTCATCGAAGGATCTTTTTCTTTTTCAAGCCTCACTAAAACAAATTTAATCGTATCCTTATTATCATTAAAATTCAATTTAACAAATTTCTCCCTATACTCATCAAATTTTGGAATTTTTTCAGTTAATTCTTTTTTTAAATCTTCGATAACAGCCTTTTTATTTTTTTCACTTCTCAACCTAATCGCAAACTTGGAATATTTATTATCCAATCCCGATGCTCTGGGTGAAACCATATGTGTAAATATAAAATGAAAATTTTCCATCGCAACCAACGCATCAATCATTAAATTTCTATCTATTGTTCCATTTTCAAATTCCTCAAATAAAGCTAGAAAAAATGGAAAGTGAATCTTTAAGTTAAATAACCTATTTATGTTTCTAATATGGTAATAAATCTGATAATTTCTATTAATACTCCAATCATCCAATCTTGGATTTGTTATCTTTCTATAAATCTTTGAAGCAATAAATATCCTGCTTAACAAATTATTAGGCTTAACAAGACTATCCTCATTATTTTCATCCCTCATATAATCACTAAATCTTCTATATAACTTACCCTCTGACACTTTAGAAACCCAAGATGCCCAAAATCTATTAAAAAAAGAATCTCTTGAAAATGCAATATTATCAGATATCGTCTTCCATGTTTCTTTTGGCTCATTAACACCTGTCCTGTTATCATAGTTTTTAAAAATGTAATTCTTTAATAAATCCAAAGAGGATAAATTTTTTCCCCTAGTATTTATGGTCTCAAAAATAGTAAACGCATCAGTCTCATCATTAGAAACAACTATCACAGTGTCGATATTAAAAATAGCATCTCGTATTTTTTCCAAATATTCAATCTTGTTGGTATTCTCTAATAGTAATACTTCAACAGAATCATAAAAAAACATCCTTGCTTTCTCAATGAGCTTCTCACTTTCCTTTTCAGGTTTTTCATCTACATCCAAATGAAATATTCTCTTCTGAAAAAAAGGGTGTTGTTCAATAGTATTTATAACCAACTGCTCTTTATTTTTAGTATCCCTATAAATCAAATACTGTCTAAGTCCGTCTGCTAAGTCCCTTCTCTCATATTTAACCAAGAGCTCCACAATAACACTTATAAAAATTGAAAGAGTGATTAATCTTTGCTGTCCATCAATAACCTCAAATTCTGTTGCATTGATACCTTCCCCCTTAAAAACCATCGGTCCAATAAAAAGATTTTCATTCCCTTCTTTGTTTAAATAGTAAATAAAGTCATCCCAAAAAATAGAAACTTCTCCCAAAACCGTCCACGAATAATTCCTTTGATAATCTGGAATTAAATATCTCCTCCTAGAAAAAATATTCTCTATTTTAAAATCCTTTGAATCTATTTTCATTGCATCTGAATAATCAATAATTAACCACCAATACTTCTTTAATTTTTCCTCTCTTGGACGCAACTGAATTAATCATTCTTGAAGCGCTAACTTCATTAATTTTAATCTTTTTATCCAATCCAGAATAAATATTCCTAATAAACTCAGTGTTCGAATTTGAAAGCATCACGAAACAACCTCTTTTGTGTAACTTAAAATAAGTGTCTCGCAGTTCTTCTTGTTCTTTTTCCAAAAATCCATCTGCTGTATAGCTGGTGAAATTTGATGTTCTGTTTAGTGGATAATAAGGAGGATCAAAATACACAAAATCACCTTTTTTTGCCTCATTCAAAACATCCTTGTAATCTCTCTTTGAAATGCTCACATTCTCTAAAATAGCACTAACCTTTCTCAGATTGTCTTCGTCACAAATCAATGGTTTTTTTTGTTTTCCAAAGGGAACATTGAAACCACCCGATTTATTCACTCGATACATCCCATTGAAACAAGTTCGATTCAGATATATAAACCTTGATGCAATCTCCACATCAGAAAGTTCATTCAAGTCTTTTGCTCTCATACTCAAAAAATACTCCTTTTCATTCTTGTGATTCTTCAATGATTCAATCAAATTGTCTACATCATCCTTAATCACATTATATGTAGTCACTAATTCCTCATTCCAATCTGACAAAACCGCATTTTTTGGAAGCAAATCAAAAAACACAGCCCCTCCCCCAACAAAAGGCTCAAAATATGTTGCATTTTCTGCATCAAAGTTTCTAGGAGGATATAATCCCAACGCCTTAAATTGCTCCAATAGCTGCCTTTTTCCACCAACCCATTTCACAAAAGGTTTCGGCTTATTCTTGCAAAAATCAACAAAGAATGACTTTATTTCCTCATATTTTCTAATACGTCGATCAATTCTAGTGGCTACACTCGTAGCAAAAATATGATTAACATTAAATTCTTCCACAATTAAATCTCTAACTTGACTCCTTGTCATAATAAATATTTTTTTATTTTTATATTACAGTGATATCTTATCCTCATTACATATCATCACTAGATCCACTGACCCTTCTATTCTATCATTAAACCCATCTTTTTCACAACCTGAACCAACAAAAATATCTGAATACCCCGCAAATCAAAAAGGTACCTGACCCCTTTAGGTTCATTATTAAATAGCATTGATCATTTCTTCTATTGATTGTTTAATTTCACTATCAGTATATTTAGTATTTCTTGTATTTTCTGGATGATGAATACTATGCCTTATGTATTCTTGTAAAGAAACAACTTGGGTTGTTTGTTTTCTATCATTAAACCAACTCTTTGTTTTACTAAAAATACCAAGTTTTGACTGAGATTCTAGATATCCATAAAGTTCATTATGGAAATCATTTGGAGTTAAATCGTATGCAAAATATTGAATCTCTGCCAAGGTTGGACCAAAGGGTAAAACCGACAAATGATCTAATTTTCCTGGATTGGCAAATTGATCATTTTTAAACACATGCACCGTATCAGATTTTTTCCTAAATGATTTTAAAATATATGGAGAATGAGTAGAAATAATAACTTGCATATCACCCGATAATTTACCTAATGCAAACGCTAGCTTTTCTTGAGCCTTCGGGTGCAAATTGAGCTCGGGCTCATCAATGCAAAGAATGACATTATTATCAGTACCCAATAAGTGTACTTTTGATAAAACCTGAATCATAGAAAGCATAATGGATCGTTGCAACCCGCTACCTTTATCCTCTAACTCATGTTCTATCCCCCCCTCCTTAACCAAAACACTACCTTTTTTTAAATGATTTGAATTATCAATTAAGTTAAATTTAAAACTCAATTCCAACTCACCCCACTGCTCCTTTAAAATCTTAGAAATATCCCCAGAAAGAGAATCGAGTCTAGATTTAAGACTATCTGGACCAGTATTAAAAACACTATCATGTTGCGCTTTAAAATCTATATACGCTCTCGTGTCAAAAAAATCACCGACACTACTCTTAATCAATTTTCCTAAAATTTTTGAACTATCAAAACTAACCACATTATCAACATGATCCTTTGCGAAAATAGTAACCACCTCAATTATATTAAAAGTAGTGTTTTTGCCTGTAGGATTTTCAAATCTTTCATTTGCATTATTCCAGCATAATATTTTTGATTCATTTAACTCAACTGACTTGCCAGACTGTTCAATAATTTTCTCTTCACTGCTCCTCTTGATCCTCATATAATTAAGTCCTTTTTCACTAAAAATATAATCCTGGTATTTTACATCCACATTTTCAAAATCACTACAAATCAATGCTTCAATTATAATATTTTCATCCTCACCAGAACTAAGATTCTTATATTTTTTATCTTTTTGAGGTCCACTTAATAAATAATTTATTGCTTCAATTACAGAGGTTTTACCTGTATTATTCTCACCAACAAAAAAATTTTGATCGGAAAAATCAAACTCAAAACGTTCTTTAAATTTTTTAAAATTTTCAATTGAAAGCTTGGAAATTTTCATAATATTTCACAAATCTACTTACACCTTTTATTATACTCATTATATTTCACAATCCATTCATTAGTTCTATCTTGTGCTTCTTTTTTATTTTCATCACATTTATCAGTGTCATATTTCTTGTCACAATTCTCATCCCTATTCATTTCCTCACACATTTCGTGACCCTTTTTTGTAATTTTAATACACTCTTTTTTTTCATCATCAGGACGCTCGATCATTTTATTATATCTATCCGTGGTGTAAGTTTCTTTATATTTATCACAATAAATCATTCTATTAATTTGATCTTCGGATAATGCATTTGAACTACTTAGACTCTCTTGATTTTCAGAGTCTTCATTTTCAATTTGCTCATTTCTAAATTCTTCCAATTCTTCAATCTTCACTTCTTGTTCTTCAATCTGAGTTTCAAGTTGGGTTTTCATTGCTTCGAAGTTTTCTTCTTTTTCTTTGCTGGCAATCAAAAAATCATTCACTTTTCCATAGGCAAAATATCCACCAAAAGCCAAACTGAAAACAACCAGAATTGTACTGCCAATAATAATCTTTTTCTTGTTGATCATTTTTTCCATTTCATTTAAATATCAATTATTCACAACTATGTTTATAGTCTTTGCACTCGCCTTTCAATAAATTCTCAACTTTTTCTTCTGCTTCTTCTGTTAATTCTTCAATCTCTTTAATATCTTTTTTCGTTTTATCAATTCTTTCGTCAACAGAATCAAAACAAATTTTTCGATTCTCAATATCCTCCTCCTTAAAGCTATCACAGTCCTTTCTATCGTCCTCCCACTTGTCCAGCAACATTTCCAATGAACGAATAGATTTCTTGGATTCATCTATACTGAAAACAGACTCGAATTTACCTTTATAATTTATGCGTTTCGCATCATAAATTTTACTATCACAATATTCTTTGGATTTCTCACAAGTAGCTTTATTTTGAGCAGTCACATTTTCCTTTTCTTCCTTTTTTTCCTCTTCCTTTTCTTCGATTTGACGATCCTCCTCTACCTGCACCTGCTCATCTCTAAATCCCTCCAACTCTTCAATCTTCACTTCTTGCTCTTCAATCTTAGTTTCAAGTTGGGTTTTCATTGCTTCGAAGCTTTCTTCTTTCTCTTTGCTGGCAATCAAAAAATCATTCACTTTTCCATAAGCGAAATATCCTCCGGTCAAAAAAATCAAAGTCACCACAACAACTATCTCAATAACAATTTTCTTTTTATTCATAGATTCTTTCGGTTAAAAGCTTGGTCTTATACATTACCACTTCTGGTGATTAAACACAAAAAAACACCTGCCCCTCCTTGGCGGTGTTTTTATGGTATCACTTGAAGATGAAATTTTCTTAAAGTTTTTCTAAAATTGAGCGAGTGCTGATACCCTGGGATCCTGAATCAAGTTCAGGATGACAGTGTTTTTTTTCAAAAAAAATCAGCCTACCTGAGGGAATCCCTCGGGTAGGCTTTTGATCATGTTTTATTGGCGGCGGCGATAGCGGTTAGGCGCATTGCACGACAATGTGCCGTGCGGTTGTGCTCAGTGGCTCGGAATAGCACATATACGCTCCAATTGAGCGTTGCTTCTCCAATTCGACTTCAATACATCGGAGTTGGGCCTCCAACATGGCAACCCCGACCATCAGACATTGCAGGTGTGTTTGGTAACAGCTCGCTTCCTCGCAAGAGAAACAGCCATTCCAACTGAGGACTATCAACCAACACTCCATTTCTACGATATATTCTTTCAAATCTGCAATCTGACCCCTCAAAACTTCGGCGCTAGGTGTGTTATTGTTCTTCATGGCGACCCCCTGTCTTAAGATTGATAAAATAACTACTCTTCCAGCCAACAATACAGTATACTACATTTTTGGCATTTTGTCAACAAAAACTGTGCTATTTCAATAGCTGTGTGATGAGTGCGGTCATGAGATTCTTTTTTCTGGGGTCACTCTGAGCAATCAACAAAGTCAACGCGGTGAGGGTTGCAGGGTTGATGTTTCTTGCTCCTTTTATCTTCGCTTTTCTCAAAAACCAAACAAAAGCAAATGCTCCACTTCTTTTGTTCCCATCAACAAAGGGATGATCTTTCACCATGAAATACAAAAGATTGGCTGCTTTTTCTTCTGAAGTTTTGTAGAGTGATTTTCCCCCAAATGATTGCATCACATTTCCAATGATCCCCTCGATGCTTCCGTCTGATCTTTCTTGCGCAAAAAGATCCGTCGCTTCTTTCTTTTTGATGAGCTCTTTTTTGAGACTGAAAATTGTCCTGGTCAATTCATCACTGGTGAGCTTTATTGATTTTTTGGTTTTTCCAATCACTTTCAACGACTCCTTGTCATAGGCATCCAAAGAAACCCAGGTCACGGCAAATTCTTTGATGAGATCCAAAACCGCTTTTGGATCAAGTGTGATGTGTTCCGGAAGAAGCACCTGAATGTCTTCAACTGCTTTCATGAAAGCATCATAATTTTTTCCAACTTGCTTCTTGTTGATTGTGTATCCTTGTGTCAAATGTTGTTTCAAAACTTTGGTAGCCCATTTTCTAAACTCAATCGCAACCCTAGAGTTTGTCCTATATCCAACACTCAAAATAACGTCTAGAGAATAAAGCGATACAGGCTTATCTGAATTTGCAATATGCATTTTTTGCATATTGCTTTTTTGATCCACCTCTTTGTCTTTAAAGATATTGCCGACATGACGAGACACGACTGATTGATGCACGCCAAACAAATCAACCATGTCCGCTTGGCTTACCCAAATTGTTTCGTGCTTGAAGTCGTCTTTAAGCTCGATGGATCCGTTTTTCGCTTGATAGATGATGACTTTGTCTCTTTTGTTTGTTTTGTTTTTCATAATTTTTAATGTTTGTTTGTCTTATAGTGATATAATGCCACTATAAGATAACTCTATCAAAAAACACCCTGGTGATCAGGGTGTTTTTGTTGCAAAAATATTTATTTTTTGAAATTAAGCGAGTGCTGACATTCCGGGATCCTGTCCGCCAACTGGCGGATCAGGATGATAATATTTTTCTCAAATCTCTCCGCCAGCTGGCGGACTCAAACCTATGTTTTATTTTGTTGCTTTTTCGTATAGTTTTCTCACTTTTGCATTGATGAAACTGTTGAGTCCCCATCCTTCTTGTGCGAGATCTTTCATTGTTTCAACATTTTCCTTTCCAGCGCTGTCATAGGAATACTTATATGTTGTGTAGGTAAATGCAGGATTTTCGTCAAACTTCACTGTGATGTGGTCATCTCCAATTTCATAGGCGACAACATTGGAAAGTCCTGATAGATTCTTGTAGTCTTCCATTTATTTATTTTTAATTTTTATAATCAACTATTGTTCAGCAAATCATGACTTAATATATTCACAACTTGCCATCCAGTTCTCTGCACTTAATGAAGGATGGATTTCCGCTTTGGCTACGAAACAGGTCGGATAAGTTTATTTCCAGAATGACAAGGCGCATAGTAAATTTAATTCATGTCAATTATAACATAGGGAGCTGAATTTTTCCTAAAATATTAATAAAAAAAGCCTCAGTTCACACTAAGACTTTTTTTACATTTGTGCTTTCAAAACCATTCTTTTGAAGTTGGTTCCGAGTGGCCAACAGGTGGCAATTGTGAGAACCTTTTTGTCAGCAGGATCTTCAAAGATTCTGTTGTCATTCGGATTCATCACTTCTTTTCCCGTGACATGATACACATATTCAAACTTCTTTCCATCACTTTGAGTGGATTCGAGAATAATCTCATCTCCATCTTCCAAGTTGTTTATTTTTTCGAATATGTAGTTATAGGAACCTTTTGCCCAAGCATAGTTGCTGCTGTGACCAGTGATCACAACGTTGCCAGCTTGACCTGGGATTCCTGTTTTTGGATATAGCACCACTCCCTTTTGAAGGTCCTCTTGCAAATCTTTTTCAAGAAAACTATCCGCAAGAATCACAGGAGCATCCACTCCAACTTTCTTTATTTTGATTGTCACATCCGGTCTTTTGTCGCCTTTAACGATTGGCTCATATCCATTTCTGATCTCTTCAGCATCGTCATATCCATCACCATCCGTGTCTTTTTCAAGTGGATTGGTTGAATATGCAAACTCGAGATAATTTGGAAGAGTGTCACCATCAGGATCAAGATCATAGTCTTTCTCTGTGATGGAAAGTCCATTTTCTTGTTCCCACTTGTCAGGAAGATTGTCTCTGTCATAATCCATCTTTCCTTCTCCAATTGGAGAATATCCATTTTGAACTTCTCTTCCGTCAGAATATCCGTCACCATCAGTGTCTGAATCAATTGGGCTTGTGTGATATTTGAACTCATCTAGCAAGCTCAAGCTGTCGCCGTCAACGTCAGCATTGAGGTCTTCCTCACCATACACCACGATTCCATATTTATCAGTCCACCAAGTTGGGATTAGTTGCTCATTTTTGACAACAGAGCTTTGAAATCTTTCAAAGTCATAGTTGACTAAATAGAAAACAAACCCAAACAGGACGACAAAAGACACAATGATTTGCATCTTTTCTTTCATATTTTTAAGTTAGCTAATTTATCTTAATAAATCTCCTCGCCTTCATCAAAAAATCAGGCGAGGAGATTAGAAGTTCTGCTTAGGCAACCAAGTTCTTTTTCTTCTTAAGAACGATCATTGTTCCAGCAGCAGTTGCAAGTGCAAGGTATAGTGCGATTGCACCAGGTCCTGTAACAGGAATATTTTTTCCAACATAACCAAAATCGATTTTTGTTGTTGAATCTTTGTTACCGTCAAGTTCCACTTTGGTTTTTCCATCCAATTTCCCATCTGGGTCATATGTTTGTTTCAAACCTGTAGTGTCCTCTTCCTTCACAGTAATTTTATATTCTCCTTCACAAAGACCTGTGAATTCATAGTGTCCGTTGTGATTTGTGTTTGTTCTAAAAGTTTCATCATTTGAGTTTCCAAACTTTCCGTCTCCACCATCCCAAACGGCCTTGACTCTGATATTTTCAATTCCTTTTTCATTTGAATCTTGAACGCCATCCATGTTTGTGTCATTCCAGATATAGTTTCCAATTGAACCCTTACATTTTCCTTCTGGTTTTTTTGGTTCATCTTCATTTTTCTTACAAGAATTACTACATCCGTCTTTATCATTGCTATTTCCATCATCACATTGTTCACCTTCATTGATTTCTCCATCACCACAATATGGATCTTCTGGAACATCTTTAATGGTAACTCTTGAACTATCTGAATCTGAAACATTAACATTTGAAGTTCCATTGCTTCCAGTAGCTGTTGCAACTGCAACGTTTGTATATGCAGCAGTCACGTTCGCATCTGAACAAGTATATGTGAAACTTGCTCCAGGAGCCAAAGTGTTTGAAAATATTTCGCTACAAGCAGGAGCTTCAGCATCCACAACTTTAACGTTGCTTAGTGTTGCTTGTCCTGTGTTTGTAACTCTGATTCTGAAAGCAGCGTTTCCACCACTTACAACTTCTTGTGTGTCATCTCCATTGTCATTGTCGTTTTTGTCAATTTGAACAGAAACTGTACTTGAATTTTTGACTGTAACTTTTGAACTATCTGAATCTGAAACATTAACATTTGAAGTTCCATTGCTTCCAGTAGCTGTTGCAACTGCAACGTTTGTATATGCAGAAGTTATATTGCTATCTGAACAAGCATAAGTGAAACTTGCTCCAGGAG
>Ga0224510_10001149_pt1 | contig 17980 bp, 15 predicted proteins | sample SF_May12_sed_USG_FD_170161 | JGI IMG/M metagenome (GOLD analysis project Ga0224510, IMG submission 170161) | Sediment microbial communities from San Francisco Bay, California, United States - SF_May12_sed_USGS_4_1 | ecosystem: Environmental > Aquatic > Marine > Sediment | place: USA: California... | reverse complement strand
CCGGCAAGTGGGTTCGCGCGCAACTCACTTCCGCACAGCTGTCGACGTACTTCGTCGGCTACCAGGAGCACTCGGACATGCGCGCCGAGGCCGCGCGGCGCGCGGGTGAGAGGTTCGACATCAAGGCGTACCACGACCAGGTCCTGTCGTACGGCTCGCCGCCGGTGCGGCTGGTGCGCGCGCTGGTGTTCGACGAGGCGATTCGCTGAGGCCCGTCTACCCTGGCGGGAGTGGCCTCAAGACTTCTCGTCGCGGTGCCTGTCACGGCGGGCGACGTCGACGCTGAACAGCGCATGCAGCAGGTTGTCCTGGAAGCTCGCGTTGCCGACGAGCTTCTGGTGCTGCTCGCAGAAGAACAGCGCGTGCGCGATTCGCAGCGACTCTTCCGGTCCCCGCGGCGCGGCGACGTCGAGCGTGCGTCGCCCCAGCAGCGACGACCGCGTGACGACCAGGTCGCCCGGCTCGTGCATCAGCCGTTCGTAGTCGCGGGCTGCAGGCGCGGCGATGTCCGCCACTCGTTCCCGGGCATGGTACCGGCCGTCGATGCTCTCGAGGACCAGGCGCGCCAGCGTCGGCGCGCAATCGCCGCCGAACACCCAGGTCGGCACGTCGCGCGGGTCGGGTTGCGTCGCGAACGAACTGGCGAACGCCCGTCCCCGCTGCAGATTGCGCGCAAGGTACTCGCGGAGCAGGTTGAGATGGCGCCGACCTTCGGCACCTCCGCCGTGGGTGGAGATCGTGCGCGCGGCAATGTTCGGATCGAACAGCGACCAGCCAAAGTCGCGCCAGGTCGCGATGTCGTACAGGTCGGCATCGACACTCTTGCCCTGCACGTCGATGAGCCATGGCACCGCGGGATGCGGCATCATCTCCGTGATACCCGGGCACGTCGCGACGATCTCGGGCGGGATCCTGCGCAGCCCGATCTCTTCGCCGCGCAGCAGGGAGAGCACGGGCTGCAGCGTGCCGAGGCTCGGCGTGCCGACGAGCAGGAGGCGACGGATCGCCGCAGCACCCTCGTAGGTCGGTTCGAGCATTCCCGTCGGCGGCAGGCCCCGCGTGCCGTGTCGCACGAAGTAGCGTGCAATCATGCCACCGCCCGAGTGCGCGACGACGTCCACCTTGAGTCGTGGATCGCCGCAGTCCTGCCGGATTCGGGCGATCAATTCGGCGAGCCCGCGCGCGGCGCGCACGCCGTCGAGCCGGAAATCGTACAGATACAGGTACAGGCCGCAGCCGGGGCCATTGCGCGGTGGAACTCCGGGCAGGCAGCGCTCGTATCCGCCCACGCGTTGCAGCGTATCGATCACCCCGCCGTAGAAATCGCGTCCCAGTCCTGTGCGGAACACCGCGTAGGCTTCGGCATTCTGCGCATCGGGCTCGAGCGTCGCAGGGTCGATCGGCAACTCGAGCTCGCGGTAGTTGCCGAACAGCAGCATGGAGTCGGAGGCGGGCCAGATCTCGCGACCCGAACTGCGTTTCCGGAGACTCGAGCCAAACGCACCGGGAATCAGGATCAGCGGCGGCTGGTCGCCGGGGCGGGAAACGCTCCCGTACATTGCCGCGAGCCGCGGGCGGTCTACCGCCGCGCATCCAGCCAGGGCAAGGCCGGAAGCGATGACACTGCGTCGCGTCCAGCGGCGCATCGAAGTCTCCTTTCTCGTCGCGCCAAGTATCCGCGTCAACTGCGGCAGTCGCATCACGGGAAGTATCACGCAGCTGCGGGGAATGCGCAGCCGTGGCGCAGCAGCCCCTGGCGGCAGCGATTCACGGCCCCGTGGCGGGTTCCCACTTGTACTGGAGGGAAGGCTGCAGCCGCAGCAGCTCGCGGTCGTGCACGCGTTCCAGCAGGAACTGCGCCGCAATGGCGCCGCAGCCAGCGAGGAACATGTCCCATTGCGTGTCCCACACGTCGCCCTGCGTGCCGAGGAACGCGCCTGCCGCATCGCCGCCGGCGATCGCAGCCCACCATTCCGTGAACTCGTAGCACGCGCTGACGCCCAGGATGCTGAGCGTGACCAGCGCCAACAGCCATTTTCCCGGACGCAGCGGCGACGTGCGCAGCAGCAACTCGCGCGCAACGATTGCCGGGCCGAATCCCTGCATGAGGTGGCCGATGCGGTCGTAGTGATTGCGAGTGAAGCCGAACACGTCCTGCATCCAGTTGCCGAACGGCGTGAGCGCGTACGTGTAGTGGCCGCCGTACATCAGGATCAGCGCGTGCACGGCGATCAGCACGTAAGCGAGCGGCGTCAGCGGAAAACTGCGGGCCGTCCACACCAGCAGCGGCGCGGCGACCAGCACCGGCACGACCTCGAGGAACCACGTCAACCGGTCGTACGGTCCGATGCCGGACCACGCGAGCCCGAGCAGCACGATGCCGAGCAGGACGAGCGGCAGGCGCAGGCTGGAATTCATGTCGTTCATGAGGCCGATTATAGGACCCTACCGGTCGAGGAACTCCTCGATGAGGCGGGCGACCGCGGCAGGCTGGTCGTGATGCACCATGTGGCCCGCGCCAGCGACGATCCGTGGCTCCAGCTGCGGCACCAGGCGCCGCACTTGCTCCGGTGCGCCGGCGCCCTGCAGCCGCTCGAGGAAATCCGACTCCGCGCCCGCGACGTACAGCAGCGGCGCCCGTATCTCGGCCCAGCAGGCTTCGACCTCCGCGCGCCGGTACAGCATGGGATTGACGCGCTTGTGCGCCGGGTCGAAGCAGGGACGGACGCGGCCGTCAGGCAACGCCTCGCTCCACGCACGCGCGACGAAATCGCCGCGCTCGGCCGTCAGGCGCGGATTGCGTTTACGCAGCACGCCGGCAAATACGTCGAGGCTCGGGAACACAGCGGCTGGCTCCGGATCACGCCATTGGTCGAGCCAGTCGCGGTAGCGGCCGGGGGCGAGTTCCGGCGGCGCGCCAGGCAGGCCGAAGCCTTCGAGCGTCACCAGCCGCTGCACGCGCCCGGGCCTGAGTCCCGCGTAGATCATCGCGACGTTGCCACCCATGCTGTGGCCGACGAGATCGACCGGCGTGCCGGGCGCCAGCCAGTCGAGCATCGCATCGAGGTCCGCGAAGTAGTCGGGAAACCAGTAGCCCTGCGGGTTCCAGCCGGAGCGGCCGAAGCCACGCCAGTCGGGCGCGATAAGGGTCCATGCCGGTGCGATTTCGTCGGCGACGAACTGGAACGTGGTGCCGCAATCCATGAAACCGTGCAGCAGCACGATCGGCGTCGTGCCGGCCTGGGTTCCCGCCCAACGGGTGAAGTGATGCCGCAGGCCGCGGATGTCACGATGCAGGGATTCGGGCAGGCGGCGAGGCAGGTAGTGGGCGCTCATGGGCGTTCATACTGCATCAGTCACGCGCCAGGCAGCAGGCGGCATTGAGCACGGGCCCGTGTTCGCACCAGAATGCAGACTTCGGCCCGGTCAATGCGGGCAACCGCCGCCGCCCGGACCATGCCCAAACTGCTCGTCTTCCAGCACGTCGCCTCGGAACCGCTGGGTCACCTCGACCCGCTGCTGCGCGCGTCGGGATGCCGCATCCGCTACGTGAATTTCGGCCGCGAGCCACACGCGCAACCGGACATACGACGGTACGACGGCCTCGTCGTGCTCGGTGGCCCGATGAACGTCGACCAGGTGGAGCGGTTCGCGCACCTCGGGACCGAGATCGAGCTCATCCGCGAGGCGGTGAATGCGCAGAAGCCGGTGCTCGGCATCTGCCTCGGTGGCCAGCTGCTGGCAGCGGCGATGGGAGGACGGGTGCGGCCGAATGCCGTGCCCGAAATCGGCTGGTACCGCCTGCATACGCGACCGCCGGCCCATGGCGACAGGCTGTTCCGCCATTTCGAGCGGACGCCGCGCTACGTCTTCCAGTGGCACGCGTACGCGTTCGAGCCGCCGCCAGGGGCCGTGCCGCTGGCATGGACCCGCAGCTGCCGGCAACAAGCCTATCGACTGGGCGACCACGCGTGGGGACTGCAGTTCCACCTCGAGGCCGATGCCGCCCTGATCGACCGCTGGCTGCATCTGCCCGGCGGGCGCAGCGAGATCGAGCGCCACTGGAGTCCCGCGCGCATCGCGCGGATACGGGCTGCCACGCACCGGCATCTCCCGGTCGCCCGGCCGCTCAGCGAGCGGGTGTTCGGGGAATTCGTCCAGCTGTTCTCGCCCCGCCGCTACGCGCACCTGCCCTCACGCTGACCGGGGGACGGGCGTCACTCGCCGAGGAACATGCGGTAGGCGGGGTTCGCGGTCTCTTCGGTGTAGACGTAACCGAGTTCGCCGAGGTACCCGGCGAACCGCTCTGCATCTGCCGGCGGGACCTGCACGCCGGCAAGCACGCGCCCGTAATCGGAGCCGTGGTTGCGGTAGTGGAACAGGCTGATGTTCCAGTGCGCGCCCACCGCCTCGAGGAAGCGCAGCAGCGCGCCCGGGCGTTCCGGGAATTCGAAACGGAACAGGCGCTCGTGCTGCAGTCCGTGCGCGTGGCCGCCCACCATGTAGCGCACGTGCAACTTGGCCATCTCGTCGTCGCTCATGTCGATGACGCGGTAACCCGCATCGGCCACCAGCGCCAGCAGATCTTCCTTCTCGCGCTGGCCTTCGGCCAGCGAAATCCCCGCGAAGATGCGGGCGGAGCTCGAGTCGTCGTAGCGGTAATTGAACTCGGTGACGCTGCGGCGGCCGAGCAGGCGGCAGAAGCGCAGGAAGCTGCCGGGCTGCTCGGGAATCTCCACCGCCAGCAAGGCTTCGCGCTGCGCGCCGATGTCGGCCCGCTCCGCGATGTGACGCAGGCGGTCGAAGTTGACGTTGGCGCCGCAGTTGAGCGAGATCAGCGTCCGGCCCGTGCATTGCTCGCGCGCGACGTAGCGCTTGATGCCGGCCACGGCCAGCGCGCCCGCGGGTTCGGCGATCGTGCGGTTGTCCTCGAAGATGTCCTGGATCGCGGCGCAGATTTCGTCCGTGGTAACCAGCAGCACCTCGTCGACGTACTTGCGCGCGAGACGGAACGTCTCCTCGCCGACGCGACGCACGGCCACGCCATCGGCAAAGATGCCGACACGGTCGAGCGTGACACGCTCACCGGCGCGCAGCGAATCGTGCATGCTCGCCGCGTCTTCCGGCTCGACGCCGACGATGCGCACCTGCGGATAGAGCGACTTCACGTACGTCGCAATGCCGGCGATCAGCCCGCCGCCGCCGATCGGCACGAAGATCGCGTGTGGCGGCGCAGAACATTGCCGCAGGATTTCCATGCCGATCGTGCCCTGGCCGGCGATCACGTCGGGGTCATCGAATGGATGGATGAAGGTGAGCCCGCGTTCGCGCGCCACACCCATGGCGTGCTCGAACGCGTGATCGAAATCGTCGCCCTCGAGCACCACTTCGCCGCCGAGGTCGAGCACTGCCTGCACCTTGATGTGCGGCGTCGTTTGCGGCATCACGATGACGGCGACGATGCCACGCCGCCGCGCCGCGAGCGCGACACCCTGCGCGTGGTTGCCGGCCGACGCGCAGATCACGCCGCGCGCCGCCGTGGCGTCGTCGAGCGTGGAGATCTTGTTGTAGGCGCCACGGAGCTTGAACGAAAAGACCGGCTGCAGGTCTTCACGCTTGAACAGCACGTCGTTGCCGAGGCGCCGACTCAACCGGCGGGCCGGCTCGAGCGGGGATTCGATGGCGACGTCGTAGACGCGCGCCTTCAGGATGCGTTCGATGTAACTTTCTTGCATGGCGATGGCTTGCGGGATCACCGCGTACGTTACCATCCTTCGACCCCGGAACCCCCCTTCGCCACGAGCGGCCAACGAATCTTGCGCATCGAACTGATCATGACCGCGCTCGCGGGATTCGCGGGTGGCCTGGCCGGCACGCTCTGGGGCGGCATGGTCTCGGCAGCGCTGCTCGCGCGCAGGCCCGAACTGCGGGCGGCGGGCTGGCGGCCCGATTCAGGCTGGCGCGTCCTGCACACGGCGGCGCTTCATGGTCTATGTGGCGCGGCGGCCGGGCTCCTTTTCTGGCTCGGCTGGGGTCTGGCGGCATTCACCGGCACGCCCTGGTTCGTCGTCGGCGCGACGTACGGCGTGCTGCTGTGGTTCGCCACCGCGCTGCCGGCACTGGCCCTGCTGGCGCTGCGATTGCCGGCGCTGCGGGCCGCCGTGGTCGTCATGGCCGTCGAGGCGCTCGTCGCGACGCTCTCGATCGGTCTGCTCTGTGCTTTCGTCTGGCATCGTGCCGCGTAGAATCCATCGCTCTTTCGCTAGACCCATTGCTGGGGGAAATTCGCATGCAGATGATCCACCGGGCGGCGCTATGCCTCGCCCTGCTCCTCGCCGGGACCGCGTCGCACGCTCTGACGGCCACGGAACTCGTCGCGAAGAACGTCGAGGCCAAGGGCGGCGCAGTGGCGCTGCAGGCCGTGAAATCCCTGCGCCGCGAAGGCCGGCTCGTCGTCAATGGCGGCCAGTTCGTGCTCGAACTCGCCGAGACCAAGCAGCGGCCGGATTCGATCCGCACGGAAGTCAGCATGCAGGGCCTCGCGCAGGTCCAGGCGTACGACGGCAAGGACGGCTGGCGCATCGACCCGTTCGGCGGCCGCAAGGACCCCGAGCGCATGCCGGCGGACGACGTCAGGGAATTCATCGAGGACGCCAGCATCGATGGCGTGCTGCCGGATGCCGCTGCGGCCGGCAACCTCATCGAATACCTCGGCACCGAAGACGTCGACGGCACGCCCGCGCACAAGCTCAAGGTCATGCGCAAGGAAGGCGGCGTGCAGTACGTCTACCTCGACCCGGACTACTTCCTCGAGATCCGGGTGGAGAGCCAGCGCCTCGTGCGCGGCGTCAAGCGCACCTCGGTCACGGACTACGGCAATTACGAGAAGGCAGGCGGCGTGTTCTGGCCGCTCTCGATCGAGTCCGGCATCAAGGGCGAAGGTGATCCAGCCAGGTTCGAATACAGGTCCGCGGTAGTCAACCCGACGATCGCGCCGGACTATTTCTCGTTCCCCGCGACTGCGAAGAAGTAAGGGAGTCCCGACCATGAGTATCCTGCGTGCCTCCCTGCTCGCCGTGGCCCTGCTGCCGTCGGCACTCTTCGCCGCGGCGCCCGCTGAACCCGCAGCCCCGGCCTTCGACTCCTCGATCATTTCTGGTCTCGGCGCGCGCAACATCGGCTCCGCGACGATGAGCGGCCGCATTTCGTCCCTCGACGCGACGACGCTCGCCGACGGCAAGCTGGCGCTGTGGGTCGGCGCTGCGAGCGGCGGCGTCTGGAAATCGCTCGACGGCGGCACGACCTTCACGCCCGTGTTCGACGACCAGCCGGTGCAGTCCATCGGCGCGGTCGAGATCGACCAGCGCAATCCCGAGACCGTCTGGGTCGGCACCGGCGAGGCCTGGACGCGCAACAGCGTCTCCGTCGGCAACGGCATCTACAAGACGGCCGACGGCGGCGACACCTGGCAGAACCTCGGCCTCGCCGGCTCCGAGCGTATCGCCGACATCCGCATCGATCCGCGCGCCAGCGACACCGTGTATGCGTGCGTCACCGGGCGGCTCTGGAGCGACTCGCTCGAGCGCGGCGTGTACCGCACGCGCGACGGCGGCAGGACCTGGCAACAGGTGCTGCAGGCGCCGAACGCCTCGACCGGCTGCGCCAGCCTGAGCATGGACGAAAAGAATCCTGACGTGCTCTACGCCGCGCTGTGGGATTTCCGCCGCAAGGGCTGGACGTTCCGCTCCGGCGGCGAATCGCCGACGGCAACGTCGGCGAGTGCCCTGATGGTGACGCGCGACGGCGGCCAGACCTGGACCGAAGTGACGCCCGAGAAGAACACAGGCTTCGCGCAGAAGCCCTACGGTCGCATCGCGGTCAACGTCGCGCCGAGCGATTCGAAGCGCGTGTATGCGTTCGTCGAGTCGACGCAGAGCGCGCTCTACGTCAGCGACGATGGCGGCGCCAGCTGGGAAGCGCGCGACCGCAGCCAGTGGATGGTCTGGCGCCCCTTCTACTTCGCGCGCATGACGGTCGACCCGCACAACGCCGACCGCGTGTTCAAGGACGACGGCGCGCTGATCCTGTCGGAAGATGCGGGCCGCAGCTTCAGCGCGGTCGGCGGCTTCCAGGGCATGCACGGCGACGTCCACGACGTGTGGGTCAACCCGAAGAACCCGAAGCACGTGATCTCGGGCGACGACGGCGGCTTGTGGCAGAGCCACGACGGCGGCAGCAAGTGGTGGAAGGGCGAGAACCTGCCGATCTCGCAGTTCTACCACGTGAGCGTCGACGACGAGGATCCGTACCACGTCTACGGCGGCCTGCAGGACAACAGCAGCTGGATGGGCGATTCGGCCTATCCGGGCGGCATCACCAACAGCCGGTGGGAAAACATGTACGGCGGCGACGGCTTCTGGATGTTCTCCGACCCGGCGGACGCCAACTACCTCTACACGGAGTACCAGGGCGGCGCCGTCGCGCGCGTGAACAAGCACACGCACGAGGCGCGCGACATCCAGCCGAAGGCGCGCGCCGGCGAGAAGCTGCGCTTCAACTGGAACACGCCGCTGCACCTGTCGCCGCACGAGAAGGGCACGCTCTACATCGGCTCGCAATTCCTGTTCCGCACGCGCGACCATGGCCAGACGTGGGACCGCATCTCGCCGGACCTGACGACCAACGATCCACAGAAGCAGCGCCAGGAGGAAACCGGCGGCGTCACGGTCGACAATTCCGCCGCGGAGATGCACACGACGATCTACTCGATCAGTGAATCGCCGCAGTCGGCAGGCACGATCTGGGTCGGCACCGACGACGGCAACGTGCAGCTCACGCACGACGGCGGCAAGAGCTGGACGAACGTCACCGGCAACCTCAAGGGGCTGCCGAAGGCCTCGTGGGTGAGCTGGGTGGAGGCGAGCCGGCACGACGCGGCCACCGCCTACGCGACGTTCGACCGCCACACCTTCGGCGATCACGACCCCTGGCTCTACGTCACGCGCGACTACGGCAGGAGCTGGCAGCCGCTCGTCACGCCGAAGGACACCCGCGGCATCCGTGGCTACGCGCACGTCGTCAAGGAAGACGCCAACACCCCGGACCTGCTGTTCCTCGGCACCGAATTCGGCCTGTGGATTTCGATCGACGGCGGACAGCAGTGGGCCGCGTTCAAGGGCGACGAGTTCCCGGCCGTGGCGGTGCGCGACCTCGTGATCCAGCCGCGTGACAACGACCTCGTGGTCGGCACGCACGGTCGGGGCATCTGGATCATCGACGACATCACTCCGCTGCGCGCGTTGAGCACCGGCTTGATGACCAAGGAAGCCGCGTTCATCGGCGCCCGTCCCGTGCAGCAGCGCATCAGTGGCCCGGGCGGCTGGGCGAACGGCGCGGCGGTGTTCGTCGGCGAGAACCCGCCGGGCGGCGCCGTACTCACGTACTACCAGCGCACGCGTCACCTGTTCGGCAGCCTCAAGCTCGAGATCCTCGATTCGAGCGGACGCGTCGTCGACGAGCTGCCGGCCAGCAAGCGCCGCGGCCTCAACCGCGTCGAATGGTCGATGCGCGAGAAGCCCCCACGTGTCCCGCCTGCGGTGCAGCTGGCCGGTGCCGGCACGCAGGGCCCGCGCGTGCTGCCAGGCACCTACACCGCGCGCATGACCAAGGGTGGCAAGGTGTACGAGCAGAAGTTCGACGTAGGCCTCGACCGGCGCGCGAAGTTCACCGCTGACGAGCGCAAACAGCAGTACGACACGGCCATGCGCGTGCACAAGCTGTTTGGCGCGGAAACGGCCGTGCTCGAGCGCATCCGGGCTTTGCGCTCGAGTGTCGCTGCGGCTGGCGAGGTTGCGGCCGTCGATGCGGCGGCCAGGGCGAAGCTCGCGGCGTTCGACGCCAGGCTCGACGACGTGCTGAAGCGCATCGTCGCCACCAAGGAAGGCGGCGCGATCACGGGCGAGGAACGCCTGCGCGAGCACACCGACCAGCTCTACGGCGCAATCATGAGTTACGAAGGCGCGCCGGCGGCGTACCAGGTCGAGCGCATCGGCGTGCTCGAAGCCGAACTCGCCGACATCGAGAAGCAGTTCGAGGGATTGGCGGGAGCGGAGCTGCCGGGCCTGAACCAGGCGCTGCAGGGGGCGGGTCAGCCGGCGATTGCTGTGCCGCCGAAGGTGCCGGCGACGGCGGATACCGGGATCAGTTCGGCGAACGCACACTGGCTTGCGACGCGCAAGCGCAAGGACAGGAAGGCGCTGTTCCACGGCCTGCCGCAGGACACGGTCCGGCTCTGGTAGCGCAGGCTGGCAGGGCCAGTCGCAGGGACGTCAACCGGGTGCGCTGGCCGCCGCTAGCGCAGGGTCTCCTCGCGGGCTTTCCGGGCCATGCCCACGATGGCCACCGCAACTGCGCCAGCGGCGAGTCCTACGAGCAGGCTGGCCAGCATCGGTGTCATCGCCGACAGGGCCGGCCCCACGCCATTCACGCCCGCTCCGCGCTCGGCGATGTCCTTGAGGGCGTGTTCGAGCCACGGGGTGCCGTGCGCAAGGATGCCGCCGCCGACGAGAAACATCGCCGCCGTACCCAGGACTGACAGCAGCTTCATCAGCCATGGCGCGGATGCCAGCACGCCGCGCCCGAGGCCGCGCACGAGCGAAGGGACCACACCACCGCCCCGGCGCTGGCTCAGGTACAGGCCGGCGTCGTCGAGCTTCACGATGCCGGCGACCAGGCCGTACACGCCCACGGTCATGAGGACGGCGATGCCGACCAGCACCGCGACGCGCACGCCGAACGCGGCGGACGCCACGGTGCCCAGCGTGATGACGATGATCTCCGCGGAGAGGATGAAGTCGGTGCGCACGGCGCCCTTGATCTTGTCCTTCTCGACCGCGCGCAGGTCGGCTGCGGGATCGACCAGGGCCTTCCGTAGTTCCTTGCGGTGCTCGTCGACCTCCGCGCGATGCACCAGCAGGTGCCAGATCTTCTCGAAACCCTCGTAGCAGAGGTACAGGCCGCCGGCCATGAGCAGCGGGACGATCGCCCACGGCGCGATCGCACTGATCGCGAGCGCCGCAGGGACGAGGATGGCCTTGTTGACCAGGGAGCCCTTCGCCACCGCCCACACGACCGGGAGTTCACGGTTGGCCTTTACGCCCGCAACCTGCTGCGCGTTCAGCGCCAGGTCGTCGCCGAGGACCCCAGCGGTCTTCTTCGTGGCGGCTTTGGCCAGGACGGAGACGTCGTCCAGCACGCTGGCGATGTCGTCCAGGAGAGCGAGGAGGCTGGCGCCGGCCATGGAATCACCCGGACTGCTGAGAAGCCGTCATGTTACGGTCGGCTGCAGCACGGTGCTAACGCTTGTGCGCCTGACCGCTCCCTCTACTCCCGGGAATCCGCTCAGGACGGGAACTCGAGTGGCGGTGCGAGGCTCCTATGATGCATGTGCGTGCGAGCGCTCAGGGACCGAACGTCCGATCAATCCGATCGACGCGCTGCGGCACGAATGACCGCGTGCCAGGCGCCTGCAGGTGCCGCGCTTGACGCGAGACCGGCGGTGCTCACGTACTCAGCGTAAAGATGCTTTATCAGCGATCGAGGAAGTCGCGTGCGTACCGCACGACTTCCTCGGCATCCGCGTCGAGCACGTTGCCCGTGGGGTGGGAGAGGTCGGCTCGACGCGCATCGCGCAGCAGCGCTTCGGTGCGACCCGTCGACTCCCAGAACTCGTCACGCGCACGCAGGATCATCACGGGCAGCTTGAGCAGCGGCAGGCGCTCGCCGACCTGGTAGCTGCCATCCGACGACGGCACGCCGATCAGGATCAGCCGGCGCACCTGCGCGGGCCTGTTCAGCGCGAGTTCGATGGCCGCCAGCGCACCGGCCTGGTATCCGATCACGTCCACCTGCCTGAGGCGCAGCGAGTCGACCAGGTCGACGAGCGCAGCGGCGTGATCAGCCACGACCGGCGCGTGCTCGGGGGTGTCGGACTCACCTGAACCCGGCAGGTCCGGGGCATAGACGCTGCGGTCACGGCCGAGGTCGCGCAGCACCGGTCGGAACGCCCGGCCCGTCAGGGTCGACGGCGTGATGCAGACGAGCGGAGTCAGCTCGTCGAAGCCGCCACTCGACGGAAACGACGTGTGCAGATGCAGCTGTCCGAATCGGCAGTCGACGTACATCTTGCGCAGGTGGATGGTCACGGGAGGGGAACTCCTGCTCGAAAGTGCGGCGCTGCGGGCGATCGTGCTGGCGGAAATGCGGCTCACTGGCTGATCCTCGGTGGGCAATCGGCGTTCGTGCGGCGCATTCTCCGCGCGCCCGGCCTGCCTCACGTTGATTCAGCTCTCACTCCAGCCGCGATCGGCATGACTTAATGCTGCACCGGGCACGCCGCGCGCGTCCACCTGAGTGGGAGCGGAATTATGTCGCGTCGTGCTCACGCCGTGTCGAGGTACCACTCGTAGTCGCGGTCGCTCACGAGCGCGCCGAACTTTTCGGCCTCGTGGCGCTTGATGGCGAGGAAGACGTCGAGGAATCCGGGGCCGAGCGTGTCGCGCAGGAACGCGGAAGACGCGGCCTTTTCGAGCGCGGCATGCCACTGCGTGGGTAAGGTGACGCGCGGCTCCTGGGCGTAGCCGTTGCCCACCACCGGCGGCCCGGGATCGAGCCGATGCTCGACGCCGTGCAACATGCCGCCGAGCACCAGCGCGGCGACGAGGTAAGGGTTCGCGTCGGCCCCGGCCACGCGGTGCTCGACGTGGCGGCTCGCCGGTGGTCCGGCGGGCACACGCAGACTGACGGAGCGGTTGTTGATGCCCCACGTGACGGCGACCGGCGCATAGCTCATCGACCGGAAACGGCGATACGAATTGGCGTTGGGCGCATAGATGGCCATGCCATCGGCGAGCGTCGACCGCAGACCGCCGATCGCGTGCCGCAGCAGCGGACTGCCCGCCGGATCATCGGCAGCACATGCGTTGTTGCCGCTGCTGTCGGCGAGGCTTGCGTGCAGGTGCATCCCCGAGCCGGCCTGTTCGACAAACGGCTTGGCCATGAAACACGCCATGCGTCCGTGCCGCGCGGCGACGCCGCGGACGGCGCGCTTGAACAGGACGGCTTCGTCGACCGCGCGCATTGCATCGGCCCGGTGCTCGAGCGTGATCTCGAACTGCCCCGGCGCGTACTCGGACATCAGCGTGCGCACGGGCAGCCCCAGCGCCTGCGCCGACGCATAGAGGTCGTCGAACAGCGGCGACATGTCGTCAAGGCGGCCGAGACCGTAAGCGTCGATGCGACTGCGACGCTCGCCGCTCAGCATGCCGGCCGACGGCACCAGCCGGCCGGTTGCGTCGCGTTCGAGCAGGTAGAACTCGAGTTCAACGGCGACGACGGGTGTCAGGCCGGCGGCTTCGCAGCGCGCGACGACCCCGGCAAGCGCGTGGCGCGGATCGGCTTGCGACGGCCGGCCGTCAAGCTCGTACATCGTGCCGAGGACCTGCGCCGAAGGCCGCTTGAGCCATGGCGCCCGGGCGAGTGATCCCGCGACGGGCCGGCAGCACTGGTCGGCATCGCCAACTTCCCAGACCAGCCCAGTGCCCTCGACGTCCTCGCCGGTGATGTCGAGACCGAGGATGGAGCCGGCGACGTTGCGACCACTGCCGTAGAGCGCCGCGAGCTCTTCCCGCGCCACGTTCTTGCCGCGACCCACGCCGCACGCATCGGTGATGACCAGTTGCACGGCCTCGATGTCGGGGTTCGCGTCGAGGAACGCCCTGGCTTCCGCAGCCGTGCCGACGCCGCGTGGCAATGTGTTCTTTGCATGCATGGTGGAGTGGGCCCTTCGGCTGCGGCCTTGCATGCATAGTGACGGATGCACTCGCGCGGTGGCAAGCTCACCGCCCTTCGCCGCACGCCCGGGAGGGCCGGATGGCCGCCGCGTATTCGCTTGCCTGGGACGTGCCACTGCACGGCTGGAACACGTTCCATCTGGACGCGCGCGCCCGATGCCTGGCCACCGTGCACGATGCAGCGGCGCTGCCTGCCCTGCTGGCAGAGCCTGCGCTGCGGAACCTGCCGCTGATGGTGCTTGGCGCAGGGAGCAACGTGCTCTTCGCCACCGAACGGTTCGACGGTTGCCTGGTTCACCTGCAGTCACGTTCGGCCCGTATCGTGGGCGACGAGGGCGACCACGCGTGCGTGCGAGTCGATGCCGGGTTTGAATGGGACGAGCTCGTCGACTGGACGCTCGATCAGGGCCTGCAGGGCCTCGAGAACCTTGCGCTGATTCCCGGCCAGGCAGGGGCAGCACCGATCCAGAACATCGGCGCCTACGGCGTCGAAGTTGGCGCGTTCATCGCGGCCGTGCACGTCTTTGACCGGCAGACGGACGCCTTCGACCGGCTGACGGCCGAACGCTGCGGGTTCGGTTATAGGGACAGCGTGTTCAAGCGCGCACCTGATCGCCGGATCGTCACCGCCATCGAGCTGCGATTGCCCAGGGCCGGCGCGACGAACCTCTCGTACGCCGGGCTGGCCGAGGAACTCGCCGCGATGGGAGGACTGGAATCGACGCCGCGCAACGTTGCCGCCGCAGTGCGACGCATTCGCCGGCGCAAGCTGCCGGACCCTGCCGTCGCTGGAAACGCCGGCAGTTTCTTCAAGAACCCGGTCGTAACGCGCGCAGTCGCCGTCGAACTGCAGTTGCGCTTCGAGCGCATGCCGGTCTTTCCGGCGGCAACCGATGCCGAGCGCAAGCTCTCGGCCGCGTGGCTGATCGAGCAGGCCGGGTGGCGCGGTTTCCGCGACGGCGATGCCGCCGTGTCGGCACAGCACGCCCTGGTGCTGGTCAATCTGGGTCATGCGACCGGGCCACAGTTGCTGGCGCTGGCGCGCCGCGTCGCGGCTTCGGTGCAGGAGAAATATGGCGTGACGCTGGAGCCCGAGCCGCGGATCGTCGGGGCGACGTTCCAAGCGTGCCCCGCTGAACAGTTGCCGCAGGCGTGACGGGTTACCAGACGCCGGTGTTCGGCATGCTCAGCCAGGGCTCGGCCGGCGCCTGTGCCACGCCCTTCTGCAACAGCTCGATCGAAATGTTGTCCGGCGACCTGACGAAGGCCATGCGGCCATCGCGCGGCGGGCGGTTGATCGTGATGCCGTGCTCCATGAGACGGCGGCACGACTCGTAGACGTCATCGACTTCGTACGCGAGGTGGCCGAAGGCGCGGCCGGTGCCGTACTCCTCGCGATCCCAGTTGTAGGTGAGCTCGACCTGCGCGTCGTCGTCCCCGGGCGCGGCCAGGAACACCAGCGTGAACCGGCCCTTTGGATACTCGGTGCGGCGCAGTTCGCGCAGCCCGAGCGCGTCGCAGTAGAACCTGAGCGAGGCGTCGAGGTCGGTGACGCGGACCATCGTGTGCAGGTATTTCATGCGCGGATGTTACCGCGGGCGTCACGTTCCGGGCAGCGGCACTTGCGGTAGACCGCGTTCCGACGCAGGCTCGCACCCCATGAAAGGCAACGTTGCGTCGACCCTGCGGGCACTGCTGGCACCAGTCCTTGTCGTACTGGCCGGCGGGGCCGGGTGTGCGTCGGCTGCCCGGACGGCGGAGACACCCGTCGCCGCACCGGCCGCGGCTGGGAGTTCCAAGGCCGACGAGCGCATCCTCGGCTCCGCTGCGGCGCAGGTCATGATCATAGAGTTCACGGACTTGCAGTGCCCGTACTGCGCGCGGTTCGCCCGCGACACCTGGCCGCTGCTGCGGGAACGCTACGTGGATGCGGGCAAGGTCCGGTTCGCCACGCGCGACCTGCCGTTGCCGATGCACGAGTTCGCCCTGCCCGCCGCCGTGGCCGCTCGCTGCGCAGGGCAGCAGGGCAGGTTCTGGGAGTACCGCGAGGCGCTGTTTCGCGACCAGTCACTCCTGGGCCAGGAACGGTACGCAGAGCTGGCAGGCACGTTCGGACTGGATACCCAGCGCTTCGAATCCTGCCGTGCCGATCCCGCGGTGCTGCAGGCGGTGCGCGCAGATGCGGCCCTGGCGGCCTCGAGCGGCATCGCGTCGACGCCGTCGTTCGTGATCGGCCGCGTCGTCAACGGCGAGTTCGAAGGCGAGTTGCTGTCCGGAGCCCAGCCCTTCGAGGTGTTCCAGCAGCGGCTCGACTCACTGCTGCAGCAAGCGCAGCAATAGCCCGCTCGCCGCGGCTGCGAGCAGGACAGGCCCGAGCGACCAGCGCGCCCGCTCGAGCAGGAACCACGCCGCGAGCGCGATCAGCACGGCATTCCAGTCTGGCGCGGCACGCCACCCATGCGGGAACAGGACCACCTGTGCGAGCAGCAGCACCAGCGTTGCAATGACGCCGACGACCGCAGCGGTGATCGCACCGAGCGCGCCTTCGATGCGCACGTTGCGCGTCAGCCGCTCGACGTAGGGCGCCCCGAGCAGGATGAACAGGAACGACGGCAGGAACGTCGCCCAGGTCGCGAGCGCGCCTGCGAGCAGCGCCGAGCCGAGCGGCGACAACGGTCCGGGCTGGTTCCAGCCAGCCATGAACCCCATGAACTGCAGCACGATGATCAACGGACCCGGGGTGGTCTCCGCGAGCGCCAGTCCCGCGACGGACTGGTCCGCCGTGACCCATGCGAGCTTGTCGACGAGCTGGCTCGTGACGTAGCCGAGCACGGCGTACGCACCACCGAAGGTGACCAGCGCGGCCTTCGTGAAGAACAGGTAGATCGCCGCCCACAGCGAGCTGCCGCCAAGCGTGGCCACCACGGCGAGCAGCGGGACCAGCCACAGCGCGAGACCGACGGCGGCGATCCTCGCGGTCTGCGCGCCGCCTGCCGGTGCAGCGCTCGAAGCGCCCCTCTCGTGCGGCGCTGCTTGACGCGCGACCCAGGCGCCCACCGCCGCCGCCAGCAGCAACACGACGGGAAACGGTACGTGCGCGAGCTCGAGTGCCACGAACGACGCAGCCGCGAGGAATACGTGCAGCGCTGATTTCACGGCACGGCGCGCGATGCGCGCCATCGCCTGCAGCACCAGCGCGACGACCGCAGCCTTCAGGCCGTACAGCAGCGACGCTACCCAGGGCAGCGACCCATGCGCCACGTAGACGTAAGAGAGCGCGAACAGCAGCAGCACGGCCGGCAGAACGAAGCCCAGCCCCGCAGCGAGCCCGCCGCGGATGCCGTGCATCTTCCAGCCGAGGAAGATCGCGAGCTGCAGCGCTTCGGGCCCGGGCAGCAACATGCAGAAGTTCAGCGCGCGCGTGAATTCGCGGTCGTCGAGCCAGTGGCGGCGCTCGACGACCTCGCGGTGGAGGATGGCGATCTGGCCCGCGGGGCCGCCGAACGAGACGAAACCGAGCTTGGCCCAGAAGCGAGCGGCGTCTGCGAACGGTGGCGGACTGCTGGGCGGGGGCGCCATGGGCACAAGTATCACGGCAACCGGCGACGAGTCGCCGAGAAGATCTAAGAGAATCGGGGACGCGCAGGCGCCGTCAGAACATCTCCGACGCGCCGGGCTCCGCCGTCGTGAGGTTGGCCGTGCGCGATTCGATGAAATCGCCCGTGATCATTTCGTCGTAGGCCTGGCCCGGACCGACCATCGGATACACGCCCGCTTCCGTGTCGATGATCACCTCGAGGAAGGCCGGGCCCTTGAACTCGATGAATTCCTTGACGACGCGCGGCACGTCGGCCTTGCGATCGAGCCGCACGGCGAACTGGTAGCCGTCGGCCTGCGCGGCCTTGACGAAGTCCTTCTTGTGCAGCGACTTGTCGCTGGCCGACAGGCGGCCCTTGAAGAAGAGCTTCTGCCACTGCTTGACCATGCCGTCGCCGAAGTTGTTCAGCACGACCACCTTGATCGGCAGGTCGTAGGTGGTGACGGTCTCGAGTTCGCCGAGGTTCATGCGGATGCTGGCATCGCCGTCGATGTCGATCACGAGCTTGTCGCGACGGGCGAACTGCGCGCCG
>Ga0224510_10001147_pt1 | contig 18014 bp, 15 predicted proteins | sample SF_May12_sed_USG_FD_170161 | JGI IMG/M metagenome (GOLD analysis project Ga0224510, IMG submission 170161) | Sediment microbial communities from San Francisco Bay, California, United States - SF_May12_sed_USGS_4_1 | ecosystem: Environmental > Aquatic > Marine > Sediment | place: USA: California... | reverse complement strand
CGAGTTGGCGCCTTGCAGCCCGGCCAGGTGGCGCGCCACCTCGATCGTGGCCACCTGCATGCCCAGGCAGATGCCCAGATAGGGGATCTTGTGCTCGCGCGCGTACTGCGCCGCCAGGATCTTGCCCTCGACGCCGCGCTTGCCGAAGCCCCCCGGCACCAGCACGGCGTCGTAGCGAGACAGCTGCACAACACTCTTCTCGTCGAGCGTCTCGGAGTCGACGTACTCGATCTTCACGCGCGCGTGGTTGTGGATGCCGGCGTGGCGCAGCGCCTCGTTGAGCGACTTGTACGAGTCGGACAGGTCGGTGTACTTGCCGCACATCGCGATCGTGACCTCGTGCTGCGGGTGCTCGACCTCGTGCACCAGCCGGTCCCAGCGCCGCAGGTCGGCGGGCCGGGTCAGCAGCTGCAGCTTCATGCAGATCAGCTCGTCCAGGCCCTGCTCGTGCAGCATGCGCGGCACCTTGTAGATGGTGTCGACGTCCCACATCGAGATCACGCCGTGCGGCTGCACGTTCGTGAACAGCGAGATCTTCTCGCGTTCCTCGTCGGGGATGGCGCGGTCGGCGCGACACAGCAGCACGTCGGGCTGGATGCCGATCTCGCGCATCTTCTGCACCGTGTGCTGCGTCGGCTTGGTCTTGAGTTCACCGGCGGCGGCGATCCAAGGCACGTAGGTCAGGTGCACGAAGGCCGCGTTGCTCGGGCCCAGGCGCAGGCTCATCTGGCGCACCGCCTCGAGGAAGGGCAGCGACTCGATGTCGCCGACCGTGCCGCCGATCTCGACAATCGCCACGTCGACCTCGTGGTCGGTGCCGATGCCGGCGCCGCGCTTGACGAACTCCTGGATCTCGTTGGTGACGTGCGGGATCACCTGCACCGTCTTGCCCAGATAGTCGCCGCGGCGCTCCTTCTCGAGCACGGACTTGTAGATCTGGCCGGTGGTGAAGTTGTTGCTGCGCTTCATCCGCGTGGTGATGAAGCGCTCGTAATGGCCGAGATCCAGATCGGTCTCGGCGCCGTCGTCGGTGACGAACACCTCGCCGTGCTGGAACGGGCTCATCGTGCCCGGATCGACGTTGAGGTACGGATCCAGCTTGATGAGGGTGACTTTGAGGCCCCGCGATTCGAGGATCGCGGCCAGAGACGCTGACGCGATGCCCTTGCCGAGGGAGGACACCACACCGCCGGTGACGAAGACGAACTTGGTCATTTCGTGCGGCACCGCGCCGGCGTCCGGCGCGCATGCCGTGGTGGTAATGCGAAAGTATAGCGGGGGGTCCTCGACGGACCGCCGAGCAGCTCAGACGATCTTCTCGTCGGGCGTCGTGATCTTCTTCATCGGCGGAAAGCGCGTCGAGGGCACGCGCAGCGGGTGCGCGGTGTCGCCGCCCCCGGCCTCCAGCCATTGCGGATCGTCGATGCCCTCGAACACCTCGCGCAGGCGCTGGCCCCAGGTGCTGCGGATCATCTGGAAGTAGGGGTTCTTGTCGTCGATGACGACGAAGTCGTCGCTCGCGAGCGCATCCTTGCGGTAGACGAGGAGGTCGAGCGGAAGGCCCACGCTGAGGTTGGACTTCAGCGTGCTGTCCATCGAGACCAGCGCGCACTTGGCCGCCTCGTCCAGGCGCGTGGCGGGCGTGATGACGCGGTCGAGGATGGGCTTGCCGTACTTGCTCTCGCCGATCTGGAAGTAGGGCGTCTCGCGCGTGGCCTCGATGAAGTTGCCCGGCGAGTAGACGAGGAACAGGCGCATCGCCTCGTTGCCGATCTGGCCGCCGAGGATGAAGCTGGCGTTGAAGTCGATGCCCGCCTGCTTCAATGCCGGGCCGTCTTGTGCGTAGACGCGGCGAACCGCCGAACCGAGCACACGCGCGGCATCGAACAGGCTCTCGCAGTTCCAGATCGTCACGCCCTCGCGGCCCTCGCCGCCGTCGATCTTCTCGACCTGCAGGATCTCGCGCACCGATTGCGACACCGACAGGTTGCCGCCCGACAGCAGCACCATGAAACGGTCGCCCGGCTTCTCGTAGATCATCATCTTGCGAAAACTCGCGATGTGATCGAGCCCCGCGTTGGTGCGCGAGTCGGACAGGAACACGAGGCCGGCATCGAGCCGGATGCCCACGCAGTAGGTCATGGCAGCGCCCGCCCGGCCGCCCGATGGGCGCTGACGCCCCCTCGGGGGGCGGCGGACGAAGTGAGCTTGGGGGTCGTCATGTTTGGCCCTGCTGGAGTTTCTTGAGGCGGTACAGCGCGTCGAGCGCCTCGCGGGGTGTGAGGCTATCAGGATCGAGGTCGGCCACCGCGTCGTCGAGCGGCGAGTGCGGCGTGGCCCCGGCTGCCGGCGGTGGAGCGAACAGGTCGACCTGTGCGTCGGCCGCTCGACGGTTCGCCTCGAGGGCATCGAGTGCCGCACGTGCCTGGCGCACGATCGCCGTGGGCATGCCCGCCAACTTGGCCACCTGCACGCCATAGCTCTTGCTGGCGGGTCCGGGCTGCACTTCGTGCAGGAACACGATGTCGTGTCCGGGGCCTTCGGCGGCGCTGACGTGCATGTTCAGCGCGCCGGTGTGTTTCTCGGGGAACGCGGTCAGCTCGAAATAGTGCGTCGCGAACAGCACGAACGAGCGGTTCCGCTCGTGCAGGTGGGCCGCGATCGCTCCGGCGAGCGCCAGGCCGTCGAAGGTGCTGGTGCCGCGCCCGATCTCGTCCATCAGCACCAGCGAGTGTTCGGTTGCCGCGTGAACGATCGCCGCCGCCTCGGTCATCTCGACCATGAAGGTCGACTGCGCGTTGGCCAGGTCGTCGGCAGCGCCGATGCGCGTGTGGATCGCGTCGATCGGCCCGAGCCGACAGGCGGCCGCTGGCACGAAGGAGCCGATCGAGGCGAGCAACACGATCAGTGCCACCTGCCGCATGTAGGTGCTCTTGCCGCCCATGTTGGGGCCGGTGATCACAAGCATGCGGGTCTTCGCGTCGAGGCGGCAGTGGTTGGGGATGAAGGCGCCGGCGCCGGATTCCGCCAGGCGCGCCTCGACCACCGGGTGGCGGCCCGCCTCGATCTCGATGCAGGGATGCTGCACGAAGCTCGGGCGGATCCAGCCCAGCGTCGACGCACGCTCGGCCAGCGCGCCGAGTGCGTCGAGCGCGGCCAGCGAGCGCGCGAGCGCGCCGAGCGCGGCCAGGTGGTCCTGCAGCGCGTCGAGCAGCGTGTCCCACAGCTGCTTCTCGCGCGCCAATGCTCGCTCCTCGGCAGCGAGCGCCTTGTCCTCGAAGGCCTTCAACTCGGGCGTGATGTACCGCTCGGCGTTCTTCATCGTCTGCCGGCGCTGGTAGTCGACGGGTACCTTCCCTATGTGTGACGACGTCACCTCGATGTAGAACCCATGCACCTTGTTGAACTGCACGCGCAGGTTGGGGATGCCGCTGCGTTCGCGCTCGCGCGCTTCGAGCTTGACCAGGTACTCGTCTGCATGGCGCGTGATGCCGCGCAGCTCGTCAAGCAGCGGATCGTGGCCGTCGGCGATGACGCCGCCGTCGCGCAGCACGACTGCCGGATCCTCGGCGATGGCGGCGAGGCGTCCCATCAAGGACGGATCGGGTCGCAGCGCAGCGCGTGCCTCGTCGAGCAACGCCGCACCATCGGGCGCTACAGCCACCAGGCGCGGCAGCCTTGCAAGCGTCTCACGCAGCCCCGACAGCTCGCGCGGGCGGACCTGACGCAAAGCGATGCGCGCGGCGATGCGCTCGACGTCGGCGAGGCCGCGCAGCGCGTCGCGCAACGGCGCGAAGCCCTGCTCGAGCAGGCGGTCGATCGCGTCGTGGCGCGCGCTCGCCTCGCTGCGTTCCCGCCTCGGATGCGCGAGCCAGCGCCGCAGCGTGCGGCTGCCCATGCCAGTGGCGCAGGCATCGAGCAGCGACAGCAGCGTGGGCGCACCCTCGCCGCGCAGCGTCATCGTCAGTTCGAGATTGCGCTGCGTGGTCGGCGGCAGGTCGATCAGGTCGCTGCTGCGGGGCACCTCGAGCGACTGCACATGGGCCAGCGCGTGGCTTTGTGTGTGCTCGGCAAACGCGAGCAATGCGGCCGCGGCGGCGTGCGCGAGCCTCAGGTCCTGCGCTGCGAAGCCGGCGAGGCTGGCCACCTTCAACTGCGCGGCGAGTTTGCGCGCGCCGAGCGCCGCATCGAACTGCCAGGCCGGCCGCTGCGTCAGCGCGGCACCGCAGGTTTGCACCGCGGCGGGCAGTGCCTCGCGGTCGGCGCAGACGATCTCGGCCGCGTCGAGCCGCGCCAACCACGCCGCCAGCTCGCGCTCCGAACACTCGGTCAGACCCAGGCGTCCACTCGCGAGGCCGAGCCAGGCCAGCCCATAGCCGGCGCCGCGATCGCATGCGATCGCGAGCAGCAGCGCGTCGCGCCGCTCGGCCAGCAGTTCGCTGTCGGTCAGCGTGCCCGGCGTGACGACGCGTGTGACTTTGCGCTCGACGGGCCCCTTCGCGGTAGCCACGTCGCCGACCTGCTCGGCGACCGCGACGGCCTCGCCGAGCTTGATCAGGCGCGCGAGATAGGTCTCGACCGAATGGACCGGCACGCCCGCCATCACCACCGGCTCGCCCGCGCTCTGTCCGCGCGTGGTCAGCGTGATGTCGAGCAGGCGGTTGGCCTTGCGCGCGTCGTCGTAGAACAGCTCGTAGAAGTCGCCCATCCGGTAGAACACGAGCGTGTCCGGGTGCTCGGCCTTGATGCGCAGGTACTGCGCCATCATCGGCGTGTGGGCCGAGAGGTCGTGCATCGAGGGCGACCGGTCGCGCCTCGCCTATCTCGAGGCCGGTCTCTTCACGCGCATTGTCTTCCTCGGGGCAGGCCCGCTCGCGCTGTCGGCCATCGCCGCCGCCAGCACTTCTTCGGGTGTCGGCGCCGGTGGTGCAGCCGGCTCCTCGGCTTTGATCGCCTTGGAGTACGGCGCGAGCAACTGCACGAGTTGTCCGTAGACCTTCGGCGTGCCCGCGACGGCTTCACGCTGGTAGAGGAAGTCGGGCTCGCCGGTGAAGTTGCCGATCAGACCACCGGCCTCGGTGATGAGCAACGACCCTGCCGCCACGTCCCACGGATTCAGGCCGGTCTCGAAGAAGCCGTCGTACCAGCCCGCGGCGACATAGCACAGGTCGAGCGCCGCCGCGCCCGGGCGGCGCACGCCGGCGCAGTGCTGCATGACCTGCTCGAACATCTCGACGTAGCGGTGGAAGTTGTCGCCCTTGCGGAACGGGAATCCTGTGCCGATCAGCGACTCCGCGAGGCGTATGCGCTTGGACACGCGCAGCCGGCGGTCGTTGAGGAAGGCGCCGCGCCCCTTGCTGGCGTAGAACAGGTCATTGCGCGTCGGGTCGAAAACAACCGCCTGCTCGATCTTGCCGCGGAAGGCCAGCGCGATCGACACCGCATAGACCGGGAAGCCATGGATGAAGTTGGTGGTGCCGTCCAGCGGATCGATGATCCACAGGTATTCGCTGTGCTTGGCGCCGTGCTGCCGCCCAGACTCCTCGGCCAGGATCGAGTGGCCGGGGTAGGCCGTGAGGAGGGTCTCGATGACCGCCGCCTCGGCGGCCTGGTCGACCTCGGTGACGAAGTCGTTGACGCCCTTGGTCGTGATCGTGAGGCGCTCGACGTCGAGCGCGGCGCGATTGATGATCGATCCGGCCGCGCGTGCCGCCTTCACGGCGATGTTGAGCATGGGATGAAGCGTGTGCGACATGGCAACCTGGGGCGGGATCGATCGGCGGGGCGGGGGAAGAGCGGGCGGCGACAATGACGACGCCGTGAAGTGATCGCGATTTTACCTGCCGCGTCCCATGCGTCTGACCCGCTTCATCCTCGTCCACCCCAGCCACGCCGGCAACGTGGGCGCGGCCGCGCGCTCGCTGAAGGTGATGGGCTTTCACGACCTGGTGCTCGTCTCCCCACGTTGGCCCGACGTGCTCGAGCACGATGAGGCAGTCGCGATGGCCAGTGGCGCGACCGACGTGCTGGCTCGCGCGCGAACCGTGCCGACGCTGGCCGAGGCGCTGGAGGGCATCACCTGGGTGTGTGCGACCGCGATGACTCCGCGCGACTTCGGCCCCCGCACCGAGGCCCCGCGCGCGCACTTCGCCACTGTTTGCGCCGAGCCGCCCGACATTGCGTTCGTGTTCGGCGGCGAGCGTTTCGGCCTGTCCAACGACGACGTGTACCGATGTCATGTCTGCCTGTCGATTCCCACCGCGCCGGGGTACGGGTCGCTCAACCTGGCGCAGGCGGTGCAGCTGATCGCCTACGAGTGGCGTCTGGCCCTGGGCGGATTCGAGGTCCAGCCACGCACGGCACCGGCTTCGCCGGCCGATGCGCGGGCGGTGCAGGGGTTGCTCGACCACTGGGCCGAGGTGCTGGTGGCGATCGGCTACCTCGATCCGGGCGCTCCGAAGAAGCTGATGCCGCGCCTGAACCAGGCGCTCAACCGCGCGCAGGTGACTGCCGAGGAAGTGCACATCCTGCGCGGCATCGCCAGAGCGATCACTGCGAGCAGGGAAACGGATTGACCCCTACACTGGCGCGACCATGTTCGACCGCCTCCGAGAAAACATTGCGTGCATCCGCGAGCGCGACCCTGCGGCCCGCTCGACGTGGGAAGTGCTCACCTGTTATCCGGGGCTGCACGCGCTGTTCTTCCATGGTTGGGCGCATGCGTGCTGGCTCGCGGGGTTCCGCTGGCTCGGCCGATTCATCTCGCACGCCGGCCGCTTCCTGACGGGCATCGAGATCCACCCCGGCGCCAAGGTCGGGCGGCGCGTGTTCATCGACCACGGCATGGGCGTGGTGATCGGCGAGACCGCCGAGATCGGCGATGACTGCACGATCTACCAGGGGGTCACGCTGGGCGGCACGGCGCTGGTCAAGGGTGCCAAGCGGCATCCGACGCTCGCGCGCGGGGTGATCGTCGGTGCCAATGCGCAGGTGCTTGGAGGCTTCACGGTGGGCGAGGGCGCCCGCATCGGCTCGGGGGCAGTGGTCGTCAAGCCCGTGCCGCCAGGCGCGACCGCGGTAGGCAACCCGGCGCGCGTGATCGCGGCTGACGTCGATGCGCAGCGCGAGGCCGCCGCGGCCAAGATGGGCTTCTCGGCCTACGGGGTGACCCAGGGCGACGATCCGGTGGCCCAGGCAATGAAGGGCCTGATCGACAACGCGAGCGGCCACGAGCACCAGATTGCCCTGCTGTGGCAGGCGATCGAGAAGCTGTCGCACCGTGCGCGTGAACTGCCGGACGAGGAGTGCGTGCCGGCCGACGCGCAGAAGGCCGAAGTCTTCGACGCCGAGCGCCTGAACCGGCTGGTCAAGTGACCCCCGGCCCCCGGTCAACGCGCATCCTTCGGGTGCGTTGCCGTCTGGCACACTTATCTTGATGCCGGGACCGACCGGTGCCGATCGAGGACAACAGGAGACAACGCATGAAGAGCGTATGGGTGCGGCTCGGTGCCGCCATCGTGGTCGGAACGTTCGCTGCGGCGACTGCGCACGCGCAGCCGGTGGAACGCGAGGGCGTCAAGCTCGAGCCGACGGTGCAGGTGGGCGGCGCGGCGCTGCAGCTCAACGGCGCGGGCGTGCGCACGCGCGCGATCTTCAAGGTCTATGTGGCCGGGCTGTACGTGCCACAGAAGAGCAATAGCCCCGCCGCGTTGCTGTCTCAGAAGGGCCCCCGCCGCATGGCGCTGACGATGCTGCGCAACCTCAGCGCCGACTCCTTCGCCGACGCCATGAACGATGGCCTGAAGAACAACCACACTGAAGCGCAACTGGTGGGCTTCAAGCCGCAGATCGACGCGCTCAATGCGGCGCTCAAAGCGGTGGACGAGGTCAAGAAGGGCGATGCGGTGAACATCGAGTACACCGCCGAGACCGGCACGCGAATCACCGTCAACGGCCAAGCCAAGGGCGCGGCCATTCCGGGCGAGGACTTCTACAACGCGATCCTGCGCATCTGGCTGGGCGAAAAGCCGGCCGACGGTGACCTGAAGAAGGGCCTGCTGGGCGGCTGAGGTTCAACGCCAGCCGCGGCGCCTTGCCCGCGGTGGGCCGATGTGTGCGGGAACCGGCGCCCTCAAAGCGGGGGCCCTGCTCGCCGCCGGCGCACTCGGCTCAGCCGCGAGATCCCTGCACCGGCGGCGGCAGCGGCTGGACCGGCTGCGTCCCGGCTGGCGCACGGGTGACGCGGGTCTTGCCGCCGGTGGTCACGAGGATCACCGGGTCACCGGGTCGGAAGTTCTCGCCGGCCTTGGCCTGGACGATGGCGCGGCGGTCGCCGTTCTTCATCTGCAGCAGGATCTCGACCGCGTCTTCGCTGGTCGCGCTGCGCTCGATTGCGTTGCCGATCACCGCGCCGGCGACGGCGCCGATCACGCCGATGGCGGCCTGTTCACCTCCGTGCGAACGCGACGAGCCGGCAATGCCGCCGAGCACGGCGCCCGTGGCGCCGCCGGCGCCCGACTGGGTGCCGTCGACCTTGACGTCGCGCACCGACAGCACGGTGGCATCCTGCACGGTCGACAGGCGCTGGGCGTCACCCTTCTGGATGACGTCGGGACTGGTGGTGGTGCACGCGGCGACTACGGCCAGCGCCGCAGCTGCGGTCAGTTTCTTGATCATCGACTTCTCCCGTGAATGCCAGTCGCGAACGCGAGGCGAACAACGAAGATTGACGCAAATCGGCGCGCCATGTTCCGTACCGTGGCGGAAAAAAAGTGCGCTACACGTGCAAGCGTGAATTCCGCGGCACGCTGGCCAGCAGGAACTCCATCTGGTCGGCCAGGATTCGGCGGCCGCGCAGGATCATGTCCTCGTGCAGGCTCGGCACGTAGGGCAGGTACAGCAGCGTCATGTGCGCTTCTTCCGGCAGCCGGTTGCCCTTGCGGCCGTTGCAGGCGCGACAGGCGGTGATGCAGTTCATCCAGCCGTCGCCGCCGCCGCGCGACACCGGCACGATGTGTTCACGCGTCAGGTCCTCGAACGCGAAGCGCCCGCCGCAGTAGGCGCAGACATGGCGATCCCGCGCGAACAACTTGCCGTTGGCGATGGTGGGGACGGTGCGCCAGGCGCGACTCGGGATCGCACCGCGCACCGCGATGATCGGCTGCACCTCGATGCGCGACTGGCGTCCCGTGGCGCGCTGCGTGCCCCCGCGCAGCACGTGGCAGGTGTCGCCGAGCGTCCAGGCGACACCATCACTGGCGTAGAGCACCGCCGCTTCCTTGGGGGTGATCCAGGCCTGCGGGCGGCCGGAGACATCGAGTTGCAGAACGTCCATCATGGTTTGTTCGTAAGTGCAAGCGTATCCGAATCCACGCCACAGCTTCAAACCATCTCGCACGGACGCCGGCCTCGACTCGAAACAGGCGGGCGGTCACGGGACGCCTGGCCGTGCCCGCTGCCTTCCGGCGCTGCGGTGCGTCCTGCGCCACGGCCGCAACTTGCAGTGCCGTGACATAGACACGCTCACCTAGAAATAGCGGGCGACACACCGTCCGGGGCGACGCGTGAGGCTGCAGAATCGAACGATCGTTCTATTTCGGCGATCGACGTGTCGACAGATATCCGAATCCGCCCGCCGCGCGCGGCAAGCCCGATGCAGAAGGGTCAGGCCACGCGCGCCGCGATCCTCGAGGCCGCGCTCGGCCTGGCGTCGCACATGGGCCTGGAGGGGCTGTCGATCGGCGCGCTGGCTGAAGTCACGCAGATGAGCAAGTCGGGCGTGTTCGCCCACTTCGGCTCGCGCGAGGAACTGCAGATCTCGGTCATCCGCGAATACCACGCGAAGTTCGAGGAAGAGGTCTTCTACCCGGCGCTGCGCGAGCCGCGCGGCCTGCCTCGGCTGCGCTCGTTGTTCGAGCGCTGGGTCAAGCGCGTGTCGGTGGAGATCGATTCGGGCTGCATCTACATCAGCGGTGCGGTCGAGTTCGACGACCGGCCCGGCCCGGTGCGCGACGCGCTGGCCTCGATGGTGCGGGCCTGGCACGGCGCACTGGAGCGGGCGATCCGGCTGGCGGTCGAGCAGGGCCACTTCAAGTCCGACACGGACGTCACCCAGATGCTGTTCGAGTTGCACGGCCTGATCCTCGCGCTGCACCACGACGCGCGGTTCCTGCGCCTGCCCGGCGCGCTGGACCGTGCGCAGCGCGCCTTCGAGCATGTGCTCGCCCACTACACGACCGATGTCGAGCCGGCGGTTGCGCCGCGTGCGCGGCGTCGCTGACCAGTACCGACCCACAGGGAGACCGTCCTCATGGCCCAGTACATCCCACCGTTGCGCGACCTGCAGTTCGTGCTTCACGAATTGCTCGACGCCGTGCCAACCCTCAAGCAAATCCCGGCCTTTGCCGATCTCGACGTCGACACCGTCAACGCCGTGCTCGAGGAAGGCGGCAAGTTCGCTGCCGAAGTGCTGCAACCGCTGAATCTGAGCGGCGATCAGGAAGGCTGCACGCTCGACAAGGCGACGCATGCGGTCACCACGCCCAAGGGCTTCAAGGAGGCCTATGCACGCTACGTCGACGGCGGCTGGCCGGCGCTGTCGACCGATCCGGCCTATGGCGGCCAGGGGCTGCCGCACCTGATGAACCAGTGCTTCTACGAGATGCTCAACAGCGCCAACCAGGCCTGGACGATGTATCCGGGCCTGTCGCACGGGGCCTACGAGTGCCTGCACGAACACGGCACGACCGAGCAGAAGGCGCTGTATCTGCCCCGCCTGTCGTCGGGCCAGTGGACCGGCACGATGTGTCTGACCGAGCCGCACTGCGGCACCGATCTGGGCCTCCTGCGGTCCAAGGCCGACCCGCAACCCGACGGCAGCTACCGGATCACCGGCCAGAAGATCTTCATCAGCTCGGGCGAACACGACTTGGCGGAAAACATCATCCACCTCGTGCTCGCGCGCCTACCCGATGCGCCGCCTGGCAGCAAGGGGATTTCGCTGTTCGTCGTGCCCAAGTTCGTGCCGAATGCCGACGGCACGCTCGGCGCACGCAACGGGATCTTCTGCACCGGCCTCGAGCAGAAGATGGGCATCCACGGCAACGCCACCTGCCAGATGAACCTGGATGGCGCGACGGGCTGGCTCGTGGGCGCACCCCACAAGGGCCTGCCGGCGATGTTCGTGATGATGAACGCGGCGCGCATCGGGGTGGCCAACCAGTCGCTCGGCCTGACCGAGGTCGCGTACCAGAACGCGGTCGCCTACGCGAAGGACCGCCTGCAGATGCGCAGCCTGACGGGGCCCAAGGCGCCGGACAAGCCGGCCGACCCGATCATCGTGCACCCCGACGTGCGCAAGATGCTGCTGACCGCCCGCGCCTACGCCGAGGGCGCCCGTGCGCTGGCACTTCACACCGTGCTGCTGCTCGACCAGGAACTGGCCAGCGAAGACGAGGAGGTTCGCCGCGCCTGCGCCGACGAGGTCGCCTTCCTGACGCCGGTGCTCAAGGCGTTCTTCACCGACAACGCCTGGATCGCCACCTCGCACTGCATGCAGGTCTTCGGCGGTCACGGCTACATCACCGAGTGGGGCATGGAGCAGTACGTGCGCGACGCACGCATCAACATGCTCTACGAAGGTACCAACACGATCCAGTCGCTCGACCTGCTCGGCCGCAAGGTGCTGGCTGACAATGGCAAGAAGCTCAAGGCGTTCGGCAGGCGCATCGCGGCCTTCATCGAGCAGGAGGGCGTCGTCGAGGCGATGCAGGAGTTCGTCGATCCGCTGGCCGACCTGGGCGACAAGGTGACCAAGCTCACCAACGAACTCGGCATGAAGGCGTTCCAGAACCCTGACGAAGTGGGCGCCGCCGCGGTCGACTACCTTCGTGTCGTCGGCCACCTGTGCTTCGCCTATTTCTTCGCCCGCATGGCCAAGATCGCGCTGGCCAAGCTGGAGTCGGGCGATCCGTTCTACGCTGCCAAGCTCGCCACCGCGCGTTTCTACTTCGCCAAGCTGCTGCCCGAGACCGCGAGCCTGATCCGCAGCGCGCGCGCCGGCGTCGTGCCGCTGATGGCGATGGACGAAGCCCTGTTTTGACCCGCTCTCGAAGCGCCTGGGGCCGCTGGACGGCCGTGCTCGCGATGGGTCGCGATGACTGAAAATTGATCGACGTGATGGAGACGCTATGAACCGATTCAATGTCCGCAGGGTGGCGGTGCTCGGCGCGGGGGTGATGGGGGCGCAGATCGCCGCCCATCTGGTCAACGTGAAGGTGCCCGTGGTGCTGTTCGACCTGCCGGCCAAGGATGGGCCGAAGAACGGGATCGTCACGAAGGCGGTGGAGGGCCTGAAGAAGCTCAAGCCCGCGCCGCTGGGCGTGCCCGAGGACGCCGCCCTGATCCAGCAGGCCAACTACGAGGAACACCTCGACCAGCTCAAGGACTGCGACCTCGTGATCGAGGCGATCGCCGAGCGCATGGACTGGAAGCTCGATCTTTACAGGAAGATCGCGCCGTTCATCGCGCCGCACGCGATCCTCGCCTCCAACACCTCCGGCCTGTCGATCACGAAGCTGTCCGAGGCGGTACCGGCCGAGATCAGGCCGCGCTTCTGTGGCATCCATTTCTTCAATCCGCCGCGCTACATGGCGCTGGTCGAGCTGATCCCGACGCCGACCACCGACGCCGAGATCCTCGACCAACTGGAAACCTTCTGCACCACGACGCTCGGCAAGGGCGTCGTACATGCCAAGGACACGCCGAACTTCATCGCCAACCGGGTTGGCATCGCCGGCATGCTGGCCACGATGATCGAGGCCGAGAAGTACGGTCTGTCCTATGACGTGGTCGATGACCTCACCGGCAAGAAGATGGGCCGCGCCTCGAGCGGCACCTTCCGCACGGCCGACGTCGTGGGCCTGGACACGATGGCGCACGTCATCAAGACCATGCAGGACAACCTGCAGTCCGACCCCTTCTACGCCACCTACAAGACGCCGACCGTGCTGGGCCGGCTGATCGAGCAGGGCGCACTGGGCCAGAAGACCGGTGCAGGTTTCTACAAGAAGGCCGGCAAGGACATCCTTCGCCTGGACGCGGGCAAGGGCGAATACGTGGCGTCGGGTGGCAAGGCCGAGCCGATCGTCGATCGCATGCTCAAGAAGCCCGCCGCGGAACGGTTGAAGCTGCTGCGCGAGTCGACGCATCCCCAGGCGCAGTTCGTGTGGGCGATCCTGCGTGATTCGTTCCATTACTGCGCGGTGCACCTGGCCGAGATCGCCGCGAGCGCACGCCACATCGATTTCGCGATGCGGCGCGGCTTCGGCACCCAGCAAGGCCCGTTCGAACTGTGGCAGGCCGCCGGCTGGAAGCAGGTCGCGCATTGGGTCCGCGAAGACATCAACGCCGGAAAGGCGCTGTGCAACGCGCCGTTGCCCGACTGGGTATTCGATGGTCGCGACGGGGTGCACACGGCCGACGGGTCGTGGAGCGCATCGCAGCGGCGCTACCTGCCGCTGGAGCCGCTCGAGGTCTACCTGCGCCAGCCGTTCCCGGAAACGCTGGTCGGCTGGAATGCGACCGAAGCGCTGAAGTCGGGCACCGAAGAATTCCGCAACGACGAGGTTCGGGTCTGGACGCTCGACGGCGAGGTGCTGATCGCCTCGATCACCGCCAAGCTGCACCTGATCAGCCCGACCGTGGCCGAGGGGCTTGGCCGCGCGCTGGAGATCGCCGAAGCGCGGTACCAAGGCCTGGTGATCTGGTCACCCGACGATGTGTTCTCAGCCGGCGCCAACCTGGAGGCACTGCTGCCGGTGTTCATGAAGTCGGGCGCCAAGGGCATCAAGCCCGAGATGAAAAAGTTCCAGGACTTCATCCTGCGCCTGCGTTACGCCCAGGTGCCGACGGTTGCGGCGGTGCGCGGTCTCGCGCTGGGTGGCGGGCTCGAACTGGCCATGGCCTGCTCGCGGCGCGTCGCGCACATGGAAAGCTACATGGGTTTCGTCGAGGTCGGCGTCGGCCTCGTGCCTGGCGCCGGCGGTCTGGCCCATATCGCACGACGCGCACATGAACTCGCCACCGCGTCCGGCGCGAATGCCGACCTGTTCGCCTTCCTCAAGGAGCCGTTCACTTCGGCTGCGATGGCGCGGGTGGGCACCAGCGCGATCGAAGGCCGGAAACTCGGCTATCTGATCGATGGTGACGTCATCGTGCCGCACAAGGACGAGCTGCTGCACGTCGCGGCGGCGCAGGTCAGGGCGATGGCCGACAGTGGCTATCGGCCGCCGCACAAGGCCCTGTTCCCCGTGGCGGGCCGCAGCGCGATCGCCACGATCAAGGGCCAGCTCACTAACCTGCGCGACGGAGGCTTCGCCTCGGCGCACGACTTCCACATCGCCAGCCTGATCGCCGAGGTGGTGTGCGGTGGCGACGTCGATGCCGGCTCGCTGGTCAACGAGGAGTACCTGATGACGCTCGAGCGCGATCGCTTCTGCGCGCTGCTCGAGCACCCGAAGACGCAGGAACGCATCATGGGCATGCTGCAGACCGGCAAGCCTGTACGCAACTGAGGAGCGACGACCATGACCATCAAGCAAGTGCAAGACGCCTACATCGTCGCCGCCACGCGCACGCCGATCGGCAAGTCCGGCCGCGGCTACTTCCGCAACACGCGCCCCGACGACCTGCTGGTCGCCGCGGTGAGAAGCGCACTCGCCCAGGTGCCGAGCCTGGACCCCAAGGCGATCGAGGACGCGATCGTCGGCTGCTCGTTCCCCGAGGCCGAGCAGGGCATCAACATGGCGCGCGCCGCGATGGTCATCGCCGGCCTGCCGCATTCGGTGGGCGGCGTCACGATCAACCGCTTTTGCGCCAGCGGCATCACCGCGGTGCAGATGGCCGCCGACCGCATCCGCGTCGGCGAGGCCGAGGTCATGATCGCCGGCGGCGCCGAGAGCATGAGCATGGTGCCGATGGGCGGCAACAAGCCCAGCTTCAATCCCGAGGTGTTCGCTCGCGACGAGAACGTGGGCATCGCCTACGGCATGGGCCTGACGGCCGAGCGCGTCGCCGAGCAGTGGAAGGTCAGCCGCGAAAAGCAGGACGCCTTCGCACTGGCGTCGCACCAGAAGGCGCTCGCGGCGATGGCCGCGGGCGAGTTCGACGCCGAGATGACGCCGGTCGAGATCGTCGATCGCTTCCCCAACCTCGCCACGGGCGAAGTGGCCACGAAGACACGAACAGTCAAGCTCGACGAGGGGGCGCGCGCCGACACCACGCTCGAGGCACTGGCCAAGCTCAAGCCGGTGTTCGCCGCCAAGGGCAGCGTGACCGCGGGCAACAGCTCGCAGACGAGCGACGGTGCCGGCGCGCTGATCCTGGCGAGCGAACACGCGGTCAAGCAGTTCGGGCTCAAGCCGCTGGCGCGTTTCGTCTCGTTCGCCGTGCGTGGCGTGCCGCCCAAGATCATGGGCATCGGTCCGATCGAGGCGATCCCCGCGGCGCTCAAGGCTGCCGGCCTGAAGCTCGACGACATCGGCTGGATCGAGCTGAACGAGGCCTTCGCGGCGCAATCGCTGGCGGTGATCGAGACCTGCGGGCTCGATCCGAGGCGCGTCAACCCGATGGGCGGCGCGATCGCGCTGGGTCATCCGCTGGGCGCTACCGGCGCGATCCGCTCGGCCACCACGATCCACGCGCTGCACCGCAAGAACCTGAAGTACGGCATGGTCACGATGTGCGTGGGGATGGGGCAGGGCGCGGCTGGCATCTTCGAGCGCGTCTGATGGCTGCCATCGTCGGCGCGCCGAATCGCGACGCACGTCCCCGCTGATGGATCGACGCGGGCTGCTCCTGGTCGCTTGCGCCCTGCCGATGGCGGGCTGCAAGTCGGCGCCGGTGAAGACCTTCCCGACGCTGGCGTCGGCGGCGCAGGCGATCGAGTCGCTGGCCAGCGGGCATGCGAAGGAAGGCGCGTGGAACCTGTCGCAGATGCTGCAGCACGTGGCGCAAAGCATCGAGTACTCGATCGACAGCTATCCGGAGAAGAAGTCAGGCATGTTCCGCGCCACGGTCGGCGCGGCCGCCTTCACGGTGTTCGACCTGCGGGGTGTGATGGGCCACGCGCTCGACGAGCCGATCCCCGGCGCGCCGGCGCTCGACCGCGATGCGCCGTTGCCAGCGGCGATTCGGCGCGCGCTGGCTGCGCTGCGACGGTTCGAGTCGTACGAGGGCGTGCTGGCACCGCACTTCGCCTACGGTGCACTCGACAAGGCGCAGTACACGCGCGCCCACCTGATGCATCTGGCCAATCATTGGACCGAAGTGACGCCATGACGACGACAAATCTCAACCACAGAGGAGTTCCTGCATGACGATCCGATGCGCCACCTTCAACGGCGTCGCGACGATCGAGATCGCGCGCCCGGAGAAGAAGAACGCGCTCACCGTCGAGATGTACCAGGCGATGGCCGAGGCGCTCGCCGCCGCGCGCGATGACGCCGCGGTGCGCGCGGTGCTCATTGGCGGCCAGCCCGGCATCTTCACCAGTGGCAACGATCTCGAGGACTTCATGCGCCGCCCGCGGCAGGGCGAGGACTCCCCGGTGTTCCGCTTCATGCGCGCACTCGTCGACTGCGACAAGCCCGTCGTCGCGGCGGTCACCGGTGCGGCGATCGGCATCGGCACGACGATGCTGCTGCACTGCGATTTCGTGTATGTGGCCGACGATGCGCGGCTCGCGATGCCTTTCGTCAGCCTGGGTCTGGTGCCCGAGTTCGCGTCGAGCCTGGTGGTGCCGGCGCTGATGGGCCACCGTCGCGCCGCCGAGAAACTGCTGCTCGGCGACCCCTTCACCGCCGAGATGGCCGTCGAATGCGGCATCGCCAATGCGGTGCTGCCTGCCGGCGAGGTGATGGCCCAGGCACGGCGCGTGGCCGAGCGCTTCAATGCGCTGCCGCCCGGTGCGGTGCGCGAGGCCAAGCGCCTGTTGCGCGCGCCGCTGCGCGACGCCATCCTCGCGACGATCCGCACCGAGGGCGAGGCCTTCGGTGCCCGGCTGCACAGCCCGGAGGCCAAGGAGGCTTTCCAGGCCTTCTTCGAGAAGCGCAAGCCCGACTTCTCGAAATTCTGACGCACGGCGGTGACGATGAGCCTGACTGCCAAGCTGCTGCTGTCGCCGGTGCTCGTGACCCAGGCGCTGCTGACGCGCGCCCGCCTGCCCCGCCTGCCCGAAGCCGCCGGCGAACGCGAGGGTGAAGTGGGGCAGGGGCCCCTGCTGCGGCTGCTGATGCTGGGCGACTCGTCGGCGGCGGGTGTGGGCGTGGCCAGGCAGCGCGAGGCGCTGGCCGGGTACCTGCCGGCAGCGCTCGCCCGCCAGGCCGGTGTCCGGGTGCGCTGGCGCCTGATGGCCCGCTCTGGCGTGAACAGCGCGCAGTGTCTGGCGATGCTCGAGCAGGCGGGGCCGATCGAGGCCGACATTGCCGTCGTGGTGCTGGGCGTCAACGATGTCGTCGATCAAGTGCCCTCGCGCCGCGCGGTGGCCGCACGCGAGGCGATCGCCAACCGGTTGCGCAATGCACACGGCGTTGCGCATGTGGTGTTCGCTCCACTGCCGCCCGTGCACCGGTTTCCCGGCCTGCCGCAGCCCCTGCGCTGGGTCGCCGGTGCCGACGCGCGCCGCCACGACGCCGCGGTGGCCGCCTGGGCCCGCACGCGTGACGACGTGAGCCACGTTCCGATCGACCTGCCGCTGAATGCCGGCGTGATGGCCGAGGATGGTTTCCACCCGGGCCCGCCCGTCTATCGCGTCTGCAGCATTGCGCTGGCCGAGCACATCGCCGAGCAGGTGTGGCCGCGGGTTCGGCCGGCAGCGTCGTAGGTGACGCGGGCCAGCCCCGTCGATCAAGCGGTCTGACCGGCTCCCACGCTGCCGCAGCTCGGGCAGTAGTGGAAGAAGGCGTTCTTTCGCGTGTGGCAGTTGCCGCACTCGTCGAACAGCTTCAGGCCGCAGT
>Ga0224510_10001146_pt1 | contig 18034 bp, 19 predicted proteins | sample SF_May12_sed_USG_FD_170161 | JGI IMG/M metagenome (GOLD analysis project Ga0224510, IMG submission 170161) | Sediment microbial communities from San Francisco Bay, California, United States - SF_May12_sed_USGS_4_1 | ecosystem: Environmental > Aquatic > Marine > Sediment | place: USA: California... | reverse complement strand
CATGGCCGCATTCCTCGTTCGAGCGCTCGGGTACATCGGTGCCGGCTTCCCACGACGAGAGTGGATGGTGGGGAACACATGAGTTCCGGTAGGCACTCCGAGTCGTGTCCCCCCGAAGGTGTTCAGGCGCCGAATGGGCCGGTCAGCCCCAGATCCCGGAGCCGGTCGACAACACGCTCGATGGCGCGTTCTCCGGTGATCGGCCACTCTCGGGCCGCCGTCCGGGTCCCCTCGTGCCGGAACGGCATCACTCGGACGGAAACGCCCGGGTCGACGGCAGTCACGATCCGCGCCCAGGCTTCCAGTTCGACATCGGTGTCGGTGACACCTTCGATGAGGAGCAGTCGAACCTCGGCCAGCTTTCCGGCGTCCGCCAGGAGGTGGAGCGACGCGACCACGTGGGACTGTTCGGAACGAGTGATTCGCCGGTGCAGTTGAGGCGTCCCCGACTTGAGGTCCACCATGGCACCGTCGAGAACGGGTAGAAGCTCGTGCCATCCCGCAGGAGCGAGCGAGCCGTTCGTGTCGACGAGCCGGGTCAGCGGCCCCAGCTCGGGGTCGGCGCCCATCCGGGAGAACAGGGACTTCAGCGCTCCAAGTTGAAGCGTCGGCTCACCGCCTGTCACTGTGACGCCCCTGACGAAGGGAGCCACCGTCCGGATCTCGGTGAGGACGGCATCCACGGAGCGAAGACGGATCGTGGGGTCGGCGCTGATCGGGCACACCGTGCGGCAATCCCCACACTGATCACACGCCGATGGGTCGAAGAGAATCCGACCGGCCACAGGTACCGCCAGCGCCGTGTGCGGGCAGACATCCACACACACGGCGCAGCCATCACACCGCCCGATAGTGGAGGGGTTGTGACATGCGGTGCAGTCGAAGTTGCACCCCTGGAGAAACAGGACGTATCGATTTCCGGGGCCGTCGACGAAGCTCGAGCGCACCACTCCGGCCACCTCGAACACATCGATGCGAGGCTCGATCGGATGCGAGATCGTCCCCGCCGGAGCGAGAATCACCGGGTTCCCAGTCGAGGATCCGTCTCGACGCTCACGACCCTCGGGAGCCGACCCAGCAAACCCCAATTCTCAACGGATTCCGCACCCAGGACCGTACTGTTGATACGCGACCCTTCGTTCGCGAGTTTCTCGATGTCCGACAGCCGCACCATGTAGCCGGTGACCCGGACGAGGTCACATCCTTCGACGTTGAACGTCACTTCTCTCATCCCCCGATCGAACGCCCCCCTCGTCAGGTCGACGAGGGCTTCGGGATTGGATCGGATACCGGAGTCGAGAGCGATGATGTCGGAGATGCCCGATGAAAACGCTGAATGATGATGCGCCACGGTCTCGATGTGTTCGACGATCTCCGGCTCCGCGCCGATCGGAATCCTCGCTCCCGCAGTCACCCCGATGTCCTCGCTGATACCCGATTGGGCATGCAGCATGGCTCGGCCGTTGCGGCAGTGAGGCAGTTCGCGCCGCTCGACTGCCTCGGAAATGTGCTCGATCACCTTGTCCGCGAGGTCGCGCGCCTCGGCATCTCGTCCGTACCGACTGCCGGGAAGGAGTCCTTCGACCAACTCGGCGACGCCGTATATGCCGAACATTGCAGTGAACCGGTCGGGGTGGATGAGCCCCTCGTCGACGAGGAACGAGTGTTCGTAGAACTTGGCCTCCTCGACGAGGAACCTGATGCGGGCCTCGATGACTTGGAACGTCAGCTCGATGTGCTCGGGCAGAGTTCTGGTCAGGTAGGCATCGATTTCACCTTCATGGCGGGCCACGCTCTCAGCCAGGTTGAGGCGGGTCAGCGTGTGAGAGCCGCCGCCGAGCGGGAGGGTGTTGTAGCAGCTGACCACCCCGTATCCCTCGGGAAAGTCGCGCGACATCATCGGGTGGTTCGCGATGTGGGGCTTGTTCACGGCGACGATGGCGTCCGCTGCCGCCTGGAGAAGACCGTCGCCGCTCGTTTCCGGGTCCCACTTGAGCGTGAGGTTGGGAACCACCTGGCCGAGTTCACTGTCGACCCTGAGCACCGATCGGGCTATCCGATTGTCGACAGGCCCGATGTTGGCGTGGGCGAACGCGTCGGGGATGGTCCGGTCGAGAAAACGCCACAGCCGGGTGATCTCCCGGTCGAGCTCTTCATCACTCATCCACCCGTCGAGATACGGGAGAAGAAGCATGTCGATGTCGCCGAAATACACGGGGTAGGTGGTGATCGAAGGGACGTGGTGGTAGAGAATCTGCAGGAAGTCCACAGCCTCGCGCAGATCGCGGGGAGGCTCGAGCTCGAGGTACTCGCTGCCGTTCTTCAGCGCCACCGAATAGTCGGGAAGGAGATACCTGGGGCGGTACGGCGCGTGGCCTTCGTGGAGGTCGGAAACGAGTCCGGTCTCGAACGCCCGGCGGGCTGCGGCCGGCAGCTGCGGATAGTCGATGGCTTCTTCCGCCGTCAGCGCCAGTTGGGTGAGGCGTTGCCGGTACGAGAGCCGGGGTGATGTGATGATTACCAGAGGCGAAGATGCGATGTCTGTCATGGCGGCCTCCTGGACGCGTCAACCGGCACGCCCGGCTCCAATTGTTGTCCCCGTTCGCCGGGCTCGACAGGGCCACAGGTCCCCAGCTGCCGAGAACCCAAATCGATTCGGCGGTGTACAACTGTCGCAAGGAGGCTAGAGCGGCGGAAGAAGGTCGATTGATCGAAGCGGCGCAGGCCGGTGACCGCGCTGCGTTCGACTCGCTGGTGAACGAACACCGGCGGGTGGCATTGCGCGTCGCTTGGACGATCGTGGGGTCGGCGGCCGAAGCGGAGGACGTCACTCAGGAAGCCTTGTTGAAGGCTTGGAGGAAACTCGATGGATTCCGCTTCGACAGTCCGTTCCGCCCCTGGTTGTTGAAGATCGTCAGCAACGAGGCCAAGAACCTGGTCCGATCCCGATGGAGGAGGAGCAACCGCGAATCGGCGGCGGCGGTTCCCGAACTCGTCGAATCCGACCCGGCCGCCGACGCCGTCGCATGGGAGCGCCGCCGATCCGTTCATGCCGCGGTCGAGTCCCTTCCCGGCCCTGAACGCCTCGCCGTCGTCTGCCGCTATCTGCTCGAGCTTTCCGAGACGGAAACCGCCGCCGTACTGGGTGTACCGCCCGGAACGGTGAAGTCGCGGCTCCACCGGGCCCGGGAAAGCCTCGCCGCCGTGTTGGAAGGACACCTGTCATGATCGATGTCGAAGCCGCCCTCACCGACCTCGCCCAACACGTGCGCTGGCCCGACGAAGAACGGCCGATCCGGCGACAGCCACGTTGGGTCGAACTCGCGGCAGCCGTGCTCTTGCTTCTCGTCGTGGCCACCATCGTTCCGGCTACCCGCGAGCGGGTGACCGCGTTCTTCGGGATCGGAGGTGTCGAAGTGGGCCGAGGGGTCATGACCGACCCGGCGGAGCGGTCCACGCTCGGTTCCGTGTTCACCGGTGAAGTCACCTTCCGGCTCCCGGCGGCGCTCGGCGAACCCACCGAAGTGCGGCGGGATGCCGAGGGCCGCTTCTGGCTGGTGTATCCGCCTTCGCGGTTGGCGCCGGAAGGTGCTCTGCTCGCAGTGTTCGAGCACGGCGTGGATGGTGGACTGACGAAACTGGCGCGGGATCCGAGTTCCCAAGTGACCCAGGTCGAGTTGGATCGAGGCGCTGCGCTGTGGGTGGAAGGCGATGACCATTTCATCCTGTTCGAGGGTTCCGCCGGCCGGATCGTCGAGGACCGGGGGCGCCTGTCCGGCCCGGCCCTGATCTGGACCGAAGACGACTTGACCTACCGGCTCGAAGCCGTGGTCGACCGCGAAGCCGCGATCGAGATCGCGAAGTCGTGAACCGTCCCGAGACTTGCGGTGTACCAGGTCGACGAAGGAGGTCACGATGAGACGCGTTTTCTTCTTGCTGGTGCTGAGCCTGGTGAGTCTGGCCATCGCCTCTACCGCCAACGCAGGGGCTCTGGTATGCCAGGAGGAACCGACTCGTGGAAGGGCGGTCGTGGTCGAGATCGTCCACGGCTGTTACTTGCCGGGCGAAGTGCACGTGGCCCCCGGCTCCACCGTCGAGTTCGTGAATCGAGATCCGGCTCCGCACAATCTGGTGGGCCATGGCCTCGAGTGGGGAACGTTCGATGCCTTCGGGACCGACCAGTGGGTCTCGGCGACATTCGACGAGCCGGGACTGTTCCCGTTTGCGTGCACGATCCACCCCGGCATGGTCGGCGTCGTGGTCGTCGAGGACGTTCCGCCCCCGGAGACCTCGAGCGCGTTTACACCGTCCGGGCCTGCCTTCCCGACTTCGACGCTGGTGATCGTTGCGGGCGGCATGGTGCTGGCCCTCGTGGTCTGGCGTGTGGCCAGATCAGGGCGACTGGTGCGTTCCGCGGGCTGAGGACCTCGCCCAGCGAGGTCCTCCCCCCGGGGTTGTGGACGTCAGGGTTTCACGCAGAGGACGGGGACGGGGGTGTCGTGGAGGATGTCGAGGGCGTTCGACCCCAGGAGCAACTTCCCTGCCGCGGAGCGCTCACGGATTCCGATCACGATCATGCCGGCACCGGTCTGCTCGACTGCCGCAATCACATCCTGGGCGGGACTGTTCCCACGGACGAACTCGTGTGTCTCGAACTCGACCCCTCCGTCCCGGAGCCTCTGGGCGAGCGCCTCGAACGCTTCTGCCGTGGCGATGTAGTCGTGTTCGTCCTCGCGGCTCCCTCCATGCATCGAATTGACGACGACGAGGCTCCCTCCGCGGAGTTGAGCCTCCGCAATCGCGGCGTCGATCGCCGCATGACCTTCGGGGGTGTCGATGAAACCCACCACGATCTTCACACGTTCCTCCTCTGAGCGACCCGCAGATGTATAGCCGAGTCGGAGGGGCGGGGCACGCCAGAACCCCGCCCCTCTCGTCTCAACCGACGCTCACCGGGATCTTCTTCGATACCGGTGCCTCGAGCCTCTCGACCGGGATCCGGACTGTGAGGACCCCCTTGTCGTAGTTGGCGACCACGTCGTCCACGTTGGCCCCTTCGGGCAACGGGATGATGCGTTCGAACCGACCGTAGGTCCGTTCCACGAGATGCCGATGCTCCTCGTCGATCTCGGTCTCGGTGGTCTTCTCGCCCTTGACGATGAGAACGTCGTTCTCCACGGAGATCACGACATCCTTGTCGGGGTCGATGCCGGGGATCTCGAATGTGGCAACAAACATGTCACCTTCGGTCACGACATCGACGACCGGGCGAAACACCGAAACCTCACGGCCGAAGACACGGTCTATGAGGCTTTGCATCTCCTTCTCGAAGGAGAGCAGCGGTCTCAGTTCCATGAGTCCACCTTTCTCGATGCCTCGTCTCATCCTCTCCGCACCACACTCACTCCTCCAAGAGCCGAAAGACACGACCCCGGCATGTGACCTTGGTCCCTGCCGTCGCGGTCGACGGCGACCCACGATGTTTCGACGCGACGGAGAAGGACGGACGACGGTGGCCGATTTTGGCATGGTCGACGGAAATGAGGCGGCGGCGCGTATCGCCCACGCCTTGAGCGAGGTGATCGCCATCTACCCGATCACGCCGGCGTCACCGATGGGCGAACTCGCCGACAGCTGGTCACAACTCGGCAAAGCCAATCTGTGGGGTGTCGTACCCGATGTGGTCGAGATGCAGAGCGAGGCCGGGGCAGCCGGGGCTGTGCATGGATCGCTCCAAGTTGGGGCGCTCACCACCACTTTCACCGCCAGCCAGGGCCTCCTCCTGATGTTGCCCAACATGTTCAAGATCGCCGGTGAGCTGACCCCTGCCGTCATCCACGTGGCAGCCCGCAGCGTCGCCACCCATGCGCTGTCGATCTTCGGTGATCACTCCGACGTGATGGCAGCCCGCCAGACGGGATTCGCCATGCTGGCATCGACGTCCGTGCAAGAGGCCCAGGACCTTGCTCTCGTGGCTCACAGTTCCACGCTGCGCAGCCGCGTGCCGTTTCTTCATTTCTTCGACGGCTTCCGCACCTCCCACGAGGTGGGCAAGATCGAACTCGTCGACCACGACCTGATGAGAGCGATCATCGACGAAGACCTCATCGCCGAACACCGCCTCCGTGCCCTGAGCCCGATGCACCCTGTCGTGCGGGGCACCGCCCAGAACCCCGACGTGTTCTTCCAGGCTCGCGAGGCCGCAAACCTCTACCACGAGGCGGTTCCGTCCATCGTGAAGGCCGAAATGGACCGGTTCGGCGATCTGACGGGTCGGCGCTACGAGCTGTACGAGTACGTCGGCGACCCGAACGCCGAGCGGATCGTCGTCCTCATGGGTTCCGGCGCCGGAGCGGCCCGGGAGTGCATCGCCGAAATGACCTCGCGGGGCGAGGCCGTCGGTGCATTGATCGTCCGCCTCTTCCGGCCGTTCGCCGTGGAGCAGTTCGTGGAGGCGATACCGGCGACGGTCCGCTCGGTCGCCGTGCTGGACCGGACGAAAGAGCCCGGCGCACCCGGCGAGCCCCTCTACCAGGACGTGGTCACCGCACTTGCCGAGAAGGGCCGTCCGCTCCCCGTGATAGGCGGCCGCTACGGCCTCTCCTCGAAGGAGTTCACACCGCCGATGGTGCGGCGAGTCCTGATGGAACTGGACAACCCGGAACCCAAGAACCACTTCACGGTCGGGATCACCGACGATGTCACTCACACGAGCCTCGACGTCGATCCCGAATGGCACGAACCGGCCGACGTCGTCCGAGCCGTCTTCTACGGGTTGGGATCCGATGGAACGGTCGGGGCCAACAAGAGCTCGGTGAAGATCATCGGCGAACACACCGAGAACTACGCCCAGGGTTACTTTGTCTACGACTCGAAGAAGTCGGGGTCACGTACGATCAGCCATCTTCGGTTTGGGCCGCGCCCGATCGACTCGACCTACCTGATCGGTGAGGCCACGTTCGTTGCGTGTCATCAGTGGACGTTCCTCGACCAGATCGACGTACTCGAACTGGCCGCCCCCGGAGCGACGTTCCTTCTCAACAGCCCCTTCGGAGCCGACGAAGTCTGGAACCATCTCCCTGGGGCGATCCAGCGATCGATCCTCGAGAAGAACCTCGACCTGTGGGTCGTCGACGCACACTCGATCGCCCGCGACGTCGGGCTCGGTGGCCGGGTCAACACCGTCCTCCAGACCGGATTCTTCAAGCTGAGCGGGATCCTGCCCGTCGACGACGCCGTCTCCGCCATGAAGAGCCAGATCGAGAAGACCTACGGCAAGCGAGGCGAAGTGGTGGTTCGCCGTAATGTCGCCGCCATCGAGCGGGCTCTCGAGGCCCTCCAACGGGTGCAGATCCCCGCATCCGCGACCAACGAACTGGCACCGATCACCGTCGTGCCTCCCGAGGCCCCAGACTTCGTCCAGCGCGTCACGGCGATGATGATCGCCGGGAGGGGAGACCTCCTCCCGGTATCGGCCCTGCCGGTCGACGGCACGTTCCCCACCGGAACCACCAAGTGGGAAAAGCGTTCCATCGCTCACGAGATTCCGATCTGGGACCCCGAGATCTGCATCGACTGCGCCCGCTGCGCCCTCGTCTGCCCGCACGCCGCCATCCGGATGAAGGTGTTCGACAAGAACCACCTCCCCGACGGCCTCCCCTCGAAGGGCGCAACCGGGCGCGAGTGGGACGGGATGCTCCTCACGATCCAAGTGGCCCCCGACGACTGCACCGGCTGCGGGGTGTGCGTCGACATCTGCCCCGCCAAGTCGAAGGAGGTGGTGAAACACAAGGCCATCAACATGGAGCCGAAGTTGGATCACCTCGAGGTGGAACGACAACGATTCGAACGGTTCGAGACGATCCCGGATCCGGATCGCAGGACCGTGAAACTGGACACCGTCAAGGGCAGCCAGCTCATAACACCGCTCTTCGAGTTCTCGGGTGCATGCGCCGGATGCGGCGAAACGCCCTACGTGAAATTGCTGTCCCAGATGGTCGGCGACCGGATGGTGGTGGCCAACGCCACCGGGTGCTCATCGATCTACGGCGGCAACCTGCCCACCACCCCGTGGACGGTGGACGCGGAGGGCCGTGGTCCGGCCTGGGCGAACTCCCTGTTCGAGGACAATGCAGAGTTCGGGCTCGGCATGCGCCTTGCCTTCGATGCGATGGAACAGGATGCCCGGCTCCTGGTGACGGCGCTCGCGCCGGAGCTGGGCCAGTTGGCGGTCGACATCCTCGACGCCGTGCAAGACGACGAGGCGGGAGTGATCGCCCAGCGAGAGCGAGTCGCCGAGATGCGTACGGCGCTGGCGACGATGGACGGGGTGCTCGCCCGCCGGCTGGAAGGCGTGGCCAACTCGCTCATCCGATCGTCCGTTTGGATCATCGGTGGCGACGGATGGGCATACGACATCGGATTCGGCGGCCTCGACCACGTGTTCGCTTCCGGCCGCAACGTGAACATCCTGGTCCTCGACACCGAGGTCTACTCCAACACCGGCGGGCAGGCCTCCAAGGCGACGCCGCGGGCGGCCGTTGCCAAGTTCGCGGCCGGCGGCAAACCGACCGGCAAGAAGGACCTCGGCCAGATTGCCATGAGCTATGGCAACGTCTACGTGGCCCAGGTGGCAATGGGGGCCAACATGACACAGGTGGTACGAGCCTTCGCCGAGGCCGAAGCCCACGAAGGCGTCTCACTCATCATCGCATACAGTCCGTGCATCGCTCATGGCATCGAGATGGCGACTCAAATGACGCACCAGAAAGAGGCCACCGACAGCGGGTACTGGCCGCTGTTCCGCTACGACCCGGCACGAGAGGCCGACGGCGAACCAGGCCTGAAACTCGACAGCCGCAAACCGACCATCCCGTTCAAGGAGTTCGCAGCGAAGGAGGCACGGTTCGCGATGCTGGCGCGCGCCAACCCCTCCCACGCCTCCGAACTCATGAGCCGAGCGCAACAAGACATCGACGACAGATGGCACTTGTACGAACAGATGGTCACGATCCATCGCACCGCCGAGTACGCCGACGTCGAAGAGTGAGGAGGTAGCGAGATGAAGCCCGACCTTTCCACCACGTACCTCGGCCTCGGTCTCCCCCACCCGATCGTCCCGTCCGCGTCACCCATGACCGGCGACCTGGATCACCTCCTCGCGCTGGAGGAGGCGGGCGCGCCTGCCGTCGTCCTCCCGTCATTGTTCGAAGAACAGATCGAGCATGAGGCCATGGCGATCCACTTCGGGATGGACTTCGGTGCAGAGTCGTTCGCCGAGGCGCCTGGTGGCTATTTGCCGGAGATGGACGAGTACAACGCCGGACCCAACGACTACCTCGGTCTGATCCACGCCGCCAAACGGGAACTGGACATACCGGTGATCGCCAGCCTCAACGGCACCACTCGCGGCGGGTGGACTCTGTACGCAAAGACGCTCGAAGAGGTGGGGGTCGACGCCTTGGAGCTGAACGTGTACTTCGTCGCCACCGACCCGGACATGACCTCCGAGGATGTGGAGCGCCAGTACCTCGAACTGGTTTCCGAGGTGCGACGGGCGGTGGCGCTGCCCCTTGCCGTGAAGGTGGGCCCCTTCTTCTCGTCGATGGCCAACATGGCGAAGCGGCTGGTCTCGGCGGGTGCCGACGGGCTCGTTCTCTTCAACCGTTTTTACCAACCGGATTTCGATCTCGACACGCTGGAGGTCTCCCCCAACCTGAAGCTGTCCACGCCCGACGAGCTGCGGCTCGTTCTTCGATGGATGGCGATTCTGGATGGGAGGATCGACGCCGACCTGGCAGCGACCACGGGCGTCCACACCGCCGAAGAGGCGATCAAACTGATCCTGGCCGGAGCCGATGTGACCATGATGGCTTCAGCGCTCCTCCGCAATGGACCAGACCATCTCCGTACCGTCGTCGACGGACTCCAGTCGTGGTTGTGGACGAACGAGTACCGCTCCGTGGCCCAGGCGCGGGGTAGCTTGAGCCAGTTGAACGTGCCCGATCCCGGCGCATTCGAACGAGCCAACTACATGAAGAGCCTCGTCTCGTACTCGTCGGACTGGTTGACCGACCATCCGACGTCCTGATCCCAGGTCGGCCTAGCATCACCCGTGGCGACGCAGAGGAGATGCGGACATGGACGGACTGATCGGGTTTCTCGTCATCGGTCTGGTGGCCGGGTGGCTGGGACGGGCACTACTGCCGGGCCCCGACAAGATGGGGATCGGAAAGACGTTGCTCATCGGGCTCGCCGGATCACTGGTCGGCGGCCTGGTGGGAAACCTCGCCACCGGCGAGGGCCTTTCCATCTCGCCTGCAGGCCTCATCGGTTCGACTCTCGGTGCAATCGCCGTTCTGTTGTTTCTCAGAAGCCGAGGCTGAAACGCACATCGGGTGGAAGCCGCCTCCCACCCGATGTGACATTCGCTTTCAGCCCGTTGTCAGCGCTGCGAGCCCTCCATGGAGCCCGTCAATTTCGACAGGTCGAGCGCATAGAGCGCACACACGATCTCACGATCACCGTCGTCCCATGATGCCGCCGTCGGTGTGATGGGGAACACCTCGAGGTCGGAGTCGGCATAGGCGGTGCCCACGTACGTCGCGAAGTACTCGGCCGTGCAGGTCTCCATGGCCGTATCGAGGAGCGCTTGGTCGCCGGGGAATGATCCGTCGGCCACGTCGTACTTGGCGAAGACCTCGTTGTCGTGGGGCTCGGCACAGTCGACCTCGGGCACCGACGACACCTCCTCGGCGCTTTCGTCGTCGAAACAGAGACCGATGTCCATCGAAAACACAGACTCCCGGCCACACGCCGTGAATACCAGCAACGCTACGAGCAGTAGTGACAGTTTTCTCATCGAAACACCCCAAGATCGCGTTCTGTGATGAGTCATCGGCCGCGATGAGGCATCATTAAGGGATGCGTTCCATCTTTCTCGTCGACGCCGCCCGCACGCCCATGGGGAGAGTGGGGGGCGTGCTCGCCCACGTCCGGCCCGACGACCTGGCCGCCCGCGCCATCCAGGGGCTGCTCACCCGTCACCCCGGCCTGAACCCGGAGGCGGTCGAGGACGTCGTGTGGGGAGCCGCCAACCAGGCGGGTGAGGACAACCGGAACGTGGCGCGGATGGCGGGGTTGCTCGCCGGACTCCCGGACTCGGTGCCGGGCGTCACCGTCAACCGCCTCTGCGGCTCCGGACTGCAGGCCGTCGTGTCGGCAAGCCAGGCCCTGGCTTCCGGATGGGGCGAGGTCATGGTCGCCGGCGGTTCCGAATCGATGAGCCGGGCACCTCTCGTCATCGCAAAACCGGACAAGGCTTTTGCGACCGGTGTCCCCGACATCGCCGACTCGACGCTGGGGTGGCGGTTCGTGAACCCGCGGATGCGCCAACTCCACGGCTGCCTGGCGATGGGAGAGACGGCGGAGGAGGTCGCGACCAGATTCGACGTGAGCCGGGACGACCAAGACGCCTTTGCACTGCGATCCCACCGTTTGGCGATCGAGGCCACCGAAGCCGGACGGTTCGTGGAAGAGCTCATTCCGATCGAAGCTCCACAGGACCCGCGGGGCCGGGCGATAGCGCTGGTCGACGCAGACGAGGGGCCCCGCAAAGACACTTCGCTCGAGGCCCTTGCGAGCCTCCGGCCGGTGTTCCGACAAGGCGGGACGGTGACCGCCGGAAACGCATCGCCGATGAACGACGGGGCCGCCGCAGTGCTCCTCGTCACCGAGGATGGACTGAATCGACATGGACTCGAACCGATGGCGCGGATCGTGGCCGGCGCTGCAGCCGGGGTGCATCCCGACATCATGGGCATCGGTCCGGTGCCGGCAACGCAGAAGGCCCTCGGGCGAGCAGGGATCGGCGTTGGGGATCTCGACCTAGTCGAGCTCAACGAGGCGTTCGCCGCACAGTCCCTGGCCTGCGTCCGCCAGCTCGACCTCGATCCCGACGTGGTCAACGTCAACGGAGGAGCGATTGCACTCGGACATCCGCTGGGGGCATCGGGTGCGCGGATCTTGACGACCCTCGTCCACGAGCTCGGCCGCCGTGGAGGTCGTTACGGTCTCGCCACCATGTGCATCGGTGTCGGGCAGGGCATCGCTCTGGTGGTAGAGCGCACGTGACGGACTATCAGGGCCCGCTGGCGGGCATTCGAGTCGTCGAGTTCACGAACCTCATCGCCGGGCCGCACGCAGGGATGCTCCTGGCGGACCTGGGCGCCGACGTCATCAAGGTCGAGCCCCCGGGGGGCGACCTGGGGCGGGGGTTCGGACCCTACGTGGATGGGCAATCTGCGTTCTTCGTCGCGGCCAATCGAGGGAAACGATCCGTGGTTCTGGACCTGCGGACCGACGATGGGAAGACCAACGCGTTCAAGCTCGCATCGGAAGCCGACGTGGTATTGCACAACCTCCGGGCCGGCGCCATGGAACGGGCCGGGCTCGGTGAGGCCGAGATCCGGGCAGCGAATCCGGGTGTGATCTATGCCGTCGTGTCAGCTTTCGCACCGTCCGGCCCGGAAGCCCACCGGTCCGGTATCGACGTCGTCTTCCAGGCCGAAGCGGGGATGGTCGCGATCTCCGGTGAACGCGACGGACCCATGGCCAAGACCGCCACCACCATCGGTGACTACACGGCCGCCATCCATGCCGCGCTCGCCATCTGCGCCGCTCTGGTCGAGCGGGCCTCGACCGGAATCGGCCGCCGGATCGACACATCGCTCCGGGACGGAATCATGACCGTACAAGGCGGCTGGAACGCTCTCGCCTTCGCCACCGGCACCCAACCAACCAAGCGAGGGACCGCCTCACCGTATCTGGCGCCCAACCAGGTGTTCGCCACCTCGGATGGGCATATCGCTCTGGCAATCGTCTCCGAACGGCACTGGCTCATCCTGTGTGAGACGCTGGGCCGCCCCGATCTGGCCGAACGATTCCCCGACAACGACTCGAGGATGGCGGAAGTCGACGAGCTCGCGGCCGATCTCGACCGGGTGTTCGGCGGCGGGACGACCGAGCACTGGGTCGACGTACTGACCGGGGCCGGGCTTCCGGCCGGGAAGGTGCGGTCTCTCCTCGAAGCGTTCGACGCCGCCCCGCACATGCGCCACGACGGCGGAGTCATACCCGTCACGGGTTCGGCGATCTCCATCGACGGCGTCCAGATCGGACACCCGGACCCGGCGCCGGCGTTGGGAGCGCACACAGGCGAGATCCTCGGGTGAGCGACGGCTCGACGTGAGGGCATGCCGGACTTCGGCTGGCCCTCCGGGTGGTGGCTCCGCTACCGTCCCGCGACCATGACCAGGCGAGTGCCGCAAGAGTGGAACGATGACTTCCCGGACGGTCCGGGCCTCGTATTCGTCGCAACGGCCCGGCTTCCCGACTGGCCGACCGTGGCCGGGACGCTGCGCGACGCATACGAGTGCTCCAAGGAGACAGCCGGGAAGGGCGAATCGATCGTGTACGTCGTCCACAACGACGATCTCCTCGGCCGGCGGGGAGCGCCGGCGGCAATGGTCGCCACCGGCCTTCTGTCGGCTGGGCGAACCCTCGCCCTGGAGGTGGCGAAACAAGGTGCCAGCGTCAATGTCGTCGCCATCGAAGATGACACCCCGGTCGGTGATGTCGCCAGGTGGTGCGATGTCCTCCTCCACGGGGCAACCCCCACCGGAGAGCTCATCCACCTGGGGCGGGGTCACATCGGAAAGGCCCTGGCATGACGACCGCCGTCGTCACCGGATCGGCTCGTGGGATCGGCGCCCAGATCGCCGCCCGTCTCGGAGCCGATGGCCACCGGCTCGTACTGGTCGACATGGCACCGGCGCTCGCCGACACCGCGCTTGAACTCGAAGACGCAGGGGTCGACGTCGTCGCGGTACAGGCTGACCTGACCCAGGATGCCGGGATCTCCTCGGTCGTGGAGCACGCCGGGACCGATGTCGCCGTGATCGTGAACAACGCGGGCATCACCCGTGACGCAAGGCTGGTGAACATGAGCGAAGCCGATTTCGAGGCGGTGCTCGGCGTCAATCTGGGAGCGGCCTACCGGCTCACCCAAGCCTTGATTCCTGCCCTGGCCCCGAGCGCCTCCATCGTCAACATCGCATCGAGGGCCTACCTCGGCAACTTCGGCCAGTTCAACTACTCGATGTCAAAGGGCGGGATCGTGGGGATGACGAGAGCCTTCGCTCTCGAACTGGCACCGGCGGTACGGGTGAACGCGGTAGCACCGGGGCTCATCGGGACCGAGATGGCACTCGGCATCCCTGAGGAGATTCTCACCCGCATGATCTCTGCGATCCCGCTCGGTCGTATGGGAGACCCGGCCGAGGTGGGGGAACTGGTGGCATTCCTCGCATCACAACGTTCGTCGTACATCACAGGCCAAGTCATCGTCATCGGGGGCGGAAGGAGCTTCACATGACAGAACACCGTCCCCGCGTGCTCATCTGCGATCCGATCGCACAGGTGGGAATCGACCTCCTCTCCGAGCATTGCGAAGTCGATGTTCGCCCCGGACTGGATGAAGCTTCGTTGATCGAGATAATCGACGCCTACGAGGCGGTGATCGTACGCTCGGCTACGAAGGTGACCGCCCCGGTGGTCGCCCACGGGGGCCGCCTGAAGGTGGTGGCGCGGGCCGGGGCCGGGCTCGACGCCATCGACGTGGAAGCGGCAATCGCCGCCGGCATCGAGGTGGTCAACAGTCCAGACGCCAACACCCTCGCCGTCGCCGAACTGACGCTCGGCCTGCTCCTCGCCCTCGCCCGGAACATCTCGGCGGCGGATGCGGCGATGAAGGACGGCCGGTGGGAGAAGTCCAAGCTCATGGGGTCCGGGCTTTCGGGCAAGACCCTCGGCATCGTCGGGTTCGGGCGAATCGGTCAGGCGGTCGCTTCCCGGGCGAAGGCGTTCGGGATGCGCGTGCTGACCAACCAACACCGACCCACGCCCGAGCTGTACATGGAACACGACGTCGAACCTCTGGACCTTTACGACCTGCTGGCGGCTTCCGATTACGTCACCTTGCACGTACCGGCACGCTCCGAGACCGAGGGGTTGATCGGTGAGGCGGAACTGGCTGCGATGCAACCGACGGCATGCCTCATCAACACATCTCGAGGCAGCGTCGTCGACGAAGTTGCCTTGCTGCGGGCTCTCGATGCGGGCGGGCTGGCAGGGGCAGGCCTCGACGTCTTCGCCGTCGAACCGGCGGTGGACAACCCGCTCGCCGGACACTCCAAGGTCATCGCCACCCCCCACATCGGCGCCTCGACCGAAGATGCCCAGACGACCGCCGCGCTCGATGTGTGTTCCAAGATCCTGTCATTCCTGGTCGAACCCGAACCCGCCGAGGTGCTGCCCCTTCGGTTCGTGGAGGTGGAACAGGTGGTTCCGCACGAGGCGGTGGACCACAAGCGGTCGGCCAGGCTTGCAGAGAGCATCCATTCCGAGGGCTTTCTCCGCAATCCCCCGCTCGTCGCTCGCGTCGATGAGCGGTACGTCGTACTCGACGGGGCGACCAGGTCCGACGCCCTCCGACAGATGGGCTACCGGCACACGATCGTCCAGGATGTTGCCATCGACGAAGGGCTCGCCCTCGAGACGTGGCATCACGTGGTGAGGGCGATCGAGCCAGACCGGCTCGTCGAGGTGCTCGACTCGGTGCCAGGCACGACCATGGAACTCGTGGAGGACGACGCGGCCATGCGAGTACTCGAGTACGGCGGACTGTGTTCTGTGACCACCGTCGATGGTCGCGCATTCGTCCTCAACGCAGATCACGGCGTGAACCGGTTCGAGGCTTTGGCGGCGATCGCCCACGCCTACATCGCTGCCGCCACGGTCTCGCGCAATCTGGAGCGGAACGTACGCACGCTCGCCGGCTGGTACCCGGACATGGTGGCTCTCGTGGAGTACCCCCAGTTCACGGTGGAGCAAGTCCTCCATGCCGCCGGCAGCGGCCGATTGCTACCGGCCGGCGTGACCAGGTTCCTCATACCCGGTCGAGTGCTGCGGCTCGACATCCCGATCGAGATGCTGGCCGACGACCGGAGTCTCGCCGAGAAGAACCGATGGCTCCACGACTACCTGTCCGAGAAGGAACGCAAAGGGAAGATCAGGTACTACCGAGAGCCCGTGTATCTTCTCGACGAGTGAGACACCTACGGGTCGGCCTGGGAATCGGCACCCTCGTGGCCTCGTGTGCGATCGCTGCATGCAGCGAGGCCGCCCCATCGACGACAACACCCTCCACGATTCCGGCGACGCCGACGACATCGACATCGCAGCCGAGTTCCACCACCACGACCGCGCCGGCGACGACCACCTCCGCCGACACCATCACCGCCCTCGTGACCACCCTTCCGAACGGAACCTGCGACCTGGGCAGGCCGCTCCCCGAAGGTGAGTTCACGGTCGCGGTAGCCGGACGGCTCTATGGGGTGTCGGCGGATGCGGGTTCCGTGCGTTGCCTGCTGGACGACGCTCCCCTGGAGCTTTCGTGGTCGCCCGTTGCGACGTCGTTCCTATCCGGGAATCGGGTCATCACGCCGTCGGGTGAGATTCCGCTCGACGCCGCCGCGTCATACGAATGGACTCAACCGACGGGCCAGAAGGTGGTGCTCGTGACTCCCGGTTCCGTGACGAAACGCACGCTCGACGACGGGTCCATCGAGGACATCACCTTCCTGGACGTCACCGACGAAGTGGCCTATCACCCTGCCGGTACCCATCTTCTGGCGATTGGAAGCCACCCCGACGGCAGATACGGGCTCTGGTTTGCCACGAACGCAGGGGCAGACGAGACGTTGTTCGCCGCCGATGAAGGCGCCGTTCTGGCGAGTGCGGCCTGGACGGGCTCGGGGGAGCCAGTCTTCGTGGCGCGACACGATGACGCACACTCGCACATTCACCGGGTCGAGATCTCCGAGTCGGGCACGCTCGAAGGACCGTCGATAGTCGACAGCGAGAACCACCTCGACATGGTTCTCCCTTCGGCTCACGATCCGCTGCTCATCGCCTACCGGGAATCGGGCGCTCCCGGACTCGGATGTGTGGAAGGCGGCCACGCACGGGTCGTTGGCATCGACCTCCCCGAACCGCTCGTCTCGATGACCTCCGTGCCGGTTGGTTGGGTTGACGGGGAACGCCTGCTCGTGATGTCGTATCCGGCAGGATGCGCGGAGCCGGGTCGAGCGTGGGTGTTCAGCGCAGGGTTCTGTCCCGGATCGGAGTACGGAGCCGTGCCACTGATCGACGACGTGACGGCGGCGGCGGTCCGGATTCCGTCGCCTCCGCCGCCTCCCGTACCCGAGGTCGGCTCGATCATCGATCCGGCTCCCGCTTGATGAAGGGTCACCGGGCCGGTCGGCCCCGGAGGACGCCTACGATGCGGACATGGGCACGTTGGAACAACTCGAGGCCATGATCGGGTCCGAACTCGGCGTCTCGGACTGGATGACCATCACCCAGGACCGGATCAACCTGTTCACGAGGGCGACCGATGACCCCCAGTGGATCCACATCGACCCTGAACGGGCGGCCGCGGGACCGTTCGGCGCCACGATCGCCCAGGGATACCTCACCATGTCCCTCATCGTCCCTCTCACGAGCCAGATTTCCCTCCCGGTCGACGCTCGTATGTCGATCAACTACGGCCTCGACCGGCTGCGGTTTCCGGCTCCGGTGCGTGTCGGCTCGAGGATCAGGGCGCGCGTGATACTCGCCGGGGCCGAAGCCGTCACAGGCGGAGTACAGGTCCGGCGCACGGTCACGATCGAGATTGATGGCGAGGACAAACCGGCAGCCGTCGCCGAGACCGTCACGCGGCTGTACCTGTGAGTCCGATCTCGGTCGTCGACTATCACACGGCCGGCGAGCCGTTCCGGATCGTTGTCGACGGCGCACCGCCGCTGTCGGGCGACACGGTTCTCGCCAAACGGTCCCACGTCAGGGACCACCACGACGATGTCCGGCAGCTCATCATCAACGAACCTCGCGGCCACGCCGATCAGTACGGGTG
>Ga0224510_10001145_pt1 | contig 18034 bp, 15 predicted proteins | sample SF_May12_sed_USG_FD_170161 | JGI IMG/M metagenome (GOLD analysis project Ga0224510, IMG submission 170161) | Sediment microbial communities from San Francisco Bay, California, United States - SF_May12_sed_USGS_4_1 | ecosystem: Environmental > Aquatic > Marine > Sediment | place: USA: California... | reverse complement strand
GGCGTCTAGACAGGATGACATGAACACCGGCTCCGTGCTCAAATCCGAGCCAGCACATTGTCCCCTGAGCGGCTCCATCTTTTACTTGTTCTTCAGATAGGCTCTTGCGAGCGCATCCTTGATCGCGGTCCGGACGTTGTTCCGTCCCTCTTCGATATTGCGCTGCATCGCGGCCCGTGCACCGGGGCCATCGTGGGCCATGATCTGATCCAAAATCTCCAAATGTTGACGGCAAGTCTGTTCCGCACGGGCTCGGTTTTCGTAATCGAGCAGCCGAAACAGGGCTAGCCGTTCGTTGATGGTACGAAGGTTCCGCAGGAGCAACTTGTTCCCTAAGGCGCGGGCCAACGTATCATGAAAGAGCGCGTCGAGGATGGCGAACTCCTCCGGTTGTTTGGATGATTCGCTCAGGAGATCCTTCCAGGTGCGCTGCAGGTCCTCCAGCTCGGCCTTGCGAGGGATCAGTAACTCTTCACCGGCCAGGCGCTCAACTGTATAAAGTTCCAGCGCCTCTCGTACGTCGTACAGCTCCTCGACTTCTTCGACGGTGTATTGTTTGACGACATAGCTTCGATTGGGCAATCGTTTGAGAAAACCATCGGAGGCCAGAATCCGGAGCGCCTCTCGAATTGGGCTCCGACTCACGTGAAATCGTTTGCACAGTTCCTCTTCGGTCAGTCGATGTTCCGGCGGATAATGCCAGTGGACGATTTCTTCTTTGAGCGTCGTCACGATCGACGAGCTGAGATTGGAGGAAGCCCCTCTTTCTTTTCGACCTATCGTATGAATCATTTTCTTCATTGTCCGTTTATCACCGTTCAGTCTGTATGGGCTGATGCGCAATGTGGGTGTTCAATACTCGACCGTCAGGAGATGTCGGGCATGGCGCCTCTCATGCCCGTCACCCAGTCTCACCACCAATAGTATGGCCATGGATTCCAGTAGGGTCCCCAATAGGGGCCAGGGCCGAGAGGGCGGCGAATGCGTGGAGGCTCTTCATCCTGTTCACTCCAGACACGCAGGTTGGTGACATGCATGAGTGGATAGGTGTATTCCGTTTCATCAAGGGGTAACGTGACAGAGCCACCCATTTCACCCGTCACGGTGAGGAACGTGCCGGCTGGGATTGTTGCGGGGTCAAGAAACTCCTTCTGCAGTGCGACGAACCGGCCTTGGGAGGTGCTCAAATCCGTGGTCGGTTGAAGGGAGTCGGTTAACGGCAACTGGAGAATTTCAATTCTGGTTCCTTCTTTGAGTCGGCGCGCTCCCAGCACCTTGCCGCCGAATGTGGCAGGTTGCCCATTGTAGGATTCAGGGGCAGACTTGACTTGCACAAAAGTCGGCGAAGGCGGGCTGGATGGGACGGTGTTAGTGTGACCTCCGGTTAAGGCACAGCCGCATACAAGGATTACAGCGCTAAGGATTGTCGCGAGGAATCGGTGCATGGTCTCAATTATAACAAAGCGCATACGGGCTCTTCATCCGCTATAATGGCCCTGGCCCAGTTAAACTGAGAAAGGAGTAGGACATGACGAGTCGAATGATGTCGAGGTGGACCGCAGCGGTTTGGGTGATGGGAGCGATGGGACTGTTGTTTGCTCCAGTTATTGCCCAGGCAGCTAAGCCGGAGTTGAAGGGGAAATTTGAGATCCTCGGGGAGGAGAAGTCCACCCATCAACCAGGAAAAGTCAAGGTTATCGAGTTCGCGGATTTCTATTGTCCCCATTGCCATCACTTTGAAGAAACAGGGGTGCCTCTCCTCGTGAAAGAGTTCGGGAATCGGATTGAAGTGACGATGGTCGGGTTTCCGGTCATCCATGGGAAGCTGCCGACTCCCTTTGACATGTATGAGCAGGCCAAGCTGATGGGGAAGGGTGACCAGATGAAGGCCGTCTTGTTCCGCACCATTCACAAGGAAAAACTCGATGGAGTATTGGATCGCTCGATTCGCTCGTTGCTGATCAAGGAGGTCGGCTTGGATGTGGCAACATTTGAGGCTGGGATGGAAAGTGGAAAACCCGCCAAGCTGTTCGAAGAAGGCCGTCGATGGGGTGAGCGCATCAAGGTGTCTTCCACTCCCTCGATTTTGATCGACGGGAATATCAAGGTCGATGGGGTCAATATGACGCCGGAGAACGTGCTCACCATTATCCGGAGCATTTTGGAAGCGGACGCAAAACGCTGAACGATGAGGCGTAAGGGGTGAAGGGTAAGGTAGGTGACGGGAAGCGACAGAGAGAGGCTATGGGTGGCAGAGCAGGACTGTGTGTGTCCTCCTACACCTAACCCCTCCCCTCTCACGGAATGAATATGGCTATCGATCCCATCTGCGGCATGACCGTCGAACCCGAGAAGGCGGCAGGCCGCTACGACCACAACGGCACGACCTACTATTTCTGCGCCCTGTCCTGTTTGGATCGATTTCGGGCAGATCCTGAGCGCGCGCTGAGTAAGAAGCAGGTTGATCTGATCACGATGCCCACCCCAAAGAAGTCGTTGCCGATGATGCAGCCGGTCAGTCAAGGTCAGATCGATCCTGTCTGTGGGATGACGGTTGATCCAGCAACGGCAGCCGGCCAGTTCGACTACAAGGGGACGATGTATTATTTCTGCGCCGTGTCCTGTTTAGAGCGATTTCAGGCAGATCCGGAGGGCTCGCTGAATAAGAAGCCGCTCGATATGATCATGAGGCCCACATCTAAGAAGTCGTTGCCGATGATGCAGCCGGTCAGCCGGGGGCAGATCGATCCTGTCTGTGGGATGACGGTGCAGCCAGATCGGGCGGCTGGTTCCTACGACTATCACAGCAAGAAGTACTATTTCTGCGCGATCAGGTGCCTCGAAAAGTTCCGTGACGATCCAGAGTATTACCTGACTCCACCGGAACAGCGGGCCCCTAAGCCACTTTCTGTCCCAGCCGGCGGCGTCGTTGACTATATCTGTCCGATGGATCCGGAGGTGCTGGAGACTCAACCGGGGGCGTGCCGAATCTGCGGAATGGCGCTCGAGCCAAAAGTGGTCTCGGCTGAGGACGTTGGCAACCCGGAACTGGAGGACATGAGTCGCCGATTCTGGATCTGCGTGGGACCGGCGCTGTTGGTGATGCTCATTGCCATGTCCGACATGATTCCCGGTATGCCGCTTCACCATCGGTTTGGAGGGGCGGTGCTGAACTGGGTGCAGCTTCTGCTGGCCACTCCTGTCGTGCTCTGGGGTGGCGCGCCGTTCTTCCAACGGGGGTGGGCTTCGATCGTGAACCGCGCGCCGAACATGTTTACGTTGATCGCGATCGGGACCGGGGCTGCCTATGCGTACAGCGTGCTTGCGACGTTGATGCCAGCGCTCCTGCCGGCGTCCTTTCATCGCTCGGATGGAACGGTCGCTGTCTATTTCGAAGCAGCCGCAATGATCACCGTCCTGGTGTTGCTCGGACAGGTACTGGAACTGCGGGCGCGAAGTCAAACAAGTTCCGCCATCAAGAGTCTCTTACGGCTGGCTCCAGCCATGGCTCGAGTAATGCGCCCGGATGGGAACGAGGAAGAGGTTTCTTTGGACCAAGTCCAGGTGGGTGATCGGTTGCGCGTGAGGCCAGGTGAACGGGTGCCGGTCGATGGCGTGGTGGTGGAGGGGAGTACGTCGGTTGACGAGTCGATGATCACGGGAGAGTCGATTCCGATCGCGAAAGAAATCGGAGTGCCCGTGACCGGCGGGACGATGAACGGCACCGGGAGCATTCTCATGCGGGCGCAACGTGTCGGCCGCGAGACGTTGCTTGCGAGGATCGTCCAGATGGTGAGCGATGCGCAGCGGAGTCGTGCCCCGATTCAACGGGTGGCTGACGTGGCTGCGGGCTATTTTGTGCCGATCGTTGTGTCAGTGGCGGTCCTGACGGCCATTGTCTGGGCTCTCTGGGGACCTGAACCCAAATTGGCCTATGCGCTCGTGAATGCCGTGGCGGTGCTGATCATTGCCTGCCCCTGCGCATTGGGCCTGGCGACACCGATGTCGATCATGGTCGGGACGGGGCGTGGTGCCACAGCCGGGGTATTGGTGAAGAAGGCCGAAGCGCTTGAGGTCTTGGGCAAGGTGGATACGATCGTGTTTGACAAGACGGGGACGTTAACGGAGGGAAAGCCTGTCTTGATGACAGTCCGTACGGCTTCTCCATGGAGTGAACAGGAGGTACTCCGTCTGGCTGCGAGCCTCGAACAAGGGAGTGAGCATCCGTTGGCCTCGGCGATCGTCGCCGGCGCGCGGAGCCGCGCGATCGTGCTCGCCACGGCAGCGCAGTTTCAATCTGCTACAGGTAAAGGCGTCTCCGGCCTCGTTGAGAACATGCCAGTGGCAATCGGGACCGCGTCGTTTTTGCGGGAGACGATCAGTATCGTGGGCGGGGAGCTGGCCCCTCTCGAGGCAGAGGCCGAGCGGCTGAGGCAAGAGGGGCAAACCGTCGTCTTTGTCGCGATCGACAGGAAGGCAACAGGTCTTCTGGGTGTTGCTGATCCGATTAAGTCATCGACTGAAGAGGCAGTTCGCATGCTCAAGGACGACGGGATTCGATTGGTCATGTTGACCGGAGACCATCAGCAGACAGCCAATGCCGTGGGCAGGCAGCTAGGGCTCGACGATGTGCGAGCCGGAGTGTTGCCTCATCAGAAAGGCGAGGTGGTCGCCCAATTGAAAGCAGAGGGTCGAGTCGTGGCGATGGCGGGTGACGGGGTTAATGATGCGCCGGCACTGGCGCTGGCCGATGTCGGCATTGCCATGGGAACCGGTGCCGACGTCGCGATCGAAAGTGCGGGGATGACGTTGGTGAAAGGGGATCTTCGTGCGTTGGTTCGGGCCAGGCGATTGAGCAAAGCGACCATGCAGAATATCCGGCAAAATCTCTTCTTCGCCTTTGTCTATAACCTCGTGGGGGTGCCAGTGGCAGCCGGAGTGCTATATCCGTTCGTCGGCCTGCTGCTGAGCCCCATGCTCGCGAGTGCTGCGATGACGTTCAGCTCGGTCTCCGTGATCTCCAATGCGCTTCGATTGCGTAAACTGGCGCTCTAATCATTTTGGGTGTGCCGCTCATCGATAATGGATGACCAGATCATATCCAGACGTCTCTTGCTCAAGCGGGCAGGAGCGTTGGGGTTCCTCGCCGCAGTACAGCCGCTGCTTCCTTCCTGTGCGACTCATCCGTTCCTCCCTGCCGCTCATCCCAATCAGGACTCTTCGACACTCAGTGGTGAGTTGATCGACCTGGTGATCGGCGAACGGTCCTTCGCAGTAGATGGGCAAACTGGGACTGCCGCGACCATCAACGGCACGATCCCGGGTCCGCTCATCCGTTTGAAAGAAGGTCAAGAGGTTACTATTCGCGTCAGGAACCAGTTGATGGAAGCTTCATCTATCCACTGGCATGGAATACTCCTGCCCGCTCACATGGATGGAGTGCCCGGGGTGAGCTTCAGGGGCATCCAGCCGGGAGAGATCTACCACTACCGTTTCTCCGTCAAGCAGAGCGGGACCTACTGGTATCACAGCCACTCCGGTGGTCAGGAACTACAGGGTATGTATGGGCCGATGATCCTCGATCCTCTCGAACCAGACCCCTTTCAGTATGACCGGGAGTATGTCGTCATACTCTCGGAGTGGAGCCTCGAGTCTACGGAAGGCATGATGGACCGCCTCAAGAAGTCGTCCGGCTATTACAACTTCCAGAAGCGCGATGCTCGGGAGTTTATCTCGGATGCAAAAAGATGGGGATTCTGGCAAGCCATGCGGAATTATGTGATGTGGGACGAGATGCGGATGGATCCAACCGACTTTGCCGACGTGACCGGCGCGACCTTCACATTCTTGATGAACGGGCTGCCTGCTGCGGCCAATTGGACTGGTCTCTTTCAACCGGGAGAACGCGTGCGTTTGCGCTTCATCAACGCCGCGGCGATGACGTTTTACGATGTCCGCATTCCAGGGTTACCGATGACCGTGGTGCAGGCGGATGGCCAGAACGTGCAATCCGTCACCATTGAAGAGTTTCGCTTCGGTCCCGCAGAAACCTATGACGTGTTGATTCATCCAGCCGAGGATCGTGCCTATACGATCTTTGCCGAAACCATGGATCGGAGCGGGTACGCTTGTGGAACCCTTGCCACTCGGCCTGGAATGAGCGGGGAGATTCCCGAGCGTCGTGCCCGTCCACTTCGGGCCATGGAAGATATGGGAATGGTGGATCATGGTAACGGACATCACGCTCCTGCTCTGGAATCGTCGGTGATGGCTTCGACTCATGACAACTCAGCTGATCATGGCATGATGCATGGGGAACCGCCGGCTCAGGTGAGGGGTGAACGGCATGACGTACAGCACTATTCAGGGATCCCAGGTGCAACGCCAGTAAAGCACGGGGCCGATCATCATGGGACTGGCAATCAGACTGTGGCTGAGTACTCGAAAAATCGGATGCACGAACCTGGGCGGGGGCTGGAAGAAAGTCAGAGGCCTGTCCTGGTCTACACCGACTTGAAGAGCCTAGTGCCGTACCCTGACCAGCGAGCACCTGAGCGAGAGATCGAGCTGCACCTCACTGGCCATATGCAACGGTACATATGGTCATTCGATGGAAAGACCTACTCTGATGAGCCGGAACCGATACATTTCCGTTATGGCGAACGAGTGCGGCTTACCTTTGTGAACGACACGATGATGGAGCATCCGCTCCACCTGCACGGAATGTGGATGCATCTCGAAAACGGTGCAGGCGCCTATCTTCCTCGAAAACACACGGTCGTTGTCAAACCGGCTGAACGGATGTCGGTCATCGTTAGTGCCGATGCCCCAGGACCATGGGCCTTTCATTGCCACCTTCTGCTGCACATGGAAGCGGGGATGTTCCGCGTTGTTCAGGTGGATCTGTAACCAGTCAGAGATGAAACCAGTGGGTAGAGCGATCCAACCATGTTGGGGGAGGTTCGTCGTCTGTGCCCTGAGTATAGGCGTGGGCGTGGGAACTGTCGCAGCGGAATCTGAGCACAGGCATGAGCATGGGGCTTCCGTTTCCGAGAGCACGATGACAGTCAAGCCGAGCCAGGCACAGGATGTGTCCCGGGTACATGGAATTTCACAGCCAGATTGGCCCAGCCCTGTGAACGACCGGGAACGCCGTCTATTCACATTGGTGGATGTGCTGGAATATCGACCCAGCACTGGGGGAGGAGGAAGTAACAATGACTACAGGTGGGATCTCGAAGGCTGGTACGGCGGCGATCACCACCGACTGTGGTTCAAGAGCGAAGGGCAGCGGGATACTGCGTTCAAGGCGGACTATGATGTGGACTTCCAATTGCTCTATGGGCGATTCCTCTGGAAGTATTACGATATTCAAGTCGGTGCTCGAATGGAAACGCAGTCGTTTCGTGGCGGAAATGTGGCGCGTGGTATGGGGGTAATCGGGCTACAGGGAATTGTGCCCTACAACTACGAGTTCGAATCGGCGTTGTTTATTGATCAGCGGGGTGCTGTTTCAGCTCGATTGGCCTACACGAAAGATTTTCTGCTCACGCAACGACTGATCCTTCAAGGGCGATTTGAAACCAACCTGGCAATCCAGCGAGTGGAGGAGTTTACGACCGGCTCAGGTCTCAATAATCTTGAATTCGGCGGCCGCCTGCGCTACGAGATTCGCCGGGAGTATGCTCCGTACATCGGTCTGTCGTTGGATCGTAGCTTCGGTGAAACTGCGACATTGGTGCGTCGGCAGGGCGGCGATCCGAGCCAGATACGATTCGTCGTCGGGGTGAGAACGTGGTTCTGACCCTTTCGGTCCATCTGGTATCCCCAGTCTGGACCACGAGCAAATCATCTCGTTTGATGCCCCTCAGCAACTGTGGTAGCCTTATACTATGAAGTTACTACGGTGTAACATCCTTTCCTGGTCTCGCCTGGCAGTTTTGACCTGGACGTCCCTCTGGATGTTGGCGGTTCCCTTGTTCCATGTGCATCCGGACGCGGATCATCTTCATGGACAAGCAGGCCATCTCCATGGTGGGACTGTGCATACGGTCATGTCCCCAGACCTCGAGTGCGAGGCGGAGAGCCATCCGTCGGTCGTCACTGATTCACATGACGCCGCTACCACTGTGGCCGGAGTGGTACATCGGCATATCGAGATCGGGTTTTCACTTCTGACTGATTCAGATCGTAAGTCCTTTAATCCTTTCTTGAGCCACGCCTACACACTTGTGTCTGCCGTGTCGGTGAATCTTGAGCCAAGCGTTTCGCAGGAGCCACAGACCATCGCTGTATGGTCTCCGATCCGGTTGATTCACGGCCTGTCCTTCCGTGGTCCGCCCAGTCTTCCCGCATAGATTCCCTGTCTGTTCATAGCATCTACATAGCTTCCCCAAACGCCTTGGACGGCAGGTCACGGGCGATAGGAGAGAATGGTCATGATCTATTCCTGGAAGTTTCTCGCGCCAGGATCTGCGGGATGGCTCGTTGTATCCGTTGCGGTGTTTCTTTCGTCTGTCTCGTGCCAGCCGGCACAGGACGAGGCGCAGAAGAGGCCTCAACAAGCGACTCCGTCTGCAACTCAAGCCGGTGTGATTGAGCTGCCTGAGGGAAGTTCACTGCTGGCACAGATTCAGACGGAGCGAGTGGGGCACCGTTCGATGCGAATGTCGCTGAAAGCACAGGGCGGAAAGATCTTGCCCAATGAGAACCGGCTGGCCCATCTGGGGCCACGGGTGCCGGGACGCATCGTGGCGGTCTATGCCAATCTTGGAGACCGGGTGCAATCCGGAGAGCGGCTTCTGCTGCTCGATAGTCCCGCATTTGGTGAGGCTCAGTTGGACTATCGCAAGCGACGGACGGCCATGAGGGTCGCGGAAAAGGCTTTTGAACGGGCCAAGGCGCTCTCGGCCGAGGGTGCAATCGGGGTCAGTGAATATCAGCGGCGTGAAGCCGAGCATGAAAACGCCAAGGCCGAGCTCTACGCAGCAGAAGAGAAACTCCACTTGCTGGGCATGGCAGAACGGGAAATTGAGCGGTTATCCACTGAACAGTTGCCCCATGCCGAGGTTGCTCAAGTGTTTCTGCGGGCGCCCTTCTCCGGTGAAATCATTGAGCGGAATGCGACGGTCGGTGAGGTGGTCGATTCGAGCAAGACGCTCTTCACCGTGGCGGATCTTTCCACCGTATGGGTCAGGGCTGACTTTCCTGAACAGCAGATCGGGAAACTGAATACCGGCCTTGCGGTGGAGGTTCGAGTCGCGGCCTATTCGGACACGGTCTTTCAGGGTGCCATCACCTATATCGGTGCCATGATCGATCCGGCCACGAGGACGATTACGGCCCGGTCGCAGATTCCTAACTCGGATCGTCGGTTACGTCCGGAAATGTTCGCCGAGGTGACGGTCCGCACGCAAGAGCAATCGGTTTTGGCCATACCACGCGCTGCACTGCAGCAGGTCGGCAGCCGTACCATGGTCTTCGTGATACGGGGCTCACGCCGGTTTGAATTTGCTGATGTGACAATCGGAGAGTCATCCAACGACTACGTCGAGATCAAGGCCGGGCTGAAGGAAGGCGAGGAGGTTGTGACGGAAGGCAGTTACGCACTGAAGTCCGAAGCGCTCCGCGGACAGATGTCGATGGGAGGTCCGCTGTGATCGAATGGCTGATCCGTGCCTCGCTGGAACAGCGGGTTCTCGTGCTGCTGGCGGCGGTCGGTGTGACTGTCGGCGGAGTGGTTGCATTTTACTCCCTGCCCATCGATGCCTTTCCAGATGTGACGCCGGTCCAAGTCCAAGTCATTACCCGTGCCCCCTCTCTGGCACCGCCGGAAATCGAGCGCCTTGTAACCTTTCCACTTGAGATCGAATTCACGAACCTGCCAGGGAAAACGGACCTCCGGTCGGTGTCCCGGTTCGGACTTTCGGTGATTACCATCGTGTTCGAGGATGCCGTCGATGTCTATTTCGCTCGACAGGTGGTTCTGGAACGGCTGGTTCGCGTCCGTTCTCAATTACCGGCGGGAACTGACCCCACACTGGGACCTGTGAGTACCGGCCTCAGTGAAGTCTTCATGTATCTGGTGGAGGGGCCATCACAGAGCCTCCAAGAATTGCGCACCCTTCATGATTGGGTGATTCGACCAATGCTACGGGCCGTCCAAGGGCTGGCGGATGTCGATACGCTTGGTGGATTGGCAAAACAGTACCATGTGCTCGTGGACCCCAACCGGTTGACCAGTCTGGGCCTCACCCTGCGGCAGGTTCAGACGGCAGTGACGGAGAATAATCAGAATGCCGGGGGCAGTTACATTGAGCGCGGCGGCGATAAGTTGGTGGTCTATGGTCAGGGACTGGCACGTTCGGCTGAGGATTTGGAACGCATCGTCGTGACCGCTCGCCAGGGAACGCCGATCTATCTGCGTGATGTTGCTGAGGTTCAGCAGGGGAATGCAGTTCGCCTGGGAGGCGTCACACGAGACGGAGCCGGGGAGGTGATGGAAGGTATCGCCGTTATGGTGCGTGGGGGAAACAGCCGGCAGATCGTGTCGGCTGTGAAGGATCAGGTGGGACAGATCAACCGTCTATTGCCGGACGGCGTCAGGATGACGCCGTTCTATGATCGGATGGAACTCGTGACCCGAGCACTCGAAACGGTCAATCGAGCCTTGTTGGAAGGGGCTGCCGTCGTCGTATTGGTGCTCTATCTGTTCCTGAGAAACCTTCGGGGCGCGCTGGTTGTGGCGCTGACCTTACCGCTGGCCACGCTGACCACGTTCTTGATCATGCAACGGGTCGGGCTCTCGGCCAATCTGATGTCGCTGGGAGGATTGGCCATTTCTCTTGGAATGATCGTCGATGCCGCGATCGTGCAGGTGGAAAACGTCGAACGCCATCTGAGCGAGAGTGCAACGAGTCATGGATCGTTGACGACGGTTTTGGAGAGGCTTCCCCTAGTCCTTCGTGCCGTGCTTGAGGTGAGACGGCCGAGCTTGTTCGGAGAATTGATTATCGCGCTCACATTCGTCCCCTTGCTCACGCTCCAAGGGATTGAAGGCAAGATGTTTATCCCGCTGGCCCTGACGGTGGTGATTGTCCTCCTCAGTTCACTGGCGCTTTCAATGACGGTCGTCCCGGTGCTGGCAGTCCTACTCATGCGACCTCGACCTGCAGGGGAGGAGGGAACAGCCTTGGCAACAGGACGGAGGCTGTATCGGCAACTCTTGGAGAAGGCCATTCGTCGGACGCCTGTGGTTGTGACGGCGGCCGTGATGGTGCTGGTCGGAGGCGTTGCCCTCATTCCGTTTATCGGGCGAGAGTTTGTGCCGATCATGGACGAAGGATCGATCGTGGTGAATTTGGTACGGCTGCCAAGCATCGGGCTCACTGAATCACTCAAGATCTCCGGACAGGTCGAGCGACTCTTGTTGGAGCTTCCGGATGTGCGCTCAGTGGTGACCCGTACCGGCGCGAATGAGTTAGGGACGGATCCGATGGGAATGGAGCTCAGCGACATGTACGTCCTGCTCAAGCCGGAATCCGAGTGGAAGGCACGCAGTAAGCATGAGATTGAACAACTGATACGTCAGAGATTGGAGAGGGTGCCAGGGATTGCGTTCGGGTTATCCCAACCGATCGCGATGCGTGTGGATGAGCTGGTGTCCGGCGTGCGGTCTCAGGTTGCGGTGAAGCTCTTCGGAGACGATCTCGATGTCTTGCGAGTGAAGGCGGAGGAGATCGCGCGTGTGCTGCGACAGGTGAAGGGCATTTCCGATCTCCGTGTCGAGCAAGTCTCGGGGCTGTACTACTTGAAAATCGACGTCGATCGATCCAAGGTGGCGCGCCATGGCATCAATGTGGCCAACATCACGGAAGTGATCGAAGCCGTCGGTGCCGGAATCAGTGCAGGGGCCGTCTTCGAGGGGCAGCGGCGATTTCCAATCGTGGTGCGGTTTCCGGATGACCGACGGGGCGATATTGAGTCGATCAAGGCCCTCTGGGTGACGGCACAGGACGGTGCTCGCATCCCTCTGCGGGAACTAGCCGACATCCAAATCGTGGAAGGGCCGGCGCAGATCAGCCGTGAGCAGGCCAGTCGGCGAGTGGTCATCGAGGCGAACGTGGTCGGGAGAGACCTGGTCGGCGCCGTGGAGGAGGCTCGGGGGGCTGTGGCTGGTCTGGTGCAGTTGCCGTCCGGCTATTACGTGACTTGGGGAGGGCAATTCGAAAATCAGCAACGGGCGATGGCCCGCCTGGCAATCGTCGTTCCGGCGGTCATCGGTTTGATTTTTCTTCTCTTGTTCCTGACATTTGGAAATTTCAGGCAGGCGGCGCTGATTCTTCTGGCGATCCCCTTTGCGATGGTCGGTGGTCTTGCCGCACTGCTCATCGGCGGGCTGTATCTGTCCGTCCCAGCCTCCGTTGGCTTCATCGCGCTGTTCGGTGTCGCCGTTCTCAACGGAGTCGTGAAGATCGCCTATATCAACCAATTGCGGCAACAGGGCCTGCCCTTGGATGAGGCGGTGGTGACCGGCATGGTCCTGCGGCTTCGTCCAATCTTGATGACGGCATTGGTGGCGGCTCTGGGGCTCACGCCGCTGCTGTTAGCCAGCGGGCCAGGCTCAGAAATTCAACGGCCGCTGGCGACTGTGGTGATCGGCGGATTATTTTCATCGACCCTGTTGACGTTGATCGTGATGCCGGTGTTGTATCGGCGGATCGAGGAACGAGTCGAGAAGAAGACTCAAGGTGTCGTACATTCATGAGGTCTGACAGGGTTGGCTTGTGGGATTACCACGTTGATGGTGGAGGAGGTCGGGATGTCGCTTCCTATGTCACTTGGACTGTTCGTCGTCGCCGGCTTGTGTGAAATCGGCGGCGGGTATTTGATCTGGCTTGCGATCAGAGAACAGCGGCATTGGACCTATGCGTTGGTGGGTGCGGTGATGCTGATGTGTTATGGCCTGATTCCAACCTTGCAGCCGGCTCACTTCAGCCGTGTTTATGCGGCATATGGGGGCATGTTTATCGTACTGTCCTTACTCTGGGGCTGGGGCCTCGATGGAGTTCGACCGGATCATTATGATGCAATTGGGGCCCTGCTTTGTTTGGGCGGCATGATCGTCATGATGTACGCGCCCAGGACGTGATCGCTATTCAGCGGAAGGAAGACCCAATAAACGGAATGTCATCCAAGGCATCGCGAACGTCATAGTGAATTGTGAATGCTTGTGTTCATGCTGCGTGATAAGCTGGCGCTCGATCTTTCGATAATCTCAGAGCTCTGGACCAGATAGAAGGCCTATCGGTGAAACAAAGCGCGCGAAGTCTCATGCATGGTCTTGCCCGAGGAATCCTTGTCGGTCTGGTGGTTCCCGGTTTGGGATGGGCAGGGACACAACAGATCCCTGCAGCAACCAGCCACGATCTGCAGCGGCAAGTCAAGGCAACCGCCAATAAAGTGATTCCCGCCGTGGTCAGCATTGCCTCCACCGTCATGGTGCGCGATCAGTCGTTCAGCGACGAAGCCTTGCCGTTCGGTCTGTTCAAGGAGCCGCCGGCACGGCGACAGTACGGGCAAGGGTCGGGAGTGATCGTGACGCCGGATGGTTATATCGTGACGAACAACCATGTGGTGGCCGATGCCGTCGATGTCGAGGTGATCTTGGCGGATCGTCGCCAATACAAAGGGAAGGTGGTTGCGACAGACCCAAAGACCGATGTGGCGGTTGTGAAGATCCATGCATCGAACCTCCCGACTGCGGCCTGGGGGGACTCAAGCCAACTAGCCGTCGGCGACTTTGTGTTGGCGATCGGGAATCCCTTGGGATTGAGCCGGACCGTCACGTTCGGCATTGTGAGTGCGGTCGGGCGGGCCGATGTCGGTGTGGCGGATTTTGAAGACTTTATCCAGACGGATGCTCCGATCAACCCGGGGAATTCAGGCGGGGCGCTCGTGAACATCCAGGGCGAGCTGATCGGCATCAATACGGCGATTGCGAGTCCCACCGGCGGCAGCGTCGGCGTCGGGTTTGCCATCCCCAGCAACATGGCTCGTGCCGCCATGCAGAGTCTTATCAAGACGGGCCGTGTGGTGCGTGGGTTTTTGGGGGCATCCACGCAGGATGTCACGCCTCCCTTAGGGAAGATCTTTCATCTTCCTGACGTCAAGGGCGCGATCGTGACGGATGTGCATGCCAAGGGATCTGCGGAGCGGGCCGGTTTGAAGCGCGGCGATGTCGTGGTGCGTTTCGACGGGCGGGAGATTATGGACAGTGGCCAGTTACGGAACCTGGTGGCGCAAGCGTCGCTCGGGAGCAAACATCGGGTAGATCTCATCCGAGAAGGGAAGCAGTACCAGGCGGATCTGGTCATTCAGGAAGCGCCGCGTGAACGGCCAAAGAAAAGTCAGACGGCGTCCTCCACCGCTTCGACCGTGCACCCGCTTGCGGGGGTGGTCTTCGATGACGTGACGGCTCCCTTGGCACGTCAGATGGATTTATCGGTAAACAACGGAGTGGTTGTCACGGATATCGAGGAAGGCAGTCTGGCCGAAGCCTCCGGTCTGCAACCAGGTGACGTGGTGCTGGAACTAAACCGACAACATGTCACGACATTCTCGGTACTCCAACGAGTTGCTGAGCCTTTGAAACCCACTGACTTGGCCCTCCTCCTCGTCAACCGCCAGGGGAATGTGATGTACGTTCCGATCCAGGGGGAGTAGTGAACGAGCATCTACTTGGCAACTGCCAAGCCCTCAGCTCAGCATCTCGTTTTGGGGAGAAGAAATGATGAGCAGGAGGCAGCCGGTATCGGAGGACGTGTCGTGATGTTCGGTGCCGGCTTCAGCTCGATGGTAGTCGCCCACCACTAATTCTTGTCCACCGCAGAAGCACCCGCCCTCCAAGACATAGCGTTCTTCCGGCTCAGCATGTCGATGCGGGGCATAGGCTGACCCCGGTGTCATTCGGACGAGTGCCGTGGCTCGGCGAGAAACGGGGTCGAGGTACAAGACTTTTGCCGTGACACCGGGAGCCATCTCGATCCATTCACCTTCTGACGCCCTTACAAACGTGAGCGGTGTGATGGTCTGTCGTGGTGGATGGGCCTCGTAGCGTACCTGATCGAGCAAACGGTCACGCAGCGAAGCCGGTGGGGCAACCGGAGAGGCCGCAAAGGCGACGTGATCCACCATCGATTGAAACGTCTGTTCCTCCTGAGCTGCCTCTCGTCCGACCTGTGCAAGCACCCGCTCACGGAGCGCAGCAGACGGCTCGATCGCCGGCACTCCAAATCCCAACTGCTCAACCACTGCTTGAAAGGATTGTGTGGTCGCTTCGAGACCGTTCTTGGATAAACACAAGCGCTTTTCAAAGACCACCCGGTCCTCGGGAGTCAGGATGCCTAAGACGTAGGCAGCGGCCTGTTCTTCAAGCTCTTGTGGTACCTGATGGCTGGTCATGAGAGCAACTCGTCCTTGTGCGGCTCCAACGCTTCACGCAATTTGATCATCCCAAGGCGCATTCTGGTCTTGACCGTGCCCAACGGCAGCCCGAGTCTGTCGGAAAATTCGCTCTGACTGAAGCCGTAGAAATATCCGAGCGCAATCGCTTCCCGTTGTTCCGGTGACAAGCGGGCAAGCGCCTGGCGCACCTGTTGCTGGCGCTGTTGTTCTTCGATCTCCTGGTCGGGTGTAGGATCGTCGCAAGAAAAGAACGATGCCGCGTCGAGGTCCTTGATCTTTCTCCGCTCGGCCAGTCCGGCGCGGAACCGATCGATGGCTCTCGTACGGGCCAACATCATCAGCCACCCGCCCGGCGTACCTCTCGTTTCGTCGAAGGTATGGGCCCTGCTTCCAGACCTGCGTGTAGACATCCAGCGTCACTTCTTCTGCTGCTTCGCGATGACCGAGGATTTTGAAGATGAGGCCATAGACCTGGGGGCTCGAGCGGTCGTACAGCCTTGCTAGCGCCGCTTGATCACCCTGTGCGGTCTGAGTGATGAGCTGACTCCATTCCTTTTCTTGCGTTTGGATGACGTTCCGCATGGACAGCACCGGTTTGATGGCCCCTCATCGATCTATTGGATGATGACGGGAAGGAGTTGATTGATGCCGGATAACAATTCTGGCGCGGGACTATAGCACTGCCGAAAGTTGTCGACAAGCAGTGGCTGGGGTCTGTGGGGTTTGCGAAACAGGGGATATTTTGAGTGCGTATCGTCAGAGGCTGCGAGATTTGAAATCTCCACAGACCCATGGACTATCGATCACGATCCAGTTCGATCGTTTTCCACTCAAACAATTACAGAGGATCAGGAGATAGGCGAAGAACCGATGAAATCAGATCGGACAAGATAGTCCTGCCACAGTTTAGCCCGTTGAATATGGTCAGCTGTCGAATGCGATCCATGAATTCAATTTATTTGTCTTGTGTCTAAACTACCGTTTATTTTGACGGATGCCCATTCCATCGGTACGTTTCGTACAGACGGTTTGTTTTTCTTCAAGATCGATTGCTGAGCATGAGAGTAAAAAGGATCCGGTCATGAATAACCTTCTTCTTATAGGCGGATTAGCTCTGGCGATGGTCTGCAATGAATCATGCATAGAGATAGCCTTTGGCAAAGAACCGATAGCAACGCCATTAACCGCAACCGCTGACAAGAGCGGCGCTGAGGTGACCACCATTGTTCACTGGCAGGTCACTGTCGAACTTGGAGTACTCTGCGAGCTAACAACCAAGCGTGATCCTATCGGAAAATTATCCCCAGAACAGCACGTAACGTTTTATCGAGAGAATGGGAAGCAGCGACAGAAACTCTTTGAGTATACTACGGTCTTCCGTCCCTTAAATATCTACCAACTGGGAAGGCCAGCGGGCAGGCTTTTGACAATCTGGACCGGAGGGAGCGCCTATCCCTACCACTTCTAGATTTTCGCGTTTGTGGATGGGAAAATAGTCTCAGTGCTCGCGATCGACTCTACACGCATGCCCGAAATCCTCATGGACAAAAACAACAGGGAGATCATTCTAGCCACTGAGGAAAATAGAACGCATATATACAAATGGGACGGCGTTCAATACACGTTTCTGAAAACCGTTCCTTGGGAGTCACGGCTTGACTTCGTGCAAGATTATGTCATAGCCAAAGAACTTGATCTTTCAACACCTCAGCCTATTCTCAGAGCTGTGAAGGAACGTGGTGCTGACTCAGTTGTTCGCAAACTGACCATGAACTGGGATGACTGGAACAAAGTACTCGAGCGAATTGGGAGTGGTGCAGCCCCCTGGTTGGAGGTTGCACGCGCGCTGCGTCCCGGAACTGACGCGTTCGCGACCACCACTCTTGAAATGACTGTCGCTGGTGCTCTTCCGAAATCCCCTAAATATGTATTGCAACTCATTGGTTCTGGCTTTGCCTTGGAAGATGTGTGCAGCATCCCGCAGCTTGAAGTAACGAAGGCAGAGGCGCTTCAGTACTTGGAAGATGCAGAGAGCGCTCTTGAAAAATCTGTGGGTAGTGAATTAGAGATGCTGAGACATGAGTGCTTAACACGTCTTCGGAAGCTCCAAGCCAAATACAGGGAACAACGAGAATAGGTGCTTATGACAGAGCATACCGATCATTTCTGCAGTGTTAAAGGGAGTTATTTGCGGTCCTGAAGGTTCTGCCAGCACGTGTGATTGATTCTTTGGCCCTTAAAATGGTCCCAACTCACCATATGAATCAAAGGACTCTACCAGAGCTCCTTGTAGCTGAAAAAGTTTATAGAAAGCATACGATTATAGAGAATACTATCCCGTAAACAGTATTGTTAATGATAATTTAATGCTGTTTGAAGTAAATTTATATTTACAGTTATACTGTAAATAGTATAATAATGCCTATGAAGCAAAAGTTCACAACAGTCCTCGATGATCTAGCGCTATCAAAGCTCACGGTGAGGGTGTCAAGAGATGTGCACAAACTCGCCGTGGGGGAGTGGATACGTCTGCTCCGGAATCGGCTACGGATGACGCAGGCTGAGCTGG
>Ga0224510_10001142_pt1 | contig 18040 bp, 17 predicted proteins | sample SF_May12_sed_USG_FD_170161 | JGI IMG/M metagenome (GOLD analysis project Ga0224510, IMG submission 170161) | Sediment microbial communities from San Francisco Bay, California, United States - SF_May12_sed_USGS_4_1 | ecosystem: Environmental > Aquatic > Marine > Sediment | place: USA: California... | reverse complement strand
AGTGGTCGGTGACGCTCGACCTCGAGGATGGGCAGACGGCGCTCGAGACGTTGCTCACGCGCAGGATCGGTACCGCGGGTGCGCGCCTGCATGCCGGTCGCTCGCGCAACGACCAGGTGCTCACGGCACTTCGTCTCTACTTGCGCGATGCCGTCGAGACCCTCGCCGAAGGAGCGCGGCACGTCGCCGAAGCGCTGGACGGGCTGGCAGCGGACCAGGGCTCGATAGTGCTGCCTGGCTACACGCACATGCAGCAGGCGATGCCGAGTTCTGTCGCACTCTGGGCGCGGGGCTTCGCTGCGGAAATCCGCGACGACAGCGAAGGTCTGCGCCATGCACACCGGCGCATCGGCAAGAATCCGCTGGGTTCGGCGGCGGGTTACGGCACACCGAACCTGCCCGTGAACCGCGATGCGACGCGCGCGAAGCTCGCCTTCCCTGCGAATCACGAGCCGGTGACTGCCGTGCAGCTCTCGCGGGGCAAGGCGGAAGCCGAAGTGCTGTTCCAGGTGACGCTGCTGATGCAGGATCTCGGCCGGCTCGCATCCGACCTGCTGCTCTTCTACACGCGCGAGTTCGGCTTCTTGCAGCTGCCCGATGAATTCACGACCGGCTCGTCGATCATGCCGCAGAAGCGCAATCCGGACGTTTTCGAGCTGGTGCGCGGCCGGACGGCGACGGCCCAGGCGTGCCTGTCGGAAGTGCTCGGCATCACGGCCAAGCTGCCCTCGGGCTATCAGCGCGACCTGCAGCTGATCAAGGCGCCGCTGTTCCGCTCGATCGACATCTGCGTCGAGTCGCTCGACATCATGGCCGCGGCCATTCCGCAGGTGCAGTTCGTGCCGGAGCGCATCCGCATGGACGCCGACATCCATGCGGCGGCGGCGGCCAACGAGCTGGTCGCGAAGGAGGGGATTCCCTTCCGCGAGGCTTACCAGCGCGTCGGCGCGAAGCACCGCAAGGACACCTAGCCGCACGTTGACAATCCCGGCTGTCGGTTCATCCTTGCGCATCGTCACGGCCGCAAGGAGTCTGGATGTCGCTGCTGGGAGAACTGAAGAGACGCAACGTCTTCCGCGTCGCGACATTTTACGTGGTCGCCGCGTGGATCCTCCTGCAGGCCGGGGACCTGTTGTTCGACACGCTCGGCGTGCCGCCTTTCGGCATGAAGCTGCTGCTAGGCCTGCTCATCCTGGGATTCCCGCTCGCATTGATCTTCGCCTGGGTTTTCGAACTCACGCCCGAAGGCCTCAAGCGCGAGCACGAAGTCAGCCGCGACGCCTCCATCGCCGCGCAGACGGCCAGCAAGCTCAATCTGCTGATCGTAGGGTTGCTGGTCATCGCGATCGGCCTCGGCATCGCAAACTGGCTGGGACATCGCCAGGAAAGGGATACAGGCCAGGTCGCGGGGACAAGCCAGCCCAAGCCGACATCCGCCACGACGGCCCTGTCAGGCAACGTCGCGTCGACGGCTGGGCCCGGGATTGGCGCCGGCGTCTCAATCGCCGTGCTGCCGTTCGTCAACATGAGCGACGATAAGGCCAACGAGTACTTCTCGGACGGCCTGACCGAAGAACTGCTGAACGTGCTGGCCAACGTGCCGGGATTGCGCGTGATCGCCCGCACGTCGTCATTCGCCTACAAGGGCAAGGACGCAAAGATCGCCGACGTTGCGCGCGACCTGTCCGTCGACCACGTGCTCGAGGGCAGCGTGCGCAAGGCCGGCGACACGGTCCGCATCACGACGCAGCTGATCCGGGCCGCCGACAGCTCGCACCTGTGGTCGGAAACGTACGACCGCAAACTCGACGACATCTTCGCGGTGCAGGACGACATCTCGAAGAGCGTCGTCGATGCATTGAAGCTGAAACTGCTGACCGATGGGCACAAGGCGGCGGACGTCGGCGGAACCACCGACGCCCATGCATACGAGGCGTACTTGCTGGGGCGTCACCTGCTGGCCCAGGGCGAAGCCGAGGGAACGCTGCGGGCATCGCTGCGATCGTTCGAGAAGGCCGTCGAGCTCGACCCGAACTACGCGCAGGCGTACGCGGGCAAGGCCGCAGCCCAGTCACGGCTCGCGTCGAACGGTTACGACGGCTTCGATGTCGGCTTTGGGAAGGCACGGCAGGCGGCGCAGCGCTCCCTCGAACTCGCGCCGAACCTTGCCGAAGGCTACCTGGCACTGGCGTTCACTCAGGGGGTCCTGAGTGGCGACGTCAGCGGGAATTACGCACTGTACGAGCGGGCGTTGCAGCTGAATCCCGGCAGCGCACTCGTGCAACAGAGCTACGCCGATTTTGCGACCACCGCGGGCGCGCATGAGCAGGCGATCGCCGCTGGCCAGCGGGCCGTCGCGCTGGATCCCATTTCTGCCCCGGCTTACAACTCGCTTTCGGCCGTCTACGCCAATGCCCGGCGTTATCCAGAGGCCGAAGCGGCGGCGCGGCATGCTCTGCAGCTCGCACCGGGCCGGCCTGGCACGTCGGCCACTCTTGGCTACGCGCTGCTGCTGCAGAGCCGTTTCGATGAGGCCGGCGCGGCGTGCGAGGCGGAGTCCGTCAAGTGGACGCGGCTCACCTGCCGCGCACTGGTGCTTGCAATGACGGGCAAGCAACAGGCGGCACGCCGCGAACTCACTGCTTTCCAGGCTGAATTCGGCGACCCTGCGTCGTATCAGTACGCGGAGATCGAAGCGCAACTCGGCGACAAGAGTGCCGCCCTGCGCTGGCTGGAGAACGCGCGGCGCGTGCACGATCCGGGCTACCTCGGCGGCATTCTCATCGATCCGTTGCTCGACCCGCTGCGCGGCGACCCGCGCTTCGAGCAGCTCGTGAACCAGGCCGGCTTCGTGCGGAAGCCCTGACGTCGTCCCTGCCTTCTGCCCGGAGATCCGTCCATGTCGAAGAGAAGACCCACCGCGGGGATCGTCGCCACTGTTGCGCTGATCGCCGCACATTCCGCAATCGCCGCCCCCGATTACTCGAACCTCGGCAAAGACCTCACGCCGGTCGGCGCCGAGCGCGCCGGCAATGCCGACGGCACGATTCCGGCGTGGGCAGGCGGACTGATGCAGCCCCCCGCTGGCTGGACGGCGCAGCAGGGCTACGTCGATCCGTTTCCGAACGACAAGCTGCTCTTTACGATCAACTCGACGAACGTCGGCCAGTACGAAGCGAAGCTGACCAGGGGGCAGGCAGCGCTGCTGCGCAAGTATCCGCAGAACTTCCGCATGAACGTGTACCCGACGCGTCGTACGATCGGCTATCCGAAGGCCGTGACGGATCGCGTCATCGCGCAGGCGGGCAAGGTCTCGCTGCAGGGCTTCGGCCTCAGGAACCTGAACGGCTCCACTACGCCCTTCCCGATTCCCGAAGACGGGCTGCAGGCGATCTGGAACCACCTGGTGCGGTATCTCGGCGGCGGCATCGTCCGCGCGGGACACTCGTTCCCGGTCCGACCCAACGGTGACTTCTTCAAGATCGGCTTCTGGTCGCAACGCATCTACGCGGCGAACGTCGACAACGTCGAGCCCAACCGGCTCTTCTACGCACTCGGCTATTTCACTGAACCGTCGACGCTGCGCGGCACGATCTTCCTGGTGCACGAACCGGTGGACCAGGTCGCGGAACAGCGCTCAGCGTGGATCTACAACTCCGGACAACGCCGCGTGCGGCGCGCGCCGGACCTTGCGTACGACGGTATCAACGACGGCTCCGAGGGCATGCTGACGACCGACCAGGTCGACGGCTACAACGGAGCACCCGACCGCTACGAGTGGAAGCTGCTGGGCAAGCGCGAAATCTATGTGCCGTACAACTCCTACACGCTCTCCGACAAGTCGCTCAGGTACAAGGACATCATCCGGCCGAAGTCGATCAATCCAGACTACGTGCGCTACGAACTGCATCGCGTGTGGGTGGTGGAAGGCACGCTCAAGCCTGGTCAGCGTCACATCTACGGCAAGCGGACGCTCTATCTCGACGAAGACAGCTGGTCGGTGCTGGCCGAGGACGCATATGACACGCGTGGCGCGCTGTGGCGCGCCGCAATGCACGGCCTGCTGCAGGCGTACGACGCGCAGGTTCCGTTCTACCGTTTCGGCATCTACCACGACCTCAACAGCGGCGGTTACCTGGTCGGCGGGCTCGACAACGAGATCAAGGATCCGATCCAGTTCAACGCCAGGGCCAGGGTCGGTGATTTTCAGCCGGACGCACTGCGACGGCTGGGCGGAACCCTCTAGCTCAGCACGCAGCAGGCCAGTTCACCTTGCCGTGGTTTCGCGCCCTGCTCGTCTGGCTCGTCATCATCGTCGCCGAATCGGTGCATGGCACACTGCGGACGTTGTATCTCGCACCGGCGATCGGCGATTTCCCCGCGCGCCGGGTCGGCGTCTTGATCGGCACCGCGATCATTTTCGTGATCGCACTGGCGTTCACCCGCTGGATCGGGGCGCAGACCCGCCGGCAGCTGCTGGGCATCGGCGCGCTCTGGGTCGCGGCTACCGTCGCGTTCGAGGTCGGGCTGGGCCGTGCCGTGTTCCACTTCGACTGGGCGCGAATCCTCGCGGACTACGATCTCGCGCACGGCGGCTTGATGGGGTTCGGCCTGCTGGCCATGTTCTTCATGCCACTGCTGGCCGCGCGGATCCGCGGTCGCAAGGCTTGACTACGGCGGGCGCGGTGGAAAAACTCAGTCGAGGCCGAGCTGAAAGCCGGCGTCGAGGTCCTGCTTCGAATAGACCTTGAAGGAGATCAGCGTCTCCGAGCCCGTGATTCCCGGCAGCTTGCGCATCTTCTCGCTGATCACGCGCGCCAGGTCTTCGTTCTCGCGCACGCGCACCAGCGCGACGAGGTCGTACTGGCCGGCGACCGAGAACACTTCGCTGACGCCTTCGAGCTCGGCCATGGTCTGAGCCAGTTCCGGCACCTTGTCGGTCTCGGCCTTGATCAGGACGACGGCGGTCACCATGGGGAGCCTCGGAGGAAGTGATTAGTGATCAGTGAATAGTGACTAGTCGGAGCGGATTCTAGCCCCCAAAGCAATGAGCACCAATCACTAATCACTAATCACTAATCACTAATCACTAATCACTAATCACTGATCACTGATCACTGATCACTGGTCACTTCCCTTCCGCGTCCGGCTGGCTCTCCGGCCGGGCCGACTGGAATGCTGGCAACCCTTCGAGGTGCGCGCAGATGGCGACCAGCCGCGGATAGGGCGTGACGTCGACGCTGAAGCGGCGCGCGTTGTACATCTGCGGCACCAGGCACACGTCCGCGAGGGTCGGGGCGTTGCCGAAGCAGAGGCGCTGCCGGCCAACCTCGACGGGGGCGCCCGGCATCGAACCCACCCAGCGTTCGAGTGCTGCAAAGCCGCGATCGATCCAGTGCGCCACCCAGCGGTTGACGGCCGCGTCGTCCGCGCCGAATTCACGGCGCAGGTAACCCATGATCGGCAGGTTGTTGAGCGGATGCGTATCGCAGGCCACCACCATGGCCATGCCGCGGACGGTCGCGCGGTCCCGCGCAGAGCCCGGCAGCAGCTGCGGCTCCGGGTGGATCTCTTCGAGGTATTCGCAGATGGCGAGCGACTGCGGAATGACGAACCCGTCGTCGGCCAGGGCAGGAATCAGCCCCTGCGGATTGAGCGCGAGGTAGTCGGGTTTGCGCTGCTCGCCGCCGTCACGCAACAGGTGCTTCGGTACGGACTCGTAATCGAGCCCCTTGAGCGCCAGTGCAATACGGACGCGGTACGCCGCCGAGCTGCGCCAGTACGTGTATAGCCGGAATGCCATCTGCTTCCCCCCGGGCGTTCAGACGATGGTCGTGCGGAGCGTGTCGAGTCCTTCGATCCCGGCCACGATGCTGTCGCCGCGCTGCACGGCGCCGACGCCGGCCGGCGTGCCGGTGAAGATCAGGTCGCCTGGCTGCAGTTCGAACAGCGTCGAGAGCTCGGCCACGATCTCGGGCACGCTCCAGATCAGCTCCGAAAGGTTGGCGTCCTGCCGCGACTGTCCGTTGACCTCGAGCCAGATGCGACCGGACGCGAGGTGACCACCGTCCGTCACGGGACGGATCGCCGTCATCGGGGCCGAGTGATCGAACGCCTTGGCGACGTCCCAGGGCAGCCCGTTGTCCTTCGCATGGGTCTGCAGGTCGCGACGCGTCAGGTCATTACCGACCGCGTAACCAAACACGTGCTCGAGCGCCTCGGCCACAGACACCTGCTTGCCGCCCTTGCCAATCGCGACGACGAGTTCCACCTCGTGGTGCAGGTTCGACGTCCGCGGCGGGTAACGCACGGGCGAACCGTTCGCGACCACCGCATCGGCAGGCTTGGTGAAGAAGCACGGCGGCTCGCGCGCCGGATCCGATCCCATCTCGCGTACGTGCGCAGCGTAATTGCGCCCGACGCAGTAGATGCGATGGACGGGGAAACGCACGGTGGTGCCTGAGATCGCGACGGTGGGACGCGGTACGGCGAATGGCAGCGGATCGGCCGTCATGGAGTGCTCCTCGGAGTGCGAACGGGCCGCCGCCTGCACGCGCAGCAACCCGGGCAGGAAGACTTCCTGCACAAGGATCGGCAGGCCGCCGAGCCTGTACACCGCGCGGCGGGCCCACAAGAGCGCGTCACCCGTGACGACCCGCGCGGCTTCGGCAAGCGGGTGGCCCGCAGGGAGTTCGGCATATTCGAGCGGCTCGCGCTCGAGCGGATCGTCCAGCTGGCGCAAGGCCTCGCCGAGGGGCGAGTCGCCGAGTTCGCGCAGCCACGGGTAGTGTTCGATCGTCGAAGCCGGCAACACCGTCTGCGCGAACACTATGCGGTCGCCGTCCGAGCAGAACTCGACCTCGCGCAGCAGGCAGGTTGCGTCATCGACCTGCAACCGCTCGCGCAGCGACGTCGGGAGATCGGACTCGTGCAACCCGCCGAGTCGTCGAAACTCCATCGCCGGACCGCACAACGCACGGACGCGCGCGGTGAGCATCCCCGGCTCGGCCAGCCAGGACAGAAGGTCGTGCGGCACGCGCGCCGAGACGGCGGCGAGGGGCAGCCAGTGCGAGGGGTCGGCCAAGAGCCCGCCGCGCGTCAGAACTGGTCGGCGGTCAACGCCATGATCGAGCTGCTGCCCGCGCGCACGGCCGCGCCGTAGGCCAGCGCACGCGGCAGCACGTGCTCCGCATAGAACCTGGCCAGCAGCACCTGCGTGCGCAGGAAGACCGGGTCGGTGGCGCCGGCCTCGAGCCTGGCGCTCGCGACCAGCGCGCCGCGTGCCAGCTGCCAGCCGCCGATGACGGTGCCCATCAACATCAGGTAGTTGAATGCCGCGGAGCTCACGAGTTCCGGGTCCTTGCGCTCGCCGGCGAGCAGGTGCGACGAGCACAGCACGAGTTCGTCGAGTCCTTTCGCAAGCCACAGGCGGACGCTCGCCAGGTCCTGGCCCGCGTTCGCGAGCGGCGCGTCGACGAGACGCATCTCGGACACGAGCGCGGAAACGGCAGCGCCGCCGTCGCGCATCAGCTTACGGCCGACGAGGTCGATCGCCTGGATTGCATTGGTGCCTTCGTAGATCGAAGCGATGCGCGCGTCGCGATAGAACTGCGCAACGCCGGTCTCCTCGACGTAACCCATGCCGCCGTGCACCTGGATGCCGAGTGCCGTGACGTCCTGCCCGACTTCCGACGAGAATGCCTTGGCAATCGGCGTCATCAGGTCGCCGCGCGCAAGCCAGGATGCCGACGTCTCCGGCGTGTCGCCGTAGTTGCCGCGATCGAGGCACGCTGCCGTGTAGTAGCAGATTGCCCGGCACGCCTGCGTGAGCGAACGCATCAGCAGCAGCGTGCGACGGATGTCCGGGTGCCTGATGATCGCGACGCGCCCCTTTTCGCCCGGAGCGCGACCCTGCACGCGATCGCGCGCGTACTTGACGGACGCCTGGTACGAACGATCCGCGAGACCCACGCACTGCGCGCCGACGCCCAGGCGCATGTAGTTCATCATCGTGAACATGGCGGCGAGGCCTTCGTTCTGCACGCCGACCAGGTAACCCTGCGCGCCGCCACCGTCGCCGAACGCCATCACGCAGGTAGGGCTCGCGTGGATGCCGAGCTTGTGCTCGACCGACACCGGGAACACGTCGTTGCGCTCGCCTGGCGAGCCGTCGGCATTCAGCTTGTACTTCGGGACGAGGAACAGCGAGATGCCCTTGTTGCCCTGCGGCGCCCCCGGCAGCCTCGCCAGCACCAGGTGCACGATGTTCGGCGTCATGGGGTGGTCGCCCCAGGTGATGTAGATCTTGCGTCCGGTCAGCAGGTAGCTGCCGTCGGCCTGCGGTTCCGCACGAGTCGTGAGCGCGGCCAGCTCCGAGCCCGCCTGCGGCTCGGTGAGGCACATCGTGCCGGTCCATTCACCCGAGACGAGCTTGCCGAGGTACTGCGACTTGAGTGCCTCGGAACCGTGGCGATCGAGCGCGAGGAGCGCGCCCTGCGATAGCTCGGAGCACAGGGCAAAGGCCACGTTGGCGCCCGACCACATCTCATCGCACGCGACCGAGATCGTCTTAGGCAGACCTTGCCCGCCGAATTCGGGATTCGCGGCGATGCCCGGCCAGCCGCCTGCAATGAACCTGGCATACGCGTCGGTGAACTCGGGCGGAACCTGTACCGCCCGGTCCACGACCTGCACGCCCTTGCGATCACCGAGCCAGTTGGTCGGCGCGAGCACGTTGCCCGCAAAGCGCCCGGCCTCTTCGAGCACGGCTTCGACCGTATCCGCGTCGACCGCCGCATACGTCTGCAGCGCCGCGACGTGCTTGAAATCGGCCAGGTGCTCGATCGTGAAACGCATCTGCTGCAGGGGGGCGCTGTAATCGGGCATGGTCGGCTCCGGCGGGGACGATTGTGCTGTGCAACAATTCATTCTGCCCTGCCCGGGCGGGTCATGCCATGCCAGCCCGGCCCACGCGGGTACAATCGCTCGCAGCCCACGAGGTTCGGATGAGCATCTGGTTTCGACCCACGACGATCGAGCAGGTCCAGGCCACTTTCGGCGGCGTCCGCGACATCAACGTGCACCTGGACATCAGGCTGACCGGGATCGGCGACGATTTCCTGCGCGGTTCGATTCCGGTGGATGAGCGCACTCGCCAGCCGTTCGGCCTGTTGCACGGCGGAGCCAGCATCGTCCTGGCCGAGACGCTCGGCAGCGTCGCCAGCAACTTGTGCCTTGATACCAGCAAGTTCTACGCCGTTGGCCAGGAAATCAACGCAAATCACATCCGTTCGGTGCGCTCCGGGCGGGTGACCGGGACGGCCCGTCCGGTGCACCTGGGTGGCCGGTCCCAGGTCTGGGACATTCAGCTGCAGGATGAAGCCGGACGACTGACCTGCGTTTCGCGACTGACCATGGCGGTAATCGCAGCGCCCGGTGGGGGCATGACGCTCGTCGGGACGGAGCAATGATGAAACACACCTACGGTAGCGCCGTGGCGGCGATCCTCCTGGCTGCGGTCGCCGCGAGCGGCTGCGGCCTCAAAGGCTCGCTCGCGCTGCCACCGCAGTCCGATCAGGTCGTCATCCGCGCGCCGGGCCAGGCCGCGCCAACGGAGGGCGGGTCGACGGCCACACCGCCTGCCGCAGCACCGGCGGAACCGGCCGGCGAAGCCCCGGCCAAGCCCATGGACGAGCGCCTGCCGCCCCCTCCGCTGCCGGGCGGCAACTCGGGCACCAGCCACGGTGGTTGACGCACGCACACTCGTGCTCGTGGACGGCTCGTCGTATCTGTACCGGGCCTTCCACGCGCTGCCGCCGCTGACGAATTCGCGCGGGGAGCCGACGGGCGCCGTGCTCGGCGTGCTCAACATGCTGCTGCGCATGCAGCGCGAACAGAACCCGGAGCTCGTGGCCGTCGTGTTCGACGCGCCGGGCAAGACGTTCCGCGACGACCTGTTCGCGGAGTACAAGTCGCACCGGCCGCCGATGCCGGACGACCTCCGCTCCCAGATCGAGCCGCTGATCGAAGCCGTGCAGGCGCTCGGCCTGCCGCTGTTGCGCGTTTCCGGCGTCGAGGCGGACGACGTCATCGGCACGCTCGCGCAGCGCGCCGTGAACTCGGGACTGCAGGTGCTGATCTCGACCGGCGACAAGGACATGGCACAGCTGGTCGGCGACCGCGTCACGCTCGTCAACACGATGACGAACTCGTCGCTCGATCGGGCCGGCGTCAAGACCAAGTTCGACGTCTACCCCGAACAGATCATCGACTACCTCGCGCTCGTCGGTGACGCCTCGGACAACATTCCCGGCGTGCCGAAGGTCGGCCCGAAGACGGCGGCGAAGTGGCTGAACGAATACGGCACGCTCGACAACCTGCTCGCGAACCAGGCTCGCATCGAAGGCAAGGTCGGCGAAAGCCTGCGCGCCTCGACGACGGATCTCGCGTTGTCGCGCGAACTGGCGAAGATCCGCTGCGACGTCGAGCTCGAGGTCGGCCCCGAACAACTGCGCCGCCACGAACCGGACACCGCGAAGCTGCGAGAACTCTACACGCGGCTGGAGATGCGCTCGCTGCTGAAGGCGCTGGACGCCTCCCCTTCCTCCCCTTCCTCCCCTTCCTCCCCTTCCTCCCCTTCCTCCCCTTCCGCCGACGGCTGGGCGCCCGGTCGCAACTACGAACTCGTGCTCGAACCGGAGCAACTCGACCGCTGGCTGGACGCACTGCGCGCCGCCGACGTCTTCGCGTTCGACACTGAAACGACGTCCCTCGACTACATGCAGGCCGAGATCGTCGGCGTCTCGTTCGCGGTCGAACCCGGGGCTGCGGCCTACGTGCCGCTCGCGCACACCTATCCCGGCGCCCCGGACCAGCTGGACCGTGCCGAGGTGCTGCAGAAGCTGCAGCCGCTGCTCGAGGACGATCGTCGCGGCAAGCTGGGGCATCACCTGAAGTACGACGCGCACGTGCTGCGCAACCACGGCGTCGAATTGCGCGGCATGCGCTTCGATACGATGCTCGAGTCGTACGTGCTGAACAGCACGGCGACCCGTCACGACCTGGATTCGGTGGCGAGGCTGTATCTGGGCGTGACTACGATCCACTACGAGGACGTCGCGGGCAAAGGCGCGAAGCAGCTCAATTTCCGCGACGTCTCCGTCGAGGCCGCCGCGGAATATTCGGCCGAGGATTCCGACGTCGCGCTGCGCCTGCATCGCACGCTCTGGCCACGGCTGGAGGCCGTGCCCGCGCTCGCCCGGCTCTACCGGGAGATTGAGCAGCCGCTCGTGCCCGTGCTGCTCGACATGGAACACTGCGGCGTGCTGGTCGACGCGCAGATGCTCAAGCGCCAGAGCCATGAGCTCTCGCGCAGCCTCGTCGAACTCGAGCAGCGCGCACATGCGGCAGCGGCGCAGCCTTTCAACCTCGAGTCGCCCAGGCAGCTGCAGGAAGTGCTGTTCGGCAAGCTCGGACTGCCCGTGAAGCGCAAGACCCCGACGGGCCAGCCGTCGACGGCCGAAGACGTGCTCGAGGAACTGGCCGACGAGTTCGAACTGCCGCGCATCATCCTCGAGTACCGCGGACTCGCGAAGCTGCGCTCCACGTACACCGACAAGCTGCCGGATCAGATCAATCCACGCACGGGGCGCGTCCACACGTCATATCACCAGGCCGTGGCGGCGACAGGGCGCCTGTCTTCGACCGACCCGAACCTGCAGAACATCCCGATCCGCACGGCGGAAGGCCGCCGCATCCGGCAGGCATTCGTTGCACCACCGGGCCATGTCCTGATAGCCGCGGACTACTCGCAGATCGAGCTGCGCATCATGGCGCACCTGTCTGGCGACGCCGGCCTGCTCGACGCGTTCGCGCACGACCGCGACATTCACCAGGCAACCGCTGCCGAAGTGTTCGGGGCTCCGTCGCCCGATCAAGTCACGCCCGAACAGCGGCGTGCGGCGAAGGCGATCAACTTCGGACTCATCTACGGGATGTCCGCCTTCGGGCTCGCGCGCCAGCTCGGCATCGAGCGCGGCGCGGCGCAGCAGTACGTGGACTTGTACTTCCAGCGTTACCCGGGCGTGAAACGCTACATGGACGAGACGCGCGCGACGGCACGCGAGCAGGGTTTCATCGAGACCGTGTTCGGACGCCGGCTCTACCTGCCGGAGATCCGGTCACCCAATGCGCAGATGCGGCAGTACGCCGAGCGCAGCGCGATCAACGCGCCGATGCAGGGCACGGCGGCGGACATCATCAAGCGCGCCATGATCGAGGTGCACCGATGGCTGTCCGGCCAGCCTCACGCCCGTCTCATGATGCAGGTGCACGACGAGCTCGTGCTCGAAGTGGCGGAGGATCGCGTCGACGGCGTGCTCGCCGAACTGCGCGGGCACATGGTGGCCGCGGCCGATTTGCGCGTTCCGCTCAAGGTTGAAGTCGGCGTCGGTCGAAACTGGGACGAAGCGCACTAGTTGGCCACGGCGCGCCCGGCGAAACAGCCGTAAAATGCCGTATCCGGGCTTCCTGCCCAGTCGAGGAGACAGATGATGCGCAAGACCACCGTCGCCGCCGCGCTCGCCGCTGCATGCGGCCTGTTCAGCCTGCCCGCCGTCGCTGCCGACAACGGCATCTACCTGGGCGCCAGCGCCGGCCAGAGCGGTGTCCAGTACGACCAGAGTTTCAACGGCCAGGATTTCAGCTTCGACGCCAGCGCCACGGGCTTCAAGGCAATTGCCGGCTGGCGGTTCCTCGACTGGCTGGCGGTGGAGGCCGACTACGTCGACCTCGGGTCCGGCGACGACAACGTGCTTGGCGAAAAGATCGAGTCCGACGTCAATGGCGTGTCGCTGTCGGCCGTGGGATTCGTCCCCATCGGTCCGGTGGACCTGTTCGCGCGCGTGGGCGCCATCAACTGGAATGCAGACCTCAGCGCGCCGAACCTCGGCGTGAGCGCGAGCGACGACGGCACTGACCTGACCTATGGCGTCGGCGCCCAGTTCCGCGTGTGGAGCCTGGCCATTCGGGGCGAATACGAGGTATTCGACATTTCCGATGCGGACACGATCGACATGATCTCGATCGGTGTCACGTGGACGTTCCTGTAATTTAACCCATTGACCGGCAATGGATTATTGGTGGGCCAGGCACGGCAAGAAACCTGGCCTGGTGCAGCCGGAACTTTCCCGGCACGACCCCCTCTAATCCGCTTGAGCGTCCTTGCGACGCTTGGCGTCGGCCTACCTCCCTGGGCGCGACGTCTGCCCGGTCATCCCCCAATACCGGGTTGATTAACCCCGGCAGGATCCGCTGGTCCTGCCGGGGTTTCTTTTATGCGCTTCCCGTCGAGCAGCGCTTCGAGCGCGCCCCGCGCTTCCTGCACGCCATCTCCCGCGTGCGCAGAGAACAACTGCACCGTGACGAGGCCGTCCCGCGGCAGTCTGCGGCGGACCCCCTGCAGCGCGTTGCCCGCCGCGCCCCGGCCGAGCTTGTCGGCCTTGGTCAGCAGGATGTGCACCGGCAAGCCGCGCGACGAAGCCAGCGCCAACATGTCCTGGTCGTGGTCGGTCATTGGATGGCGCACGTCCATGACCACGATCGTGCCCTGCAACGCGGCGCGCTTGGCGAAATACCCCTCGAGCAGCGTGCCCCAGTGAGCCCGCATGCTGCCCGCCACCTTGGCGAACCCGTAACCCGGCAGGTCGACGAGCCGGCGACCCGGCTGCAGCTCGAAGAAATTGAGCAGCCGCGTCGCGCCCGGACTCTTGCTGGTCCGGGCCAGCCCCTTGCGCTGGGTGATCGCGTTGATGGCGCTCGATTTGCCGGCATTGGAGCGGCCGGCCACCGCGACTTCGACGCCCGTATCCGGGGGCAACTGGCCGAGCTTGTTCGCGCTGGTGAGGAACCGGACTTCGGGGTATGCGGCCATGCTTCCTGCCAGCGGGACGCGCCCACGACGCGCGAAGGCCTTAGTGTACAATTTACGGCTCGCCCGGCAGGCCGCAGAACAGCAAAGTCCCCGGCCTTTCTGCGCCCGGCGCCCGTTCGGTCCTTGGGAGTGGATTCAGACATGACCGCGAAGTTCGCCGCCCTCACGCTGGTTGCCGTGCTCGGCTCGACCGGCCCCGTCCACGCAGCAGGCACCGTCGAAGCCGGCCAGGCCAAATCGGCCACCTGCATGGCCTGCCACGGCATGGACGGCAACAGCGCGAACCCCGAATGGCCGGCACTCGCGGGCCAGCATTCGTCGTACATCGTCAAGCAACTCAAGCACTTCAAGGCCGGTGAGCGGCAGAACGCGCTGATGAGCCCGATGGCCATGATCCTGGCCGACCAGGACATGGAAGACCTCGCCGCGTACTACTCGTCGCAGACGCACCAGCCGACGGGCGAGACGGAGCCCTCGAAGCTCAAGCTCGGCCAGAGCATCTACCGTGCCGGCATCGCATCAAAGGGCGTGCCGTCGTGTGCCGGCTGCCATGGCCCGAACGGCCGCGGCATCGCGGGCGCGGCGTTTCCGATGATTGGCGGCCAGCACGCCGTGTACGCCGCGATCCAGCTGCGCAATTATAAGTCGGGCGCACGCGCCACCGACCCGAACTCGATGATGCGGACGATCGCGTCCCGGCTCACGGACGAGGAAATCGATGCCGTCGCGTCGTACCTCCAGGGCCTGCGTTGAACCTCGCGTTTCGTCGTCGGTCAGAAGCCACCATGAGCAAGCAGACACTCGTTGCCCGGGCCCGGCAGGCGTTCGCCGCCGGCGTGCTGTTGCTGGCGGCCGGCACGGCCTCCGCCACATTCACTCCCCAGCAGGGCGTGAACTACAAGCTGCTGACGCCTGCGCAGCCGACCAACGTCGCCCCGGGCAAGGTCGAGGTGGTCGAGGTGTTCTGGTATGCCTGCGGCCACTGTTACCTGCTCGAGCCCAAGCTCGAGGCCTGGAGCCGCAGAGGCAAGCCGGCCAATGCCGAACTCGTGCGCTTGCCCGCCACGTGGAACAACACGCTCAAGACGCACGCACGCGTCTTCTACACGATGGAACTGCTCGGCAAGCAGAACCTGAACCCCGAGATCTGGCGTGAGATCAACGTGAAGGGCAATCGGCTCGATACGCCTGCCGCGATCGAGGCGTTCTTCACGTCGCGCGGCGTGAGCAAGGCCGATTTCCAGAAGGCATTTGCGGGTTTCGCGGTCGACTCCAGGATCATGAAGGCAGACGACCTCAACCGCCGCTACAAGATTTCGGGCACCCCCACGGTGGTCGTGAACGGCAAGTACGTCACCGACGTCAGCATGGCCGGCAGCGAGGACAAGCTGTTCGAAGTGATCAATGCGCTGGTAGCCAGGGAAACGCCGGCGAACTGATTGCAGCCGAAATACGCGCGCGCGGTTTTTTCGCTGCGCCCTGTGTTACAACGGCGGCCGGACTTCCGGCGGATTTCCTGATGCTGCGCTTATTGATTCCCACCGGCAGCGGCTACACCTGGGTCGAGCACACCCCGCCGGCGCCCTTTCCGGACGAATTCCTGTGGGCGGACCTCTTCGAGCCGACTCCCGAGGAAGAGCGCGCCGTCGAGGCGCTGCTCACGGTCGACGTGCCCACGCGCGACGAGATGAAGGAGATCGAAACCTCCAGCCGCCTGTACGAAGAGGGCGGCGCCGTGTACATGACGGCGACGGTCGGCAGCAAGCTCGACAGCGAGCGCCCGGAGAGCAGCGCGCTCACGTTCATCCTCGCCAACGGGCGGATGATCACCAACCGCTACGTCAACCCGACGCCGGTGCAGCGCTTCATGCAGTTCGTCGAGCGGTCGCCTGCGGCGTGCACTTCATCGGCCACGCTGTTCGCGGGACTCCTCGAATCCTTCGTCGAACGAATCGCCGACCTGCTCGAACGCGTGCAGACCGAACTCGATGCCGTGTCGTTCGCGATCTTTCCGCGTGGTGGCGCAAACTCGCCGAGCAGCGCCGACCTGCACGCCCTCATCCGCCAGATCGGCGCCGACGGCGACCTGGTCTCGAAAGCGCGGGAAAGCCTCGTGAGCTTCCAGCGCATCCTGATGTACGTGCAGCAGACCCCGAACCTCGAGCTCTCGTCGGACCAGCGCAACCGCTTCAAGTCGACGCTGCGCGACGTGCAGTCGCTGTCGGACCACGCGTCGTTCCTGGTCAGCAAGATCCAGTTCCTGCTCGACGCCGTGCTCGGCCTCATCAACCTCGAGCAGAACAACATCATCAAGATCTTCTCGGTCGCGGCCGTGATGTTCCTGCCGCCGACGCTGGTTGCCAGCATCTACGGCATGAACTTCCACTTCATGCCGGAGCTCGACAAGCACTGGGGATACCCGGTGGCCCTGCTGGCCATGGTGTTCTCGGCGCTGGTCCCTTATCTCTACTTCCGCCGCAAGGGCTGGCTGTAGCCCCGCCCGTCGCGCACCGATGACGCCGGGCGTCTACCTCGCCCTGACTGCAACGATCGCGGTGGCGGCGCTCACCCCCGGCCCGGCCGTCACGGCCATCGTCGGGCGCGCCATCACCGACGGCGTCCGTCCCGCACTGGCGATCAGCGCCGGCGTCGTCACGGGCGACCTGCTGTTCTTCGCGCTGGCCGCCGCCGGCATGGCCGCGGCAGCCCAGTCCCTCGGCGACTTCTTCACCGTAGTCCAGTGGCTCGGCGCTGCGTACCTGGCGTGGCAGGGAATCGTTCTCTGGCGGTTCCGGCCCCGCGCGACGACGGCCATCACGGGCACAGCGCACGAGTCTCATTTCTGGCGCAACTACGGCGCCGGGCTGCTGCTGATGTTCGGGCACGTGCAGGCGATGTTCTTCTATGCCGCGCTGCTGCCGGGCTTCGTCGACCTTTCGCGCCTCACGGTGTGGGACGTCGCCCTGGTCGCGCTGACGCTGGTCGCCGTGATCGGAGGCGTCAACGCGGGATATGCCGCGCTTGGCGCCCGTGCCCGTCGTTTCTTTGCCGATGCGCGTGCCCAGCGGATCTTGCACCGCGTGGCTGGCACGCTGATGCTGCTTGCCGCGTTACTGGTCGCCACTCGGGTGTAGGATTGCACGCATGGCCAAACCCACGATCAACAACATGGCGGTGTTCTGCGATTTCGAGAACGTCGCCCTGGGCGTGCGCGATGCGCGCTACGCGAAGTTCGACATCGACAAGGTGCTCGAACGCCTGCTGCTGAAGGGCAGCATCGTCGTCAAGAAAGCGTACTGCGACTGGGAGCGGTACAAGGAGTTCAAGGGGCCGATGCACGAGGCCTCGTTCGAACTGATCGAGATTCCGCACGTGCGCATGTCGGGCAAGAACTCGGCCGACATCCGCATGGTCGTCGACGCGCTCGACCTCTGCTACACCAAGTCGCACGTCGACACGTTCGTGATCGTGAGCGGCGACTCCGACTTCTCGCCGCTCGTGAGCAAGCTGCGAGAGAACAACAAGCTCGTGATCGGCGTGGGCGTGAAGAGCTCGACGTCGGACCTGCTGATCGCCAACTGCGACGAGTTCATCTACTACGACGACCTCGTGCGCAAGGAAGAACAGCGCAGCCGGCGCAAGAAGCCGCCAGCTGCGGCATCCGCTGCAGCACCCGCCGGCAAGCAGTCTGCCGCTGGGAGACAAGCTTCGCAGTCGGCGGCGCCTGCACCCGTTCCCGCTCCCGCAGCCGATGCAACGGACACGACTGCCCCGTCGGCCGAGCCCTCCCGCAGGGCCCCTTCGCGCGCCAAGTCCGACGACGAGAAGAAGCAGGAAGCGTTTGACCACGTGCTCGCCACGATCGAAGCGCTGGCGGACGAGCGCGAAGCCGACGAGAAGATCTGGGGCTCGATGATCAAGCAGACGCTGAAGCGCCAGCGCCCCGGGTTCAACGAGAGCTACCACGGCTTCCGCAGCTTCAACCAGCTGCTCGAGGAAGCGCGCGACCGCAAGTTGATCGAGCTGGAAAAGGACGAGAAATCCGGCGGTTATGTCGTCCGGGCAGTGACCTGAGCGCGCGCCTTGGCCATGCCGGCGGAATGATCCGCC
>Ga0224510_10001141_pt1 | contig 18049 bp, 19 predicted proteins | sample SF_May12_sed_USG_FD_170161 | JGI IMG/M metagenome (GOLD analysis project Ga0224510, IMG submission 170161) | Sediment microbial communities from San Francisco Bay, California, United States - SF_May12_sed_USGS_4_1 | ecosystem: Environmental > Aquatic > Marine > Sediment | place: USA: California... | reverse complement strand
CCCAGGTCGCGGCAGGCACGCAGGATGCGTACCGCGATCTCACCACGGTTCGCGATCAGGATCTTGGCGAACATCAGGCTGGCACCGCGGCGGCGGCACCGACGAGGGCCTCCACGGTCGTCCCCAGGTCGGCCGGATCCGAGACGGTCAGGCACCGCGCCTGGGGAACGATGCGCCGCACCATCCCGACCAGGGCCCCGCCCGGTCCGCACTCGACAAAGGTGTCGACCCCCTCGGCGGCCATGCGCTGCACCGAGCGCACCCACTCCACCGGTGAGCTGACCTGCCGGGCGAGGAGCCCACGGATCTGGGCCGCGTCGGTCAGCGGCTCGGCGGTGACGTTGCTGACCAAGGGAATCTCCGCGTCACGCCAGGCGGCCGACGCAAAGTCGTTCGCGAGCGTTGCGCCGACCGGCGCCATCTTCGGGGAGTGGAACGGCCCCGACACGTTGAGCGGGATGGCGCGTCGCGCACCGGCCGCCATGAGACGCTCGGCGGCGGCGGTCAGGGCCGCGGCTGTCCCGCTGATCACCACCTGTGCCGGCGCGTTGTCGTTCGCTACCACCGGGTCGCCGTCGGCGCCGATCTCCCGCGCCGTCGCCTCGACCGCCGCGGACACGGTCTCGCGGTCGAGGCCGATCACGGCCACCATCCCACCGGCCACGCCGGCATCGGCCATCAACGCGCCCCGCCTGGCGACGAGCCGCAGTGCGTCGGCCAGCGACAGCACGCTCGCGGCGACCAGCGCGGCGTATTCCCCCACCGAATGACCCGCCACGTAGGCTGGCTCAAGTCGTTCGCCACGAGAGGCAAGCGCCTCCTCGAAGGCTCGAAGGCACGCGACCGAGGTCGCCACCAGGCATGGCTGTGTCTGTCGGGTGTCATCCAGGAGCTCAGCGGGACCCTCCCAGGCGAGCCGGGAGACCGACCAGCCGAGGGTTGCGTCGGCCTCGTCGAAGGCGGCGCGCGCACCCGGCGAGAATTCCGCCAGAGCACGGCCCATGCCGACCACCTGCGATCCCTGCGCGGAGAAGAGGAGCGCCACGCTCATTCGGCGGGCTCCAGTTCGACCAGCAGCTGTCCGTATTCGACCGCCTCACCGGCTTCGGTGACGAGGTGGCGAACCGTTCCACCGCGCGGTGCGCGTACGTCGTGGTGCACGCCGAGCACCTCGACGTGACCCAGTTCGTCGCCCTTCTCCACCGCCAGGCCGGGTCCGAGCCCATCGGCGTAGACGAAGAAGCCAACGGCCGGTGCCGTGATCCCGTGGTTCGCCGATGCGGCAGCGGGTGCCGGACCCACCCGGTCGACCGGGACCACCCCGGGGCCGGCATGGGAACGCGCCGGGGGCGATCCCGGATCGGTGGGGACGGCGGTTCGCACGGCGCGAACGCGCAGCTCGCCGTCACGCACCTCGATCTCGCCGAGGCCGTGCCGAGCCAGGCGTTCGGTGAGTTGGGGCAGCAGCTCGTCGGCGGCGCGACGGACCAGCGCCATCGTGTCCTGCGGATCGCTCATGCGCCTCCCTCGTTGTTCTCACTGTCGTCGCTGCTCGGCCAGATCTCGCTCCAGCGCGGCCGCCGCGGGATGCCGGGCAGATGCAGCCGGCGCCCGATCCTGTGTCGCAGCGACGGTGCCGCGACCTCCCCACGGTCGGCGACCTCCGTCTCACGATGAAGTCCGATGCCGCGCAGACGAGCATAGCGGCTTCCGAGCAGAGCCTCGGGATCGAGCCGGCTGATGCGACCCAACGAAGCGAGGATGGCGCTCTTGAGCGCGGCGGCGGTCGCGTCGTGATCAACGTGCGCGCCTTCCCCGGGCTCGGCGATGACCGAGTCGATCACTCCGAGTTTCAGCTGATCGGCGGCTGTCATGCGCATCGCGGCGGCGGCGGCCGGGGCGGCCTCGGGCGAGCGCCACAGGATCGCGGCGCAGCCCTCGGGGGAGATGACCGCGTAGACCGCGTTCTCCAGCGCGAGCACCTCGTCGCCGACGCCGATGGCGAGCGCCCCGCCGGACCCACCCTCACCGACGATGACCACAACGATCGGAACCTCCAGGCCGGTCATCAGCTTGATGCTCGAGGCGATCGCCTCGGCCTGCCCGCGCTCCTCCGCGGCGGGGCCCGGGAACGCGCCCGCGGTGTCGAGGAGGGTGATCACCGGGATCCCGAGCTTGTCGGCGAGTCGCATCAGTCGCTGCGCCTTGCGGAAGCCCTCCGGGTGCGCCGACCCGAAGTTGCGGAAGATGTTCGAGTCGGTGTCGTTTCCCTTCTGGTGCCCGATCACCATCACCGCGCGACCGTCGAGCAGCGCCGGACCGCCGACGATCGCCGGGTCGTCACGGAATGACCGATCGCCGTGGAGCTCGATGAAGTCATCGAAGATGCGCGGGATCAGATCGAGCGTGCGCGGCCGTTGCGGGTGCCGCGCCAGCTGAACGCGACGCCAGGCCTCAGCGGCCTCCTCCTCGGTCGGCGGGACGAGACCTTCGATCGGGGGGAGCGTCATCGCTCGGACTCCTCGCGAGTCGTCGCCAGGTCGCCGTTCGTCCCGGATTCGACGCCGATCCCGACCGTGTCGCTGACGGCGCCGCCGAGCCGCTCGGCGATGCCCGAAAGGACCCCGATCGGGCCCCATCCGCGACTCTCGCCGGCCGGGCCCTCCGCCAGATGTGCGACCGGGAGCACTCGGAGCAGCCGGGAGAGCACGCCTCGCAGCTCCGCTCGGGGGACGACGCGGTCCACCAGACCGTGCTCCAGGAGGAACTCCGCGGTCTGGAAACCATCCGGCAGCTCCTCGCCCACGGTTCCGCTGGCGACGCGCGCGCCGGCGAAGCCGATGAGGGCGCGCGGTTCGGCGAGGATCACATCGCCAAGCGAGGCGAAGCTCGCCAGGACCCCGCCGGTGGTCGGATCGGTCAGGACGCTGATGAACGGAACGCCGGCACCATCGAGTCGGGTGAGTGGTGCGGTGGTCTTGGCCAGCTGGAGCAGGGAGAGGGTTCCCTCCTGCATGCGCGCGCCGCCGGACGCGCTGATCACAACGGCTGGGATCCGTTCGTGAAGCGCGGCCTCGAAGCAGCGAGCGAGCTTCTCGCCGACCACGCTGCCCATGCTGCCGCCCATGAAGCGGAAGTCGAAGATGGCTATCGCGATCCGCTGGCCGTCGATCGTGCCGGTGCCCCACACCGCCGCTTCCCGCAGGCCGGTCTTGACGCGGGACGCCTCGAGGCGATCAGGGTATGGCTTCTGGTCATGGAAGCCGAGCGGGTCACCGGACTCGAGACCGGCGTCACGCTCGACAAAGCTGTCGTCGTCGAGCAGCAGGTCGATCCGCTCGCCGACGCTCATGCGGAAGTGGTGGCCGCAGGTCGGGCAGACGCGCAGGTTGCGCTCCAGCTGCTTGTTGAAGATCTGCGACTCGCAACTCGGGCACTTGACCCACGTCTCGGCGGAGACGTCGCGGCGACGGCTGAATGGGAACTTGATCGGCATCTGACGCTCCTACCGATGCGCCGGCGGGACGCCGGTTGCTGCATGACGGCGGGTGCCGATCCACAGGGCGAGGGCTGTCAGCCCCACCCCGATAACCGCCGAGGAGATCACACCGGCGATCGCGAGACGCCCTGGCTGCCGCAGCTCGCGGCGCGTCACGTCGGAGATCGCCGCGGCGGCGGCGGCGAGGCGTCGCCGGCGGACGAGGCGCGCCTCGAGACGCGAGCTGAAGCGTGCGCCGACCGGCATCGGTGAGAGCGCAGCACGGATCAGCGCGGCGGCATCGACCAGCGGCGCAAGCTCCGGATCGACACTCGGCCGATCCCCGGCGAGCAGGCCGGCGACGGCTTCATCCAGGCGATCTGCACGGGTACGGGTGGTCAAACGCTCTCACTCGAGGTACGGGATTGGACGGGTCATCCTGCACGGCCCGCACACACAAGAACACCGCGCCGGCCGAATCGTTACACGCTGACCCGTGGAACGGGGCCTCGTCAGCCCCCCAGGCGGGTGGCGAGATCTCGCAGCGCCCGATGCAGCAGCACGCGCGCGGCCCCCTCGGAGCGATCCAGCACCTGTCCGATCTCGCGGGAGGTGAGCCCGTCAACGAAGCGGAGGAGCACCACCTGGCGCCGGTCGTCGGGCAGGTCGGCCACCGCGTCGAGCACGCGCCGCAGCTCCTCGGCGCGTGCCACCAGCCCGGCCGGATCGGCGTTCGGGGCCGGCGGATCGATGTTCTGGTGCAGCGGAACCACCGACCGGCGGGTCCGACTGCGCCGCGCGTTGGCGATGGTGTTGTGCGCGATACGGAAGAGCCACGCGCGGAAGCTGGCGCCCGTGTCGGTGAAGGTGGGGAGCGCCCGCAGGGCAGCCATGAAGGTGCGCTCGGTCGCGTCTTCGGCGTCATGGTGATCGCCGAGCTGGTAGAAGGCGTAGCCGTAGACGCGGTCCAGATAGCGGCGATAGAGCACATCGAACGCGGCGCGGTCGGCCTGTGCCGCGCGCACGGCCGGATAGTCGGGGTCGGTCCCGTCTGTCGGCCGGCGCGCCTCAGCACCTGCCGGTTGCACCCCATCCGCGGGGCGAAGGTCGGTCATGCCAGCGCTCCCGCGGTCGCGGCATCCATGACGCGGACTACCTCTCCAACGGTGTAGCCGGTCCGGCCGGCCGCGTCGTCCAGGAGCAGAGAGCCGTCGTCGCCGATCCCCGCCACCCGGCCCTCCACCACCGTTCCGCCGAGGTCGAGCTCGACGCGTTTGCCGTCGAGCCACGAGACGGAGCGTAGGCGCGCCAGGGGGGCAGCCCCGGCTTCGAGCGCGGCGATCTCGCGATCGAGCGCACCCAGGAGCGTGCCGAGGAGCGCGACTCGGTCCACCGGGGCCCCGACCAGATCGGTCAGCGACGTTGCACGCGCGGCGATCTCGGCGGGCATGTCCGCGCGTCGCCAATTGGTGTTGATGCCGACGCCGATGATCGCCTCGACCAGCCACCCGTCCTCGAGCGCGGTCTCGAGCAGAAGACCGGCCAGCTTGGTGCCATCGGCAGCGATCACGTCGTTCGGCCAGCGAATGGCGAGCTCGGCCTCAGGCGCCACCGTCGCACACGCGTCCCGGACCGCCAGTGCGGCGGCGATCCCGAGCAGGCCGGCGGCGTGGGGATCGAGGCGCGTCCGGAGCGGAACGCTGACCATCAGGTTCGCCCCCGGCGGGGAGAGCCAGCTGCGTCCCCGCCTGCCGCGGCCGGCGGTCTGCAGGTCGGCCACAACTGCCAGGCCGTCGCCCCCCGGCTCCCGCAGAGCTTCCCGGGCACGGTCGTTGGTGGAGCCGATCGAGGCGTGGTGCTCGATCCGGCGGCCAACGCGGCGCGCGGCGTTCCCGGCACCGGCCCAGGCGGCGGGATCGGTCGGATTGATCCGAAGCGAAAAGTCCATGAGGCGGCTGATGGTACCCCAGGCGCCCAAGCGCGAGGCCGCGGAGAGCATGGTGACGGTACACTCGGCGCCTGATGAGCCAGCCCGCCACCCGCGAGCGCGTCTTCAGCGGGATCCAGCCTTCCGGCGCCTCGCACCTGGGCAATTACCTGGGCGCGCAGGTGAACTACGTCGCGCTGCAGGAGCGCTACGAAGCGATCTACGGGATCGTCGATCTCCACGCCATGACGACAGTCCACGACGGCGAGCAGTTGCGTCAGCTGACCCACGACATGGTGCTCGACCTGCTTGCCATCGGTCTCGACCCGGACCGATCGGCGCTCATCCGGCAGTCGGACCTGCCCGAGCACGCCGAGCTGTGCTGGATCTTCAACACGGTCGTTCCGGTGAGCTGGCTCGAGCGCAATCCGACCTACAAGGAGAAGCGCACCGACGGGATCGACAACAGCAACGGGCTGCTCACCTACCCGGTCCTGCAGGCGGCCGACATCGTCATCTACAAGGCGACCCACGTGCCGGTCGGCAAGGACCAGGCGGCGCACCTGGAGCTCTCACGCGAGATCGTCCGCGCCTTCAATCGGCGGTACGGCGAGATCTTCCCCGAGCCGCAGGCAGTCTTCACCGATGCGCCGGTGGTGCTCGGCACCGACGGGGTGAAGAAGATGAGCAAGAGCGCCGGCAACACGATCCGCGTCTTTGACGAGCCCGACGAGATCCGGCGCACGGTGATGAGCATGGTCACCGACACGCAGCGCATCAAGCGCACCGACCCCGGCCGCCCCGAGGTCTGCAATGTGTGCCAGCTGCACCGATTCTTCGGCGGCGACTACCTCCAGATCCAGGACGGGGAGCGGACCGCCCGAACCGGATGCGTCGAGACCAAGCAGCTGCTCGCCGAACGGATCATCGAGTTCTTTCGACCGATGCGCGAGAAGCGTGTCGCACTCGCGGCCTATCCTGACCATGTGGAGCAGGTACTGGCTGCGGGCCTGGCAAAGGTGCGTCCGATCGTCGATGCCACCATGGCCGAAGTGCGCGCCGCGGTCGGCATCGGCCACACGCGAGCAAGTTCACGATGACCGGCGGCGAGCAGGTCGGCGGCATCGGCCCGCGCGAGCGCCGCTGGCTCTTCTTCTTCCTGGTCGTCGCGACCGCATACGTCAGCCTTCTCCTCGCCGAGACCCTGCTCAACTTCCTGAGCGGCTTCGGCCAGATCATCCTGATCCTTTTCCTCGCATGGCTCCTGGCATTCGTCATGTCGCCGGTGGCGCGTTCGATTGAGCGGCGCCTGTCTCTGTCGCAGTCACCTTCAGTCGGACTCGCCTACCTGCTGGCACTCGTCGGCCTCGGCATCGTGCTCTTCACCGCGGGCGGGGCGATCAGTCAGCAGCTGACCGCCGCGACCGATGAGTTCCCACGGACGGTCGTGCGCATCGAGCAAACGCTCGGCGACTACCAAGCTGCGCTCGGCCTGAACCGCGCCCAGATCGACTTCGTGGAGCTCTTCCACAGCGCGCAGGACCAGTTCGGCAAGCTCTTCACCGCCATCTTCGACCAGGCCGAGGCGATCGCCGGCGCGACCCTGAACACGCTCGGATCGCTGTTCCTGATCCTGATCCTTTCGCTCTACATGCTGATGGACCGCGATCGGATTCTCGGCAAGGTCAACCGCGTGGTCCCCCGCCGCTACAACGACGAGCTCCAGATCCTGGAGCGCAGCGTGGCGCGCGCGTTCGGCGGATTCCTGCGGGCGCAGATCATCCTGGCGTTCGTCCAGGCAGTGCTGGTCGCAGTGGTCGGCACCATCTTCGGGATCCCGTACCTGTTCCTGGTCGGCCTGCCGTCCACGCTGGCGATGCTGATCCCATTCTTCGGGCCACCGTTGGCGCTGCTGCCACCGGTCCTGGCGGCGTGGATCTACACGCCCGACACGTTCATCATCTCAACCGTCATCCTCGTCGGCGTGCAGACGGTGGTGGTCAACTGGCTGCAGCCACGCCTGATGCGCGGAGCGCTGGGGATGCACCCGATCCTCGTCCTGGTCGGACTGCTGGTCGGCGCACAGGTGGCCGGGGTGTGGGGCGCGCTCTTCGGGATCCCGATCATCGCGGTGGCAAACGTCTTCCTCAGCCTGCTCCTGCTGGGTGAGGTGCCCAACGCAGCGCTGCCCGACCGCGAGCAACTCAGCGATGTCGGCGAGGGGACGATGGTGCGCGTCGCCAAGGCGCAGGTCTCCGACGAGACGCATCCGCACATTCACGTGCGACGCAGCCTGCGCCCCGACGGCGAGGAACAGTTCGAGATGGTTGTCGACGAGCCGGGGGGCGAGCCCTAGTCGAGGCGGGCGGGCCGCGGCGTCGATTCGTCCGACCAGGCATCGCGCAGGGCCAGGTGACGGTCTCCAGCCTTCGTCCAGGCCTCGTCGACCGGGACACTGAAGACTCTCCGAACCAGATCCGTCGTCAGGACCTCGCCCGGCGGTCCATCGGCGGCCACTCGTCCTCCGTCGAGAATCGCCACGCGCGGGGCGAAGGCGGCCGCCAGGTTGAGGTCGTGCAGGACGGCCAGCACGGCCATGCCGCGCTGATTCCGCAGCCGCCGGATGGCTGTGAGCAGGGCCACCTGGTGCGCCAGGTCGAGATGCAGCGTCGGCTCGTCGAGTAGCAGCAGGTCCGGCTCCTGTGCCAGCGCCATCGCCACCAGCAGCCGCTGCCGCTCGCCGCCGGAGAGCTCCTCGACCCACCGGTCGGCAAGCCCGGAAGCGTCCGCGTCGTGCAGTGCGCGCTCAATGGCCCGCTCGTCAGCCGCGGTCGATCCGAAGAGACGCTGCGCGTGGGGGGACCGCCCCATCGCCACCAACTCGGCGACCCGAAAACCGCCGGGGAGATCCACCTGCTGGGGCAGGACGGCGACCCGGCGGGCCAGCTCGTCGCGTCGCCACTCGGGGAGCCTGCGGCCCCCGAAGGTGACGCTCCCGCCGTCGGGCGTCAGCGTGCCGGCCAGGCAGCGGAGCAATGTCGTCTTGCCGCTCCCGTTGGTGCCGAGCAGGGCAACCAGCTCACCCGGAGCGACGTCCAGGTCGACGCCGCGCAGCACCTCGCGCCGTCGGCCACCGGGCAGCGCGTAGCCCGCCAACAGGCCCGCGACCGAGATGAGCGGCTCGACCGGCTCGGCCGAGGTCGCAGGCAGCTCGAGCGCGATGCTCACGACAACCCTGCCCGCACGCTCCGCGACCGACGGAGCAGCCACAGGAAGAAGGGCGCCCCCAACAGGGCGGTGACGATGCCGACCGGGATCCCTCCGGCCAGACGGGCACCCAGATCGGCGAGGGTGAGCAGGGCCGCGCCGTACAGGGCACTGGCGGGAAGCAGAAGGCGGTGATCAGGCCCCGTGGCGAGCCGCAGGACATGTGGGACCACCAGCCCGACAAAACCGATCGTTCCGGAGATGGCCACTGCCGCCGAGGTCGTGAGCGAGGCGAGCGCGGTGAGGATCAGCTTCTCGCGTTCGACATCGACGCCCAGGTGGGCGGCCTGCGCGTCGCCAAGCAGCAGGACGTTGAGCCGCCGCCATCGCACCAGGAGGAGCACAAAGCCGATCCCAACCAGCGGCGCCGCGAAGGCAAGCTGCGACCACGAGGCGCCGGCGAGCGAGCCCATCAGCCAGCCGAAGATCGCGCCGAGCACCCGTCCGGAAAAGAACATGAGCAGTGCCACGCCCGCGGCAAGTACCGCGGAGACGGCATACCCGGTCAGCAGCAGGGTCACCACCGGCACCCGTCCGCCACCGCGAGCGATGGCGTAGACCAGCAGGACCGTTCCGAGCCCGCCGGCGAACGCCAGCAACTGGACGACGCCGATGCCCAGCCAGGCGGTGCCGGCACCGACGGCCAGCGCGGGGACGAGCAGCGGCGCGACGATCCCGAGGGTGGCTCCCAGGGATGCCCCGGCCGCCGTCCCGATGATGTACGGATCGGCCAGCGGGTTTCGCAGCAGCCCCTGGAAGACGGTCCCGGCGATCGCCAACCCGCCGCCGACCAGCATCGCGGTCAGCACGCGCGGCAGGCGGAGGTCGACGATGATCGTCTCCGAGGACGCCGGCCACGTGACCGGGATGGGGAGTCCCAGCAGTCGCCGGCCCAGAATGCCGGCGGTGTCTCCGAGGTCGATCCCGACGCTGCCGGCGGTCACGGCGACGCCCATGACGACCAGCGCCAGCACCGTACCGAACCCGAGTACCACGCCGGCCCGCGTCAGGGACGGCCCGAGGACCAGCGGTCGGATCCCGGTGGTGGGAGTGACCACGCTCTCCGCGCGCATCGTCAGATCGGGTCGAATCGATCGGGGTGGATGGCGCGGGCGAGTGCCTCGAGCCCGTCGATGATGCGTGGGCCCGGCCGCGTGATCACCAGGTCGTCGAGCATGATCCGGATCGACCCGTCGTGGACGGCCGACATGACGTGCCAGCCGGGACGCAGTGCAACGCTGGCCGGGGTGATCGATGGGTCATACGCGGCATCGCCGAGCAGGATCAGCTCCGGATCCGCCGCGATGAGCTGCTCGAGCGAGATGCTCGTCGAGAGCGGGTCGCCGGTGATCGGCTCGCCACCGGCGGCGGCCACGAGCGAGGCGAGGAAGGAGTCTTCGCCGGCGGTATAGATCGTGCCGGCGAATACGCCCACCTCGTAGAAGACACGCGGGGCAGGGGCCCCCGCTACCGCGCGCGCCACCGCATCGGCGCGTTCGAGCATGGCGGCGACCACCGTCTCGGCCGCGGCGCGTGCCCCGATGGCCGCGCCGACAAGGTGGATCTCCTCGTACACCTCTTCGAGCGTCGACGGGTAGAGGACGAGAACGGGCAGACCCAGCTCGGCCAGGCCGTCGATCACCGAGCTGGGGGTCAGCTCGTTGCCGGCCGCCAGCACCAGGTCCGGCTCAGCGGCGACAACCTTCTCGAGATCCACCTGGGCGGCGATGACGACCCTCGGGATATCGGTCACCTGCGACGGGTAGTCGTCGAAGTCGGTAACGCCGACAAGCCGGTCGCAGGCATCCAGCGCGCACACGATCTCGGTGTTCGATGGCGCCAGGCTGACGATGCGGCGCGGCTCGGCCGGGATCGTTACGGTGCGACCGGCGGTGTCGGTCAGCGTGAGCGGGAAGGCGGGCGCGAGTGACGCGGGGGACTGATCGGGCGACGCGGAGGGCGCGCAGGCACTCAACACGAGCGCGGCGAGCATTGCCAGAAGGGGGAGCGGACGGGGTCGGGGGGTCATGCTGATGCCATTCCCTTTCACGCGAGGGGGTTGGACATCGCGTGCGGGCTGGCGACCTGACTCCCGTGCTCGTCCGCCGAAGCGGCGGTACGGCGCGGATACAGTAGCGGGACTGCGCCGGCTTCTCACCGGCTTCTCCATTTGTCCACGGCCTTGCGGCCGTGGCACCCGACGCGGTCTTCAATTGATAACGGGGCGACGCTACCGGAGGGCAGCGGCGCGAAACGATGGTCGCTAGGCGGAGACTCCGACCTCAACGTGCCCGTAGAGAGGGGTCTCCTTGGCGGCATCGGAGAGCATCGAGTCGAGGATCTTCTGCATCGCGAGGGTATGCGAGCAGCCCCCGGCGGACTCGAAGAGGTGGCAGTCACAGTGCCATTGATCGGCGTCGAGGGAGACGGTGTGGCTCCCGTTGTCTCCGGTGAAACTGGCGTCCAGGCGCCCGATCTTCACGCGGTCCGACTCATGCGCATAGCGCATCGCCTTTTCGACCTTGCCGACCATGCTTGAATGCACGTTGCGTACCCTCCCGGCGCCGGCACCCGGCGCCGTTCTATCGGCGCCCGTCAGTCCGTCGACCGAGCGAGCCGCTGCTTCAACATCGCCAAGAGTGTAACCGGGGTCGGGTCGGTCTGGTAGAGGATTGCGAGATATACGCTCACCAGATCGCCAAGCGCCACCGCGGTGAGTACCCGCGCCAGGGGTGACGGACCCTCGGCCCAGACCACGCTGCGGTTGGTCGCGCGCTCGCCAAGCAACTCGTTGACCACTGCGTAGCGGTCGGCGATCTCGGCCGGCTCGTTCGGGTCGCGCAATTCGACCACGTACAGCGCGTCGGACAACTCGCGCGGATTGAGGCTGCCCTCGATGGCGTTGTGGTTCGCCTCGGGCATCGGCTCGAACATGGCCCACGCCTTGGCGTTCTCATTGAACTGGGTCTTCCAGCGGTGGGCGACCGGCAGCATGATTCCGGCCCCATAGACCGCCGGAATGCGCCCGTAGATCGACCAGGCCAGCTGCTTGGCGACACTCGCCTCGGTCTCCACCGATGGCGCATTGCGCCCGAGCACGGCGTCGAGGGCCTCGACCGCAGGCCCCAGCGGGTCCGGGTCGGTCAGGAGCTCGAGGCGCGACAGCAGCTCGTGCACCAGGCCCAGTCCAAAGCCGATGGCGGCGCGCGGCTGGCCCGTCGCCCGGTACTGGAGATACGGCGTGCGGTCGGCGACGGCGTCCGCCCCGAGGCGTCCACCGGTGCTCGCCACCACCAACGGCAGGCCGCGGCGACGCGCCTCGTCGACCCCGCTCAGGGTCTCGACCGTCTCGCCCGAGTGGCTGACGGCGATCACCAGTGTCCGTTTCCCGGCCCACGCGGGGAGCCCGTAGTCGCGGTGCACGGTCAGTGGAACGCGCAGGCGATCGCCCGCGATTCCGGCCACGAGTTCGGCACCGATCGCCGAGCCGCCCATCGCCAGCACGAGCACCCCATCGACGTCGCGGTGTGACTCGGGAAGCTTGGCGGCGGCAACCACGCGCCGCGCCTCCGCCAGTTGGCCGGGGAGCCGCTGCACCCGTCCGAGCATGTCGCCCGGGTCGATCCGCGAGATGACCGCCAGATCGTCGAGGGTGACGGCATCCTCGATCTGCGGCGGAGCGAGCTCCTCGTCGGCGGTCTCCTCGGGGCGCTGCCCGGGCTCGTCATCAGGGTCGCGGTAGCCGAAGAAGTCGCGCGCGTCGGTCACGAGGCGGATCTCCTCATCCGGGAGCGCCCGCCGCGGCGATCCGACGCCCCTCGGCAAGGAGCGCGTCGAGGTCCGCCGGCGATCGCGCCTCGCCGTAGACTCGCAGGAGCGCCTCGGTCCCGGAGAAGCGGATGAGCAGCCAGGACCCATCGTCGCGGTAGAACTTGAATCCGTCCCCGGTGTCGAGCGCCACGCGTCGGGCCACGCCGACTCCCGCCAGCTGCTCGGGTGCCTCGTTCTCGAGGCGCGCCAGCGTGCTGCGCTTCACCGCGTCGTACCCCTCGCGGGCGAAACGGATGTCGATCCGGTCGTAGTAGCTCGGTCCGGCCAGTGCCTGGAGCTCCGCCAGCACCTCGGACGCCTGTTTCCCCTTCGCCAGCCACAGGTCGAGCAGGAAGAGGCCCGAGGCGAGGCCGTCACGCTCGGGGATGTGCATCCCGAAGCCGAAGCCGCCCGACTCCTCTCCACCGATGACCGCGTTCGTCTCGGTCATCTTGGGCCCCACGAACTTGAAGCCGACGCCGGTCTCGTACGCCTGCGTCCCGTAGATCTCCGCCAGCCGGGGGACCATCGAGGTGGTCGTGACGGTGTAGACGGCCGGACCGATCTGCCCTCGCACGTCGAGGAGGTACCAGTAGAGCAGCCCGTACACCTGCAGCTGGTTCACGAAGACACCCTGCTCCGTGGCCATCCCGACGCGATCGGCGTCTCCATCAAAGGCGATCCCGATGCCGGCGCCCCAGCTCGGAATCTCCTCCAGCCAGGCGTCGATATTGGGGCGGATCGGCTCCGGATTGACCCCACCGAAATACGGATTGCGCTCGGTGTGGAGCTCGCGGATGGTCAGCTTGCCACCCTCGAGCAGACGGGTGAACCAGCCGGCGCCCGATCCGTAGAGCGGCTCGACCAGGACCCTCCTGTCCGCGGCGCGAATCCGTTCGATGTCGACGATGCTGGCGAGCTGGTCACGGAAGCGTGGATAGGGATCGAACATCTCGACGAGCCCGGCGGCGACCGCGTCGTCGTAGTCGCGGCGGGGCGGCAACTCGTCCTCGGGGTGCCGATCCATGGTGGCCTCGATTGCGGTGAGCATCTCGGGCGCCGCTGCGCCGCCGGTATCGGCCTTCACCTTGAAGCCGTTGTCGGTCCAGGGGTTATGGCTGGCGGTGATGACGATGCCCGCCCCTGCACCGAGCTCACGGGTGAAGAAGCTGCCGACCTGCGTGGGGACCGCCTCGGGCGGGGTGAAGGACCGGATGTCGTGCGCGGCGAGGACCTCCACGCAGGCGCGTGCGAAGTACTCGGAGGCGAACCGGCGGTCGTGGCACACGACGACGCCGCGCGCGGCGGCGCCGGTCTCCTCGAGGTACTCCGCCACGGCGCGCGCGCAGCGGCGAACGTTGTGGAAGGTGAAATCCTCGCCGATCGCGGCGCGCCAGCCGTCGGTTCCGAACTTGATCTTCGTCACGGGCACTCGCACTCAGGTGTGTCTGGGGCAATGGTAGCGGCTAGCGCTCACCCATCCGACGATCCGCCTCCGCCGCGACCCGCGCGAGCTCCGCCTGCAGCTCGGCCAACCGCGGTTTGAGTGCCTCGCCCTCGGCGATGCGGATGTGCGCACCCTCCACCACGCGAATTCGCGCGAAGGGGAGCGGCACGACCTGGCGATCCCAGCGCCGTCGAAGGCGGAACGAGGGGCGAACGCTGACCGCCCACGGCACGATCGGCAGGCCCGATTCGCGCGCAAGCAGGAGCGCCCCCGGCTTGGCAACTCGATACGGACCAAGCGGTCCGTCGGGGGCCAGCGCGAGGCTCCAGCCGGCGCGCCCATAACGCCCCATGTCGCGGGCCAGGCGTCCCGCCTCGGCGCGGGCCGACTCGGGAGGCAGGGCCACCACGCCGCACTCGAGCCCCTCGATCATGCCGTTCATCACGATCCCCCGGAAGCCGCGCGTCGAGAAGGAGACGAAGCGCCGATCGCTCCGAAGCCGCCAGATGCCGACGGCCTGGAGCAGATTCGCCTCGTGCCAGACCGCCACGATCGCGGGCCCCTGATAAACCGTCGGGCCGCTGACTCGGGCGGTCGCGGCGACCAGCCGCACATATCGGCTCATTAGCCATCCGGCGAACCGGGCCAGTGGACGCAACAGGAGATGCTGCTCCTGGGTCGAGGCGGGCGGCGGTGCAATCGCCAGGGGCGGGAGGCGGGGCTTCACCGGCCGCTACAGGTATTTCTCGCCGGCCGTGGCAGCGATCTCGTCAAGGACCGGCTTGATCTCCTCGGCGCGATCGCGGGCGCAGACCAGCAGCGCGTCCGGCGTATCCACAATGATCACGTCCTGCAGCCCGACGGTGACGATCAGCCGCTCGCCGCCGTGCACCAGGACGCGCTCGGATCCACGGTCGAGGTGCTGACCGGACGCCACGAGGCTGGCTCCGGACTGGGCAGAGAGCGTCTCAAGCAGCGTGGACCATGAACCGATGTCGCTCCAGCCCGCTTCGAGCGGTACGACCGCCATCCTGCCCTCGGCGGCTGCGGGCTCGGCGATGCCGGTGTCGATGGAGATGGCCGGTATCGGCTCCAGGATGGTCCGGACGTCGGACATCCATCCGGGCGTCCGGTGCAGGGCGGCAATCTTGTCGAGCGCTGCCGCCAGCTCGGGCTGGAACAACTCGAGAGCCTGGCGATACGCGTACGCCCGCCAGACGAAGACCCCGGCATTCCACAGGTGATCGCCGGTTGCGAGCATCTCGGCCGCGGTGCCGGCATCGGGCTTCTCGACGAATCGATCGACCAGTGCGGTCGGGACGGCCGGATGGAGGCGTTCGCCCACCTTGATGTAGCCGTACCCGGTCGCCGCGTGGGCAGGCTTGACGCCGAGCACCACCAGGTAGCCACGTTCCGCGGCCGTCGATGCCTCCCGCAGCGCCTGGACGAACCGCTCCGCGTCGGCCACGAAGTGATCCGCCGGCAGGACCACCGCAACCTCATCACTCTCGCGGCGAGCGAGCACCGTGGCCAGCCCCGCGGCGACCGCGGTGGAGCGCGCCAGCGGCTCGCCGAGCACGTTGTCGGCGGGGATCTGCGGCAGCTGCGCCTGCGTGGCGCGGACGTGTGCCTGGCTGGTGATGACGTAGATGTCCTGCGGCTTCAACACGCCGCCGACGCGGGCCACGGTCTGCTGCAGCAGGCTCGTCTCACCGGTGAGTGCCAGCAGCTGCTTCGGTGTGCTGCGTCGCGACAATGGCCAGAGGCGCGTGCCGGAGCCGCCGGCCATCACAATCGCGAACATCAGCGTCCCGTCTCTGGCGCGGCCCCGGCGGCGCCGGTCTCGGTTTCGAGTCTCGCGCCCAGCTCCTGCGTACGCCGGTAGGCGGCCCATACGGCGTCAGACATGACGGTGCGCAGGCGTCCCTTCTCCAACTCATAGATGGCCGCGGCGCTCGTGCCGCCGGGCGAGGTGACCAGGTTGCGCAACTGGGCGGGGTGCAACTGGGATCGAGCCGCGAACTCGGCGCTGCCGACCAACGTGACCGCGACCAGGTCGTGCGCCAGTTCACGCGGAAAGCCCATGTGCACGCCGGCGTCGATGAGCGCCTCCATCACCGCGAACAGGTACGTGGGACCGGTGCCCGACAGTGCGGTCGCCATCGCCACGAACTCTTCGTCGGCAACCTCCTTCTCCTCGCCGAGGGCACCCAGCACGGCGCGCGCCAGGTCCCGCTGCCCGGCGCTGCAAGCCGACGCCGCCGCCCACACCGCGATTCCACGTCGGATCTGCGCGGGCGTGTTCGGCATGGCACGAACGACAGCCGCGTGACCGAGCCCGTGCCTGAGCGTCCGCAGGGTCGCACCGGCCACGACCGAGAGGACGACCTGGTCGTCGGCGAGCGCCGGCCCCACCTCGCGCATGACTGATGCCAGCATCTGCGGCTTCACCGCCAGGACCACGATCTGGGCGTCGGCGGCCGCATCGGCGTTGCGGGACACCATCCGGATTCCGTGCTCCGCGGCGAGCGCGTCACGGCGGTCGCGGCGCGGATGACTCGCGACGAGCTGCTCCGGCGGGAGGTGATCCGCGAGCAGGCCGCTGATCATGGCCTCGGCCATGACGCCGGCCCCCACGATCCCGACCCGCATCGAGCGCCGAGTGCTCATCGGACCTCCTTCTCCTCGCCGCGCAGTTCTCGCGCTGCCGCCACTTCGTCGGGCGGAGCGTCGCCGCGCCGCAGCAGATCGACCGCGATCTGCGCCAGCCTCCGAGAGGTCGTCACGTCACCCAGCTCGAGCTCGGCGCGCCCCATCCCGAGCGCCGCCAGACCCTCTTCTCGTTCGGCACCGATATCTCTCGCCTCGCTGATCGCTTCGGCATAGTAGCGGCGGGCGCTTGTCGGATCGCCCCCGCCCAGGCGGATCTCTCCGATGAGCCGGGCACCGCGGGTTGCCTCGAGCTCCATGCCGGCCTGCTCAAAGTGCCACATGGCGCGATGCGCCCAGATGTCGGCCGGCCACCAGGCCCGGAGTGCCATCGCCGCCTCGGCGGCCGCAGTGGCTGACCCGCCAGCAGTTTCGTGATCCGCATCGGCTGCAGCGGCGAGGTACGCCTCGGCCAGTTCGCCGCGCCGAAGCGCTGCGGGGAGTGAGCCGAGGGTGACATGCGTGGCGCGGGGCGGAGTCCCGAGCGTGGCGCGCAGGCGGACCACGAGCCTGTGCACCGCCTGACCGACGCGACCACCGGGCGGCGCCTCGCCCCAGCGGATCGGCGTATTGCGGCCGGGGGGCGACTTGGCGTCCATGGGGCCCGAGATCAGGCCGATGCCCCCGCGGGCGCAGCCTCGGCGGCCTCCCGGATTGCATCCCCGCGATCGGTCCGCTCCCAGGGCAGGTCGAGGTCGTTGCGTCCGAAGTGCCCGTACGCAGCGGTCTGCCGGTAGATCGGCCGCCGCAGGTCGAGCGCCGAGATGATGGAGCCCGGGCGCAGATCGAACACCGCCTGGACGATGTCCGCGAGGCGCGCATCGGGCAGGACGCCGGTCCCGAAGGTCTCCAGGTTGATGGCCAGCGGATGCGCCACCCCGATGGCGTACGCGAGCTGGAGTTCGCAGCGTCGCGCCAGGCCCGCGGCGACCAGGTTCTTCGCCACGTATCGGGCCATGTACGCACCGGATCGGTCGACCTTGGTCGGATCCTTGCCGGAGAAACTGCCGCCGCCATGGCGGGCCATGCCGCCGTAGGTGTCCACGATGATCTTGCGGCCGGAGAGGCCCGAGTCACCCATCGGTCCGCCGATGACGAACCGCCCGGTGGGGTTGACCAGGAAGCGCGTCTCCTCGTCGAGCAGGTCACCTGGGATGGCAGCACGGATCACCCGCTCCTCGACCGCGTTGGCGAGCTCCACAGGATCGACCCCTGGATCGTGCTGCGTGCTGACCAGCACGGTGTGCACCCGTCGGGGTCTGCCCTCCGCGTCGTATTCGACGGTGATCTGGCTCTTCCCGTCCGGACGCAGGAACGGCAGGTCTCCCGACTTCCGGGCCTCGGCCAGGCGACGAGCCACCTGGTGGGCGAGCTGGATCGGCATCGGCATCAGTTCGGGCGTCTCATCAGT
>Ga0224510_10001139_pt1 | contig 18071 bp, 19 predicted proteins | sample SF_May12_sed_USG_FD_170161 | JGI IMG/M metagenome (GOLD analysis project Ga0224510, IMG submission 170161) | Sediment microbial communities from San Francisco Bay, California, United States - SF_May12_sed_USGS_4_1 | ecosystem: Environmental > Aquatic > Marine > Sediment | place: USA: California... | reverse complement strand
ACTCCTAGCTCGTAGAGGAGCCAGCGCAGCTCGAGGTTGATCGCGCGTGTCGTCAGATCCAGCGCGTCGAACCGTGCGCGCGAGCCGTCGATCTCCGAGATCTTCGGGATGTCCGCAAACGGCTCGGCGAGGCCGCGCGCGTCGTACGTGATCTTCCTCTCACCTACCGCTGCCACTTCGACTCCTCCTCAACTCGTATGTGTTGTGCTCGGTTTGAGATGAGCACGGGCTGATGGCCGAAGGGCGATTCACTCGCCCGAAGGCCAGACGAACGTTGATGGGGGAGCAGCGCTCGAGGAGGGGGTTCGTGGGGGAACCAGGGGTTCCCCCACGCTGCTACCGCTGCCACACCAGCACCTCGCGCTCGTAGGGGTCGTAGGTATCGATCTCGCGTTCGAGGATCGCGCGGATGGCGATCTCCTCGGACGCGATCGCGACGAGGTCGTCCGATTCGTAGAGGACGAGCGGCTTGGCCGCCAGCTCGTCCTTGGCCACGCCGAGCTCGTCCTTGGTCACGGCGATGTACGTGAAGACGCCGTCGAGCTCATCGAGCGAGGAGTGCATCGCCTCCTCGAGGGTCGCGCCGTTGCCCATCTCTTGGGCGAGGTACACGGCGATGATCTCCGAGTCGCACTCCGACATGAACCGGCGGCCTGCCCGCTCGAGGCGGCGCCGCCACATGAAGTAGTTCGTCAGTTGGCCGTTGTGGACAACGGCGACGTCGGAGTACGGATAGGCCCAGTACGGATGTGCGCCGGCGATGTCCACTTCCGACTCCGTCGCCATGCGGACGTGGCCGATCGCGTGCGTTCCGGTAAACGACGAGAGGCCGTATTGCTCGTGCACGGACTCGGCGTCGCCGAGGTCCTTGATGATCTCCAGAGTGCGGCCGAGCGAGAGCACCTCTGCGTCCGGGATGTCTTCGACGAAGTCCGCTAGCAGCTTGAGGTCGCCGCCGTACTCGAAAGAGACGCGGAACGCGTACGGCGTCTCCTCCTCGACCTCGTGGATCCGGGCGCCGAGTGCCGCGAGGCGGGACTCGACTTCGAAGCGATGCCGGCGGAGCCGGTCCTCGAACTCGAAGTCACGGGGCGTGTTGGCGTCAGCAAGCTTGTAGCGCATGACGAGATTGCCGTTTTCGGGACTGCCGTACAGCGCGTACCCGGTCGAGTCCGGCCCGCGGTGCTTCATCGACTGAAGCATCCGCGTCATCTCGTCCCCGATCGGGTGCTGCGACCCGTCGCGGTAGATGATCCCCGCTATTCCGCACATCTCGGTGTCGTGCCTCCTCGGCCAGCCCCTTACGGTAGGACGTCCAGGTACTCCTTGACGTCCCACTCGGTGACGGTAGCGCAGTAGCGCTCCCACTCGTCCCGCTTGTAGTGCATGAAGACCCTGTACATCTCGTCGGGCATCGCACGCTTGATGACTTCGTCGCCTTCGAGCGCATCGAGCGCATCGCCGAAGGTCATCGGGATCTTCTTGACCTCCTTACCCTCTGCCATCGCCTCGTAGATGTTCCGCTCCTCGGCCTCGCCGGGATCGAGCTTGCGTTCGATGCCGTCCCACATCGCCATGATCAGTGCCGACATCGAGAGGTACGGGTTCACGGCCGAGTCGACCGAGCGGTACTCGAAGCGGCCCGGGGCTGAGACGCGCAGCGCGGTCGTCCGGTTCTGGTAGCCCCAGTCGGCAAACACCGGTGCCCAGAAACCCGTGTCCCACAGCCGACGATACGAGTTGACCGTCGACGCCGTGACAGCCGTGAGCGCGCCAAGGTGCTCAAGGATGCCGCCGATTGCATAAAGGCCGATCTGGCTGGGCTTCTGCGTGTCCTCCGTCTCGGGCATGAACGAGTTCTCGTCGCCTCTCCAGAGCGATATGTTGTGGTGGCAACCATTCGCCGAGACGCCCATGAACGGCTTCGGCATGAAGCACGGGAATGCCCCCATCTCGCGGCCGACCTGGCGGCATATCTGCCGGTACGTCGAGAGGTTGTCTGCGGTCTTCTCGGCGCGGTCGAAGTTGAAGTTCAGCTCGAGCTGGCCCGGCGCATCTTCGTGGTCGCCCTGGATCATGTCGAGGCCCATCGCCTGGCCGTACTCGATCACCTTGTGAATGATCGGCTGGAACTCCGAGAACTGGTCGATGTGGTAGCAGTAGGGCTTCGAGAGGCCCTCGACAGAGGGCTCGCCGTCCTCGCCGAGCTTGAGCCACATCATCTCGGGCTCGGTGCCGGCGCGGAGATGCAGGCCCGTCTTCTCCTCGAACTCCCGCTGGTGGCGATGGAGGTTGCCGCGGCAGTCCGACGTGAGAAAAGCGCCGGGATTCTCGCGCTCCTCGCGGTTGCGGAAGAGCGTGCACCACACCCGCGCGACCTTGGGGTCCCACGGGAGTGGCTGAAACGTCTCCGGTTCGGGAAGCCCGACGAGCTCGGCGGCCTCGGGGCCGTAGCCGATGTATTCGCCGTGACGATCGGTGAAGAGGTTCGCAGTCGCTCCGTAGACGAGCTGGAACCCCTTCCGCGCCATGGTCTCCCAGTGCGGGGCCGGAACTCCCTTGCCCATGATGCGGCCGGTGACGGAGGGGAACTGGTAGTAGACGTACGTGATCCCCTCGGCGTCGATCCGCCGGCGGACCTCTTTCACGAGCTCGTCACGTCCCGCTGCGTCGCCGAAGCGCTCCAGGTCGGTCGCCACCGTGCCTCCCTTTCTCCCAGTCCGAAGTCGGTCGAGCGGGAGCGTAGTCAGCCGATGACGATCGTGCACGTCGAGCGGTGCCGGCGTGATGCCGGCCCCGCCCTGGCGTTCGTCAATGCACGAGCAGGACGTCGCAATCTGCGTGATGGGCGACGTCGTCGCTGCCGCTTCCGAGGACTCGCGACAGATGGGGATGATGGCTCATCCCGAGCACGATCAGGTCCGCCTTCTCGTGGTCAGCGAGCTCGACGATGGTGTGGCCGGGCTCTCCGAGTCCCGTGACCGCTTTCGCGGCAATGCCCTGCCCGGACAGGACTGTGGTCGCGTCCCCCGCGAGCACCCTGTGCCGCTCGGGAGGGTCGGCTGGGTCGTAGGGGCCCGATCCCGCGTCCCGCCATGTGCATCACCGGAGCGACGCTCGTGACGACGACCGTTGCGCTCAGAGCTTTGGCGAGTTCGGCGGTCTTCTCGAGTGCCCTTCCCGCCTCGGGCGACTCGTCATATCCGAGGACGATGGTCTTCATAGGGGCCTACGTCGGGGCTTTCTACGGATGGCTAGCCTGTGCAACCGTGACCGAGCCGAAGATCGAGCACCTGACCGCCGCGCAACGCGCCGCGCTCGAAGCCGAGCTTGCCGAGCTCGAGGGGCCGCGGCGCAAGGCGGCTTCCGCGGCGATCGCGCACGCCCGCGAGTTCGGCGACCTGAGCGAGAACTTCGAGTACCACGCGGCGAAGAACGAGCAGGGCCTCCTCGAGCGCCGGATCCACGTCCTGCGCGAGCGGCTACGCCATGCGGTCACGGTCGAGCACGAGACCGACGAGCATGTCGGCGTCGGCTCGATCGTCGAGATCGCCGACGAGGACGGGGACCAGATGGAGGTCGAGATCTCGGCTCTCGGCGGAGTCGCCCCCCACTCGCCTCTCGGGTCGGCGCTCATGGGCGCTGCGATCGGTGACGTCGTGGACGTCGTGGCTCCAAGCGGCGCCTGGAAGGCCCGCGTGCTCGCGATCCGCCGAGCGAAGTGACGGCGCTCGCAGAGCTCCAGGCGCGTGAGGAGGCGCGGTTCGCGGAGACCCACCCGCGCTCGCGTGACCTGGCCGCACGTGCAGCCGAGACCCTCTTCGAAGGTGTGCCGATGCATTGGATGCGCAAGTGGCCCGGCGGCTTCCCGGTCTTCGTCCAGGAGGCGAAGGGCGCCCGCTTCGTCGACGTCGACGGTATCGAGTACGTCGACTTCTGCCTCGGCGACACGGGGGCGATGACCGGCCACGGCCCCGACTCGACACTGCGGGCGATGACGGAGCAGGCGGCGAAGGGCATCACGCTCATGCTTCCCACCGAGGACGCGCTGTGGGTCTCGGGAGAGCTCACGAGGCGCTTCGGAGTCTCGGCGTGGCAGTTCGCGCTGACCGCCACCGACGCGAACCGGTTCTCGATTCGTCTCGCGCGGCACCTCACCCGGCGGTCGAAGATCGTCGTCTTCAACTGGTGCTACCACGGAACGGTCGACGAGACGTTCGCGACGCTCGACGAGGGCGTCGTCGGGCCGCGGGGCGGCAACCTCGGCCCGCCCGTCGATCCCGCCCAGACGACGCGGGTCGTCGAGTTCAACGACGTGGAAGGTCTCGAGCGCGAACTGCGGCACGGTGACGTTGCGGTGGTCCTGGCCGAGCCCGCGCTCACGAACATCGGGATCGTCCACCCCGAGCCCGGGTTCCACGACGCCCTTCGCGAGCTGACCCGGCAGCACGGATCGTTGCTCGCGATCGACGAGACGCACACGATCTGCTGCGGCCCCGGCGGCTACACGGGCGCGCACGATCTCGAGCCGGACATCGTCACGATCGGGAAGCCGATCGCGGGCGGCATTCCTGCGGCGGCGTATGGCTTCTCCGAGGAGGTCGCCGGGCGACTCGCCGGCTCGATCGAGCTCGAGGACGTCGACGTGGGTGGTGTCGGTGGCACGCTCGCCGCGAACGCCCTCTCGCTCGCCGCGATGCGGGCGACGCTCGGAGACGTGCTGACCGAGGAGGCGTTCGCGCGGATGATCCCGCTCGCCGAGCGCTGGACGCAGGGTGTCGAGACGGGCATCGCGGAGGCCGGTCTGGCGTGGCACGTGACGCGGCTCGGCTGTCGAGCCGAGTACCTCTTCGGCCCGGACCGCCCACGGAACGGCGCCGAGGCGCATGCGGCCGGGAACGTCGAGCTCGAGCGGTACATGCACCTCTACGCGCTCAACCGCGGGATCCTGCTGACGCCGTTCCACAACATGGCGCTCATGTCGCCTGCGACCACCGAGGTGGACGTCGACGTCCACACGGAGGTCTTCCGCGAAGCGGCGCTCGAGCTCAGCGGCGCCTGACGTACCTCACGAACGAGAACGGGATGCCCGTCTCGGACTCATGCGGCTCCCGCGCCGCCTCGTCGAACGCAGCGCGATCCCATGGCGGGAAGAACGTGTCGCCCTCGGCGTCGAGGTCGACCTCCGTCAGCAGCAGCTCGGCGGCGTGAGGAAGCGCGGCTTCGTAGATCTCCGCGCCGCCGATGACGAACACTCGCTCCTCGAGAGCCAGGAGATCGAGCGCGTCCTCCAACGAGCTCGCCCGCTCGGCTCCTTCGGCGCTCCACGCGGCGTTGCGGGTGACCACGATATTGCGCCTGCCAGGAAGCGGGCGAAAACGATCGGGAAGCGAGTCCCACGTGCGCCGGCCCATCACGACGGCGTGTCCGGTCGTGAGCTCGCGGAACCGCGCCATGTCCTCCGGGAGGTGCCACGGGACGACACGGTCTCGGCCGATCACTCCGCCTCGCGCGACCGCGGCGACGAGCGAGACCTTCACACCGCGACGGGCGCGCGGATCGCGGGGTGGTGCACGTAGCCGACGACGTCGAAGTCCTCGAACGCGTAGTCGAAGACCGAGGCGGGGCGGCGCCCCAACCGGAGCGTCGGGTACGGGTACGGCGCGCGTTGCAGCTGGGTTCCCACCTGCTCCCGGTGGTTGTCGTAGATATGACAGTCCCCGCCCGTCCAGATCAGCTCGCCGACCTCGAAGTCGCACTGCTGCGCGAGCATGTGCGTGAGGAGCGCGTAGCTCGCGATGTTGAACGGCACGCCCAGGAACACGTCCGCGCTTCGCTGGTAGATCTGGCAGCTCAGCGTGTCCCCGCCCGCGACGTGGAATTGGAAGAAGGCATGGCACGGAGCGAGTGCCATCTTCGGGAGGTCTGCGACGTTCCATGCGCTCACGACGATGCGCCTCGAGTCCGGCTCCTCGCGGAGGAGGCGGACGGCTTCGGCGATCTGGTCGATGTGCCCTCCGTCCGAGGTCGGCCAGCGGCGCCACTGCACCCCGTAGACCGGGCCGAGATCGCCTTGTTCGTCGGCCCACTCGTCCCAGATCGTGACGCCCTGCTCCTGCAGCCAGCGGACGTTTCCCTCGCCGCGGAGGAACCAGAGCAGCTCCTTGGCGACGGACGGGAAGTGCACCTTCTTCGTCGTCACGAGCGGGAAGCCCTCGCTCAGGTCGAAGCGCATCTGGCAGCCGAACACGCTCACGGTTCCCGTGCCGGTCCGGTCCTGCTTCGGCACGCCGGTCGAGAGGACGTGCCGCATGAAGTCCTCGTACTGCGAGCGGACGGGGCGGTCGGCTGGCGGGTGGTCGGTCACGGCGTCACCGACGATAGCCGCTTGCCCGGCGGCCACGAACCGCGCGGCTCGCCAGTCTCTCGGAGCACGGTCGGCGCTGTGAGGCCGAGGCGCTACGAGCAGGGCTTGACGTCCGACTGCTTCGACGTCCGGGTTTCGGCGCCGGCGTGAGCGACCACAGGTTTCCGCGCTGGGCCTCAGTAGCGCAGCCGGTGCTCGACGTGGAACTTGAGCAAGGTCAGCGCCTCGCCCCACCCGGTCGAGCAGTCCGCAAACGCTGCCCAGCCTTCAGGCGTGTCCGGGTAGCCGTGCTCGTGGAGCCGAACGACCGTCCCCTCGTCGTGCTCCGCCAGATCATCTCGCCGCCCGGGCGAGGATCGACTTCTGCACCGGTCGTGAACCACGCGTCCAGGTGCTTCGCCTGCGTGAAGGCGTCGTAGACCCGCTCCCGTGGCGCCCGCACGAGCGTCGCCACGCGGATCTCGGGCGGGGCTGTCACGTCGTCAGAAGCGGCGTACGCGAACCTTCCTCGACCACGACCCAGCCGTCGAAGTCCGTGAACTTGTAGGGCGCGTTCATCGGTACTTTTGCCGAACCGTTGGCGTCCGTGCGGAAGTATCCGCACAGCGCCGCCAGCTTGCCGTCCTTCGTCAGCCAGAGCTCGTAGTGGTTACCGCTTGCAGACGGTGCGAGGCCTCTCACTGTCACCTCCATGGGCCAGTTGCCGCCCCCATCGAGGTCGTAGACGGCGAGCGACGCCGACGCCGCAGAAGCGGCCGGTGTCCCCTTCATCGAGTAGGTGAAGTCGACGTTCGGCCCGGCCGTCCTGTTTCCGACGAGTGCCCCGGCTGCGAACGCGGCTGTTGCGAGCCCAGCGGCCAGCGCGAAGGCGAAGCGCCGGCTCCGGCGCGGCCGCAGCTCGACGACGGGCGCTCGCTCCTCGAGCTCCGGTGGCGGTCCAGCCTCGACGAGCAGCATGTGGACGCGCATGAGCCGGTCGCGCTCGGCGGCGTCGAGGTCGATGCCCACGAGCTCGTCGAACCTCGGCGGCTGACTGTTCATCGCAACTCTCCCTCGAGCGAGTCCGCGAGCCGGGCGAGCGCGCTTCGCGTCCGCGTCTTCACGGTGCCGAGTGGGATCTCCAGCCTCTCGGCGATCTCGCTCTGCGAAAGGCCACTCCAGTACGCTAGCTCGATCACCGGGCGCTCGTGGTCGGGCAGGATCTCGAGAGCGCGGTGCACGCGCCATGCCGTCCAGGCGGCCTCGGCTTCGTCGGACGGGTCAGGATCGTCGCCGGGTCCGTCCTCGAGCTCCGAGACCGGGCTCGGAGCTCTGCGAAACGCATCCGTGATCGCATTGCGCGCGACGGCGTAGAGCCAGGGCGCGCCGCGACCGCGGGCGGAGTCGTACGTCCGCGCCGATCGCCAGACGGCGACGAACGCCTCCTGTGTCGCATCCTCGGCCTTTCCACGATCTCCGAGCCTGCGCAGCGCGAGGCCCAGAACGGCGCGGGCGTAGCGCTGGTAGAGCTCGTCGAATGCGCCTCGGTCGCCGCCGGCGACGCGCTCGATCAGTTGGCCGTCTGTTGGCTCCACCGCGTCCACGCGCACCATCGTCGCTCGTCGGGTCCGAAAAGAACCGGCCTGGATCGCGAGCGACGTAGCCACACCAACTGCTACGCGCCCCGCGACCGAGGTGGTTTGCGATGCCTCTACCGGGCGGCCTCGTAGCGAGCGGCCACGGCGTCCCAGTTGACGACGTTCCACCACGCTGCCAGGTAGTCGGGGCGCCTGTTCTGGTAGTTCAGGTAGTAGGCGTGCTCCCAGACGTCGATCCCGAGGAGCGGCGTCTCGCCGTCCATTGCAGGCGTGTCCTGGTTCGGCGTGGACTTGACCGCGAGTCCGGTTCCATCCCAGACGAGCCATGTCCAACCCGAGCCGAACCGCTTCACCCCGGCGTCGTTGACCGCAGCCTTCAGCTCGTCGAGACTGCCGAACGTCGAGCGGATCGCTTCGCTGAGAGCTCCGGACGGCGGGCGTCCTCCGTCAGGCCCCATGATCTCCCAGAAGAGCGTGTGGTTGACGTGTCCACCTCCGTTGTTGCGAGCCGCCATGCGCTTGTCCTCGGGGAGGGCGTCGAGGTTCGCGAGCACTTCGGCGATCGGGGCGTCCATCCACTCCGTGCCCTCGAGCGCGGCGTTCAGGTTGGCGACATAGGCGGCGTGGTGCTTGTCGTGGTGAATCTCCATCGTCCGCGCGTCGATGTGCGGTTCCAGGGCGTCGAACGCGTACGAAAGGTCGGGAACGGTATAAGCCATTTCGCTACTCCTCTTCTCGGGTTGCAGTATGGGAGAAGGATATGCTCCGCGACGTTCCGTCGAGCCCAAGGAGTCCACGAATGACCAACTTCGTCGAGATCAGGCCCCGTGAGCTGAAGCCGGCGCTCCTGGAGCTCGACGGCATCTCGCGCACGACCATCGAGGCTCATTACCGTCTCTACCAGGGATACGTGACGAAGCGCAACGAGATCCTCGGACGGCTTCCGGGCGTCGATCTCGTGGCGGCAAACCAGGTTCACTCAGAGCTTCGCGCGTTGAAGATCGATCTCACGTTTGCAATCGGTGGGATCAAGAATCACGAGATCTACTTCGAGCATCTCGGCGGGGCGGGCGGTGATCCCGCCGGTGCGATCGGCTCACTCATCGATCGGGACTTCGGCTCCACGGACGCGTGGCGAGCCGACCTCAGGGCCACCGGGATGGCGGGCCGCGGCTGGGCGTGGACTGCCTATGACTGGGACGAAGGCCGGCTCTTCAACTACATCGGCGACGCCCAGAACACGTTTCCCGTCTGGAACGCGACCCCGCTCGTCGCGCTCGACGTCTACGAGCATGCGTACTTCCTCGACTATCAGACCGACCGCGCGGCCTACATCGAGGCGTTCCTCGCGAACCTCGACTGGGGCGTCGTCAACCACTGGGTTGACGCCTACCGCATTCCGACGGCTTAGGCGGCTGTGTGAGACGCAAGCACAGCGGCCGCGAAGCGGATGCCTTTAGGGATCTGCCCGCGACCGGAGTCCGCGCAAGCGGATTCCGGTTCCGCGGATGACGGAACTGCTCGCAGTTCCTGCAGGGTATTTGCTCGGCTCGCTGCCATTCGGCTACTGGCTACCGCGGATCTTCCGCGGGGAGGACATCCGCGCGAGTGGGAGCGGGAACGTCGGCGCGTCGAATGTGTTCCGCGTCTACGGGCGCAGGCTCGGGGCTGCGGTCGCGCTGCTGGACGTCGCCAAGGGCTTCACAGCGGCGCTGATCGGTCTTTGGGCCGGCGGTGCGCTCGTCGGCGTCCTCGCAGGTGCGGCGGCGATGATCGGTCACGCGCGGCCGATCTTCCTGCGCTTCCAGAAGGGCGGAAAGATGGTCGCCACGGGCGGTGGTGCGACGCTGGCCCTTGCCCCTCTCGCTGCCCTCTGCTGCGTCGGGATCTGGCTCGCGGTGTTCCTGCTCACCCGCTACGCGTCGCTCGCCTCGATTGCGACCGCTCTGGGGCTTGCGGTATTGGTGGTGGCGCTCGACTACCCGTGGCCGGTGATCGCGTTCGGGGTCGCAGGCGCTACCGCCGTGATCTTCGCGCACCGACAAAACATCCGCCGCCTTCTCGGCGGAACCGAGCACCGCTTCGAGCTGCGGCGCCCAGGGCGCGTTTAGCTACCCGGCGAGCCAGTCGGCGAGCGTGGTCTGCCGATCGACCGGCACGCCGGTTTCGAGCTCCCCGCGGATCTCACCGGCCGTTCCGAAGCGCTCGGCCACGACGTCGTGGATGTGGATGGTCTCGAAGTTGACCTGGCGCGAGAGGAGGTAGTCGTCGTCGTCGAGCTGCGGCAGCGTTTCGAGCGCATCGCGGAGCGCGTGTCGCACCGAGTCCTCGACGAAGCGCGGCTGCAGATGGGCGTGCTCGACGACGAAGAGCTCGTCGGGCCGCTTGAGCAAGTCATAGATCGGAGCGCTCATCGAGCGTTCGGCGATCTCGACGAGCACCTCGGCATCGAGATCCTGCTCCGTCCCGACGAAGAGCGTCTGTCGTCCTCTCTGGTTGTGCGTGGCGATGGGGACGAGCTCGAGGATCTTCTCGACGTCGCCCTCCTCGAAGCCCGCTTCAAGGAGGCGCTCGGAAGCGCGCCCGCGAACAAGGCCCTGCGCGCACGGGCAGGCGTTGATGCCGGTCGCCTCGACTCCGACTGCCCGGCGAGTTCCGGCGTCCGACGCAGCGGCGATCCCGCACAAGGTGACCATCTCCTGCGTTGCTAGTTGGGTGACCGGAGTAAGGCGGTGGATAGGCCACTGGGCGCGGATCCAGACCTCCGCACGGAGCGCCCCCTGGCGCTCGACGACGCGGCGCGCGATGTGCTCGGCGAGCACCTCGACGAGGAGCGCTTCGCGCTCGACGACGAGTTCGATCGCCTCCTCGAAGAGCTCGGGGAAACGCGACATGTGAACGCCCTTCTGGTCTGCCGCGAGATCGACCGTGCAGTCGATGATCGCCGCCATCACGGTCTCGGCATTGCCGCGACGAATCCTCACCGCCTTCTGGACGCCGGTCACGCCCGCGCGGGAGAGCGCGAGCGCGATCTCGGGCGGGGACGCCTGGAGATCTTCATCGAGCCGGATGACATCGGTCACGACAGCCAAGGTACCAGCGCGATGTCAGCGCAAGAGGCGCGAAAGCCGGCGGTCCTTGAGCAAGCGCCCGCCCGTCTGGCAGGCAGGGCAGTAGTAGATCGTGTGCTCCTCGAAGTCGACACGTGCGATCGGCGTTCCGCACTGCGGGCACGGTTCGCCGAGGCGGTTGTGGATCACGTACACGTCTTTGTCCCCCTTGCCGCGCTCACGCAGTTCGAGCGCCCGGTGGAGATCGTCTCGGATGGCGCCCGCGAGCGTCTCCGTCTCGGCCGCGGTCAGCTCCGTCGAGACCTTGAACGGGGAGAGGCGCGCACGTAGGAGGATCTCGTTCGAGTGCGCTCGCCCGATACCCGCGATCGCCCGCTGGTCACGGAGAAGCGGGTGGAGCTGCCGCCGCTCCCGTCCGAGGATCTCCGCCAGCATCTCAGTATCGAGATCGAGTGCGTCCGGGCCGAGGTGAGACAGATCGGCGTCGAGTTGCGCCGGGCTCACCAGCCACACGCCTGCGCGCTTCTTCTTCCCGGCCTCGGTCAGCACGAGCTCGCCGCCGCCTGAGAATCGAAGCCGGAACATCGGCGTCTTCGGTCCCTTCGCGCCCGGTGCGAGATAGCGGAGACGGCCGGCGCTCATGAGGTGCACACGGAGCACGAGCTCACCGTCTTCAGTGGGGAAGAGGAGATTCTTTCCACGCCGCCGGGCGCGGGCGAAGCGATGTCCGTTGAGCGTCGAGAGTGGCGGGTCGGCTGTCTTCAGCGTCGCGATGTGTGCCGGCCCCGCCTGCTCGATTGCTGCGGCGGAGACGAGCGGGTCGAGCTCCCGCACCCAGGCTTCGACCTCGGGCAGCTCAGGCAACGTCGCCGGCCGGCTCCGCCGAAACCGGCTCCGGCATCTCGCGGAGCGTTCGCACGGGCGACAGCAGAACTGGAAGGAACGCGAATGACCCAATCACTGCGCCGATCCACATCGTTTCGCGAAGGCCGATCGCCGTCGCGAACGCGCCGCCCAAGAGCGAGCCGACCGGCATGACGCCCCACACGATGAACCGCATGACTGAGTTCATCCTGCCCTGCATTCGTTCAGGAGTGATCGCCTGCCGGAAGCTCACCTGCGTGATGTTGTAGAGGACAGAGCTGAAGCCGACGAGGACGAATGCGGCGACAAGGAACGGGATGGGCGACTTGGGTGGCGCGGCGGGAATCAAGAGCAGTGCGGGGGCGAACACCAACGCGGAGCCGACGGTGGTGCGCCCGACTCCGAACCTCGACGAGATTCGCGCCGCCGCGAGCGCCGCCGCGAGCGAGCCGACGCTCGAGATGCTGAAGACGATCCCGATGACCGCCGGCGAGAGGTCGAGCGTGCGCACGGCGTACACGAGGAACACGGCCAACATCATGCTCGTGGCGAAGTTCGAGATGCCGGTGCACGCGGCTATCGAGCGCAGGTACCGGTTTCCGAGGACGTACCGGAGACCGTCGCGCGTATCGCGAAGCATCGAGGGTTTCGCGGCGCCGTCCTCCGGCTCGGGCAGTGGCTCCGGTTTGCGGATGGCCACCAGGAAGAGGCCCGAGCCAAGGAAGCTGATCGCGTCGACCAAGACTGCGTACGGCGCGGTAAGCAGCTGAACCAGGATCCCCCCGAGTCCGGGTCCGGCCATCTGAGACGCCGCGCGACTGATCTCGAGCTTCGAGTTCCCCTCGATGAGCTGCCCTCGGCCCACCAGCGCCGGCAGATACGACTGGTAGGCGACGTCAAAGAAAACCGTGCAGATCCCATAGAGGAACCCGACCACGTAGAGCTGCCAGATGGTGAGCGCGTCGAAGGCAAATGCGATGGGGACGGTTGCCAGCAGCGCGAACCGTCCGAGATCCCCGGCGATGAGGATCGGGCGACGGCGCATGCGGTCGACCCATACGCCCGCCGGCAGCGTGAAGAGAATGAAGGGCAGGAACAGAATCGTGGTGAGCGCTGCGACCTCGAAAGGCGTCGAGTCGAGGGTGATGACGGCGGCGAGCGGAATCGCGAGCTGCCCCACCTGCGAGCCGAACACGCTGATCGTCTCTGCCGACCACAGCTTCAGGAAGTCGGCGTGCCGCCAGAGCCCACCCGTCGGCCACGCTCTCATGGCGGCGACACTAGCCGACTACGCTCTCACGTCGTGGAGCCGATTGTCGTCGTCGCGAGGCGGGGGGAAGTCGTGGAGGCGAGGCACCACGTTCACGCGGTTGCCGTCTCCGACGGGAAGATCGTCGAATCGTGCGGCGACCCCGCGCTCGTCACCTACCTCCGAAGCTCGGCCAAGCCCCTTCAGGCACTTCCGGTGATTCGCGCGTGGCCGGACCTGAACGACGCCGAGATCGCCATCGCCTGTGCGTCACACCTCCATCGTCCGGAGCAGCTCGACCCCGTGCGAAGCCTGCTCGCAAAGGCGCAGGCGTCGGAAGAGGACCTCGAGTGCGGCTACGAGCCGACGCGGCTCGAGCACAACTGCTCCGGTAAGCACGCGGCGATGCTCCTGCTCTGCCGGCGCATGGAATGGCCGTCGACGGGTTACCGGCTCGCCACGCATCCGTGTCAGGCGGCGATGCACGCCGAGGTGGCTGCCGTCGCCGAGGTCGACCCTTCGGCGACGCCGACGGCAGTCGATGGATGTGGTGTCGTCACATACGCGCTGACGCTCGAGCGAATGGCGCATGCCTTCTCCCGGCTTCCTGCTCTCGACTGCGGCTCGCGTGCCGTCGCTGCGATGCGCGCCCACCCGGACTTGATTTGCGGCCCGGGTGCGGCAGACACCGAGCTCATGCGCCTCGGCCAGGGCTGGGCCGCAAAGGGTGGCGCCGAAGGTCTTCTGTGCGCGGTCTCGGGTGAGGGGCTCGGGATCGCGCTCAAGGTCGAGGACGGCTCGACCGGAGCGGTCCGCAGTGGACTGGCAGCATTCCTCTCGCGCCTCGGGCGCGACGTCGGCGATCTCGGACGCGTCCCAGTGACGAACTCCCGAGGCGAGGTCGTCGGCGAGCTCCGCGCCGACTGAGCGGCCGACTCGCGATCTTCGATCGGACCTCTTCCACAATTGCCGAAGTCCGACTAGTATCCGCGCGCTTGGTGGTGGAGCCGTGGCGGCAAGCGGGTCGGCTCAGTGCGTAGGAGAGGTCAGTATCCGTTCGAGCGCGAGAGGAGAACGCCGTACCCATGCTGTCCGTTGATATCGCTCTCCCGGAGGTCGAGGAGCTTCAGCGCCTGATCGAGCAGGGAGTCGAAAAGGGCTTCCTCACATACGACGAGATCGTGACAGGCCTCGATGAGGTCGAGCTCACGAAGGAGCAGGTCGAGGATTTCTATACGTACCTGATCGACCACTCGATCGAACTGGTCGAGGGCGTTGAGCACAAGGCGCTTCCGCATGAGGAGTCCGCGCCGGTGGAAGAGGAGAAGGTCGCTCCGAAGCTGGATCTGTCCGTCGAGCCGTCGCTTGACTCGCTCCGGCTCTATCTCCGAGAGATCGGGAAGGTCCCGCTCCTGACCGCGGACCAGGAGGTCTCGCTCGCGAAGTTGATCGAGCGCGGCGACATGGGGGCGAAGCAACACATGATCGAGGCAAACCTCCGGCTTGTCGTCTCCATTGCGAAGGGTTACCTCGGCCGCGGGCTCTCGTTTCTCGACCTCATCCAAGAGGGGTCGCTCGGCCTTATCCGCGCGGTCGAGAAGTTCGACTACCGCAAGGGCTACAAGTTCTCCACCTACGCGACATGGTGGATCCGCCAGGCGGTGACACGCGCGATTGCGGACAAGGCGCGCACGATCCGGATCCCGGTGCACATGGTCGAGAAGTTGAACAAGGTCGTGCACATCGAGCGCCAGCTCGTCCAGCGCCTCGGGCGCGAGCCGCTGCCCGAGGAGATCGCGGAGGAGCTCGAGATCACGACCGACGAGGTGCGGGAGATCCTGCGCATGTCGCAGATGCCGATCTCGCTCGAGAAGCCGATCGGCGAGGACGAGGACTCCTCGCTCGGCGACCTGGTACCGGACGAGCAAGCAGAGTCGCCATTCGACACGGCCTCGTTGTCGTTGCGTCGCGAAGACGTCGAGGTCGCCCTCTCTGCGCTCCCAGAGCGCGAGCGGCGCGTGATCGAGCTTCGCTATGGCCTCGACGGCACGCAGCCGTGCACGCTCGAGGAGGTCGGGCAGACGTTTGGAGTCACGCGCGAGCGCATCCGCCAGATCGAGAACAACACGCTGAAGAAGCTCGAGTCTCTTCCCGAGGCCCAGGGGCTCAAAGACTGCGTGTGAGGGACACAGCCTGGGGTCTGGCTGAAGTCAGACCCCAGGCTGACCTCGTCGAGGGTCTGGCTTCAGCCAGACCCACTGACTAGCGTTCACGCATGGCACGCATCGAGTACGTCGGGCACGCCACAGTCCTCGTCGACCTCGACGGGGTTCGTGTCCTGACCGATCCACTGCTGCGAAACCGCGTGGCGCACCTCCGCCGGGTCGCCCCTCTTGATGCGAGGTCGCGCCGCGGGGTCGACGCCGTGCTCATCTCGCACGCGCATTACGACCACCTCGACATCCCGTCGCTCGAGAAGCTCGGCAAGAGCCTTCCGGTGGTCGTTCCCCGTGGCCTTGCCCGGCTGCTGCGGAAGCGGCGCTTCGAGGCGGTGGTCGAGGTCGAGGTCGGCGAGACCTTCCGCATCGGGGATCTCGACGTGCGTGCGGTGCCGGCCGAGCACGACGGAAGTCGGGGGCCGTTCGGCGCATCGGCGACTCCGCTCGGATACGTCATCACTGGCTCGCGGTCCGTCTATTTCGCGGGCGACACGGATCTCTTCGACGGGATGGGTGAGCTCGCGCCCGTCGACGTCGCGTTGCTCCCGATCTGGGGCTGGGGCCCAGGGCTCGGCGCCGGGCATCTCGATCCGAAGCGCGCCGCTGCTGCTGTCGCTCTCATTCGTCCCGAGCTCGTCGTACCGATTCACTGGGGCACGTACTTCCCCATCCACCTGGGTCTTCGCGGCGCTCCGGCCTTCACCGATCTGCCGCCCGCGGAGTTCGTCACCGCTGTTCACGAGACCGCCCCGGGCGTGCCGGTTCGCGTCCTTCGGCCCGGTCAGAGCCTCGATCTGTAGGCGACCCCGTCCTACGAGCCCGGGTGCGACCCAACGGAGCGGTTCACGAGCATCGTGCTCACCATGGTCTGGTTGGGGACGTAGACGTGAGGCCCATCGTCCGTGACGAGCGTGGTGTAGCTCAGCGAGATCTCATCGACGACACCGGTGTGCTCGCCGACCGTGATGCGGTCGCCTAGGCGCACTGGCTGGGTGAATGCGAGCAGAACGCCCGACCCGAGGTTCCCGAGGGGTGTCGACAATGCCACGCCGGCGATGACCGCGAGCACTGCGCTTGAAGCAAGAAACGCGTTGGCTATCTCGCCTGTTGCAGGGAAGATCGAAAGGACGCTCCAGATACCGATGAGGACGGTGAGCGCGACAACGATCCGTAGGAGAAACGCAAATGTCGTCCGGCGACGTGCCGCAACGGCAGCGTCTCTCTCTGCCAGTCGGCGCTCGTAGCGAGCAAACGCTCGTTGAAGCACGAAGCGCACGACGATGATCACGACGGCCCAGATGACTGCCGCGACGAGTGCCTGGACAGCTCGGCTCGGGGAATCCATGCCGGCCAAGTTCGGCGCCGGCTCACCCGAGCCTGCCTGCTCAGGCGGCGAACGCTCGGAACCCGCTAGCGCGGATCCCGCTCGCGCCAAGATCCCTGAAGGCGGCCGCTTCGCTCCCGCGGCGCACCTCGTTCAGATCAAGCCGTTACTCGGTCGCGAGCACGCGAGCCTTGGCCGAGGCGTACTCCTCGTCCGAGAGCTCGCCGCGCGAATGTAGATCGGCGAGGCTGGCGAGCTGCGCCGTCACGTCGGCGTCTTCCTTTCGTGGCGTGCCTGCTCGGCGTTCATCGAGCCAGTCAGACACCCGACTGCGAGCGTCCGCGACCATTGTCGACTCGCCGGTATCGGGGAACTCGTGGAGGGTCTGCTTCCTCGTCAGCTCGATCCAGGTGGCTCCGAGCGCGGCGACGATGGCCACGAACAGGAAGCGCGTGAAGTCGCTCACCTGACCGTTGGCCAGGAGGAAGAGCACAACGATCGCAAGCACGACGTAAGCCCACACGCGATTGCGGAACGCCGGCGCGATCGAGTGGCGCGCAGCCAGCGCACGTCGTCCCGGTCCTGCGAGCGACGCGGCGATGACGAACAGGATTCCCACGACGACCATCGAGCGGAACGAGTCCCGCATCAACTCCGTGAGGATGTTCCAGGCGTTGTCAGCCGCCTCGCGATCATCTCGCTGAGTGGTGAGTGCATTGATGAGGTAGTTCTGCGTGAGCCTCGCGGCCAGGAGGCCGAGGGCACCGACGACGACGAGCATGATCCCGACGCCACGTGCGGCGCGGCGGCGGTCTCGAGCGAGCCAGACGGCCAAACCGAACGCCGCGAACGTGAGCAGCGGGAGCACCCACGCGAGCGTCTTCATCAGCTGGAAGACGTCCTGTGCGGTATCGAGCTCGTCGGATCGGAGGATCACGATTCGGCCCGCATCAGCGGGAAGCTTGTCGGCCACATCCTCGCCGATTCCGATCCGGTCGGCGGTCTCCCTGACGATGTCTCTCAAATCGAGGGTGACCTCGCCTCCTTCGGTCGAAACGCGCGATCCGCCTCCCTCGAGGACCTCGACGAGCGTCTTGTGCGTCTCCTCGAGCGTGATCTCGAAGAGTGTCTGGAACGCCGGTCGCTCGAGCGCACGGTCGACGATCTCGTACGACGCCTGTCGCAATCCAGCCGTCGCCGGTCCCGAGAGGGACTTGACGTCCTCGGGAAGCTTCGCCTCGACCTCGGCCTGCACATCGACGTTGTCGAACAGCTCGTCGACGGCGCGAGTCGAAATTGCGCTCCTGATCGCGTCGTTGTCGAGGAGCTCGGTGTTCGTGTCGGTGAACACCTGCGTGTTGAGCGCGACGCGATTGACCCATACCGCGAAGGAGCTGAGA
>Ga0224510_10001135_pt1 | contig 18108 bp, 12 predicted proteins | sample SF_May12_sed_USG_FD_170161 | JGI IMG/M metagenome (GOLD analysis project Ga0224510, IMG submission 170161) | Sediment microbial communities from San Francisco Bay, California, United States - SF_May12_sed_USGS_4_1 | ecosystem: Environmental > Aquatic > Marine > Sediment | place: USA: California... | reverse complement strand
GAGCCGAACAGGAAGACGGACAGCGCCAGCATCAGGACCAGCGAAACAACCGGGATCAGCGCGTCAAGCAGCGACGCGGGCTTGGGCTCGTTCATAGGCGCTTACGGGTCCTTGCTGGAATTATTCGACACCGGCTGCCGGGCATGGCGCTCCATTCTACAGAATTAGACGCCCACGACCGCAATCCGGGCAATGACAGGCTCGGTTCGCCATTTCCGCGCACCCGGCTCCCGGCATCAATAGCCGCCAAAGGACCCGGTCGGGCCGGGGAACACGACCGGCGACTCGACGCCGTCTTTAGACACGCTGGCGACACCGAACAGGTAGTTGTCGATGACGACGTTCTCCAGCGTGTGCCGGTCGACAAGGCCGACGTCGCGGCTCCGGGTCCATTGCGGCTCGGTCGTCAGCCGCCAGTACACCCTGTAGCCGCCCAGGTTGTCCGCCGCGGCGCCGCGCGGCAGTTCCCAGGTGAGCGTCGTGCTGGGCTGCACGGCACCCTCGATCGTCACGTTCGCCGGGAACGGCGGAGCGGCTGCGAGGCCCGCCAGCGACACGACGTTGAGCGCGGTCAACTTGCGCGCGTAGTCGAAATCGACGCCCTCGATCACGTCGCCGTACGCGACGCCCTCCTCGACGCGCAGGTCCTGGTGCTGGCGATGGTAATGCTCGTGCGTCTCCATGATGCGCACGCCGGGCATGCCGACCTCGTTGAACGGCCGGTGGTGGCCGCCGCGACCGAAACGGTCGAGACGGTAGACCATCATGACGTCGAGATTCGGCACGAACTCGTCGGCCATGCGATCGATGTAACGCGCGAGGTTGCGGGACGGCGAATCGACCTCCCCGCCACTGAAGCGCCGGGTGCGGGCCTCTTCCTCGGTCTCGACGTAGCGCGTGCCCTCGGAGAAGACGCGGGCCGTCGTGTTGTCGATGACGCCGTCTATGCCGTGGATGTTGCCGATCATGTCGTTGTTGAGCACGGCCTTGACCCGCCAGCCCTTGTCGATCGCGTATCGCGCAACGATCTCGCCGCCGAACAGGCCCTGCTCCTCGCCGGACAGCCCCGCGTAGACGATCGTGCCCGCGAACCGGTGCTTCGACAGCACGCGCGCCGCCTCGATGGTGCCGGCAAGCCCGCTCGCATTGTCGTTCGCGCCGGGCGAATCGGAGACGCCATCGAGCGCGTCACTGACGCGCGAGTCGATGTCCCCCGACATGATGACGACGCGATCCGGGTCGATTTCGCCGCGCTGGATCGCGAGCACGTTGACAATCTCGGTCGGCTCGGGGATCCGGCGCTCGCCGGCGACGACGTCGCCGACGACGACGACCTCCAGGCAGCCGCCGCATTCGGCCGAGATTTGCCGGAATTCCGCCTCGAGCCAGCGTCGCGCGGCCCCGATGCCGCGCGTATCGGACGTCGTATCGGACAGCGTATGCCGCGTGCCGAATCCGACCAGCGAGCGGATGTCCTGCTCGATCCGCTCCGCCGAGACCGCTGCGGCAAGTTCGTGTCGCAGGTCGGCATCGGCCGCAGCGACCGCCGCCACCATAGACACCACGACCAGGCCCGGCACGAGCCGGTACACGATTTCTGCCTTCATGCCTCTGCCCTCCCCGTGCGCGGCGACTCTACCACGGCAGCACGTAACCTTCGGCATGCCAGAAATTGCCGGAGTTCGACATGTCGAGATCGTCGATGCGCTGGATCAGACCGGCGGCGGACTGCTGCACGTCGATGCCCTGGCCGCCGGTCATGTCCGTCGCCACCATGCCGGGATGCAGCAGCGCCACCGCAACCCCGCGCGGCTCGAGATCGTGCTTCAGGCTCATGCCGATCATGTTCACGCCGGCCTTGGATACGCGGTAACCGTAATAGCCGCCCGAGGTATTGTCGGCAACGGAGCCCATGCGACTCGTGATTATCGCGACCTTCGAACCCCGGCCGAGATTGTCGAGCAGTGCATGGGTAATCCGGAGCGGGCCGAGTGTATTGACGCGGAACTGTTCGAGGATGCCCTCGAAATCGATGTCTTCCAGGCCGTCCCGGCGCAGGATCCCGGCATTGTTGACGAGAATGTCGACGTGCACGCCGTCGAGGCGACGCCGAAGCTCCTTTGCCGCCGCCGGCTCGGCCACGTCGATACCGTCGATGATGCGAACCCCGAGCTCCTCGAGCGCGGCGCTCGACCTGCGACAGACGGCGATGACGTCAGCGCCGCGGGCCCGGAACTGGCGGCAGAGCTCGAGCCCGATACCCCGGCTGCTGCCGGTTACGAGTACGATCGGCATCTTCATTTCTCCCTTGTCTCATGCTTTACGATTCGAATGAGTTCCGCCCGGCGCCCGCTGGCTGCCAGGATCTCCAGCCGGTAACCGCGCCAGTCCAGCACGTCACCCACGACCGGAATCCGGCCGAGCCGTTCGGCCATGAGGCCGCCGAGCGTAGTGAATTCAGTTTCCGGCGACCAGGCCAGACGCAATTCCGCGCATACCTTGCGCAGGTCCGTCATCGCATGCACCTGCAGCGACCCGTCCGGCTGGCGCCACAGGCGCCGCTCGGGCTCGTCGCTCTCGTCTTCTATCTCGCCGACGACCTCCTCGAGCACGTCCTCCAGCGTAGCGATGCCCTCCACGCCGCCGTACTCGTCGACGACGATCGCCATGTGGCGCCGGTCGGTCTGGAAGGTTCGCAGCAACCGGTCGACCGGCTGGCTCTCTGGAACGACCAGCGGCTCGGTTGTCACTGCCGGCCAGTCAACAGGTCCGTCCGGGTGCTCGTGCAGCCAGAACATCAGCTCCCGCGCGAGCACGATTCCGCTCACGTCATCGAGTTCCCCGGTCGGCGAGAACGGAAACCGGCTGTAGCGCGAGTCGGTCAGCTTCAGCAGCGCGCTTGCGCGGTCATCGGCGGCGGACAGGAACACGACCCTCTGCCGCGGGATCATCACGTCCTGCACGCGGATCTTTCGCAGCAGGGTCGCGCCGACAATCATGTTTGCCGTGCGCGTGCCGACGATCCCCTCGTTGCGTCCGAGCGCCGCCAGCAGCCGGATCTCCTCGACCGAGGTGACAGGCACGGCCCGCCCCCCGCGCAGCCGCCGCGAAACAGTTTCGCTCAGGAGGACCAGCGGTTTCAGGGCAAAGGTCAGCACGCGGATGCCGAAAGCGACCGGCGTCGCGAGCGCCGGGGCATGCGTCACGCCGATCGTCTTCGGCAGGATCTCTGTGAAGAGCAGCACTGCGAGCGTGAATACTATCGTGAAGATCCACAGTGTCTGCTCGTCGAACACGGTCGCATAACTCGCACCGGCGACTGCAGCGCCGACCGTGTGCGCCGCCGTATTGAGGATCAGGATTGCGGCGATGGGCATGTCGATGTTGCGCTTGAACCCGGACAGCATCCGGCCCACGCGAGCATGCTTCTGGCTGAGCACCTCGATCTGCGCATGGTTGAGCGACAGCAGCACGGACTCGAAGATCGAGCAAAGAAAGGACACAACGAGAACCACGGCAACCGCGGTCATGAAATACGCCATACAGCCTCCGCGCTGGCGGAAATCGAAAAGCCATGGCGGCGGGGAGAGATCGCCCCGCCGCCGGCACGAGAATCAGTTCATCGGATGACAGGGTGCCATCTGGCCGCAGCAGGGCTCAGGCACGGATCTCCCACAGCGACTCCACCTCGCAGGCGGCGCCGAGCGGCAGCGAATTCGTGCCGAGCGCGGCGCGTGCCGCGAGACCGGCATCGCCGAAGACGTCGCGGAACAGCTCGGACGCGCCATTGATGACCGCAGGTTGCTGCGTGAAATCGTCGGTGCAATTGACGAAGCCGCGAATCTGCAGGCACTGCACGACGCGGTCGAGGTCGCCGTCGCAGGCGGCCCGGAGCTGAGCTAGGATCCTGAGGCCGACGTGCCGGGCGGCGGTGTACGCATCGTCGACGCTGATATCCTTGCCGACCTTGCCGAAGGTCGGCGTCGCGAGGTCGGCCGGCGGTACCTGGCCGGCGATGAAGACCTGGTTGCCGGTGATGCGGTAGGGCACGTAGACCGCGACGGGTCTCGCGGCCTCGGGCAGCGCGATGCCGAGTTCGCGTAGCCGCGCCTCGGCGCGGCCGCCCTCGGCCGCCTGCGCGGTCCGGGTCAGGCCCAGCGCAACCGAGGCAGTGCCCAGCATCTCAAAGAAGAATCGCCGATTAATTATGGGCCGATCACTGGGTCGGTTCATGGCGCCGTCGCTCGCTCGTCAGCCGAAAGAAGCGCCACTCTAGCCAAGGCCTCCCGTCATTGCCACCTGCGAGGACCGCTTATTCCATGGTGAATTTGTGCCCCCGCGCGCCGGGTCGCTACACTGCCGCGTCGATTCACGAGCGGAGACGGTCGCATGAATGCCCGAGGACTTTTGTTCGCACTGCTGCTGCCGGCGACTCTGCCGGCCGAAGTCATTGACCGTAACGGTTGGGACGTCAACGCCCCGCTCGGCCCCTCCCGCGAATTTCGCCTCGTAACGGACGAGGGCACGTGGATGAATCTCGATGTGCACCCGGACGGCAAGCGCATCGTCTTCGACCTGCTGGGCGACCTGTACCTGGTACCGATCGGCGGTGGCGACGCGGTGCAGCTGACGACCGGGGCCGCGTACGACATTCAGCCGCGCTTCAGCCCGGATGGCAGGGAAGTGCTGTTCACCTCCGACCGCGGCGGCATCAATGCAATCTGGGTCGGCAAGTTCGACGGCGAGGGCCTGACCGATTTCCGCGCGCTGAACGACGGGAAGGCCAACAACTGGGGCGGCGCATCCTGGGACCGGACGGGCAACTGGATACTCGCCCGCAAGCGCCAGACGGATACCAGCTCGATCGGCATCTCGGAAATGTGGCTTTTCCACGCGGACGGGGGCAGCGGCGTCAAGCTGGTCGGCGACGGTGCCGAGGTCGACTCGTTCTCCGCGAGCCCGGACGGGCGCTACTTCTATTACGGGGCTGCTGGACCGTTCAACTATGGCCGCAATCCGCACACCGCGATCTGGTCGGTCAACCGCTATGACCGCGTAACCGGCGAGAAGCGCCCGATCAGTGCGGCGAACGGCAGCGCTGCGAGCCCGCTCCTGTCACCTGACGGCAGCCGCATAGCGTTCGTGCGCCGGGTCGGCACCGCATCGACGCTGTGGCTGCACGACCTGGCCACGGGCGCCGAGCGACAGCTGTGGGATGGCCTGGACCGCGACGAGATCGAGAGCTTCGCGACCCACAACGTCTACCCGGGCTATGCGTGGCTGCCGGACGGCTCGGCGATCATCATCTGGGCCGGCGGCAAACTCCACCGCGTGCCGGTCGACGGCGCTGCGGTCGCGAACATCCCGTTTCGCATCGACGCCAGCATCCGCTACCACGAGCCGCTGCGCAGCAAGCGAAACCCCGCTCCCGATACGCTGGATGTCCGCCTGGTCCGCTGGCCGGTGTTCAGCCCGGACGGGAACTCGCTGGTCTTCACCGCCCTCGGCCACCTGTACTGGATGACGCTCCCGGACGGACGGCCGCGGCGCGTCACGGACCAGGCGGCGCTCGAGTTCGCGCCCGCGTTCTCGCCCGACGGCCGGCGACTTGCATTCACGAGCTGGAGCGACGCGGACGGCGGCGCGCTGCACGTCGCCGACTGGCGCCGGAACGGCCCGGGGACGGTGCAGACGATCCATCGGTCGGGCAGCCAGCTCGTCAACCCGGCCTTCTCGGCTGACGCTGACCGGCTGCTGGTCGTCGCCGGCAGTGGCGCGAGCCTGCGCGGCGAGGACCTGGGTAACGAGCAGCGCCACGACATACTGGTCCTCGACTCGCGCGGCCGGGGCGAGCCCGAATTCGTCGTCTCGACGGCCAATCGCGGTGCGCAGCGGCGCATCACCCGGCCGTCGTTCTCCGCGGACGGTGCGCGCGTCTGGTACTTCGACGACGAAGGCGGCGGCGGCGAGCGCGGCGCGCGAACGCCGCCGAAGACGGCGCTGAAGTCGGTCAAGCTCGACGGGACGGACGTCCGCAGCCACCTGCAGTTCCGCTACGCGCAGGAGGCGGTCGTCAGCCCCGACGGGACGCTCATCGCGTTCACCGAAGAGCACAACGCCTATGTCGTCGGTCTGCCGGCCGCAGGCGCCACCGTGGACTTCGACCCCAATGCGGCGACGCTGGCGTTCCGGCGGCTGACCGAGGACGGCGGTGAGTGGGTGCGCTGGAGCCACGACGGCTCGCGGCTCAGCTACGGTTTCGGTAACAGGGTCAGCCGGGTTGCGGTCGCGGATCTCGAACTCAGCGCCAAGCTCGAACCGCGCGATGCCGGCGACGAGGGCATCATCGTGCTGGCGGTGGACATCGACGCGGCCGGCAGCTACGGCCATGCGGGCTCGCGTCGCGGGCTCGACGAACTGAAGCCCGTGCTCGAGGCCGCCTGGGCCGATGCCGCGCAGGCGCGTGTCGACGTGACGCTCGCGGACGACGCGCCATGGTCGGCCTGGAAAGCGCTGGACGACTGGCTCGGCGAAATGAAGGTCGCGCGCAACGCCGTCCCGACGACTGCCGAGAAAAAGGAAGAAAAAGAAGAATCAAAACCTGCGGTAGAGGAGTTCGTCATCGAGCTCAGCGTGCCGCGCGCGAAACCCACGGGTGTCGTCGCCTTCACCGGCGCGCGGCTGATCACGATGAACGGTGACGAAGTCGTCGAGAACGGCAATGTCGTCGTGCGCGACAATCGCATCGTCGCGATCGGCGCCGCAGACACCGTCGACATTCCCGCGGGCGCCGAGCGCTTCGACGTGTCGGGCAAGACGATCATACCGGGGCTGATCGACGTCCACGCACACATGGGCTACGGCGTGCTGGACGTCAACCCGCAAAAAGAATGGCGCTACTACGCGAACCTCGCCTACGGCGTGACGACGACCCACGATCCTTCGGCCAGCACGCACACCGTGTTCGGCCAGTCGGAGATGGTCGAGGCCGGCGTCATGGTTGGCCCGCGCATCTTTTCGACGGGCTTCATCCTGTACGGCGCGATCATTCCCGATCTCGCGGTAATCAACAGCTACGCGGATGCGCTGTCGCACGTTCGGCGCCTGAAGAGCCTCGGAGCGTTCTCGGTCAAGAGCTACATGCAGCCGCGGCGAGAGCAGCGGCAATGGGTCCTGCGCGCCGCGCGCGCGGAAGGGATGCTCGTATTCCCGGAGGGCGGCGGCGACTTCCCGGCAAACATGGGCATGGTGATGGACGGCCACAGCGGCATCGAGCACGCGCTGTCTGTCGGCGCGATCTATCGCGATGCTGTCGAGCTCTTCGCAAAGTCGCGCGCCGGTTACACGCCGACGCTCCTGGTCGCTTACGGCGGGCTGCCGGGCGAATTCTGGTTCTACCAGAACCACGACGTCTGGACCGACAATAAGCTGCAATCCTTCTTCCCGCCGCGCCAGATCGACGCGCGCTCGCGCCGTCGCGAGATGGCCGCCGACGACGACTTCAATCACAAGAACGTCGCCGCGGGCATGCGGCAGATTTCCGAGGCCGGCGGGCTCGTGCTGCTCGGCGCCCACGGCCAGCTGCAGGGGCTCGGCGCGCACTGGGAGCTGTGGGCAATCGGCCAGGGCGGCATGGCGCCGCACGACGCGCTGCGGGCGGCAACGCTGAATGGCGCGGTCTACCTGGGTATGGACGAGCATCTCGGTTCGCTCGAGCCCGGCAAGCTCGCCGACCTCGTCGTACTCGACGCGAACCCGCTCGATAGACTCGAGAACTCGACCAGCGTACGCATGACGGTGATCAACGGCGTCGTCTACGACGCAAACACGATGGACCAGCTGTGGCCGCGCAGGGAACCGCGCGGCAGCTTCCATTTCCAGCGCTAGCGCACCGGTCGCCCGCGGGGCGGGCTCCTACAAAAAAGCCGGCACGGTGTTCAGCAGCACTTGTAGGAGCGCGCCCTGCGCGCGATCGGTGCCGAATCCCTGCGTCGGTCGCCCGTGGGGCGGGCTCCTACGGGAGCCGCGCGCGAAGCACGAGCAGCAAGCCGAGCTGCGCGGCGACGGCGACCAGCGCGATCCAGGGCGTTTCGGTCAGGCCGGCGGCGATGAAGCCCGCGATTGCCAGCGCGCCGTTCGTCAGCGCATAGGGGAGCTGCGTGCTGAAATGCTGCAGGGTCGTCGTGCCCGCGCCGATCGACGACAGGATCGTCGTCTCCGACACCGGGGACGAGTGGTCGCCGAACAGGCCGCCCGACAACACGGCGCCGATGGTCACGGCCATAGACGCATCGGTGGCCAGCGCCGAGGGCACGGCGAGCGGCATCATGATGATGATCGTGCCCCAGGAGGAGCCGGTCGCGAACGAGATGACCGCGGCCAGCCCGAAGGTCACGGCCGGCAGCGCCCACCCGGCGATGCCCTGCCCCGCCAGCGCCGCCACGTATGTCCCGGTCCCGAGTTCCTCGCTGACCGCTCCCAGCGCCCACGCGAGTACCAGCGTCGCGGCGATCGGCAGCATGCCGGTCATGCCCTCTATGTAGGTCGAAAAACTCGACGTCAGCGTGCGGACGCCGAGGAGCACCAGCAGCGCAACGAGGGTGACGGCCGCGAGAAAGTAGGCGGCCGCAAGGCCGGCGCGAAAGTCGGCACCGGCAACCTGCTCGAACGGGAAGCCGAGGCGCCCGAGCATCGCGAACAGGCTGACGCCGAGCACGGCGAGCGGCAGCCAGACGAGTATTGCCCGCCCCGCCCCGTCTTCCGGCGCAGGCGCCGGATCGGCGACGCGTTCGGCAGGCTCGACGGCTCGCTCGGCATCCCGCATCGGCCCGTAGTCAAAGTCCAGTAACGTCACGAGCGGCACGATCGCGATCGCGAGCCACGCGTAGAGCTGGAACGGGATCGCCGCGACAAACGCCGAGTATTCGTTGGCGGCAACACCGTTGGCCGCGAACGCGTCTGCGATGACGCTCATGATGAACACGCCCCAGCCGATGAACGGTATCAGGATGGCCACCGGCGACGAGGTCGAATCCAGGATGAAGGCGAGCTTTTGCCGCGACACCCGCAGGCGGTCGGTGAGCGGCTGGAAGACCGGGCCGACGATGAGCGGCGTGCCGAGGTCCGAGAAGAAGATCATGATGCCGCCGAACCAGGCGCCGAGTTGCGCGCGCGCCCGGCTCGCGACCCAGCGCGTCGCGGCGCGCGCAAACGCCGCGCCGCCGCCGGAGGATTCGACCAGCTTGACGAAGCCGCCGATGAACGCGAGGAGCACGAGCACGCTCGCGTTGTAGCTGTCGGCTACCTCGGGCACGAGGTGCTCCTTGACCAGCGACGGCAGGAAACCGGGCAGCGTGGTATTGCCGAGCATGGCAACGCCGACGAACACGCCGGTAAACAGGCCGACCAGCACGTTCCGCGCCGACAGGGCGACGACGAGCGTCAGCAGCACGGGCAACAGCGATGTGAATCCGGGTTCGGTCACCGGCCTTTCCGGTCGTCGCGACGGGTCCTTATAGCACAGCGCATCATCGGGCCTGGCAGGACGGGCACACGTAGAGGCCGCGGCTCGACGCGCGGTACCGGACGACGGTCGTGCCGCAGCGCCGGCACGGCAGGCCGTCGCGGCCGAACACCCAGAACCGGTAGTCCTCGAACGCCTCGCCCGCGGCGCAGAGCCTCTGCTCGAGGTCCCGCGTCACCGTCACGCCCGCCGTGCGATACGAACGGCGGCTGACCGAGAGCGTCGCCCGCGCCAGCCGGGCGAGATCGACAGGCGACAGCTCTCCGGGACGGAGCGAGGGTTCGAGGCCGGCGACGAACAGGATCTCGGACCGCAGGTAATTGCCGATGCCGGCGAGAAAACCCTGGTCCAGGTACAGCGACGCCAGCGCTCGCCCGCGGAAACCGGGCATGCGGAGCCTCTCCGCTACCGTCCCGGCAGCCAGGTCGCCGTCGAGGACGTCCGGCCCGAGCCCCGACAGGAACGGATGCCTCGCGACCCCGGCATCGTTCAGCACCTCGATATCGGACGCACTGTAAAGGAGCGCGCTGTGCGTCGCCGTGTGCAGGGCCACCCGCAGGCTCCGCCCGGTCTCCGGCGTATAGCCGCGCTCGCCGGTGTACCAGCGGCCGTAGAGCTGGTTGTGACTGTAGAGCGTGAGCCCGTTGTCGAAGCGGGTCAGCATCGCCTTGCCGCGCGTGTCCACGGCCGTCACGACGGCGCCCTCGAGGGCCCGCCGGTAACGCCGGAGCCGGCGCAGCCCGAAGCCCACCTCGACGATCTCGTTTCCCGCGAGGACCCGCGCGACGGCGTCGGCCGCGCGCCGAATTTCCGGCCCTTCAGGCACGGACCCTGTCTCCTCCGACCTGCCTGCCGCGTATCGTGCAATGTCGCACGCCGTCCCGATCCCGATGAAAGCGCCAATTATGGGCATCGGCGCGCCGCGAGTTAAGTGGCGGGCTGCAACACGTCGTACCGGGGTCGCGGTCTCGCGTTTCACTATGAGTAAACCCGGCTGGCTCCACGGCGCCCCTAATTTAGAATGCCCGCTCGTGCTGCGGCCGCGCGGCACCCGGATCCGGGGGAGACCATCTTGAAGCTGAATGCCCGTTTGCAGCACCTGTTCGTCGCGACGCTCGGCGCGATATTCCTCTTCGCGTCGATATCGTCACTCGCCGACGGCCGCATCGCCGTACGCGGCAAGAACGGGATCGTCGCGAGTTCATCCGCGATAGCGTCGGAGGTCGGCGTGCAGGTCATGAAGGATGGCGGCAACGTCGTCGACGCGGCGATCGCCACGGCCTTCGCGATGGCCGTCACCTGGCCGTCGGCCGGTAATATCGGCGGCGGCGGCTTCATGATCTACCACGGCGCCGACGGGGAAACCGCGGCGTTCGACTTCCGCGAGAAGGCGCCGCTCGCGGCGACCGCCGACATGTACCTCGACGACGAGGGCAACATTCGCGACAACTCGAACCACGACGGGCTGCTCGCGGTCGGCGTGCCGGGCACGGTCGCGGGCCTCGCTCTGGCTCACGAGCGCTATGGCTCGAAACCCTGGAAGGACCTGGTCGCGCCGGCCGTCCGGCTCGCACGCGACGGCATCCCGGTCAGCTGGGCGCTCTACGACGATTTCAGCCAGCTGATGCCGCAGTTCGAGAAATACCCGGGCACGAAGAAGGCTTTCTCCCGCCCCGACGACAGCCTGTACGAGCCAGGCGACCTGTGGGTGCAGCGCGATCTGGCCGACACACTCAGGCGCATCCAGAAAGACGGCCACGACGGGTTCTACAAGGGCAAGACCGCGAAGCTGATCGCCGACTTCATGGCGGCGAACGGCGGCATCATCACGCTCGAGGATCTCGCGGCCTACCAGGCCGTCGAGCGCGAGCCGATACGCGGCGACTATCGTGGCTACGAGATCGTCAGCATGCCGCCGCCCTCCTCCGGCGGCGTGGTGCTCGTCGAGATGCTGAACATTCTCGAGGGTTACGACCTGAAGACGATCGGCCACAATTCGGCGCTGTACCTGCACCTGCTGACGGAATCCATGCGGCGCGCCTACGCGGACCGCGCGAATTACCTGGGCGACCCGGACTTCAACGAGAACATGCCGATCGACCGGCTGACGTCGAAGGAGCACGCGGCGAACCTCCGCGGCAGCATCAGCCTTACCGAGAAATCGCTCAGCGACCCGGCGCTGTTCGCCGAGGCGTACGAGAGCGACCAGACGACGCACTTCTCCGTCGCGGACGGCGACGGCAACATGGTGTCGCTGACTTACACGCTCGAATACGGCTACGGTTCGCGCATCGTCGTCGACGGAGCGGGCTTCCTGCTGAACAACGAGATGGGCGACTTCAATGCGCAGCCGGGCGTCACCGACGAACGCGGGCGCATCGGCACCGAGGCCAACATCGTGCGGCCGCAGCAGCGCATGCTGTCCAGCATGACGCCGACCGTGATCGCGAAGGACGGCGTCCCGCTGTTCGCCACCGGCACGCCGGGCGGCAAGACGATCATCAACACGACGATGCAGACGATACTCAACGTCGTCGATCACGGCATGACCATCGCCGAAGCGATCGAGGCGCCGCGGATACACCACCAGTGGCTGCCCGACCGGACGCTCGTGGAAAGGAACGGCATCTCGCCGGATACGCGCGGGCTGTACGAGGCGTTCGGCCACGAGATCCGCGAAGTCGGCGCAATCGGTTCGGCGATGGGCGTCTACCGGGACCCGGAGACCGGCGTGCTGCACGGCGCGTCGGATACGCGCGCGGAGGATGGCGGCACCGCGGCATATTGAGGGCCCGGCAGCGGCGGGCCGACACGCCGCCAGCAGCGCGCGCGCACTCGGCCGGATCTCAGGTCGAGTCCCTCAATGCAGGGCGCTGCGTGAGATAGTCCGTCACGGCTTCCCAGGCCAGGGCGAACTCGAGCAGCTCGCGGTCCTGCCCCATGCGCCCGATGAACTGGATGCCCATCGGCCGGCCGCGCGGGTCGAAACCGGCGGGGAGGCAGACGATCGGCAGGCCCGCCAGCGTGCCGCCGATGACGACCTCCATCCAGCGGTGGTAGGTATCCATGCGGCGCCCGTCGATCTCCTGCGGCCAGTGAATCTCGACCGGGAACGGAAACACCTGCGCAGACGGGAGCGCCAGCAGGTCATATTCCCCGAACAGCGCGAGCAGGGCCTGGTACCAGTCGCCGCGGGCCGTGCCGGCATCCCGTAGCTGCTGGCCCGTGACCCGGAGCCCGCCCTCGATTTCCCAGACGAGTTCGGGCTTCAGCAGCCTGCGCTCGGCCGGATTCTCGTAGTGTTCGCGCGCCCACAGCGCCGACCAGTGCCTGAGCGCGAGCCAGGTTTCCCACAGGCGCGCCAGGTCGTACGCGGGCCTGCAGTTCGCGACCGCCACACCCTCCGCTGCGAGGCGTGCCAACGCCTGCTCGCAGAGTGCCAGCACGCCGGGCTCTGTCGCGAGGTAGCCCTCGTAATCGGCCATCCAGCCCACGCGCAGACCGCGTAGTCCGCGCGGCCGGTACCCGTCGTAACCGGGCAGCGCATCCGGCAGCGCCAGCGGCGCGCGCGGGTCCGGGCCGGCCATCGTGCCGAGCAGGCGTATCACGTCTTCGACGCTGCGGCCCATCGGCCCGTCGGTCGAGAGCTGCTGGTACCAGACGTCGCCTTCCCAGGCCGACGGCACTCGTCCCTGGCTGGGACGGAAGCCGATGACGTTGTTCCAGCCGGCCGGGTTCCGCAGCGAACCCATCATGTCGCTGCCGTCCGCCACGGGCAGCATGTGCGTCGCGAGGCCGACCGCCGCGCCGCCGCTCGAGCCGCCCGACGTCAGCGCCGGGTCCCAGGCGTTGCCCGTCGCGCCGAAAACCGGGTTGTAGGTCTGCGAGCCGTAGCCGAACTCCGGCGTGTTGGTCTTGCCGATGAAGATAGCGCCGGCCGCCCGGATGCGCCCGACGGCGAGGTCGTCCTCCGCGGGCATCGTTCCGGCGTAGAGCGGCGACCCCGAGCTGGTGGGCAGCCCCACTGCGTTCGCGAGATCCTTGACCGCGTGCGGCAGGCCATGCAGCCAGCCGCGGTCTATGCCGCGCGCGAGTTCGGCATCCGCGCTCGCCGCCTCGGCGAGCAACTCAGCGGAGTCGCGCCGGCTGACGATCGCGTTGTAGACGCCGTTGTAACGATCGATGCGCTCGAGGCAGGCCTGCATCACCTCGACGCAGCTCGTGTCGCCCGCGCGTATCGCAGCGGACAGCGCGGACGCGCCGAGCTCGGTCAGGTCGGACGGTAGCTCCCTAGCGCCCCTGGCCATCGCGTGTTGCCCTGTTGCCAGCGTCGCCGCTGCGGCGGCACCTGCCTGCAGAAACCTTCGGCGCGCGAGCAGCGCGCGGCGTGTTGTCACGATCGTCTCCTCCAATCACAGTACGGCTCGCACGACGAGGTAAAGGACCGACGGCGCCAGCAGGCAGCCGACCCCGGTATAGAAAGTCGCCGTCATCGCGCCATAGGGTACGAGTTTCGGATCCGTCGCCGCGAGCCCGCCGGCGACGCCGCTCGTCGTCCCCATCAGGCCGCCGTAAATCATCGCCGAGTGTGGATTGTCGAGACCGATCCGGCCGGCAACGAGCGGCGTGCCGATCATCACGAGCACGGACTTGGTGAGCCCGGCCGCGATGCTGAGCGCGACGACCTCGGAACTCGCGCCGAGAGCGGTACCCGTAACCGGACCGACGATGTAGGTCGCGGCGCCGGCCCCGATCGTGCTGACCGAGACGGCGTCCGTGTAACCGAACGCGAGCGCGACCAGCGCGCCGACGACGAACGACAGGACGACGCCGATTACGACCGACAGCGCGCCGACCAGGCCCGCTTTCTTCAGCGCCTCGAGTTCGGCCCCGAAGGCCGTCGCAACGATGGCGAAGTCGCGGAACATCGCGCCACCCATGATACCGATGCCGGCGAATACGCCGATGTCGGCCAGGCCCTTGCTGCCGCCGGTCGCGACGCCACCGGCGTAGGCGAGCAGGAGACCGAGCGCTATCGCGACGGCCGAGCCGTGGATGTGACCGCGGGTCAGCCGGGCGGACAGCCAGTACGACACCATGACCAGCGCGCCGACGACGACGAACGCCGCGATCAGCGAGTTCTCGGTCAGCACGCGGGCCAGCACGTCGCCGCTCATTCGGGCCTGCCCCGGCCCGCCTTCGACAGCACGGGTATCAGGAGGAAGCTCGCCGCGACCGCGGCGACCCCTGCAATGATCGCCATCCAGCCGCTCGACACCGCGGCGACGACGTTCTGCCGTGCCGCCATCGCAACGACTATCGGTATGTACATTGCGCTCCAGAAATGTATGCCGGACTCGGTCATCGGCGCCAGGCTAAAGCGCTGTGACGTAAGGTTGGACAGCAGGATAAGCAGCAGCATCGCGATACCGACGCCGCCGACGTTCGCCTGCACGCCGATCAGCTCACCCAGCAGGTCGCCGAGGAAGACGCCGACGAGCATGCAAAAGGAAAGCAGCGCGACGCCGTAGATGACCATGTCTCCCCCCCCGCTTCTTGTTATTGCCCGCCCGAATCGTTTTATCATGCGCGGACCCGGCGGGGAAATACGATGGCGTCCGACAACCCTAATCTCTACGCGCACTTCCAGGCTGTGTTTCGTTCCCGGGCGGAGCGCGAGGCACTGCGAACGCCGGACGAAACGTCCCTCAGTTTCGGCGATCTCGACGCCGGCTCGGCGCGGGTCGCGTCGTATCTCAGGAGTCTCGGCATCGCGCCCGGCCAACGGGTTTCCGTGCAGGTCGAAAAAACGCCCGAGTCGCTGCTCCTGTACCTCGCCTGCCTGCGCGCCGGTCTTGTCTACCACCCTCTGAATACCGGCTACACGGCCGACGAACTGCGTTACTTCCTGGGCAATGCCGAGCCGGCGCTGGTGGTCTGCGACCCGGCGGCCGAAGCGTCGATGCGAGAGCTCGCCGCCGCTGCCGGCGTGGCGCATGTCCTGACCCTCGACGCGGCGGGCCGAGGATCGCTCAGCGACGGCGCACGCGGCCGCGACCCGGATGCCGGCGTCACGGCAGTGGCCGCCGACGACCTCGCCGCGTTGCTCTACTCCTCCGGCACGACCGGGGTACCGAAGGGCGTGATGCTGAGCCATGCCAACCTGCTCAGCAACACCCGCACGCTGGTGCAGGCCTGGGGCTTTACGGACCGGGATCGGCTGCTGCACGCACTGCCGATCTTTCACGTGCACGGGCTGTTCGTCGCAATCGGCTGCGCGCTGCTGTCAGGCGCAAGCATGCGCTGGCTGCCTCGGTTCGCCGCGGCGGACGTCCTCAGATACCTGCCGGAGTGCACCGTCCTGATGGGCGTGCCGACGTTTTATACGCGGCTCCTCGTCGAGCCGGGATTCGATTCGGGCAGTTGCGCCAACATGCGGCTGTTCGTTTCGGGCTCGGCGCCGCTGCTGCCGGAGACCTTCGCCGAGTTCGAGGCCCGCAGCGGCCACCGCATCCTCGAGCGTTACGGCATGACCGAGACGAACATGAATGCGTCGAATCCGCTCGAAGGCGAGCGCAAGCCGGGCACTGTCGGCCCCCCGCTGCCGGGCGTCGAACTGCGTGTCGTCGACGACGCCGGGGAACTGCTGCCGCAAGGTGAAATCGGCAACCTGCAGGTGCGCGGCCCGAACGTGTTCCGCGGCTACTGGCGCATGCCGGAGAAGACCGCCGAAGACTTCACCGCCGATGGCTACTTCAACACCGGTGACAAGGCCTCGATAGACGCGGACGGCTACGTGGCCATCGTCGGGCGCAGCAAGGACATGGTAATCACCGGCGGGCTCAACGTGTACCCGAAGGAAGTCGAGCTCGTCATCGACCGCCTGCCGGGCGTGCGCGAGTCGGCCGTGATCGGCGCGCCGCATCCCGACTTCGGCGAGGCGGTCGTCGCGGTCGTCGTGCCGGCACCCGGCGCGCGACCGGACGAGGCATCGATCATCGCCGGCTTGAAGAACAGCCTTGCGGCGTTCAAGCTGCCGAAGCGCGTCCTGGTCGTCGACGAATTGCCGCGCAACACGATGGCCAAGGTGCAGAAGAACCTGCTCAGGGACCGCTACCGCGACCTGTTTCGCTGACAACAACCAGGGCCGGCCGGGGCCGGGAGGAAATGCCATGACCAACAGAGCCACGGCGACGCTGATCGCCCTGACCATGCTGCAGGCCTGCGCGGCGCCGCCCGCGGTCAAGCCCCCGGGGCAAGCGCCGACGCTCACCGCCGAGCACCCGCTGCGGCCGCCCGTCATGGGCCGCAACGCCGGCGTGTCGGCCGGGCATCCGCTGACGACCGCGGCGGCGATGGAGATCCTGCAAAAGGGCGGCAACGCGTTCGACGCCGGCGTTGCGGCGCTGCTGGTCGGCGGTGTCGTCGAACAGGACCTGTACGCGCTGGGCGGCGAGGCGCTCGTTCTCGTCTACGACGTCGACGACGGCGAGGTCGTATCCGTCACCGGGCAGGGCTGGGCGCCGGCCTCGGCGAGCATTGACGAGTACCTGCGCGAGGGAAGGAACTTGCAGGGGCAGGGCCTGGACCCGGCGGTCGTACCCGGTGCGCTGCACGCCGCCCTCACCGTGCTCGAGCGCTGGGGAACGATGAGTTTCGCCGAGGTTGCGGCACGGGCCATCGAGTACGCCGAACTCGGTTTCCCGCTGCGGGACCGCACGGCGCGCGCGATCGAGCAGGAGATCGACTTCATCAACCAGTGGGCGACGAACCGGCGCTTCTGGCTCAAGCCGGACGGTTCGTTCTACCGACCGGGCGAGACCATACGGATGCCGCAACTTGCCGCCACCCTGAAGCGCATGGTCGTGGCCGAGGCGGCCGCCAGTGCCGCGGGCCGCGAGGCCGCTGTCGCGGCCGCGCGCGAGCGCTTCTACGAGGGTGACATCGCAGCCGAGATGGTCGCCTTCCTCAACGAGAACGGGGCGCGCTTCGAGCTCGCCGACTTCGCGGAGTTCTATTCGCGCATCGAGCCAGCCGTCTCGACGACCTATCGCGGCTACACGGTCTACAAGCAACCGTTCAACAGCCAGGGGCCGACGCTGCTGCAGGCGCTCAATATTCTCGAGAACTTCGATCTGCGCGCGCTGGGTCACAACAGCGCGGATTACACGCACGTATTGATCGAGGCGCTGAAACTCGCCTACGCCGACCGCGACACCTATTACGCGGACCAGGACTTCGTCGACGTACCGGCGACCGGACTGCTGTCGAAGGACTACGCCGCGGGGCGCGCCGCCCTGATCGACATGGCGCGGGCCTCCGCGGACTACGTGGCCGGCGACCCTCTGCCCTTCGATCCCGACGTCAGTGCCTGGCCATACTGGCGCGCCGGCGCCGGGACGCCGGTGTCGGCGGCCGGGCTCGGCGCGGCGGAGCCGGACCATGCCGGATCCGTGAAGGACACTTCGCACGTTGCGATCATCGATGCCGAGGGCAACGTGTTCGACTCGACGCCGAGCGGAGGCTGGATCGGCGGCGCGGTCATACTGGGCAATACCGGCATCAGCATGAGCGTGCGCGGCGAG
>Ga0224510_10001133_pt1 | contig 18112 bp, 18 predicted proteins | sample SF_May12_sed_USG_FD_170161 | JGI IMG/M metagenome (GOLD analysis project Ga0224510, IMG submission 170161) | Sediment microbial communities from San Francisco Bay, California, United States - SF_May12_sed_USGS_4_1 | ecosystem: Environmental > Aquatic > Marine > Sediment | place: USA: California... | reverse complement strand
CACGCGCCAGGCGCGCTACGCGCGCGATTTCCTCGTCCACCTGACGCCGCCCGCGCCGCAGGACATCCCGCCGCAGCTGCAGAAGGATCTCGAGGTGGTGCAGCTGCGCCTGCTCGCCTGCCGCGAGGCGCGTCAATACGACGTATGGCTGCACAGCCTGCTGCGCATCGCCGAACGCGTGAACACGGCGCTGCCGGCGAGCGAAGCTGCGCCGCTGTGGTCGCGCATCGCCGGCGCGTCCTGCGTGCACTCGCTGCATGAATTCCAGCAGCAGTGGATCGCGCTGTTCCAGGCGGTGGGCGCGCGCGATGCGCCCAGCATGGCGCGCCTCGCCGCCGCCCTCTTGCAGGGGACCGAGAACCTGGGCGCGGATGCGCGCGAATACCTGCTCATGGCGGGCATGAGCGGCGCAATCGCCGCGGGACGCCCGGATCAGGCGATGCGCCTGTGGCACGCGCAGGCGCCGCTCTTGCGCGACGCGATAACGCAACCCGTCTTCAGGCTGCTGCGCTGCCACGCGCAGCGCGGCGAGCCATGCGTCGCCGCGTTCCGGCCCTACGCCAGGGACTAGGGCGCCTTGCTGCGCCGTGGCGCCGGCCCGCGTCCGGCGTAAGGATTGCGCCCGGTGCGGAACTCGACGCGCATCGGCGTGCCGCGCAACGCGAACGTGTCGCGAAACACGCCCTCGAGATAGCGCCGGTAGCTCTCGGGCAGCTGGTCGAGGGAATTGCCGTGGATGATGATGCGCGGCGGGTTGTGCCCGCCCTGGTGCGCGTAGCGCAGCTTCGGGCGCCGCAGGCCCTTGCGCGGCGGCGCCTGGCGTTCCACCGCGGCGATCAGCGCGCGCGTGAGCTTCGGCGTCGGCATCTTCGCCATGGCGGCGGCGTAGGCCGCGTCCACCGAGCGCATCAGCTCGCCCATCCCCTTGCCGCTCTTCGCCGACAACGTATGGGTCTCGGCAAAGCTGAGGAACCCGAGCTTCCAGGCGAGCTCGCGCTTGATGCGCTCGCGCGCCGCCTTGTCGGCGGCGTCCCACTTGTTCACGACCACCACCAGCGCGCGCGCGCGCTCGAGGATGTAGCCCGCGACGTGCGCATCCTGCTCGGACACGCCGTCGACGGCGTCCAGCACCAGCACGGCGACGTTGGACTGCTCGATCGCCTGCAGCGTCTTCACGATGGAGAACTTCTCCACCGTCTCGCCCTGCTTGCCGCGCTTGCGCAGCCCGGCCGTGTCGATCAGCGTGTAGCGCCGGCCGCCGCGCTCGAACGGCACCTCGATGGCGTCGCGCGTGGTGCCCGGCTCTTCGAAGGCGATCACGCGCTCTTCGCCGACCAGCGCGTTGACCAGCGTCGACTTGCCGACGTTGGGGCGCCCGACGATGGCGACGCGCGGATGCTTGTCGCGCGCCTCGTCGGCGTCGGCGCTCGCCTCGGGGAACTGCGCGAGCACGCCTTCGATCAGGTCGCCGACGCCCTCGCCGTGCGCGGCCGAGATGGCGTTGGGCTGGCCCAGGCCGAGCGCGTGGAACTCGGCCACCGCGGCGTCGCTCGGCTTGCCCTCGCACTTGTTGACCACCAGCCAGATGCGCGCGCCGAGCTTGCGCAGGCGCGCGGCGATCGCCCGGTCGTCCGCGTGCAGCCCGCTCTGGCCGTCGGTGAGGAACACGACGGCGTCGGCCTCCGCCATCGCCTGCTCGGCCTGGCGGCCCATCTCGGCGAAGATGCCGCTCTTGGCGCCAGGCTCGAGCCCGCCCGTGTCGATGGCGATGAACGGGCGCACGCCGATCCGGCCTTCGCCATAGTGGCGGTCGCGCGTCACGCCGGGCACGTCGACGACGATGGCGTCGCGCCGGCGTGTCAGCCGGTTGAACAGCGTCGACTTGCCGACATTGGGCCGCCCGACGAGGGCGATGACCGGTTTCACGCGCGTGCGCTCGGCTCAGGGGGCCAGCGCGAACAGGCCGCCGGCCTGCGTCTGCACCAGGAAGCCGCGCGGCAGCGCCAGCGGCGCCACCCGCACCGGGCTGCCGTCGGTACTCGCGCGCGCCATGAAGGCGCCCGAGTCTCGCGCCAGCAGGTGCACGATCCCTTCGAGGTCGCCGAGCGCGACCTGGGCGCCGATCGGCAGCGGCCGCGACAGTTGCCGGTGGGCGAGCTGGTCCTGCTTCCACAGGCTGCGCCCGTTGCTGCGATCGAGCGCGTGCACCCCGCCGCGCTCGTCGGCGACGAACGCGAAGCGCGCGTCGGCGCCGACGCCGCTCACGCTCGAAATCTCGCGCGCCCACAGCAGGTTGCCGTTCTGCGCGTCGAAACAGGCGACACGGCCCTGGAACGCGGCGGCGCACACTTCCCGCCCTCCGACCACCACCGGGTCGCCGACCACATCGGTGACGCGCTCGAGCTCGGTGGTGCCCCGGGGCTCGGCCACGGTCGCCTCCCAGCGCAACGCGCCGCCGGCGAGCGCGAGCGCCACCAGCTTGCCGCCGGAGAATCCCGCGAACACCAGGTCCTCGTGCGGCGTCAGGCCCTGCGGCGTGCGCAGCCGTAGCGCCGCGGGCGCGCGCTGGTAGGCCCAGAGGCGCGCGCCGCTCTTTTCGTCCAGCGCATAGATGCGGCCGTCGGCGCTGCGCACCAGCACCCGACCGGCAGCAATGCGCGGCGCAGCCAGCACCTCGCTCGACACCTCGACGCGCCAGCGTTGCTTGCCCGTGCCGGCGTCGAGCGCGAATACCGCGCCGTCATCCGTGGCCACCGCGACCGTCGCGGCGTCCGCGCCGACCCCGGCCGAGAGCCGCGCGTCGAGCGCCACCCGCCAGCGCTCGCGGCCGTCGGCGGCGCCCAGGCTCACGACCGCGCCGTCGCGCGCCGCCGCGTACACCGCGTCGCCGGCCAGCGCCGGGCTGAACTCGAAAGCGGCGGCCGCTCCCACGTCCGCGGACCACAGCACGCGCAGTTCCAGCGCCTGCGGCAGCGGCGCCAGCGCCGCGGGCCGCGGGCCGCCCGACGATCCGCCGAAGCACCCGGCGAGCCCCGCCAGCAGCAGGGCGAGACCCAAGCCGCGCGCCATGCTCATCCGCCGAGCGCGTCCAGACGCATCTGTACGCTCTCGCGAAAGGCGCCGCTCGCCTTCTCCAGCGCCAGCTGGTAGGCGGTGCGCGCCTCGGCCGGCCGGTCCTTGGCGACCAGCAGGTCGCCGCGCAGCGCTGCGACCTGCGCCGCATAGGTGTCCAGGGGCTTTTCCTCGAGCAACGCGAGCGCCTCGTCGAAGGCGCGCTCATCCAACAGCAGCGCGGCGAGGCGCAGGCGCGCGAGATTGCGGAAATCCTCCGAGCTCGAGCGCTCGAGCACCCATTGCAGCTGCGCCTTGGCGCTCTTCGGCTCGCCGCGCTCGAAATGGAAATGCGCGGCGGCGAGCGCGGCCATCGATGCGTACAGCGTGCCCGCGTAGCGCTCGGTCAGCGCGCCGCCCGCGTCGCGAATCGCCTTGGCGTCGGCAGCGCGCAGCGCCTTGGAGAACGCGTCGTACAGCGCGCTCGCCTCGAGCGCCTGCTGGCGCTGGTACCAGCGCCAGCCGTTCGTGCCGGCGACGGCGATCGCCGCCGCCACCACCACGAGGACGATGAGCCGGGCATTGTCCTTCCACCAGGCCTTGAGCGCGTCGAGTTTCTCCTGCTCTTCCAGATCGAGTTTTTGCATGGCCATGGACTAGGATCCCTTGAGAATGTCGCGCAGGCGCGCCACCAGTGCGGCGCGCGCCACCTGCTGCTGCGGCTGCGCGTCGCGCAGCGGCTTGACCGTGACGACGGCGGCCTTGAGCTCGTCTTCGCCGACGATCAGCGCCAGGCGCGCGCCGCTCGCGTCGGCCTTCTTCATCTGCGACTTGAAGCTGCCGCCGCCGGCGTGCAGGACGACCGAGAAACCCGCCGCGCGCAGCGCCTCGCCGAGCGCGAACGCATGCTCCAGCGTTCCCGCGCCCTGATATACGAGATAGGCGTCGGGGCCCGACGGTGGCCGGGCGCCGAGCAGCGCGCACAGCCGCTCGACCCCGGCGGCGAAGCCGACGCCGGGCGCGGGCTTGCCGCCAAGCTGCGCGAACAGGCCGTCGTAGCGCCCGCCGCCGCACACGGTGCCCTGCGCGCCGAGCCGATCGCTCACCCACTCGAACACCGTGAGGTTGTAGTAGTCCAGGCCGCGTACCAGCCGCGCATTGATCTCGAACGCGACGCCGCTCGCGCGCAGCAGGCGCTGCAGGCCATCGAAGTGGGCGCGCGAGGCATCGCCCAGGTAGCGCGTCATGTCCGGGGCGCCGGCCACCACTTCCTGCACCATCGGGTTCTTCGAATCGAGGACGCGCAGCGGATTGGTATGCAGCCGGCGCTTCGCGTCCGCGTCGAGCCGCGCCTCGTTCGCTTCCAGGTGGCGCACGAGGTCGGCGCGGTACGCGGCGCGCTCCTCGCGCGAGCCGATGGTATTGAGCTCGAGGCGGATGCCCTCCAGGCCGAGCTCCTTCCACAGCGCCGCGCACATGACGATCAGTTCGGCATCGACCTCGGGGCCGGCGAAGCCCAGCGCCTCGGCGCCGAACTGGGTGAACTCGCGATAGCGGCCCTTCTGCGGCCGCTCGTGGCGGTACATCGGCCCCTGGTACCACAGGCGCCTGGGGCCGTCGTAGAGCAGGCTGTGCTCGATCGCCGCGCGCACCGTCGAGGCGGTGGCCTCGGGCCGCAGCGTCAGGCTCTCGTTGTTCAGTGCATCGGTGAAGGTGTACATCTCCTTCTCGACGATGTCGGTCGACTCGCCGATGGCACGGCGGAACAGCGCCGTGTGCTCGAGGAGCGGCGTGCGCATGTGCCGGTAGCCATAGCGCGCAAACCAGCCCGCGACCACGCCCTCGAGCCACAGGCGCTGCTCGGCCTCGTCCGGCAATACGTCGTTCATGCCGCGCACGGCCTGCAGGGGCGTGCTCACGGCTCAGGCCGCCTTGATCGGGATGTTGCGGGCACGCGCGCGGGACGCGCCCGGCGCGTAGTTCCTGCGCACGTAGTCCTCCACCAGCGCCTGGAATTCCTCGGCGATGCGCTCGCCCTTGAGGGTGAGCGTCTTCGCGCCATCGACGTAGACCGGCGCCACCGGGGACTCGTTCGTGCCCGGCAGGCTGATGCCGATGTCGGCATGCTTGGATTCGCCCGGGCCGTTCACCACGCAGCCCATCACGGCGACGCGCATCTCCTCCACGCCCGGGTAGCGCGCGCGCCACTGCGGCATCTGCTCGCGCAGGTAATCCTGGATGCGCGCGGCGAGCGCCTGGAAATAGGTGCTGGTGGTGCGGCCGCACCCCGGGCAGGCGGCGACCATCGGCGCGAACGAGCGCAGGCCCATGGTCTGCAGGATCTCCTGCGCGACGAGCACCTCGCGCGTGCGCTCGCCGCCGGGATCCGGCGTCAGCGAGATGCGGATCGTATCGCCAATGCCTTCCTGCAGCAGCACGGCGAGCGCGGCGCTCGAGGCGACGATGCCTTTCGAGCCCATGCCCGCCTCGGTCAGGCCGAGGTGCAGCGCGTAGGTGCAGCGCTGCGCCAACTCGCGGTATACCGCGATCAGGTCCTGCACCTGGCTCATCTTGCAGGAAATGACGATGCGCTCGGGCGCGAGGCCCAGTTCCTCGGCCATGCGCGCCGAATCGAGCGCCGAGCGGATCACCGCCTCGCGCATCACGGCGCCGGATTCCAGCGGCGGCTTGCGGCGTGCGTTCTCGTCCATGAGGCGGGCGAGGAGCTCGGCATCGAGACTGCCCCAGTTCACGCCGATGCGCACCGGCTTGGCGTAGCGCACGGCGGTCTCGATCATGCTGGCGAACTGCTCGTCGCGCTTCGCGCCGCGGCCGACGTTGCCCGGATTGATGCGGTACTTGGCAAGCGCGCGCGCGCACTCGGGAAACTGCGCGAGCAGCTTGTGGCCGTTGTAGTGGAAGTCGCCGACCAGCGGCACGGCGCAGCCCATGGCGTCGAGCCGCGCGCGGATCGCCGCCACCTGCGCCGCCGCCTCGGGCGTGTTCACGGTGATGCGCACCAGTTCCGAGCCCGCGCGCGCGAGCTCGGCCACCTGGCGCGCGGTGGCCTCGGCATCGACGGTGTCGGTGTTGGTCATGGACTGGACCACGACCGGCGCGCCGCCGCCGATGGCCACGGGGCCCACCATGACGCGGCTGGAAATCCGGCGCTCGAGCATGCCTAGTCCAGCGTCAGTCGCGCGACTTCGACCTTCACATGCGGCATCAGGTCCACCGGCCGGTCGTTGTAGGTGAGCTGCACGTGCTGGGCGTTGCCGATCACGATGCTGAACGGCGGCACGCCGACGACCACGCGCTCGCTGCCCGCCGGGTGCAGGTGCGACACGAGGAGCTTGCCGGTACCGCTCGTGATCTCGACCCACGACTCGCGCTCGAAGCGCAATACGATGCGGCGCCAGCCCCCGCTCGCGACGCGCGTCTCGTCATCCGTGACCGCGGCGCTCGCCTGGGGCGCCGCGCTCGCCAGCTCGATGCGCGCGGGCTCCGTGCGCACCGGTTCCGCGCGCGCGGGCTCGGCCCGCGCCGGTTCGGCGGGCTGCTGCGCGGCAGACACGAACGTGATGCGCGACGCGCCCGCGCGTTCCTGGCGCCACTCCAGCACCACGGCGGCGACGACCGCCAGCAGGACGACGGACAGCACGACATAGGCGACGTTCGAGCGCCGCGCGCCGTCCGAGAACGGCACGGGCTGGCGAAAGCGTTGCGCCAGCCGCTCGGCGTCGGGCAGCGCCTGCCCCTCGCCGACGCGCGCCACCAGCGCATCCGCATCCAGATCGAGCAGGCGCGCGTAGCTGCGCACCATGCCGCGCACCGCGGCGCCGCCCGGCAGGCGCCCCCATTCGCCGCGCTCCAGCGCGTCGAGCTGGCGCGGCGCGAACTTGAGCCGCCGCGCCGCCTCCTCCTGCGCCAGGCCGGCGGCTTCGCGCGCGCGCGCCAGCACCGCGCCGACCGGCTCTACGGCGGGCGCGGGCGCCGGGCTGGGGGTGTCGGCGGGCAGTTCACTCATAGCGTCCGCTCTGCAGCGCCTGGAACTCCGGCGACTCGGGAAAGCGCCGGCGCAACTGGATGGCGTAGGACTGCTCCGCGGCGCGCGCGCCGAGGCGGCGCTCGATGCGCACCGCGAGCCACAGCGATTCCGCGCTCGCCTGCGCGACCGCGGCGTGCTGCACCAGCGCGCGGCGCGCTTCGTCGAAGCGCCCCTGGCGGTAGCGCAGCTGCGCGAACTGCAGCAGCGCCACCGGCAGCTTCGGATCGATGCGCAGGGCGCGCTGCAGGTTGTCCTCGGCCGCGGCGAGATCGCCGGCGCGCATCGCGCAAATGCCTGCGGCGGCGAGCGTGCGCGCCGGCGTCGCATACAGCGGATTGTCCAGCGCGCGCCGGAAGTACGGCGGCGCCTCGCGCTCGCGGCTGATCTGGCACAGGAACCAGCCGTAGTTGTGGTTGATGTCGGGATCCCCGGGCGCGTGGCCGAGCGCGCGCTCGAAGCTTTGCAGCGCCAGCGCGTTTTCGCGCAGCTCCATGTACACCAGGCCGAACATCCCGTGCGCCGTGGCGTAGCTCGAGTCGGCCGCGACCGCGGCGCGCAGTTCCTCCAGCGCCACGCTCATGTTGCCGCGCGCATAGTAGAGCGTCGCGAGCTCGGTATGGATGCGCGCCCGGTTGCGCGGCGCGGAAGCCTCGCCGACGATGGTACCGGTGTTGCCGACCGGGCCCTGCGGCGGTGTCGCACAGCCGGCCACGAAAACGGCGAGGGCGAGGCACACCAGGCGCATCAGGGGCGAACCTCGGCCAGGCGCCGGGATGCGCTGCGGCGCGTGCGGTCGGCGACGTCGCCGGCGAGCTGGCCGCAGGCGGCGTCGATGGCGTCGCCGCGCGTCTTGCGCGTGGTCACGACGACGCCTTTCGCCTGCAGGATCTCGGCGAAGCGGCGGATGCGTTCCGGCGGCGAGCGGCGGAATTCGGTGCGCGGAAACGGATTGAACGGAATCAGGTTGAACTTGCAGCTGACCTGCCCCGCGAGACGCGCCAGGGCGCGCGCTTCGGCGTCGCCGTCGTTCACGCCCTCGAGCATCACGTACTCGAAGGTGATGAAGTCGCGCGGCGCCCGCTCGAGGTAGCGCGTGCAGGCCTTGAGCAGGTCGCGGATCGGGTACTTGCGGTTCACCGGCACCAGGCGGTCGCGCAACTCGTCCGTCGGCGCGTGCAGCGACACCGCGAGCGCCACCGGGCAGGCCTCGCGCAGCGCGTCCATGCCCGGAATCACGCCCGAGGTCGACACCGTGACGCGGCGGCGCGACAGGCCGTAGGCGTTGTCGTCCAGCATCAGGCGCAGCGCCGGCAGCACCTGCTCGAGATTGAGCAGGGGCTCGCCCATGCCCATCAGCACGACGTTGGTCACCGGGCGTGGCCCGTCGAGCAGCCGGTTCGCCAGCCACAGCTGGCCGATGATCTCCGCCGTGGACAGATTGCGGTTGAAGCCCTGCTTGCCGGTGGCGCAGAACGCGCAGTCGAGCACGCAGCCCGCCTGGCTCGACACGCACAGCGTGCCGCGGCGGGTCTCCGGGATGAATACCGCGTCGACGGCGTTGGCGCCGTCGACCTTGAGCAGCCACTTGCGCGTGCCGTCCGCCGCCGTGCTGTCGCCGACGATGCGCGGCGCTTCGACGCGCGCGCACGCCGCGAGCTTGGCGCGCAGGTCCTTCGCCAGGTCGCTCATGCGCGCGATATCCGCCTCGCACGACTGGTGCACCCAGCGCAGCACCTGGCGCGCGCGGAACGGCTTCTCGCCCAGCGAGGCGAAGAACGCGCTGAGGCCGTCGGCGTCGAAGTCGAGGAGATTCGCCTTCATGTCAGCGCGAGAATACCTCGCAGGCGGGGAAGAAATAGGCGATCTCGACGCGCGCCGTATCCGGCGCGTCCGAGCCGTGCACCGCATTGGCATCGATCGAATCGGCGAAGTCCGCGCGAATGGTGCCCTTGGCCGCCTTTTTCGGGTCGGTGGCGCCCATCAGGTCGCGGTTGCGCGCGATGGCGTTGTCGCCTTCGAGCACCTGCACCAGCACGGGACCCGAGGTCATGAAATCCACGAGGTCGCGAAAAAACGGCCGCTCGCGGTGCACGGCGTAGAAGCCTTCGGCCTCGGCGCGCGACAGCAGCATCATGCGGGCGGCGATCACGCGCAGGCCGGCCGCCTCCAAGCGCCCCATCACCTGGCCGATGACGTTTTTCTTCACTGCGTCGGGTTTGATGATCGACAAGGTGCGCTCGAGCGCCATGCGGCGTTTCTCCGTTGAATTCCCAGAAAATATCAGGGCGGGATTCTATCACGGGCTCGTTGCGATTTTCGTAAAAACAAGGGCTTAGGAGGGCTCCCGCCACTCGGGCACGAGCCCCCGCGCGCCGCGCGCCGCCTGCCATCCGGCGGCGATGCCGAGCCCCGGCACCCAGACCAGCTCCTCGCCGCAATACAGCAGCGGCAACTGCTCGCGCCGCCACGGCGGCACGCCGGCCTCCTGGAACAGGTTCTTCAGCGTGCGTCGCGGGCGCCGCGCGTCGAGCTGCAGCCGCTCGCCACCGGCGCGCGCGCGCAGCGTCAGGCGCGAACGCTCGAGGCGCGCGGCGTCGATGCCGCGCCCGCGCGCCGGGCGCAGGCGCAGCGCGCCGCCGGGCCGCCGCTCGACCGAGACGCGACCGCGGTAGACGCGCAGCTGCGCGCCGTCGTGCTCGATCGCCGTGCGCGCGCCGCGCCCCGTGAGCTGGCGCAGCATCTCGACGAGCTTCGCCTCGCTCGGCGCGCGCAGCCCGCGCGCGTGCAGGAACTCGCGCAGGACCAGCCGCGCGTCCACCTCCCGGGCCGCGAAGTGCCGCGCGGCGCGCGCCAGGCTCTCGCGCCAGCGTGGAAAACGGGTCTCGAGGAGCGGCCCGACCTGCAGGCGCAGGAAGTTGCGCGTGAGCGCCGCATCGCGATTGGCGTCGTCCTCGACCCAGCGCAGCCGGCGCGCGCGCGCATAGGCCAGGATCCGGCTGCGCGGCACCGCGAGCAGCGGGCGCAGCAGCGTCTTGCCGCCGAGGCGCCCCGCCACCGGCATGGCGCTCGCGCCGCGCACGCCGGCACCGCGCAGGAGATTCAACAGCACCGTCTCCGCCTGGTCGTCGAGCTGGTGCGCGAGCGCGATCACCGGCGCCGGGTGGCGCGCGAACACGGCGCGGCGCGCAGCGCGCGCCGCCGCCTCCAGGCCGCGGCCGCGCTTGTCGATCTTCACCCTGCGTACGGTGAGCGGCACGCCCCACTGGCGGCACAGCGCCCGGCAAAAGCGCGCCCAGTCGTCCGCGTACCGGCTCAGCCCGTGGTGTACGTGCACCGCTTCGAGGCGCAAGCCGAGCTGCGGCGCCGCCGCGCGCAGCAGGTCGAGCAGGACCACCGAATCGACGCCCCCCGAGAGCCCGACGGCCACGCGCCGGCCGCGCAGATCGAGGCCGCCCAGGTCAGCGCTCGGCGGCTTCCTTGAACTTGCCATAGCTCATGAGACGCTCGAGGCGCTCCTCGACGAGCTGCTTGGGCTTCGTGTTGCGCAGTTCCCTGTACACGTCGGCCAGCGCTTTCTTCAATGCCTGCGCCGCGGCCTGCGGGTCGCGATGCGCGCCGCCCAGTGGCTCGGGCACCACCTTGTCCACCAGCCCCAGCGTCTTCAGGCGGTTGGCGGTGATGCCGAGCGTCTCGGCGGCTTCGGGCGCCTTGTCGGCGCTCTTCCACAGGATCGAGGCGCAGCCCTCGGGCGAGATGACCGAGTAGGTCGCGTATTGCAGCATCAGCGTGACGTCGCCGACGGCGATGGCGAGCGCGCCGCCCGAGCCGCCCTCGCCGATGATGGTAGGGATGATCGGCGTGCGCAGTCCCGCCATGGCGTACAGGTTGCGTCCGATGGCCTCCGACTGGCCACGTTCCTCGGCGTCGATGCCCGGATAGGCGCCGGGCGTGTCGACGAACGTAAACACCGGCAACTCGAACTTTTCCGCCAGCTTCATCAGGCGCAGCGCCTTGCGGTAGCCCTCGGGCTTCGGCATGCCGAAATTGCGCACGATCTTTTCCTTGGTGTCGCGCCCTTTCTGGTGGCCGATCACCATGCACGGCAGGCCATCGAAGCGCGCGAGGCCCCCGACGATCGAGGCGTCCTCGGCAAAGGTGCGGTCGCCGTGCAGCTCCTCGTAGCCGGTAAAGAGCATGCTCACGTAGTCGAGCGTATAGGGCCGCTGCGGATGGCGCGCCACCTGCGCCACCTGCCAGGGCGTGAGCTTGGCGTAGATCTCGCGGGTGAGCGCCTGGCTTTTCTTCGTCAGGCGCTGGATCTCGTCGGAGATGTCGACGGCGGAATCGTCCTGCACGAAGCGCAGCTCTTCGATGCGCTGCTCGAGCTCGGCGATCGGCTGCTCGAAGTCGAGGAAAGTGGTCTTCATCTAGCCGGGGGATTCTACCCCCAGGACGACGATCCGGTTCCGGCCGGCATGCTTGCCGCGGTACAGCGCGCCATCGGCGCGCGCCGTCAGCGCGTCGCTGCTTTCGCCCTTGGTGTAGGCAGCGATGCCGACCGTGACGGTCACGCGGTGCTGCGCGGGCAAGCCCGGAAAATAGCACTTCTCGACGCTCGCGCGCAGGCGCTCGGCCAGCGCCGCCGCTCCGGATGCCTCGGTATCGGGCAGGATGAGCATGAATTCCTCACCCCCAAAACGACCGAATACGTCCCCGGCGCGCAAGCCGCTGCTCGCGAGCACGGCGAAGTGCTTGAGCGCCAAGTCGCCCGCAGCGTGCCCGTGCGTGTCATTGATGGTCTTGAAATGATCCATGTCGATCATGCAGACCGACAGTGGCGCGCCGCGGCGCGTCGAACGCGCGATCTCGCGCTGCAGCATGGTCATCAGGTAGCGCCGGTTGTGCACGCCGGTCAGCACGTCGCGAATTGCATGCTCCTCCGCACGCTCAGCTGCTTTCTTCAGCCGCCGATTGCTGTCCGAGAGCCGCTGGCGCAACTGGTTGACGTAGCCGCCCATCACGGCAAACCACGGCAGCACGATGGCGAGCGCCGCGAGCTGCAGCCAGCTCGCGCGCGCGCCGGCCCCTTGCAACCCTCCGGTCGATGCCAGCACCGCTGCATGCGCGGCGAGAGCGATCAGCGCCAGCGCCAGCAGCCGCGCGGTGCCCAGCCGCAGCACGCCAAAGAGCAGCGCCACCGGATAGAACAGGCTCAGCGCGTCTCGCGCGGGCGCTGCGTGGTACATGAGGTAGGCGAGCGTCATCACCGCGGCGACGATCATCTCGCTCGTCAGGCTCGGATCGCGAAAGCGCAGATTGAGGCCCGAGCGGAACATGCCGTAAAAGAGCACGATGAAAAAGCCGATGAGCGCGGCGCCGCCGATGGCGATGTTCAGCGGCAGCAGGTCGAACCCGTGCCAGATGAAGAGCGACGCCGCCACCAGGAGCGACGTGCCCGCGCCCATGAGGTAGCGCCGCAGGCGCAGCGATTGGCGCGACCGCTCGTCTTCGAGCGCGGCCGGTGGTGCCCGCGTCACTTCGCTCATCTCAATACTCTACCGGCAACGGATCGAGCGACCGCCACAGGTACCAGGTCGCGACCGAGCGCCAGGGCGCCCACTGCTCGCCAAGCCGTCGCATGCGCGCAAGGGACGCCCGCCGTCCGTTGAAGTAGTGGCGGCGCAGCGCGCTTTGCAGACCGAGGTCATCGAGCGGAAACACGTCGGGCCGCAGCATGTTGAAGATGAGAAACATTTCCGCCGTCCACCGCCCGATGCCCCGCACCTGCACCAGGTCGGCGATGATCTCCTCGTCGGACATGTTCGGCCAGCGGTGTGGATGCACAAGCGCCCGGTCGAAGCGCCGGGCGAGATCGACGATGTACTCGGTCTTGCGGTCCGACAGGCCGCAGGCCCGCAGGCTGCGCGGCTCGCGCGCCAGCACGGCCTGTGGAGTGCATTCGCCGACGCAGGCGATCACCCGGTCCCAGACGCTCTGCGCCGCCTTGACCGAGATCTGCTGGCCGACGATGGCACGCGCCAGCGTCAGGAACGGCTCGCCGCGGCGCGCGAGGTGCACGCGCGGGCGCGCGCGCATGATCGCGCCCATCACCGGGTCGCGCCGCGCCAGCGCGCGCTTGGCCCGGCTCCAGTACTCAGGCTTCACGCAGCGGCAGGTTGATGAGCAGGTTCTGCGGCTTCATGCGCACCACCTGTCCTTCGTCCACGCTCAACGCCAGGTACACCGTGCGCCCCGCGACGCTGTCGCGCATCTCGGCGGGGTCCGCGAACTGCAGCGAGAACAGGGCGACGATGTTGCGCATGCGCCCGGCGTCGACCTGGGCGCCCGACCACAGCTCGTTGAGGATCGCCGTGGACTCGGCGTCCAGGCCGATGTGCCACGCCCAGCGCGCCTCCTCGATCTTGCGCAGCGGCGTGACCGCGACTTTGAGCGCGTGGAAGTGCGCCACCCAGGCCTCGATCACCCGGCACAGGGCGTCGAGCGCCGGGCGCCCGTAGGTCAGGCCGATGACCGTATCGTGGCGCGACTCGCGCTCCCAGTAGAGCGCCGCGTTCGCCCGGTCGAGCACGTCCAGGTCCACCTTGCCGAGCGACCCCTGCGCTTCCACGATCAGCTTGCCGATGCTGCCGTAGCGGTTGCCGGCGGCGTGCATCTCCACGGTCTCGTGGTCGGCGAGCAGCACGTGCCCGTCCTGCAGCGTCGCCTTCTGCTCGCGGAAGAAGAGCTCGGCGGCGCGCAGGCGCAGCGGGTCGTCGCTGCCGTCGAGGACGTTTCTCAGGATCACGTGCGCCAGCTGCTCGATGAACAGCGGCGGCACGTCCACCGCGCCCTTGAACAGGCCCATGTAGCAGCCCTCGACCGTGCCCGCGGCGAGCAGGCGGTCGCGAAACCTGAGCAGCATGCGGTAATTGTGCCGGGCGTCCTCGTCGGCGAGGGCGTCGACCTCGGCCTGTGGCACGCCGCGCTGCGGCGCCTCCATCAGCGAGGCGTGCAGCCGCAGCTCGGCCTCGCAGGACTCCTCCACCGGGTGGACTTCGGGGCGCAGGTAGTAGGCGCGCAGGAAGTCGTCCGTGACCCGCAGCCGGCCGGCCGGGTCGCGTTCTAGGAGGTGGAAACCGCTGTTACGCCAGAAATCAGGCAGGAGATGCGACCAACCGCGAATGCGCCGCGACGTGCTGCCGCAGGAACTCCATCTGGTCGGCAAAGATGCGCCGGTTCGTGAGGATCAGGTACTCGGCCTTGTTCGGCACGTACGGCGCGTAGAGCAGCTCCATGCCGCACTCCTGCGGCATGCGGTTGCGCTTGTGGCCGTTGCAGTTGCGGCACGCCGTCACCACGTTCATCCACGTATCGCGCCCGCCGCGCGACAGCGGCGTGATGTGGTCGCGCGTCAGCCGGAAGTAGCCGTGCTCGTGGCCGCAATAGGCGCAGGTGTGGCGGTCGCGCCGGAACAGCTCTCGGTTGTTCAACGGCGGCACCTGGTTGAAGCCGCGCGCGGCCAGCGCGCGGCCGCGGATGGCGATGATCGAGTGCGCGGTGATGCTCGAGCGCTCGCCGGTCAGTCGCGACATGCCGCCGCGGAACGTGAACGTGCGCTCGCCCATCGTCCAGGCGACCAGGTTCTTCGCGTAGTAGAAGCAGGCCTGCTGCCAGCTGATCCAGCGGTGCGGCACGCCGTGGCTGTCGAGCGAGAGGATCAGCAGATTGTCCATGACCGGCGGAATTCTGCCAAGGGTTCAGCAACTTGGCAATGAGCGGGGTCGGCAGCCCGCGCTGCCGCCCTAGCGGCTGGAGACGCGGTCCTTGAATCCCTGCCCGGCGGCGAACGCCGGCACGGTCTTCGAGGAGATGCGGATTTCCTTCCCGTTCAACGGGCTGCGTCCGGCGCGCGCCTTGCGCTTCCTCGGCAGGAACGTGCCGAAGCCGACCACCGTCACGCGATTGCCCTTCGCCACGCCCGCCACGATCGCGTCGAACACTGCGTTCACCGCTTCACCCGCGCTCGACTTGCTCAGGTTGCCGGCCCTTGCGGCCGCTTCGACGAGATCAGCCTTGGTGACGGATCGCATGAACTGGGTCTCTCCTCTCGCTTCCTGCAAGCGGGAATCATAATCAGATCATCGCGCGAACACAACGCCAAAAATGCGCGTGCGCGCGCGGTTCGGTGCAGGCGTTGCAGGAAATTGTGCCAGTGCTTGCTCGCGAGCAGATCGACCAGCACGTTCGGCTCGTGAGCGCTGCGTCCTTGCGCGACGAGCAGACGGTACAGCGCCACGGCGGCCGGCGAGTCCGCGGCCCGCGCGCCCTTCGCCGTCAGCGGCGCGGGCTTGTCGCGGCTGCGGTTCCAGACGGTGAGCGGATAGCCGGCGGCGAGCAGGCGTAGGCTCATCGGCCGCCCCATCAGGCCGATGCCGATGAAGCCGAGGCGCGCTCGGTCGCTCATTTCCTGCCGCCGCCATGCGTGACCGCACCGCCATGCGCGCTGCCGACCAGGGCCGCGTACTTCTCCAGCACGCCCGACAGCGGCGCGCGGCGCGGCGCTTTCGGCTGCCGCCTGCGCAGCTCGGCCCGCGGCACGAGCAGCTCCAGCTCGCCGGCCGCGGCATCGATGCGGATGCGATCGCCGTTCCTGACGAGGGCGAGCATTCCGCCCGTCGCGGCCTCGGGCGAGACATAGCCGATCATCATGCCGCGCGTCGCACCGGAAAAGCGCCCGTCGGTGAGCAGCGCCACCTTCTCGCCCATGCCCTGCCCATAGAGCAGCGCGGTCACGCCCAACATCTCGCGCATGCCCGGGCCGCCTCGCGGCCCTTCGTACCGGATCACCAGCACGTCGCCCGGCCGGTAGCTGCGCCGGCGCACGACCTCCGCGCAGGCTTCCTCGGAGTCGAACACCCGCGCCGGGCCCTCGAACACCAGTGACTGGAGCCCGGCCACCTTGATGAGCGCGCCCTCCGGGGCGAGGTTGCCTTTGAGCAGCGCCAGCCCGCCGGTCTTCAGGATGGGCTCTCGCCTGACCACGTCGCCGTCGGCGCCGCGATGGCTGTGCAGGGCCTTGTCGAGCGTGATGCCGCGCAGCGTGAGGCAATCGCCGTGCAACGCGCCGCGCCGCAGCAGTTCCTTCAACACGGCGTACACGCCGCCCGTGGCATGCAGATCCTTCGCCAGGTAGCGCCCCCCGGGCTTCATGTCGGCGATCAGCGGCGTGCGCTTCGCCACGCGCGCGAAATCGTCCATGTCGAAGCGGATGCCGGCCTCATGTGCGATCGCGGGTATGTGCAGCGCCGCGTTGGTCGAGCCGCCGGTGGCGGCAACCGCGGCGCAGGCGTTCTCGAGGCTCTTGCGGGTCACGAGATCGCGCGGCAGCGGACCGCCGTCCCGCAGCAGCTGCATCACGGCGGCGCCCGCGGCGCGCGCGGCGGCGCGCCGCCCTTCGGCCACCGCGGGCAAGGTCGCGGTGCCGGGCTGCGCAAGCCCGAGCGTTTCCGACACCATGGCCATGGTATTGGCGGTGAATTGCCCCGGGCACGAGCCGAGCGTCGGCAGGCAGGCGCGCTCCAGCTCGTCCAGGTCGCTCTGCGGCATGTCCCCGGCGAGGACAGCGCCCACGCCTTCGTAAGTGTCCAGCACGGTGACGTCGCGCCCGTGCCAGCGGCCCGGCAACGCCGCCCCACCATATACGAAGATCCCCGGCAGGTTGAGCCGCACCAGCGCCATCATCATCCCGGGCAGGGTCTTGTCGCAGCCCGCGAAAGCCACCAACGCGTCGTAGGCATGGCCCCGCGCCACCGCCTCCACACCGTCGGCGATGAGATCGCGCGATACCAGGGAATAGCGCATGCCGGCGTGGTTCATCGACATCGAGTCGGCCACCGACACGGAGGCGAAGTCAAAGGGCACGCCGCCCGCCTCGCGCACGCCGGCGCAGGCCTCGCGCGCAAACTCCCCGAGCAGCGCGTTGCACGGCGTGACGCGTCCGTCCGTGGAGGCGACGCCGACGAACGGCTTGCCGAAGTCGGCGTCGCCAACGCCCAGGCTCCTCAGGAAGGCGCGGTGCGGCGCGCGATCCAGGCCTTCGACCGTGACCCGCGACGGCAGGACCGGAATGCGGCGCCGCGCCACCTTCAGTCCGCGCGCGCGCCCGAGATCTGCACCACCTCCGACCACTTGACGACCTCGGCCGCGATCAGCGCGCCCAAGCCGACGGGCGTGCTCGGCGCGGGCTCGGCGCCGGCGGCAATGATGCGGTCGCGAACCTCCGCCCGCTTCAGCGTGGCGACGAAATCGGCATTCAGCCGCGAGACGATCGCGCCCGGCGTCGCCACGGGTACCACGATACCCAGCCAGTCCATGGCCTCGTAGCCCGCCAGGCCGGCCTCGGCTAACGAGGGCGCATCGGCCGCAGCAAACACGCGCTTCGCGCTGGTCACCCCGATCGCGTTCACCTTTCCTGCCTTGACGTGCGGCAACGCGGCGCCCACTTCGACGACGGCGAGCAGCAGCTTGCCGTTCACCGCGTCGATGGCGGCGGCGTCGCTGCTCTTGTAGGGCACGTTCACCATCTGCGTCTGCGTCATCAGCTTGAACAGCTCGGCCGCCAGGTGCGACGCGCTGCCGTTGCTCCCGAATCCCAGCAGCAGTTCGCCGGGCTTCGAGCGCGCCAGCGCGACCAGCTCGGCGAGCGTCGTCGCCGGCAGCTTCGGATTGGCGATGAGCAGAAACGGAAAGTGCGCGACGCTCGTCACCGGAGCAAGATCCTTGACCGGGTCGTACGGCAGCTTCGGATACAGGCTGGCGTTGGTGGCGAGCGCGCCCGAGCCGCCCAGGCCGATGGTGTAGCCGTCGGGCGCGGACTTGGCCACCAGGTCGATGCCGTTGCTGCCGTGCGCCCCGGGCTTGTTTTCGACGACCACCGGCTGGCGCAGGCGCTCCGAGAGCAGCGGCACCATGGCGCGCGCGAGGACGTCGGCGGCCTCGCCGGGCGCGTAGGCG
>Ga0224510_10001131_pt1 | contig 18120 bp, 16 predicted proteins | sample SF_May12_sed_USG_FD_170161 | JGI IMG/M metagenome (GOLD analysis project Ga0224510, IMG submission 170161) | Sediment microbial communities from San Francisco Bay, California, United States - SF_May12_sed_USGS_4_1 | ecosystem: Environmental > Aquatic > Marine > Sediment | place: USA: California... | reverse complement strand
CACCGCCGAGGCAGGGTTGACCCTGAGACCCCGTTCCCGCAGGTACTCCACGGCCTCTGAGTGTCGGGCAAAGCGCGGCCCACCGTCGAGGAGCCCCACCTGGTAGACCCAGATCGAGAGCTTGCGCAATGCCGTGACCTCCGGGTCCTTCTGCCGAACGCTTCCGGCGGCTGCGTTCCGAGGATTCGTGAACATCCGATCGCCTCGCTCCAGCTGAGCCTGGTTGAGGGCGTCGAACGCGGCGTCATCCATGTACACCTCGCCTCTCACCTCCAGTAGCGGAGGCGGCGCTCCCAACAATCGCAACGGGATCTGCTCGATGGTCCTGAGATTGGCGGTGATGTCCTCTCCGGTGGTCCCGTCACCCCGGGTGGCGCCCTGCGTGAACACTCCGTCCTCATACGTGAGGACGACAGCGAGCCCGTCGATCTTCAACTCGCAGGAGTATCCATCGGGTGCATCCCCGAGCTGACGCACCACGCGCTGCTCCCAGGCCGCGAGGTCGGCTTCCGTTTCGGCATTGTCCAGGCTGAACAACGGGCGTCGGTGGGTGACAGGCAGAAACAGTGTCGACACCCCGGCCCCGACCCGCCGGGTCGGCGAGTCGTCGGTGACCAACTCGGGATGGTCGGACTCGATGCGTTCCAACTCCCGCACCAGGGCGTCGTAGTCGGCGTCGGAGACCGTCGGGTCGTCCAGAACGTAGTACCGATGGGCATGTTCCCGGATGGCGGTGCGGAGCTCTTCGACGCGGGTACGTGGATCCACGGGCGCCATCTTGGCATGCCTTGACCAGGCGGTCGGGCTATGTTGGCTCGATGCTCACCGACAAGACTCGCGCTCTCGCACAAGGCCCCAACTTCGCCGTTCTCACCACGATGCTTCCGAGTGGGACACCCCAATCTCACGTGATGTGGGTGGACGCCGACGACGATCACCTCTACGTCAACACCGAGATCCATCGGCGCAAATTCAAGAACATCGAAGAGAATCCGCGTGCGACCGTGGTCATCATGGAGAACGGCAACCCCTGGTCGTTCTCTGAGGTCCGGGGCACAGTGGTCGAGACGATCGGCGGACAGCGAGCTCGCGACCACATCGACGAGCTGTCGAACAAGTACCTCGGCAAGGACTACGCCAATGCGATCCAATCCGAGCGGGTGATCCTCAAGATCGCCCCGGATCGTGAATTCACGTTCCCGCCCGGAGGCTGATTGACCCTCTCGATCTCCGACTCGGAGCGGCGCGCACGACTGGGGATCAGACATCACCTGGCCGCACCGGCGGGCACTCCGGAGGCGGTAGCGGGCGATCTGCTCGGCCTCCATTCGAGCGACCCGGCGACCGTGTACCTGTCGGCGTGGTGCCGTCTCCGAGACTTCGACACCCCGACTCTCGAACATCCGCTCTACGCTGCTCGGACCCTCGTCCGAGTCCTGGGGATGCGCCGGACGATGTTCGTGCTGCCCCGCCACCTGGCCGGGATCGTGGACGCGGCGTGTTCGCGAAGGTTGGCCCCGCCCCAACGAACGCGGCTCGTGGGTCTGCTCTCCGAGCACGTCGATGGAGAACCCGAGGCATGGCTCGATCGCGTGATGAACGAGACCCTTCGGTCTGTGCGCGCACGGGGCGAGGCCACGGCAGCGGAACTGAAGCAGGACGTGCCCGAGTTGGCGCTCCAGATCGGATACGGCCAGGGCATCTTCGGGATCGTCACACGAATCCTGTTCCAACTCGCCGTGGAAGGGCAGATCGTTCGAGCCAAACCCAAGGGAAGCTGGCGCTCCAGCCTCTACAGCTGGGCAGCCACCGAGGCGTGGCTGGGAGAGCCCCTGCCCGAGATCGACGAATCGGAAGCAAGGACGACCCTGGTGGGAGCCTGGCTCCGATCGTTTGGCCCCGCCACCCTTGAAGACATCGTCTGGTGGACGGGTCTGCCGAAGGGGATGATCGTCAGCGCCGTCACCGCGCTCGATGCGGCGCCGGTACAGCTGACGGAGGGTCCGGGGCTCGTGCTGCCCGACGACCTCGCCACCACCGACCCGCCTCCGCCGTGGATCGGACTCCTGCCCGCGCTGGATCCAACCACCATGGGGTGGAAGCGACGCGGGTGGTACCTCGGACCACACGGGACGGCGCTCTTCGACCGCAACGGCAACGCCGGACCCACCATATGGGTCGACGGCAGGGTGGTCGGCGGGTGGGCGCAGCTCCCGGACGGCCGGGTGGTCTATCGGTTGCTCGAACCGATCGGGCGCGCTGCAGCCGAAGCAATCGACGCCAAGGTGGAACAACTCCAGGCCTGGCTCGAACCCGACGTGGTGACGCCCCGCTTCCGAACACCGCTCGAACGCGAGCTTCTGGATCGAAACTCCGGCGCTTGACTTCGGTTCCCTTCCGAATCTCCTATTCTGTAGATCACCGGTCCACGGTGGACCGGCGTCCGTGCTTCGTTTCTGTGTGGCTCGGTGTCGACATCCGACATCTGCCCACCTCCTGGATCGTTCGCATTGGTCACAACGGCCCACACGGGTGGGTCAGAAAGGGAGCAGAAGTGAAGCTCTACGTCGGCAATCTGCCGTTTTCATTCTCGTCCGAGGATCTCGAGCAGCTGTTCGGTCGCCATGGCACCGTGGAATCAGCCTCGGTCATCACCGACCGCGACACTGGTCGGTCTCGCGGATTTGGTTTCGTCGAGATGCCAGATGATGAGGGACGAGCCGCCATCGAACAACTCGACGGTGCGGACGCGGGAGGGCGCAAGCTCACCGTGAACGAAGCACGTCCCCGGACCGAACGGAGCGGTGGCGGTGGCGGTGGTCGCCGCGACGGCGGCTCTCGCTGGTGAGCGGGGAGGACGAGTACGTCCGCATGTCGGGGACGGTGGTCGCGGTCGAACGCAACGCCGTGTTCCGCGTCGAGATCGACGGTGGCCTCCAAGTGATGGCCAAGGCCGCTGGACGCATGCGTCGCGGCCGGAAGATCCGAATCCTCACCGGTGACTCGGTGGAGGTCGAGGTTTCGACCTACGACCCCACCAAAGGTCGCATTGTGTGGCGCCATAGATAGGAAGCGACTCGCGAGAGTCCGAGGTGAATGCCGGCCCCGAGGGCCGGCATTCACCGTTCCGATGGTCTTGCCGGCGTAGCAAGAGTCCCCCGATTTTTTATGACCTCCGAATCCGAGACACTCGGGACGTGGTAGAAAGGGATCGCGTCCCTGTGGGAGTGCAGGGCGAGACCGAGAGGGAGTGGAGAGACTCATGTCGTCAACGTTCGCGCGAGTGCGCCGGAGCACAGCCCTGCTGGTGGCCCTGTTCATGGTGCTCGCAACCATGGCTCTGGCCGGATCACCGGCCGACGCCAAGAAGCCCGATCCTCCGGGCCAGCTCGTCCAGCTTCAACTGCTGGCTTTCAATGACTATCACGGTCACGTCAAGGACACCGATGCCGGCAATATCGGTGAGGACCCCTCCGGTGGGGGCGAGTACCTGTCCACGAAGCTCAAGGAGCTCCGTCAAGGCAACAAGTACACGCTCACCGTGGCGGCCGGTGACCTGATCGGCGGGTCGCCCGCCTTCTCTGGTTTGTTCCACGACGAGCCATCGGTCGAGTCCCTCAACGCAATGGGCCTCGACGTGTCGAGCGTCGGAAACCATGAGTTCGACGAAGGGGTGACCGAACTCCTGCGGATGCAGGATGGCGGCTGCCATCCCCTCGACGGCTGCTACTTCCCCGACGAGCCCTATGCGGGCGCCGACTTCCAGTGGCTGTCCGCCAACGTGGTCAACGAGGCCACCGGCGAGACCCCGCTTCCCCCGTACTGGATCGAACGGTTCGAGAGCATCGACGTCGCTTTCATCGGCATGACCCTCGAAGCGACCGACACCCTCGTGGCTGCCGTCGGCATCGAAGGTTGGGACTTCCTGGACGAGGCGGAGACCGCCAATGCCCTGGTGCCGATCCTCAAGGCGCAGGGAGTCGAGGCCATCATCGTGCTTCTCCACGAGGGTGGATCGCAGACTCCGGCTCCGGGTGAGATCAATGCTTGCGAGGGCATCTCGGGTCCGATCGTCGCCATCAACGACGCCCTCGATCCTGAGATCGACGTCATGGTCACCGGTCACACCCACCTCCCGTACAACTGCCTGCTGGAGGACGCTTCGGGTCAACCCCGCATCGTCACCAGCTCCTACTCGTACGGTCGTGTGGTCTCCGAGATCGACCTCGTGCTCGACAAGCGCACGGACGACGTCCGGCGCGACCTGAGCACCGCCCAGAACCACGCAGTCGTCCGGGCCGAACTCACTCCGGATCCCGCCATCACGAAGATCATCGACAAGTGGACGCCGCTGTTCGACGTGGCCGGCTCCACGCCGGTCGGCACGATCACCGAGAACATCAACCGCGGTGGCGTTCCGACAGGGTCCGACCGGGGCGTGGAATCTCCGGCCGGAAACCTTGTCGCCGACGCCCAGCTGTGGTCGACCTCGGCCAACGGCGCCCAGATCGCGTTCATGAACCCGGGTGGCGTACGGTCCGATCTCACGTATGCGCAGTCCGACGGCGAGGGTGACGGTGTCGTCACCTTCGGTGAGGCGTTCACGTTCCAGCCGTTTGGCAACACCCTGCTGACCTTCGGGATGACCGGTGCCGAGATCGTCTCGGTCCTCGAAGAGCAATGCCAGCCGGCCGGCTCCAGCCGTCCGTTCCTCCACCTCGGCGTGTCGGAAGGTTTCACCTACGACCTCGCCAAGACGATCGAGACCGGCAACTGCACGTCGGTCAGCGTGACAAACGTGCAACTGGACGGCGTGCCGCTGGACATGAATGCCGTTTACGCGGTCACCGCCAACAACTTCCTGGCGGACGGTGGTGACAACTTCGGGACGTTCGCCACCGTGGCCGGTCCACGCTTGGACGGCGGCAACGACCTGTTGGCGTTGGTGAACTACCTGGGGACGTTCAGCCCGGTGTCACCGCCATCCACGGACAGGGTCAACGAGCTCAACTGAACCCGAGCTCACGAACAACGAAATAGGGCCCGGCCACTCGGCCGGGCCCTATTTCATGAAAGACCGTGAGCCCGGTCTCTGACCTCCGCGTCGCCAGAGACGGCTTTGGCTCGCAAACCGGCGGCGTGTTCCTCGAGCTTCGTAGCCAGATCAGGATCGGACAGGGCGAGGATCCGGACTGCCAGCAGCGCAGCGTTGATCGCTCCCCCGATGGCCATGGTTGCCACCGGGATACCCGCCGGCATCTGCACGATCGAAAGCAGCGCGTCCATGCCATCGAGAGCGGTGATCGGCACCGGTACACCGATGACGGGCAGCGACGTCACCGACGCCAGCATTCCGGGCAGATGGGCGGCGCCACCGGCGGCGGCAATGATCACCGAGAATCCCGCGTCGGCGGCTCCTTTGCCGAACTCGATCATCGCCTCCGGTGTTCGATGCGCCGACACCACACGCGCCTCGAACTCGACCCCGAACTCACGCAGCGTGTCAACTGCAGGTTCCAACGTCGGGTAATCCGACGAACTTCCCATCACCACCGCGACTCTCAACGCTCGACCTCCTCCGGCACCTGCCCGCCGAGCGCCTCGACAACCGCCCAGGCTCGACCGACCGCCTCCTCGACCTCGGAGGCGCACACCGTGACGTGACCGATCTTACGGTCGATGCGAGGTTCCTTCCCGTACAGATGGATCCGGGCCCCGGAATCCTGCGCCAGCGCGTCGGAGAGTCGGGTCCGAGGCTCTACTCCCGTTCCGATGACGTTGACCATCGCCACACCGGGAGCGACGAGATCGGGAACGCCGAGCGGAAGATCGAGAACTGCTCTGATGTGATTCTCGAACTGAGACGTCACACACCCTTCGATACTGTGATGCCCCGAGTTGTGAGGTCTCACCGCCAGTTCGTTGACCAGGAGGTCGGCGCCCACGACGAAGATCTCCACCGCCACCAGACCCACCACCTCGATCGAGTCGGCCACTCGGGCGCCGATCGACTTGATGTCTTCGACCACCGCCTCCGGCAGGCCGGTGGGCGCCGTCACCTGACGGCACTGTCCGTCGACCTGCAACGTGGTCACCGGGTCGTACACCACCATCTCCCCACCCAGGCGCCGAGCGACGATCACGGCCACCTCGGAATCGAAGTCGATCACCGGCTCGACGAGCAGAGGCACCCGCCTACCCAGAAGCCTCTCACCCAACTCCCGCCCTTCGGATGGATCATCAACCACAAACACGCCCCGGCCGTCGTAGCCACCACGAGCCGGCTTCAGGACCGCACGGGGCCACTCGGACAATGCCTCATCGAGCTCCTCCCTCGTCTTCACCTGCCGCCACGGGGGCACCGGCAACCCCGACCACCCGACCGCCCGCCGCATGCCGAGCTTGTCCGCCACCACCCGCAGCGACCGTGACGACGGCCGGAAGACGACACCCGACCGTTCCAGATCTTCCAGACCCTCGAGATCGACCACTTCGTGCTCGAACGTGACCACGTCGCACGATGCCGAGAATCGGCGCAGATCCACGTCGCTCATGGCCGAACCCATCTCCCAGTCCGGCGCGACCTGCACCGCAGAGTCCTGCTCATCGGCGGCAAGGAAACGCATCGGAACCCCAAGCGAGATCCCGGCCTGGTGCATCATCCGCCCGAGCTGCCCCGCTCCAACAACACCAAGGACTGACGACATGGTCCGGGACAATAACGTTGTGCAGGGGGATGAACCCCCTCGCACCCCCAAGCGCCACCCACACCCCGCCAACCCAGGGTTGAGGAAGTGAATATCCACGCAACCAACCCAGGGTTGAGGAAGTGAAAATCCACGCAACCAACCCTGGGTTGGTGTTCGCCGTAGGTGCCCGCAAGTCACACAGCTTCCGACCGCACCGCCCATGCTCGAGCTGGCGGGCGACATCACAGGAGGGCTCTACTGGGAGTTCCGACCCAACGGATCCGGCACACTCGACTGGTACGGCGCACCCTCCTCGAGGGCGCCCATCGAAACAGGCACACTCGAATTCGAATGGCGACCCAATGACCGCCAATTGATAGTCAACGACCTCGAACCCGCCAACGTCCAGATACTCCCCGGGGGCATGATCCTTCGCACCCCCGACACCCCCGTCGAGGCCTAGCACCGGGGCACTTCTCTACACCTGCCCACCCGAACACTCCCGGACGTCTCGCTCCAATCCGGGGTATGGGTGGAACTAGACCTTGATCGTGCTCTCGATCACGGCGCTCGCCACCACCGCATCTCCTGAGTAGAGGGCGATGGTCTGGCCGGGCGCAACCCCGTACTGCGGGGCGGCGAACTCGATGCGCTCTCCCAGGTAGCGCGCCTCCGCAACCTGACCGTGGGCCCGGTATTGAGCCATCAGCCTTGCGCCTGTCTCCGGCACGGCGTCGACATAGGTCCAATGCGTGCCCACGACACCCGTGACCGCCAGATCCGAACGCGATCCGAGCACCACCGTCGCCGTCTCGGGGATCACGTCGACGACGTACCTCGGCTCGCCGAATGCCACACCCAGACCCTTGCGCTGGCCGATCGTCACGTTGGCGACGCCACGGTGCTCGCCCAACACCTGCCCGTCGGTGTCGACGAACGGGCCGGCTCGGTCGGCGGCGTCGGTGACCGACGCCAGAAACGACCGGTAGTCGCCCTGCCCGACGAAGCAGATGTCCATGCTCTCCGGCTTGAGGGCGGTCCTCAGCCCGAGCTCAGAAGCGATCGCCCTGGTTTCGACCTTGTCGAGCTCCCCGATCGGCAACCGCGTGCGTCGCAGCTGGTCCTGGCCGAGCATCGAGAGAACGTAACTCTGATCCTTTGCTCGATCGACCCCGCGCAACAAGCCAAACCGCCCCTCCCGTTCGACCACCCGGGCGTAGTGGCCGGTGACCAGGAGGTCGCAATCGAAATCCTCCGCCTGGTCGAGCAGATGCCGGAACTTCACGGTCCGATTGCACTCGACGCACGGATTGGGCGTGCGGCCGTGCAGATAGTCGTCGACGAACCGATCGATCACCCCCACCTGGAACCGGTCGGTGTAGTCGAGCACGTAGTAGGGGATGCCGAGTTGGGCGGCGACCCGCCGGGCGTCCTCGGTGTCGGAGATCGTGCAGCACCCGCTGGTTGGCGCCTCACCGTTGGGTCCGGCCCACATCTTCATCGTGACCCCGACCACCTCATGGCCTTCCTCGACCATGCGAGCCGCAGCCACCGACGAATCGACGCCGCCCGACATGGCGACCAGCACCCGGGTCATCGGTCCAACGCGGCGAGAACGACCCGGGCCGCCTCGTCGCCGTCCTCTGCCTGGTTCGTCCAACCGAACGAGAACCGGAGGCTTTCCCGGGCCGCTTCCGGTGCGACTCCCATCGCCGTCAGCACATGGCTCACTGTGGCGGCACCGGAGGCACACGCCGAGCCGACCGAAACCGCCAACCCGTCCCGGTCGAGCCGTATGAGGAGGCTCTCGTTGCGGACCCCGGGGAAACGGAGATGAGCATGCGACGCCAGCACATCGACCTTCTCGATCGTCGGTGTAGCGACGCCGGCCAGCCCCTGGACGAACCGATCTCTGGCTTCGCCGACCCGACGTTGGAACCCGGTCCGATCGGCGGCCGCCAACTCCATCGCAACGACCATTCCGACCGCACCCATCACGTTCGAGGTCCCCGACCGCCGCCCCAACTCCTGCCCGCCACCGTGGATCACGGCTTCCAGCGACAGTCCATCCCGCACATACAGCAGCCCCACACCCTTGGGCCCTCCAAACTTGTGAGCAGACAGGCTCAGCATGTCCACCCCCAATGCCTCCACATTCACGTCCGTCGAGTTGAAGGCCTGCACGGCGTCGGTGTGCACCGGGGCCCGACCCGCAACGGCGTCGACGATCTCTCTGACGGGCTGGATCACCCCCGTCTCGTTGTTGGCCGCCATCACCGACACGACCGCCGTGTCGTCATTCACGTGGGCGGACACCTGGGTTGGATCCACCCGGCCCTGGGGATCGACGGCGACCGCATACACTGGGCTGCCGAGCCGCTCGCAGAACTCCGCCGCTTCGATCACGGCTTCATGCTCGACCTGGGAGATCACGATCCCCCCGCGGCCTTCCCGCAGCGCCCGACCCTTGATCGCCAGGTTGTCCGCCTCGGTGCCGCCGCTCGTGAACACGATCTCTCGCGCCCCGCAGCCCAGCACGGCTGCCGCCCGCTCCCGGGCTTCCTCGTACGCGTTCTTCGCCTGCCGGGCGTATCGGTGGGCACCCGAAGCGTTGCCGAACAGCTCATGGGCGAACGGCGCCATCGCCTCCCAGACTTCGGGACGCATCGGCGTGGTGGCGGCGTGGTCGAGATACGGCACGCCCGTATTCTCGCACCGCTCCGGCTTCAAGCCTTCATGGACTCTGCGAGCTCGATGAGTGCGCGAACGCCGAAACCAGTGCCGCCCTTGGGCAGATAGTGCTCGGCGGTGTCGAGGAATGCAGGTCCGGCTATGTCGACGTGGACCCACGGGGTGTCCCCGACGAACTCCTCCAACAGGAGAGCGGCGGTGATGGCGCCGCCGTACCGCCCCTGACCCGTGTTCTTCATGTCGGCGACCGCCGAATCGATCATCGTCCGGTAGTCGGATGGCAGGGGCATGTGCCACATACGCTCACCCGTCGAACGAGCGGCCGCCAGCACCTTGTTCGCAGCCTCGTCGTCGCGGGCGAAGACGCCGGCGATCTTGGGCCCGAGAGCCACCTTGCATGCCCCGGTCAAGGTTGCGACATCGACGATGAGATCTGGCTTGCCTTCTGCGGCGAGCGAGAGGGCATCGGCCAGGACGAGTCGACCTTCGGCATCGGTGTTCAGAACCTCGATGGTCTTTCCGTTGCGGATCTGGAGTACGTCCCCCGGTCGCTGGGCTCCTCCGCCCGGCATGTTTTCTGCGAGAGCCGCGTACCCCACCACCTCGACCGGGATACCGAGACGGGCGATGGCGACGGTGGCGGCAACGACGGCGGCGGCGCCGGCCATGTCGTCCTTCATGTTCTCCATGAAGTCCGCCGACTTGAGGGAGAGACCACCCGAGTCGAACACGATCCCCTTGCCGACAAGGGCGAGCTTGGCTTTCGGCCTTCGCGGCTTGTGATGCACGACGAACAGACACGGCGGACGGTGCGAGCCCATGCCCACGCCGATCAGGCCGCCCATGCCTTCCTCCGTCAGGCGTTCGATGTCCCAGGTCTCGGTGGCGACGCCGTGTCGGACGGCGAGGGTTCCGATCCGCTCGGCGAACATGACGGGCGACTTGGCTCGCGACGGTTCGTTGACCAGGTCGCGGGCCAATCCTACGGCATCGACCACCACGGCCGATCTCGCTGTCTCGGTTTCCCAGCCATCGGTGGAACCGACGAGGTCGATGCCGAGAGGATCCCTGTCGACGCGTTGGGACTTGTACCGGTCGAATCGATAGTCGGCCATGCCCATCCCCTCGACCACCGCTCCGGCCGCACCATCGAGCGGAACTCGATGAAGCGTGGTGGCGATTCGGGTCTCCTTGTCGAGTGCCTTCCGACCCAAGGCGGCAGCTTGACGGAGGCCGTCCAGGTCCAGGTCGTCTCCAAGCCCGACGAACCCGACCCTCGAAACTGGCGACCCGTCGGGGAGGGCGAGCACCGCAACCTGGCCGGAGGCACCGTCGAAACCGGTCGCAACCAGCGCGGTCCGGACCCATGACTTGATCCCTTTGAGAACGGAATCGGTGCCGGGGGCCGACCGGAGCCCTGCATACACGCCGACCACCGCGACGGAGGCCTCGCTGCCCCCGAAGGACCGAACCGATTTCACACGCATATCAACTCCCGAATATGTCCCAGCCGAGCATAGGTTGGCAGAACCTGTGTGTACCAACTCGACAGCCCGTTCGATCTGCCAACCTGTGTGCCGTGAGGATCAGTCCCCCGGCGTTGAGCGTGCTGGACCTGGCGCTGGTAGCCGCCGGTTCGACCACCGCTGACGCGCTTTCCGCCACGACCGAGCTCGCAATCGCCGCGGACCGGCTCGGGTACCGACGCTTCTGGGTCGCCGAGCACCACAACATGCCCACGGTCGCCTCGACGACGCCGTCGGTGCTGATGGCGCACCTTGCTGCACACACCCAGCACATCCGAGTCGGCTCGGGCGGCGTGATGCTACCAAACCACTCGCCCCTCGCCGTTGCCGAGGCATTCGCCCTCCTGGAAGCACTGCACCCCGGACGAATCGATCTCGGAATCGGCCGGGCGCCCGGATCCGACCGCTCCACCGCCGCCATCCTGCGCCGGGGGGCAATCCAGCCCATCGATGGCTTCCCCTCCGATCTTCTGGAGGTGATGGCCCTGCTCGGCGACATCCGAATCACCGACGGCCTCTACACACAGGTGCGCGCCACCCCCATGGCCACATCCTCCCCGACCATCGCGTTGCTCGGGTCGAGCGACTACAGCGCCCGTCTCTCGGCGCGGCTCGGCCTTCCGTTCGCATTCGCACACCACTTCGACACCGGGGGAACCGAGGATGCCCTGCGGATCTACCGCCGCGACTACACCCCGTCGGAGCGGCATCCGGAGCCACATGTCATCGTGACGGTGTCCGCGCTGGCGGCGGAGACCTCCGAACGTGCGGAGTGGCTCTCGGCCCCCACCCGCCTGCGCCGGTTCGCGCTCCGGACCGGACGCCACATCACCCTGCTCTCACCCGAAGACGCAAACCGGCACCCAGACCTGGGCGTGGCTCTGTCGATGCCGTCGAGTCACATTGCCGGCGACCCCCAACAGGTCGCCTCCGGTCTCGCCCAGGTCACGGAACGGTTCGGCGCCGACGAACTCATGATCGCCTCCAGCGCGTTCGATGTGGCAGACCGATCACGAATCTGGAGCTCATCTCCATGGGAGGATGGTGACCATGGCACGTATCTTCGTCAGCGTCGACATAGCTGCTCCGATCCTCCGGGTCTGGGACCGAGCCTCGGATCTGGAGACACATGCCGAGTGGATGGCCGATGCCGAATCGATTGAGTTCCTCACCGACCAGCGGAGAGGGACGGGCACGAAGATGCGGGTCCTGACCCGCGTGGGGCCGCTCCACACCGATGACATCATGGAAGTGACCGACTGGGTCGAGGAGCGCGCGATCGGCGTACGCCACTCGGGCCTGGTCACCGGGTGGGGCCGATTCGACCTGGCGGCCGTGGCAGGTGCGACCCGATTCTCGTGGACCGAGGACCTGTCGTTCCCTTGGTATCTCGGTGGCGGTATCACCGCCTGGTTCGCCCGGCCCGTGCTGGCCGCCATCTGGAGGCGCAACCTGTCGGGACTCAAACGGTTGCTCGAACGCGGGTGAGGAGGAGCGCGGTCGTGGCGGCCAGTGCGGCCAGCCCCACCGACGCCCTCATGCCGAAATACTGATAGAGCAGCCCACTGGTGGCGACCGCGATGGCCCGAGAGACCGTGCCGAGGGCGTTGCCGATCCCGATCGCCTTTCCTCTCGCCTCCGGCGCCGCTTCGGTGACCAGCGTCAGCGACGCCACGAAGGCAAACTCGAAGCCGGCGAGAAACACGAGCAGTCCGCTCACCGCCAGCACGATCGAGGTTTGAGCCGAAGCAATCATTGCGAGACCGGCGAGGAGCACGAGGCCACCGATTGTCACCGATCGCAGCGTTCCCAGTCGGTCGGACACTGCGGCGACCATCGACGAGGAGCCCAATTCGACCATCCCGATCGCCGCGGCCACGAAACCCAGTCCGCCCAGCGACACCCCGTGGTGTTCGTCGAGCCAGACACCCGACACCACGAAGACCGCCATTCCTGCAGCCGCCACCGCCGCCGAAACCCCCAAGGGAACGTAGGCGGACCGAACCATCTTCGGGCGGTCCGCGGTATCACCACTCGCCGGCGAGTCGCTCACTCGCCATGTCACCGCTCCGATCGCCACACACCCGGCGATCACGAGGGCGACGTAGGGACCGCGCCACCCGAATCGGCCAATGAGCAGAGCCATGACGGGCGCACCCGCCCCGAGAGCGATCGCCCAGGACATCTCCACGATCCCAATCGCCCGCCCGCGACGGGAAAACGGGACGCGATGGCCGATCCAGGCGTGAGCCGCCACGGTCAGGTTGGCGACACCGATCACGAGGACACCAAACGACAACGCAAAGAAGAGGACCGATCCCCTCAAGGCCAGGAGCGATGAGACGACGACCGCTCCCAGCCCGGCCACGAACACCGACCGCTCCCGGCCCCGATCGAGCACCCGGCCTGTGACCATCGTCGTCAATCCGCCGAGTTCGGCCACCCCCATCACCGTGGTCAGCGTCGCCGTCGACGCCCCCAGCGCCGCTTGGAGCACAGGAAGGAATGGCGACACCCATCTCAGGGCCGCATTCGCCACCGTCTTGGCGGCGGTGAGGACGATCAGTTCCCGAGAGGTCTCGAGGTTCGGGGTCGACGTCACCTACCGGTGAACTCGGCTTTGCGCTTTTCGATGAATGCAGCGACGCCCTCTTTGGCATCGTCGGTCCAGAAGCAGTCCTGGAAAGCACCCGCTTCCACCATCAGCGCCTGCCCCATGACGTGACCCCAACCGTCATTGAGCGCCCGCTTGGCGGCCGCAAGAGCCCGGGTCGGTCCGGCGGCCCACCGACCGGCGTCGGCGAGGGCGAGGTCGAGCAGTTCCTCGGTCGGAGCGACCCTGTCGGCCAGCCCGATCCTCTCCGCTTCCTCGGCGTCGACCTGGCGGCCGCTGAACACGATCTCCTTGGCACGCTGATAGCCCACGATCCTGGGAAGCCGTTGTGTGCCCCCTGCGCCGGGAATGATGCCGAGCAGGATCTCTGGTTGTCCGACTTTGGCGTCGACGGCCAGGTAGCGGAAGTCACATCCCATCGCCAGCTCCAGCCCGCCCCCGAGTGCGTAACCGTGTATCGCTGCGATGGTGGGCTTCTCCAAACTCTCGAGCTTGGCCACCGTTCCAAGAAGAGCGCCGGCCAGCTTCTCGTCCACCCCCGAGTCGTACGCCGCCTGGAAGCCCTTGATGTCGGCTCCTGCCGCAAAATGAGGCTGGCCCGTCACGACAACAGCCCTGATCTCAGGATCTGCGCACCGATCGAAAGCCTCACCCAACTCGACGGACAACTCCTCCGACAGGGCATTGACCGGGGGACGGTTGAGTCGTACGAGGGCGACTGCCCCGTCCACGGTGAGGTCTACCAACGACATCAGGTCTCCTCGACTGGATTGATTTCGAGCGTAGCGGCGACGGGATGCGGATCGTGCCGGGAGCCTGCCACGCCCGGTAGGTCTTCGATCTCCGGAGACCACCCTGGTTCGAGTCGTTCGACGCGAATACGGGCGTCGACGGCCTTGACGCCCGACCCGGGTTCGAGGACCAGGAGCGGGTTGAGGTCCATCTCCACGATCTCGGGGACGGCCGCGACCAGTGCCGAGACCCGAAGGAGCACCTCGTGCACCGCCTCGGTGTCTCCGCGCGGGAGATTCCGGTACCCGTCGAGCAGGCGTGCGCCTTTGATCTCGGACATCATGGTCCAGGCTTCCGCATCGGTCAGCGGATGCAGCCTGAACGTCACGTCACCCAGCAGCTCGACATAGACGCCGCCGAGTCCGTACACGATCATCGGACCGAAGTTTGGGTCCTCGGTCATTCCCACCAGCAACTCGTGCCCACCCCGCACCATCTCCTGGACGAGGATCCCGTCCCTCACCGGGCATGCGGCCGCGATCTGGTCGAACGTGGTCGCCACCGCGTCGTCGCCGTCCACGTCCAGGACCACGCCACCCACGTCCGACTTGTGCAGCGCCTCAGAGGAGACCACTTTCATCGCCACGGGACCACCGATTGTCCTGGCAGCTTCCACGGCCTCCTCCCGGCTCTGGGCGAGGTGAGACACCGGTCGGGGGATTCCGAACGCGTCGAGCAGGCTCTCCACCTCGTGCGGTTCGAGCCAACCGCCGTCCGGGCCCATACGGTCGAGCGCATCGCCGACCACCTTGGCGGCCCGTTTTCCCTCGACGTCTTCGAAGAACGGAACCATCCCCGGCTCGGTATCGAGCCAGTCCCCGTATCGGACGGCGCGCGCCAGCGCCAGCGCCGCGTCTTCGGGAAATGGGAACGTGGGAATCGTGACCTGCTCGCCCTCCAGATGTGCCGACGCCTCCTCCGACTGCATGAACACCGAGAGGAGCGTGCACTCGTGATCGTTGGATTCGGCCACCTCGACCAACGCCGGGGCCACCGACGCCACACCCGTCGAAGACACTGGTACGTAGATCACGAGCACCGAATCGACCTCGCCGCTCTTGAGGATCTCCGGCACCACCTGCCGGTACTGCTCGGCGGTCGCACCGGCGATGAGGTCGACCGGATTGCGCACCGCCGCCTCCGCCGGCAAGACCGAGCGGATCCGGGCCTGAAGGTCCTGAGAGAACTCGGGCAGCACCAGCCCTTCCGACTCGAGAGCATCGGCTGCGAGGATCGCCGGACCGCCGGCGTTGGTGATGATCCCGACACGCCGGCCCCGCGGCACCGGCTGATTGGCCAGCAGGGATCCCACTGCGAACATCTCCTCGAGTGTGTCGACCCTGATGACGCCGGCGTGATTGAACATGGCGTCGACGGCGACGTCCATCGATGCCAGGGCGCCGGTGTGGGAAGAGGCGGCCCGGCTGCCGGCCTTGGTGCGACCCGACTTCACCGCCACGATCGGCTTCTTGCGTGCGATTCTGCGGGCGAGGCGGGCGAACCGGCGCGGATTGCCGAACGACTCGAGATACAGCAGGATCACATCGGTGGAGGGGTCGTCCTCCCAGAACAACAGCAGGTCGTTACCCGAAACGTCTGCCTTGTTCCCGACCGAGACGAACTGGCTGATGCCGATTCGGTTCCGGCGGGCGAACTCGAGAATGGCGATCCCAAGCGCTCCCGATTGGCTCGACATGGCGATGTTGCCTGCGGGCGGAAACACCGGCGCAAAGGTTCCGTTGAGGTTGGCCGATGGCGCCGTGTTCAACAGACCCATGCAGTTGGGGCCCACCATCCTCATCCCGCCATCTCGCACGATGGCCAGCAACTCGTCTTCGAGGCCGTGGCCCGAACCTCCGACCTCACCAAACCCGGCCGAAATGACCACCAACCCGCGGACACCTTTGGCTGCGCATTCCCGGGCGACTCCCAGCACGTGTTCGGCGGGGACCACGATGAAGGCGAGGTCGACCTCGTCGGGGATGTCTGAGATCTTCGGATAGGCCTTCACGGCGTTGACCACACCGGCCGTCGGGTTCACCGGATACAACGTCCCACCGAATCCTGTATGCAGGAGGTTTCGAAACAGCGTGTTCCCGATCGATCCGACCCGGGTCGAGGCTCCCACCACCGCGATCGATCTCGGGAAGAAGAGTGGGAGCACCGACGCCGCCACCGCTCGCTTCTCCCGGTCCTCGGCAGCCCGCCGGGCGTCGTCGGTGTAGGCGACCGGGAAGTCGACGGTGAAGATGCCGTCGTCCATGGTCCGGTGCAGCTCGAACCCGGAATTTCGGAACACTCGCATCATCTGCACGTTCTCGGGGAGAACGAACGCTCGAAATCCCGACACACCACGCTGTCGGGCGGCCGACGTCAAGAGCTGGAGCAGCTCGGTTCCGAGGCCCCGTCCCTGCTGATCGTCGGCCACGGCGAAGGCCACCTCGGCGACGTGAGGATCTTCCTGGCTTCGGTCGTAGCGGCCGACTGCGGCCATCCGACCGTCGTGCATGACGATGAGCGCCATCCGATCGTGGTAATCGACGTTGGTGAAGTACTCGACCTCCCTCGGGTCGAGATTGCGCTTGACCCGAAAGAAACGGAAGTAGCGGCTCTCGGGACCGAGCCGCTCGAAGAAGTCGACCAGCAGGTCGCCGTCGGTCGGACGTATCGGACGGACTTGGGCGACCTCACCGTCGCGGAGTACCACGTCCAGTTCGTATTCGGAAGGGTATACCCCCATGTGTGAAACCTCGCGAAGACTCGACTCAGACGAGGGTAGACGCCTGGAGCCCGGCCATCTTCCACCGACTCACCGACGCAGCTTCAACGTCTCTCCGTAGGGGAAGATCTCGATGACCTCCCCCTGTGCCACACGCCGTTGCCACTCTCGCCACGTGGCGGCCTCGAAGATATCGGCGTGGTTGGCGAGAAAGACATCCCGCAACCGACCCTGTACACCCAGGAATGTCGCAAATTCCTCCGGAAACACATCGTCGGGGCCAACGGTGAACCAGGGCTCCGCGGCCATCTCGTCATCGTACGACGTGGGAACGGGCAGCGCCCGAAAGACGCACTCGTCCAGCGTCGTCAGCTCGTCATAGTCATAGAAGACGACCCGTCCGTGACGGGTGACTCCGAAGTTCTTCAAGAGCATGTCGCCGGGAAAGATCCCCGACGCCGCCAGGTCCTTGATGGTATTGCCGTAGTCGACGATGGCGGCCTCCGCGGCGTCGGGCTCCGCATCGTGCAGGAACACATCGAGGGGGGTGACTCTGCGTTCGAGGTACGCATGGCCGATGTGGACGGTGTCTTCGCCGACACTGACGGTTCTTGCGCATTCGTTGGCGAGAACGGAGAGCAGTTCCTGGTCGAAACGCCTCACCGGAAACTCGAGATGTTCGTACTCCTGGGCGTCGATGAGCCGCCCCGCCCGGTCGTGCCTGAACACGAGCCGGTACCGGCTCAGCACGTGATCCCTCGTGAGTTGCTTCGGCTCACCGAACCGGTCTTTGATCACCTTCGCCACGACGTCGAATCCCGGGAGTGTGAAGACCACCATCACCAGCCCCCTGGTGCCCCGGGCTATCTCGAACCGCTCACCAGACAGCGCCATGTGGAGTCTCAGCTCACGGTAGAGCTCAGTCTTTCCATGCTTGTTGTGTCCGATCGAGATGTACAGCTCGGCCCGCCGTTTGCGAGGCATCAATGTCGAGAGAAAATGGATCAAGGCGTTCGGGGTTGCCGTGTCCACGTGGAAGTAGGAGCGGGTGAACGAGAACAGGATTGAGATCTGGTTCTCGGTGACGAG
>Ga0224510_10001130_pt1 | contig 18133 bp, 16 predicted proteins | sample SF_May12_sed_USG_FD_170161 | JGI IMG/M metagenome (GOLD analysis project Ga0224510, IMG submission 170161) | Sediment microbial communities from San Francisco Bay, California, United States - SF_May12_sed_USGS_4_1 | ecosystem: Environmental > Aquatic > Marine > Sediment | place: USA: California... | reverse complement strand
CCGACGATCCGGGTCGCTGAGCACTTCGTACGCCTCGGCGACCTCGCGGAATCGAGCCTCCGCGGTGGGGTCGTCAGGGTTGGCGTCAGGATGGGTCTCGCGGGCGAGACGTCTGAACGCCTTTTTGATCTCTTCGGTGGGAGCGTCCCTGGGCACACCCAGAATCGCGTAGTAGTCCTTGGCCACGAGTCGGGAATCCTAGGAGCGACGGTGGGGAGTCGAGTACCGGTCGGAGGCCGTCATCCGATGTTGCGATCGCCCAGCTCGCGGCTGACCGTCTCCACCGCCGAGATGACGGACCGGTAGTCCATCCGCATCGGCCCGATGACGCCAACCCTGCCTTCGGCAGGACCCGAGTCGAATGAACTCGACACCACCGCCAGATCCACGTCGGCCGGCATGCCGAGTTCGTCTCCCATTTGGATGGTGGTTCCGTGAGCTTGGGCCATGATCTCCAGGAGCTTGGCTTCGCGTTCCAGCACTTCGAGCACGCGGTGGACGGTCGCCAGGTTGTCCCATACGGTTGCCATCTGCCTGGTGCCACCGACGTAGATCTCCGCCGACTGACGGGCGGTACGGGCGAGGGCCTCGCGGGCGGCTTCGACCACCGCCAACTCAGTGGCGGGCAGTTCGGGAGTGCGTTCCAGGGGCCACCGGCCGATCTCGGCCCCCACGACGACATTGGCGAGGAACTGCTCGGCTCGATCGAGTTCGGTCGGAGTGATCGGTCGCTCGAACCGGAGCAGCTCCTGGCTCACGCGACCCGACTCGGCGACGACGACCACCAGCGCGGTGAGGGCCCCCATCTGCACGAGATGGAGTGCTTTCACCACCTCTCCCGATGGGCCAGGCCCAATGGCCACCGCCGGATATTGGGTGATGTCGGTGAGGAGTTCGGTGGTCGCCTTCAGCAGTTTCCCGAGTTCGAGGTGGACCGACGAATAGAACTGCGACACCCGATTCTGGACCATGGTCTTCGGGCGCGACGGCGACAGGTGATCGACGTAGTAGCGGTATGCCTTCGCGGTGGGGACCCTCCCCGCCGACGTATGCGGTTGAACGGCGTACCCGTCCCGGTCGAGCGATGCGAGCTCGTTGCGGATCGTCGCCCCGGACACGTGGAGACCGGTTGCTTCGAGGATCCCACGCGAACTGACGGGCTCTCCGGTGCGGATGTGCTCCTCCACCAGTGCCCGGAGAATGGAATCTCGGCGATCCTCCCGGTCTTCGGTCATGGGGCGCTCAGGTTAGCAGTCGCCCCCTCCGACTGATAAGACTGCGGTCCCACTGTGGGCGGTGCCCGCTCCTGTATCGCAATAACCTGGAGCTATGACGAGTTCCACCGCCACTGTCGAGGACGCGGCCGAGCGCATCATCGAAGCCCTCGAAGCGCTCGGGACGCCCGAACGTGCGCGCAAGGAACAAGCGTATCTCAAGAGCGATCTGCGCCATCTCGGGGTGCCGGTCCCGAAGATTCGCTCGATCACAAAGTCGATCGTCAACACGTCCGGCGCGGACGGTCGCCGGCTGGCCACACGCCTCTGGAACACGGACATCCATGAAGCGAGGATGGCCGCCGCCGAGGTGTTGTGCATGATCGAGTCCGACCTAGGCCACGCCGACCTTCCCCTGGTGGAGGATCTCCTGCGCTCCTCGCGCACCTGGGCGCTCGTGGACACCCTCGCCGTCCACGTGGCCGGTCCGGTGCTCGCACGCGACAACGAGGCAAACGCTGTTCTCGATCGGTGGGCGACAGATCCCGACTTCTGGATTCGTCGGTCGGCGTTGCTCGCCCACCTGAAAGACCTCCGGAGCGGTGGGGGCGATTGGGAACGGTTCACCCGCTACGCCGACGCCATGCTGGAGGAGAAGGAATTCTTCATTCGCAAGGCCATCGGGTGGATTCTCCGGGACACCTCCCGCCGCCGACCGGACCTCGTGGCAGATTGGTTCACGCCGCGGGCACATCGAGCATCGGGAGTCACCGTGCGTGAGGCAGTCAAGAAGCTGAGCGACGAACAGGCTGCCGAGATCAACCGGCGGTATCGATCATCCCGATGACGGTCCCCGCCACGCGGTCGCTCCATGGCCCAAGCATGAGGTCGTGACCTGCGCCTTCGATGATGACGAGGTCGGTGCCGTGAGCCCGGGCGAGATCTCTTTGCTCACCCACGCTGAAGATTGCGTCGCGCTCGGCGGCGATGACCCGCATCGGAGTTCGGATCTTCCGCGGTCGCGGCCTGACGGCAAACATCTGGAGATACGCCAGATATGACTCGTTCTGGAGGTGAGACGCCGCATCGGCCACGAGTTCGCCCGGAACGTCATCCCCGAAGAAGGCGTCCCGGGCGAGGGCATCGGTGCTCACGAGTTCGTGCATGGAGAGTTTGGCGTTCACCTTGAGGAACGCCCCCGGGGTACGTCTTGCTGTGCGGATGGTGGCTCCGACGACACCCGACCTGGGCACGGAGGCGAGCAGGATCCCCAACGAGGCTTCGACCCGCTCCAAGGCGCGTTGGACGACGAGGCCGCCCATCGAATGACCGATGACGACGGTATCAGGGCCCAGAAACCGCAGTTCGTCCGCCACCGCGTCGATGTACTCACCGAGCCGGTTCCAGATTCGCTCGGGCGACCCGGGGTCGGCGTGGCCGGGAAGGTCCACCGTCGTGGGGCGGTGCCCCGCCTCGGACAGGAGTTCCACCCACCTGGTCCAGCACCACGAGCCATGCCAGGCTCCGTGCACCATGAGCACCTGTTTTCCAGCGACCATCTGGCGACCTCCTCGAAAAGAACGGTAAACCGAGACGGAGCCGTTCGAGAACGACTCAGCCAATGACACCCAAAGCGGTGAATACGACCTCGAAAGCCGAGGTCAAGACAACGACCCCGACCACGGTCATCGCCAATCCGGCTGCGAGGTCGGGGCCACGCCGCACGATCCGACCCACCCCGACTCCGAGCGCCACCACGGCCACGGCCACGAATACCGGGCGACCCAGGACGATGTGCCGCCACAACACGACCGCCTCGGCCACCACGACTGAGATTCCGAACGAGAGCGCTGAAAGGTTCGCCCATCGCGGTCCGAATCGAGCGTACCAACCGGCCAACCCGGCGACAGGACCCACCAGCGCAGCCACGACCGACCACTTGACCGCCAGGCTCAGAGAAGCGAGCGCCAGGCCCAACAACGACGAGATGTAATAGACAGAGGCGGCTGTGAGGAGTGCACCGGAACCTCGGATGGCCGCGCCTCTCGGACCGTGTGCCCGATCCAATGCCCCCGCCCACATCGCGGTACCACCCATGGAGCCGCCAGTTGCGCGAGGTGGGTGGTGGCAGCCCACCGATTGCCGACGAGATCGAACAGGCCGAGCAGCCCGCCGGCCACCACGATTCTCGTCCAAGATCTGCTCATGGGTATTCCCCCAGGGCCAGGACCGCACGAACCACTTCGTCCGTGAGGAGAGGTCGGGTGACGACGAGGCGGTCCCCTGAGAGCCCGACCACTCCGGCATCCACAAGACGCTTCCCGGAATCGGATGCCATCAACGCCTCGCCTCCCGCGCCGCTCGTCACCCCAGCCGCCCGCCGCAGACCGAGCATCAACCGTTCGATCTCGGCCGCCCAGCCTCCGATGACCTCGGTTCCCTGGACCGCTCCCAACCCCGATTCGATCCGCTCGACATAGGTGTCGAGCCTCTTGACGTTGCGTCGCCGGACACCGTCCCGGAAGCCGTGAGCGCCCAGCCCAAAGCCCAGGTATTCGCCCTGCGCCCACACGCCGAGGTTGTAGAGACAGGCATGAGCCGGTTTGGCGAAGTTCGACACCTCGTACCGCACCAGACACGCCGATTCTGCGGCCGCCACGGCCCGCTCCCACATGTCGGCCTGCAGATCGGGATCGGGGGCGGCCCCACCCCTCCGAACCTGCATACCGAGCGGGGTGGCAGGTTCGACCGTCAAGGCGTAGGCCGACAGGTGGTCCGGTTCGAGACCGAGGGCCTTCTCGACGGTGCGGGCCCAGGAATCCATCGACTCCCCCGGCGTCCCGTAAATGAGGTCGAGGCTGACCGACGAGAACCCGGCGCTTCGAGCCGCCTCCACCGCCCGCACTATGTGATCCGGCGTGTGGGCCCTCCCCAACGCCGTCAGCACGACCGGATCGAATGACTGAGCACCGAACGAGACTCGCGTGAAACCTTGCGCCACCAGCCCAGACGCGAGGTCCTCGGTCCAGTCCTCGGGGTTTGCCTCCAGTGTCACCTCCGCCGTGTCGGCCACCCCGAAACGCTCGGCGACCGCCTCGACGATGGATCCCAGCAACGGAGGCGCCAGTCGCGATGGGGTACCGCCGCCGAAGAAGATCGCCCCCAATTCGCCCCATGCCGGCTCGGACTCGATTTCGGAAACAACCGCTCGCACGTAGCGGTCGGTCGAGTCGTCACGCCCTTCGACCACTGCAAAGTCACAGTACGGACACCAGCGAGCGCAGAACGGGATGTGGACGTACGCGGACCGGATGTGGGCCGCGGCGTCGGCCAGGTTGGGGGCGTCGGGTCTGCCGGTTTCAGTCATCGACTTTGAGAGCGGCAACGAAGGCCTCCGGCGGGACCTCGACCGATCCCACCATCTTCATCCGTTTCTTGCCTTCCTTCTGCTTCTCCAGCAGCTTCCGTTTTCTCGAGATGTCTCCGCCGTAACACTTGGCGAGAACATCCTTGCGGCGGGCCCGCACCGTTTCCCGGGCGATGATCCGGGACCCGATCGCCGCCTGAATCGGAACGTCGAAGAGCTGGCGAGGGATCAGCTCGCGGAGCTTGTCCACCAGCTTTTTCCCGTACTCGTAGGCCTTGTCGCGGTGCACGACTGCGCTGAAGGCGTCGACGGGGACCGAATTGAGGAGAATGTCGACCTTCACGAGATCGGAAGCCCGATAGCCCGAGATCTCGTAGTCCATCGAGGCATACCCGCGGGTCCGCGACTTGAGGCTGTCGAAGAACCCGAAAACCACCTCGGCGAGCGGCACGTGGTAGACGAGTTCGACCCGCTCGGGCGACAGGTACGTCATGTTCACCATGTCTCCTCGAGCATTCGTGACGAGGTCCATGATGGCGCCGATGTACTCGGACGGGCTGATGATCATGACCCGCATGTAGGGCTCTTCGACGGTCGCCACTTCGCCCGGATTGGGGAGGTCCTGTGGTGAGTGGATCTCGATCGCCTCACCGCTCGGCTTGACGACCCGGTAGGCGACCGAAGGGGCCGTCGCAACCAGGTCGAGGTCGTATTCACGCTCCAACCGCTCCCGGACGATCTCCATGTGGAGCAAGCCCAGAAACCCCGTTCGGAATCCGAATCCCAGCGCCCGGCTCGACTCCGGTTCGTAGTGGAGCGAGGCGTCGTTGAGCCGGAGCTTGTCGAGGGCTTCACGCAATCGCTCGAAGTCATCGCCATCGGTGGGGTAGAGCCCTGAAAACACCATCGACTTCGGCTCCGAGTAACCCGGGAGAGGTGCTGTGGCCTGGTAGGCGACCGACGTGATGGTGTCGCCCACCTTGATCCGGTCGATCTCCTTGGCCCCGGTGATCAGATAGCCCACCTCGCCTGGACCCAGCGTGGCGACCGACACCGCCCGTGGTGTGAGAAATCCGACCTCGTTGGCGTTGTACTCCTCGCCACTCGCCATGAACCGGAGCCGCTCTCCCGCCGAGATCCTCCCGTCCACAACCCGGATGTAACAGACCACACCCCGGTAGGCGTCGAAGTACGAGTCGAACACGAGTGCCCGGAGTGGCGCCTCCACGGACCCGACCGGCGCCGGCACTTCTCTGATGATCTTCTCGAAGAGGTCGTCGACGCCGAGGCCGGTCTTCGCCGAGAGCCTCAACACCTCGTCCGGGTCACCGCCGAGGATGCCCACGAGTTCTTCGGCGACCCGCTCGGGGTCGGCGGCAGGAAGGTCGACCTTGTTGAGAGCGGGGATCACCTCGAGGCCGGCTTCCACGGCCAGATAGGCGTTGGCGAGCGTCTGGGCCTGGACCCCCTGGGCGGCATCGGCGAGCAGCAAGGCCCCTTCGCAGGCGGCCAGCGACCGAGACACCTCGTACGAGAAGTCGACGTGACCGGGAGTGTCGATGAGATTGAGGACATACGAGGCGCCGTCCCGAGCGGTGTACTCGAGGCGGACGTTGTTCGCCTTGATCGTGATCCCGCGCTCACGTTCGATGTCCATGGTGTCGAGCACCTGCTCACGCATCTCACGTTCGGTGATCGCCCCGGTGCGTTCCAGCAGCCGATCGGCCAGGGTGGACTTCCCGTGGTCGATGTGGGCGATGATGCTGAAGTTGCGAATGCGCGACTGGTCGGTCACGAACACTCCGGGGGTGGTGAGGGTGGACGTCCCGGATTGTACCGTCCCCGACGCCGGTGCTATTCTGCCGTCTTCGTCGCCGGGCACGAGCGCGCCACGAGCGAGTCACCAGCTTTCAGCGAGACAGGTTTGTCATGGCCAATATCAAGTCACAGATGAAGAGGAACCGCCAGAACGTGGTGCGCCACGCCCGCAACAAGGCCGTCCGTTCCGAGCTGAAGACTCGAATCAAGCAGACGCTCCAGGCCGCCGAGACCGGCGACGACAACGCCGCCGAGGTCTACCGGGCAGCCCAGAAGCGGATCGACATGGCCGTGAGCAAGGGCGTGCTCGACAAGAAGACGGCCGCTCGCCGCAAGTCGAGGCTCGCCAAGAAGCTCAACGCTTCGTCCTGAAGCCTCACCCGAAGTCCGACAGCAGCTCCGTGGTCAGCGGGTCGAGGAACCCGTCGATAGTCGCCTGTGTTTCGTGTTCCAGGGCCGCGCCGATGCCGGCGAGGGCAACCGAGTTGAGCACGCGTTTCATCGCCTGAACCGATCGGGTCGGGAGGCCGGCGAGGCGCTCGGCCACCGACATTGCCTCCGTCATCAAGTCCGCGTCCGGAACCACCCGCCACGCCACACCCATGTCTGCCAGCACAGAGGCCGGATACCGTTCACCGAGGAACAGCATTTCCCGAGCCTTCGTCAAACCCACCATGGCCGGCAAGAGGGACGTCACTCCCCCGGTGACGAAGATGTTCAGCGAAACCTCCGGAAAGAAACCCCGAGCCGATTCCGCCCAGATCGGGAAGTCGCAGTTGATGGCCCACTCGAATCCGCCGCCGACCGCCCAACCGTTGATCGCTCCCACCACCGGCTTCGACCCGAAGACGATCTCCTCGGTGACCGCCTGAATCGCCTCCACCAGATCTCGGGCCTCTGATTCATCGGAAGGATGGACGTGGGCCTTGCGGTCGTCGCCGGCGCAGAACGCGCGGCCTGCACCCGTGAACACGATCACCCTGGTCTCCGGGTCGGCGTTGGCGAGCCGAAAGGCCGAGGCGGTGTCGTCGATGAGCGCCCTGTTCATGGCGTTCAGACTGTCCGGACGGTTGAGAGTGATGGTGCGGATACCGCTTTCACCAAGCTCGGAGAGCACCGTGGACACGATCGGATCGTAGTAGAAACCTCCGCATGAAACCCGAGCACCTCGGCCCCACCATCGATGGCTTGCTGACGAGCCGCGCCGGATCCGGAGCCGTCTTTCTTCGGTTCGGATCTGGTGACATCACGTTCGCCGACGCTGCCACTCGGGTGGAAAGGCTCGCCGGAGGACTGGCAGTTGCGGGCATCGGCACAGGCGACACAGTGGCGGTGGTCATGCCGAACGTCCCGGAGCACGTGCTTTCGTTTTTCGCCCTGTGCCGGCTCGGTGCCATCGGATGTCTCGTGAACACCGCCTTCCGGGGGCCGGCGCTGCAACACGCCTTCGCCGTGACGGGACCCAAGCTGATCCTCACCCACCCGACGACCCACGCCGAGGTCGTCGCCGCGGTCGCGGCGATGCCGGAGCGTCCGAGGATCGTCGATATCGACGAATGGGCCGTGCTCGCTTCCGGGGCGGAGAGCCCTCCGCCACAGGCTTCCCACTCCCCGCGCGACCCTGCGCTCATCTTGTTCACGTCGGGCACAACCGGCCCCTCCAAGGGCTGCGTCCTACCCCACCGCTATCTCGTACGCCAGGCCGAGCTGATGGTCGAACACCTCGAGTTCACCTCCTCGGACGTCTTCTATTGCCCCTTCCCGCTGTTTCACATCGATGCCACCGTCCTCACGATCGGTCCGGCGCTCGTCCTCGGAACCACGGCTGCCATCGGCGAGCGCTTCTCCGTCTCCGGGTTCTGGGACGAAGTGAGGCGTATGGAGGCGACGGTCTTCGATTTCATGGGCGCCACACTGACTCTGCTGTACAAACAGCCCACGACAACCGAGGACTCGAACAACCCGCTCCGGCTGGGATGGGGAGTCCCAGTCCCGGAGTTCGCATCCCATTTCGAGCAGCGCTTCGGCGTCACCCTCGTCGAGCTGTACGGGAGCACCGATGCCGGACTCCCCATCTATCACCCTCCACACGAACCGCGGCGCGAAGGGTCATGCGGCCGCCTCATCGACGCCTACGAGGCGGCGGTCCTCGACGTTGACGGCTTCGAGGTTGCTGCCGGGAAGGTGGGTGAGCTCGCCATCAGACCGCGCGAGCCGTCGCTCATGTCGATGGGGTATGTGGGTATGGATGGTGCATCTCTGGCATCGAGAAGAGATCTGTGGTTTCACACGGGCGACCTCGTACGCCGGGACAACGAAGGGTTCTTCTATTTCGTGGGGCGCCGAGCAGACAGCATCAGACGGCGAGGCGAGAACATCTCCGCGTTCGAGGTGGAGGAGGCGATCAGGCTTCACCCCGATGTGGTGGACGTGGCGGCCTTCGGAGTGCCGAGCGCTCTCACCGAAGACGACCTCATGGTGGCGGTGGTGCCCCGCCCCCACTCGGATCTGACGCCCGAGTCGGTGGTTCGATTCTGCGAAGGGCGTCTTGCGCGGCACATGGTTCCCAGATATGTGGACATCGTGACCGGGTTGCCGCTGACCCCCACCGAGAAGGTACGAAAGGACGAACTGCGAGCCGCAGGCGTCACACCCTCGACATGGGACCGCGAGCGACCCTTGGAGCCATAGTCGGGGTCACTTCCCCGTCATCCACATGCACATCGCCACGGTCAACCGCTCCATGGTGACGTGGTGCATCTCCTCGGGAGCGGACTTGAGAACTCGATCGGCGCGGACGAGAGCGGCGAGACCCTTGCGGAGCGACGAGTCCTTGAGTCGCGTGCGCTGGCGCCAAACCCGCTCCACCCATCGGTCGCTCGGCCTGGCACCCGCCCATTCGGCAAGCGTCTCGGAGTCAGGGGCGGCAAGGGCGAGAGATCTCCGCCTCAGTTCGGTCTCCAGCGATGCAAGCAGCACGAGAGGATGATTGTGAGTGAGGAGATCGGCCAGCCTCCGAAGCGCCTCACCTGTGTCGCCTTTCGCCACGGCGTCGGTGTAATGGAAGATCGGCTCGTTGGGCCGGTTTCGGAATCGCTCGAGGACCATGGCAGCCGTGATCTTCCGTCCGGCATCGGAGAGCTGGTCGAGAGCCTGACCCAACGAGGCGGTGTCCGCTCCGAACCGCTGTATGAGCGCAGAGGACGCATCACCCGAGATGTCCATTCCTCGACGGGAGATCTCGTCGTGGAGCCATTTGTGGGCGTTCGACTCCCAGATCTTCCGCACCGATTCCGACGACCCCGATTTCAGCGTCTTCGAGAGCACCGACGGAACGGCGCCTTCCGACACAAACACCACCGCCACGGCGTCGGAGTCGATGGTGCCCAGCATCTCCGAGACGATCTGGGCCTCACCCGCCGTCAGATTCTGGGCGTCGACGACCTCGAGTCCTTGCTTGCCGCCGAACAGGGAGCCCGACTGCAACATCGGAATGAGCGAATCGAGCTCGCCTCGCATCGAGCCGGACGAGTCGTCGGTCTGCGCTCCGCGTCCGGGTACGTCGATTCGGACGGTGTCGGAGTCATCGACCCCCTGGGAGCGGAGCCACCTGCGCGCCCGTTCCAGCATGTCGTGGCGTTCGCCGGGTCCGGCCCCGCTCGGGCCTGCGATGTGATGGACGGCGCTCACGAACGCGAACTTAGCCGGGGAGACGCCCGAACAGAGCCGCCAGGTCACACGCCATCTCGACGTCGTGAACACGGATCATGTCTGCGCCGCTCTGCAAGGCCGCCGTGATGTAGGCCGCGACGCGGTGATCTTCCAGTTTTCTGGGGATGGGCACCAGGACGGGACGGCCGAGCGTTCGGATGATGTCGAGGTCGCGGATCACCTCGAGCTGCATGCGCGTGTAGGCCTGGTAGTCGCCCCGATAGTTGATGGCGATGCCAGGATCGACGATCGTCTGGGAGATCCCTTCGGTGGCGAGGCTCTCGAGCCTGGATTCCATCCATCTCCGGGTGATGGCGGCCTTGTTCGCAGAGATCACCACGTCGCCCACGTCATGGGGGTTCGCACCCTCGACGTACATCACCACCGCCGCGGCTCCCGCCCGAACGACCGCCTCCCGCATCTCCGGGTCGGCGAGTCCCCCGGTGTCGTTGACGAGAACCGCACCTTCGGCCAGGCACGCCGCGGCGACCGCCGGCTTCCAGGTGTCGATCGAAACCGGGAAGCCATCGTCGACCAGCAGCCGCACCGCCGGAAGCAGGCGCTCGAGTTCGAGATCGGCAGAGATCGTCGGGTTGTCGTAATGAGACGACTGCCCCCCGAGGTCGATGAGTGTGGCCCCGGCGTCGCGGAACCTCCGGGCACGTTCGAGAGCCTCCGCAGGGGACCCAGCAACCGAGAAGGCGTTCTTCGATTCCGGCGACATGTTTATCACCGCCATCACGTGCGTGAGGTCGCCCAGTTCGAGCCGGTGGCCTCCGAGGTCGAGTTCGGTCACGACCAGAGTCTCCACCATGCGTGCGCTTCCGCCAAACGGCCGTCCCGAATCACGATGTCACCCTGTTCGTCCGTCCGGAGCACGACGGACCCGGCCTCGACGAGAGTCTCGACCACCCACGCCGCGGGATGTCCGAAATCGTTGGGGCCGACACTCACCACGGCGGTGGTCGCTTCCGCCTGCCGCAACCATGACGCCTCCGAGGTGGCGGCACCCTGATGGGGCACCTTCAGCACATCTGCGACGAGTGGACCGAGCTCACCTTGAGCGACGGTTTCGATGTCACCGGAGAACAGAAACGAACTCCCGCCGGCTTCGACCCTCACGACGAGAGACTGATCGTTGGGCGACGCATACCGTCGCAGGGGTCCGAGCACCTCGAGGTGCGTATCTCCCGCCTCCAACGAGGTTCCAACCGCCGGGGTCTCCATCGGAATGCCGGCCGCCGCAACCGATTCGGTCAGCCACTCGGCCGCCGGCGTCGACTGGCCCTCGAATGCCGTCCAAACCCTCGCAACCGGAACGTGTCCGATGACGGCGCGAAGGCCCTCGATGTGGTCGGCATGCACGTGGCTGACCACGAGCAGGTCGACCCGACGCACTCCGTGTCGCTGGAGCTTGTCGGCGAGCACCAAAGGGTCGGGTCCACCGTCGATGAGAACCGTGAAATCGGTTCCGAACACGAGAGCGGCGTCGCCTTGGCCGACGTCGAGGAACACGACGGTTCCCGACGGGGTGGAGGTGGACACCGGCATCACCGCCACCGCCACCCCGATGGCGCTCAGGAGTGCCGCCACCGGCCGAGCCCGTGGATAGACCCAGACGACCCATGCCGCCGCGGCTCCCACGACAAACCCCACCGGCCCGATCTGGGGCCACGGCGCCGCCAGACGAGCGACCCACAGAACCGCCGATGCAGCAAAACCGCCGAGGCGCACGAGCGGGATGAGTCCGGTGACGGCTCCCAACCCCCCAACAGCGGTGGCGACGCCGACGGCAGGAGCTGCCAACAGGTTCGCAACCGGGCTCAGGAGCGGCAGGGAATCAAAGACGAACAGCAGCAACGGCGCCACCGCCGCCTGAGCGAACAGGGTGGCGCGCGCGGTCCGCATGACCGCGCTGGTTCCCTTGGATGTCGCCGCCATGACACCGGCGGTCGCCGCCACCGACAGCCCGAAACCGACGTCGGCGGTCAGCCGGCCCGACAGCGCCAGGCATCCGAGAGCGCCTCCGAACAGAGCCACCCACCGATCGAACGCCCATCCGAAGATCTGTCCCACGAGACCGACCGAAGCCATGGCGCCGGCTCTCACCACGGACGGCTCCCCTCGGGCGATGAGCACGAACAACCACACCCCAACGATGCCCACGCCCGACCGCCAGCGAGGTCGCTGAGCCAGAGGTGCCAGCGCCAGCCACCAGAGGGCCAGGAACACCGCCACGTTGCTGCCGGAAACTGCAACGAAGTGAGTCAGACCCGCGCTGCGCATGGCCTGGAGGTCGGCGGGAGCGACAGAACCTGTCTCCCCCACGAGGAACCCGGCCAGGAGTGCCTCCCCGGGACGGGTGAGATCCAGGTGGCCGATCACTCGGTCACGAATCGAATTCGCGATGCCGACGTGGGCCGGCGCCCACACTTCGGAGTTCCACATGGGATCGTCCATCGAACCCGCCACGATGTGGCGCCCCACCCGACCCGGCGCCGCCTCGATGGGCCCCCGAACGGATGCCCGTTCCCCCGCCTGCACCGGACCGGGACCTTCCGAGTTGACCACCAGAATCGGGCCGGACCACTCCAGCCGCCGTCCATCCTCGATCACTGCGATCGGGCGCACCACCTGCCGGAATCCGAAGCGACTCCGCGCCGGGTCGGTCACGGCGACCACCTCCATCTCGACCCTGGGAACGTCGCCGACGAGTGCCCGGAGTTGGGCGGCGTCGGCGGAGCGGGCGGAAACCGCCGAGAATGAGACGGCGCACATCGCCGCGACGAGCGCTGCTACGGGTCGGCGGCGAATGGCCTGCGTCGCCGCGACCACCCCGATCACACCCATGGCCGGAAGGGGCCCGAAAACGAAGCCCACCAGCCCGGCCGGCCAGGCCATACACAACGTCGCGCCCAGCCTGGTTGCCAGCGTCGTCACGGAATGGCAATGAGGTCGCGGATCGATGCCAGCTTGGACTCACCGATGCCGGGTACGTCGAGGAGGTCCTCGGGCACCTTGAAACCCCCCTGAGCGTCCCGGTGTTCGACGATGCGTTGGGCGAGAACGGGGCCGACACCCGGAAGGTCGTCCAACTCGTCGGCCCCGGCCTGATTGATGTGAACTCTCCCGTCCGAGAATCCCCCGACGACGGCCTCGGCCGACGGCACCACGATCTGTGCGCCATCGGCGAGCGGCGCCGCCAGGTTGATCGCGGCGAGAACAGCATCGGGGAGCGCGCCGCCTGCGGCTTCGACAGCGTCGGCAACCCTGGCGTCCGCCGGCACGCGAACCAGGCCGGGCATATGAACGGCGCCTGCCACGTGTACGACGATTTCGGGGACGGCCGCTACGACCGTGTCACTCGTGCTGCGAACCGGGATCGGCTGGGGTCGGTTGTTCAGTCCGACGAACGCTCCGGCTCCGGCCGCCACCACGAGCGCAATCGCTCCCCGCAGCCGCCAATCGGTGTCGTCCACTTCGCTCCTGGGCCCTCCCAGGCCGCAAGTGGGTTCTTACCGGAACGAGACGACTGCTACCAGGGGGACGTCACGCGCACTCGGCGACGAGACGGTCGAGGCGCTCTCTCAACAAACCGATTGAAGTGCACTTCTCCAGATAGCCGCGAGCTCCCGAAGCGATCACCTCCGCCTCGACCCGATCCGCATCGAAACCCGAGAGGACGATGACAGAGGTACCGGGAAACCGTGCCCCGATGTCCTCGATCAACTCGTAGGGGTCCGTCTGAGGCATCGTCAGGTCCAAGAGAACGAGATCGGGACGCAGTTGCTCGACGAGATCGAGACACTCGAGCCCCGACGCCGCCTCCCCCACGACTTCGTACTTTGCCGGGCCCACCTTCTCCATCCAGATCCGGACGAGCGTCCTGAAATCGCGGTCGTCGTCGACCACAATCGACCTGATCATCGGTACTTCTCTTCCTTCGCCCATGTCAACACCCCCGTGCGATGGTCTCTCCAAGAATCGGCAGCGGCGGGGGCCACTTGAGCAGCTTGCAGGCTTGGTACGGTGAACCGATGATCGACACGACTCCGTTCCTGGTGCCGCCCGGCACCCCCATCGACCTCTCCATGATCGATCCACGGTCGACCGGATCGTTCGACGGCGGCAAGAAAGCCGGGCGCAAGCTCCACGATGAGCTCAACGACCGGCTCGAACTGCTCCAGGAGACCCTCTACGCACAAGGGAGACACCGCTTGCTGGTTGTGCTGCAGGCCACCGACACGGGTGGGAAGGACGGCACGATCCGCAGCGTCTTCGACGGCGTGAATCCTCAGGGCGTGAAGGTGGCTTCCTTCAAGAAGCCGACGCCGGAGGAACTCGCCCACGACTACCTGTGGAGGGTCCATGAGCGGGTTCCTGGCAGCGGTGAGATCGCGATCTTCAACCGCTCCCACTACGAGGATGTACTCGTGGTCCGCGTGCACGAGTTGGTCGAGGAGGCAAGGTGGTCCCGCCGGTATCACCACATCAACGAGTTCGAGAAGATGCTGGCAGATGAAGGAACCACGATCCTCAAGTTCTTCCTTCACATATCCAAGGATGAGCAGAAGGAACGGCTTCAAGCTCGCCTCGACGACCAGGCCAAGCGCTGGAAGTTCTCACTCGGAGACCTCGATGAGCGTGAACACTGGGACGACTATCAGGCCGCGTTCGGGGACATGCTGTCGAAGACGTCGACCGACTGGGCCCCCTGGTACGTGATACCAGCAGACCACAAGTGGTTTCGCGACCTCCTGGTGTCCTCGGTTCTAGTGGAGACACTCGAGTCGCTCGGGTTGCAGTTCCCTGACGCCACCGAGGACCTCACCGGCGTCGAAATCGAGTGAGGTCTGGGGTCGGCGGCCCCAACGACGGTGTCAGTAGCCGGCGATGGTGCGGGCCTCCACCTCGAATCCGATGGCGAGATAGGCCTCGTAGTGGTTGAGGCCACGCCACCGGCCGGTCAGGTAGTCCCGGGCGTAGCGGCGGAGGAATCCGAGCGCACCATGGTGGCGCCACTGGCGCACGTGCACCATCTCGTGAACCAGGAGCCCGGCCAGCCGATCTCGGTCACCCACCAGGACCTCCTGGCGGACGTAGATCGCCCAAGGCAGGGCCATCGCCGCAACAGGCCCACGCCACAGGCTCGTCATCCACTTTGGTGCTGGCCGGACACCGACCTCGTCGGGATTTTGTAGTCCACACCTCAGACACGCCTGGTTGGGATCGACTCCCCCGGCCCGCAGGATGGAAGACGGCGGGTACACCTGACTCAGGAGACCACGTTGACGAGACCCGGAGGACGGACGATGACCTTGCGGACACCAGCTTCGGTCCAGGCCTGAACCTTCTCCGAGGCCAGAGCGAGCGTCTCCGCTTCCTCCGCGGTGATGCCCGACGGCACGTCGATCCGATCGCGCACCTTCCCGTTCACCTGAACGACCATCGTCACGACGTCGTCTCGTGCCAGGTCGGGGTCGGCGACCGGCCACACCTCCGTGTGAATCGACCCGTCGTGGGTGGCCCGCCACAACTCCTCGGTCACATGGGGCGCTATCGGTGCAAGCAGCTTCAGCAGCGTCTCAACGGATTCGGTCCACACGGCCGCGGACACCGACGCCGCCTTGGCGACCTCGTTCAGTTCGTTTCGCAACGACATGAGGGCGGCCACCGCAGTGTTCCACTTCAGGTCACCGAGGTCGGACTCGACCTTGATGATCGTCTGGTGGACTTGCCGGACGAGCTTGACCTCGGCGGCGTCGGAGACCTGGGAAGGGGCGTAGCCGAGGGTTCCCAATCGGTACACGTCCTCGATGAAACGCCGGGCACCGATGATGCCCCGGGAATCCCAGGGGCCGCCCTTCTGCCACTCGAAGGCGAACATCAGATAGGTTCGCACCGTGTCGGCTCCATACCGCTGAACCAGGTCGTCGGGGTTGACGACGTTGCCTTTGGACTTCGACATCCTCTGAACTTCGAGGTGGTGCTTGATCTGATTGACGTCGTTGTCGCCAGGAATGCCGGCGATGTCGACGGCGGCACCGACCGGGACCTCGACCGTCACGGTGCCGGAATCAGTGAGGACCTGGAGGGTGTTCTCGGTGCGGCGCATGACCTCACCCACCACCTCACCTGCGCGATCCTCGTACCCGACTGCCACGGCTCTCGCCACGAACCGGCCTTCGACGTGGTCGCCGGTGATGGCGACACGATCGCCGGATCGTTCCTCGCCCAGAATCTGACCCTGATTCCTCAACATCATGAACGGCTCGTCGAACAATCCGTCTGCGTCCCGCCCATGAGTTGAGGCCACAGCGGCGACTTCGTCGAAGAGACCCATGTCGCGCATCGCCTTCTGAAAGAACCGGGCGTAGAGGAGATGCATCACGGCGTGTTCGGAACCGCCCGTGTACAGATCCACCGGGAGCCAGTACGCGGCTTCCTCGGGGTCGAATGGCCCTTTTTCGTATCGGGGTGACAGATAGCGGAACCAATACCACGACGAGCACATGAACGTGTCCATGGTGTCGGTCTCACGTCGAGCTGGATGTCCGCCGGGTGCGGTGGCGTCGACGAAGTCGGGATGGGATCCCAATGGGCTGCGGCCGTCGAACTCCACATCCTCGGGCAGCACCACGGGGAGCTCGGACTCCGGCACGGCGACGAGACCACCATCGACGTGGTACGCCGGGATGGGTGCGCCCCAGTAGCGCTGCCGCGAGATCAGCCAGTCCCGCAGCCGGTACACGATTGCTTCGTCACCAGCGCCATGCTCTTCGAGCCAGTCGATGGCAGCCGCGATCGACGGATTCGCTCGACCCTTGGCATCGGTGGTGGCGACACCATCGATGGCGCCGCTGTCGACCATTCGGCCCGGCCCCACGTACGCCTCGGTCATGGACGCTCCGTCGAGGGCGGCCGATTCCTCCGGGTGGATCACGGGCTTCACGGTGAGCCCGAACTTTCGAGCGAACTCGAAGTCCCGTTGGTCGTGCGCGGGGACGGCCATGATCGCCCCCGTGCCGTACGAGATCAACACGTAATCGGCGATCCAGACCGGGATCTCTTCTCCGTTGACCGGGTTGACGGCGTATCCCCCTGTGAACAAGCCGGTCTTGTCTGCCTCCGATTCCAGCCGCTCGAGTTCGGTGCGGCGGCTGGCCGCACCCCGATAGCGCTCGACCTCAGCCCTGCGATCGTCGGTGGTGAGTCTGTCGACCAGCGGGTGTTCGGGGGCGAGCACCATGAAGGTTGCGCCCCACAGGGTGTCGGGCCGGGTGGTGAAAACCGTGATGTCGTCGCCGGTGGCGGTTCCGAAGCGAACACGTGCCCCTTCGGACCTGCCGATCCAATTGGTCTGCATGGTGCGAATCGGCTCAGGCCAGTCGATTCCGTCGAACACCAGCAGTTCGTCCGCGTATCGGGTGATCGAGAAGAACCACTGCTCCATCATCCGTTGCACCACCGGCTGTCCGGTACGCTCGTCTTTCCCATCGATGACTTGCTCATTCGCCAGGACGGTCTGCAGCGTCGGGGACCAATTGACCATCGCCTCTCCCCGATAGGCGATGCCGTTTTCCCACAGTTTCAGGAAAAGCCACTCGGTCCAGCGGTAATAGGCCGGTTCACAACTGACCGCTTCCCGGTCCCAATCGAACATCGCCCCCATCGAGCGGATCTGGCGGCGCATCCGCTCGATGTTGTCCCAGGTCCATGTCGCCGGGTGTATGCCCCTTTGCACGGCAGCGTTCTCGGCGGGCAAACCGAACGCGTCGAAGCCCATCGGGAACAACACGTTGTATCCCTTCATCCGCATGAAGCGGGCCCGAGCATCCGAGGGAGTCATCGCGTACCAGTGACCAATGTGCAGGTCGCCGGACGGGTATGGGAGCATGGTGAGGGCGTAGTGTTTTGGTCGGGACCAATCGACCGAGGCGCGATAAAGCCCCTCTCGATCCCAAGTCTCCTGCCACCTCGGCTCGATCTCGGTGTGGTCGTATCGCATCCGCCGAGAGGCTAA
>Ga0224510_10001129_pt1 | contig 18151 bp, 13 predicted proteins | sample SF_May12_sed_USG_FD_170161 | JGI IMG/M metagenome (GOLD analysis project Ga0224510, IMG submission 170161) | Sediment microbial communities from San Francisco Bay, California, United States - SF_May12_sed_USGS_4_1 | ecosystem: Environmental > Aquatic > Marine > Sediment | place: USA: California... | reverse complement strand
CGGGAGCGAACGAAGTGTCATTTGTGGTGGTAGCGCATGACCTCTGGAAGACTGTGTGGCACACGATCCGCGCAGGCGCGATTCTCGTTCTCTACCGAGAGGTGCTTATGCCACTCATCCAGCTCGGAACGCTCGCGTATGTCATCTGGCTTAGGGCGTCTCGGGGTCAGCCATCTACGGCGTGAATCCATCACACGGATCATCTGAACACACCCAGGGCGACCGCGCTACAATCCTTGTCATGATGCTGACTGCCGTACTGATGCCCGCCCCAGAAGGGGGCTACACGGCCCTCAATCCCGAAACCGGGACCACGACCCAGGGCGAATCGATCGAGGAAGCGATCGCCAATCTGCGAGAGGCGACTGAGCTCTATCTCGAAGAATTTCCGCTCGGGGCTGTTGGTCAACCGCTGGTAACGACCTTCCAGATCCAAGAGCATGCCTAAACTGCCCCGCGTGTCCGGGGCGGAGGTGGTGCGTGCGTTACAACGAATGGGGTTTGCGGTGCCTCGCCAGCGGGGTAGCCACATCGTGCTGCGCCGCGGAACTAGCGGCTGCGTGGTGCCCAATCACCGCGAACTGAAGACCGGCACACTGGCAGGCGTGCTAAAGCAGGCTGGTGTCTCGGTAGAGGACTTCCTCAAGGCTCTCTGACCGTGGTCCGATCGGACATGGCAGCACTGCCTCGACCTGAGACGGATCATCTGAACACACCACGGCTCGTTGCCGATTCCACAGGTACGACGGTGTGGCGGTGGGATCAGGCGGAGCCGTTTGGGGCGAATCCGGCCAATGACGACCCGGACGGACGCTGTGTTCCTGATTGTTGGTGTCGGCGTGGGCTGGTTTGCATCCAGGTATGAGCAGACGTGTATGCGAGCTCTTTGCTCAGCTTGGGGGTGGTGCCTTTTTGGCTAGCACGCCTGCGTCGGAGGGAGTTAACAGAGAGCTCCGCGATACTCTTGTCCGGAGCATCCAGCCGGTGGTGAAGCGTTGCGGGCAAGACGGAAAGTGAGGGGCACGTCGAGCAGGTGCACACGGATCATCTGAGCACACCGCGTCTGGTCGCGACCCATAGCTGCGGTCAAAGTTCAAGGGTAGATAGTTCGCCGTCCTCGCATGACCCTAAGAAAGAACGACCCGGCGGGGAGCCGGGTCGTCCTCATCCACCTCAGCCCGTCAATCAATCGTCGCCGCGCTGCCCCCGGATCTGCCCGCGAATCTCCCCGCCCAAATTCCGCGTCGAGTGCACATTCGCGTAGGTCACCCCCGCGCGCATCGCCGCCAGTACCTCGGCGAACTCCCCGGCCGCGATGCCCTGCCCGGCGGGGCCGATTACATCCGCCGCGGTCACGATCCGGCTCGCCGTGCCCTCGCGCGGCCCCTGGCAACTGGGGGTTCCCCCGGGTCCAGGCAAGCTCGCGGTCCCGCACAGCCAGATGGTGATGCCGCCATTCACGCCCGCCTGGCCGAAGTGGATATGCGCCTGCGTGACGTCGCCCTCGAGATCGCGGAAGCTCAACTCGTACTCGAACGAAGCGCCGTCGCGTCCGACCTTCGCCCGGAACTCACCGCTCCCGGTGGTCGAGACCGAAGCCACTTCGTTGTACCCATGCAATTGCGCCTTCAGCATCCGGCGACTGTCGTCGTCGGCCCAGGCCCCGGACACCGCGCACACCAGGGGTGTCGCGACGAGGCCGGTCAACAGGCTCTTGCCGAGCTTGCCCATGTTGGATTCCTCCATGAAGTGATGCTGCACCGCCGCTTAACGGCTGCCGCCCGCATGGCGCGAGCCGGCGCGCCGCTCCTTAGCGGTGAACCGGAGTCAACCACGGAATATTCCGCGCCCGCTCAGGCGGCGCGCGCATCCGCGAGCGCCCACGATTCGGCCAGCTCCGCGATGTAGCGCTGCAGGTACCGCGAGAACTCCTCCGACCCCGGCGGCAGCCGCCGCCCGCGGCTGCTGATCTGGTAGAAGTCGACGGTAACGAGCGGTTCGACCAGGGGCACCATCGCCACCTTGTGCCCATGGCATGCGGGATAGCAGAAGCTCGGCAGCACCGCCACGCCCGCGCCGGCCTCGACCATGGCGATGTAGGTCTCGTAGTAATGAAAGCGCATTTCCGGCGGCTTGTGCCGCCCGACGCGCAATAGCTGCCGGTCGACGAGCTGCTGGATCGGGTTGCCGGCCGGCGCCCCGAGCAGCCGCCGCTCGGCCAGGTCCTCCCAGCGCGCGCCGCGTGCGTCGCCCGGCACCTCCCCTTCGGGCGCCACCAGCATCAGCGGGAATCGGTGCAGGGGCTTGCGGCGCATGCCGGGGATCGGCTGCAGGAAGCAGCCGAACGCCATGTCGATCTCGCCGGTGCCGACCGCGGCGGCGAGCTCGTTGCGGTAGCCGTCGTGCAGGATCACTTCGAGCCGCGCATCGCGCTTCGCGTACTCGCGCATCACCGCGGGCAGCACCGTCTTGGCGAACAGGGGATTCGCGCCGACCTCCAGGCGCCGGTCCGCCGCCGAGGCCGCGCGGCTGATGTTCGCGGCCGCGACGTCGAGGTCGAGCAGGTTCCGGTTGGCGATCGGCAGGAACTTCTCGCCGTAGGCGGTCAGCTCGACGCGCCGCGTGGTGCGCTCGAACAGGCGAAAGCCGAGCTGATCCTCGAGCTTGCGGATGAGGACACTCATCCCGGACTGGGTGATGTACAGGTCTTCGGCCGCGCGCGAGAAGCTGTGGTACTGGGCTGTCAGGAGGAAAGCCTTCAGCTGCCGCGAGGTGATATTCATGACCGCGCCTGATGAACTGATGACTTAGTGGAATGCGGCTACACCTTTACCGTGTGTTTAATCCTAGCAAGTCAGAAATTATTCATGTGGACATTCTGGCGACCGTTTCGAGACCGCGGGAGGGGGCGGCATGGCGAAGCGAGATATCTGTTTTCCTGCTTGCATTTCCTGCGCCGCAGTACCGGCATGTTGCACCACACCACGCACTGGAGGTGACGCGTGCAGTGCACTAGGGGGCTGGTCATGAAAAATCAGCGTCTTACCATCGCGCTGGCGGTAGCAACGATCGTATCCGCGCCGCTTGTCGAGGCCCGCATAACTCGGATCGAGATCACCAGCGTCGAATCGCCGACGTTCGGGGGCGCCACCTTCGGCGCGGTCGGCGCGTACGAGAAACTCCGCGGCAAGGCCTACGGCGCGCTCGACCCCGCCGATCCCCGCAACGCGGTCATCACCGACCTCGAGCTGGCGCCGCGCAACCCGGCCACCGGCAGGGTCGAGTACTCGATGGACATCTACCTCTTGAAGCCGATCGACCTCGGCCAGGGAAACCAGAAGGTCTACATGGAGGTAAACAACCGCGGGAGCAAGCTCTTCGGCGCCTTCAACGGCTCCGGCGGCGGCAACAATCCGACCACGGCCGCCGACGCGGGCGACGCGTTCCTCATGAAGCAGGGCTACAGCCTCGCCTGGAGCGGCTGGGACATTGCCGCTGCGCCCGGGGGTGACCGGCTCACCATCACCGTGCCGGTGGCGAAGAACCCGGACGGCACCTCGATCACCGGCCCGTCGTACGAGTACATCGTGTTCGACAACGCCACCACCACCTCCAGCGCTCTGGCCTATCCCGCCGCGAGCCTCGACAAGTCGCTCGCGACGCTCACCGTGCGCGATCACCTGCTGCAGGCGCCGACCGCGGTCCCGCCGAGCGGCTGGAACTACAACGCGGCGGGAACCGCGATCAACCTTACCTCGGGGCCGTTCAAGCAGAGCGCGATCTACGAGTTCACCTACGTCGCCAAGGACCCGCTGGTGGCGGGCATCGGCCTCGCGGCGACGCGCGACTTCGTGTCGTTCCTGAAATACGAGCGCGCTGACGACTTCGGCAACCCGAACCCCCTGTGGGGTCACGCGAGGCAGGTCTACACGTTCGCCGTGTCGCAGCCGGCGCGCTACCTGAACGATTACCAGACGCTCGGCTTCAACGCCGACGAGCGCGGGCGGCGGGCGATCGACGGCATCCTCAACTGGATCGGCGCCGGCAACGGCGTGGCGATCAACTTCCGCTTCGCGCAGACCGCGCGCACCGAGCGCAACCGCCAGAACCATCGCTACCCGGAAGCCAACTTCCCGTTCGCCTATCCGCGCCTCAAGGACCACCTGACTGGCAGGGTCGGGGGCCGCAGCCTGGCTTGCACCGGGGACGACGATCACGACGACGACCGCGGCAACACCTGCCCGAAGGCTCTGGAGGTCAACTCCGCCAACGAGTACTGGGTGAAGACCGGGTCGCTCCTGCATACCGACACGCGCGGCCGCGATATCAAGGATCCGAAGAACGCGCGCTTCTATCTGCTTTCAGGCGTGGAGCACACCGTCGGCGGCGCGCCGGCCAACTCCGCCGGCAGCTGCCAGCAGTTCCGCAACACCACCGATCCCAATCCGGCGCTGCGCGCGCTCTTCATCGCGCTCGACGAGTGGGTAACGCGCGGCCGCAAGCCGCCGAAGAGCGAAGTTCCCGACCACACGACCGCCGCCAACTCGATCCCGGTGAGCAACGGCGTCGGCGTGATCCCGCAGGCCGAGCTCGGCTGGCCGGGCATTCCCGGGGTCAACTTCTCGGGCCTGGTCACCGTGCGCCACCTGTTCGATTTCGGCGCGCGCTTCGCGGACGGCATCCTCGACGTCAATCCGCCCGATTTCTCGGGGCCGGTCTACCCGGCGTTCGTGAGCAAGGTGGATCGCGACGGCAACGAGATCGCCGGCATCCGCCTGCCCCCGGTCGAGGCGCCGATCGCCACCACTACCGGATGGGCGCTGCGCAGCGCCGCCTTCGGCGGCAGCCCCGATCACATGGACGGCTGCGAGGCCTCGGGCCAGTGGATCCCGTTCAGGACCACGAAAGCCGAGCGCGAGCTCGCCGGCGATCCGCGGTTGTCGCTCGAAGAGCGCTACGGCGACCACGACGGGTACGTGAAGGCGGTGGCGAAGGCGGCAAAGCACCTCGAGAACAAGCGCGTCCTGCTGCCCGAGGACGTGCAGCGCTACATCGACGCTGCTGAGGCAAGCAGTGTGCTTCGTTAAGGAGGATCTCATGAAAACCCTTGCACTTGCCGCCGCCGCGCTCCTCGCGGGCATCGCGCCCGCGCAGGCTGGCAAGGACGCGGAGCGTGATTTCGAGATCAGGACGCTCTCCACCCGCGCCAATACGGTTAGCGGCGGCGACGTCCTGGTCGAGGTGCTCCTGCCGCGCTATGCGAGCGCGAGCAACGTCGTCGTGCGGCTAAACGGCAACGACGTCAGCGGCCAATTCACCGCGGATGCCGCCGGGCGCAGACTCGTAGGGCTGGTCACCGGCTTGCGGGTCGGCAAGAACCGCCTCACGGCGAGCGCGAAGCATCACCACCGCAACCAGCACTACGACTCGCTGGACATCGTCAACCACCCGATTCATGGCGAGATCTTCGCGCCGCACCAGCGGCCCTGGGTGTGCGAGACCGAGGCCTCGGGCCTGGGCGCGCCGCCAGCGAGCGGACCGTGCCTCGCGCCAACGCGCTACGAGTGGTTCTATCGGAACACCAGCGGCGCGCTGCTGCCGCTCGCCGGTGCGGCGATTCCGGCGGATGTAGCGCAAACCACCACCATCGACGGCGTCACGGTGAACTACGTCGTGCGCGTCGAGTCGGGCACGATCAACGAGTCGATCTATCGCATCGCGATCCTCGACGATCCGGCCAATCCGGTCTCCAATCCCTGGTCGCCGGGCGGCAAGAAGCCGGGACCGGGATGGAACGGCAAGCTGTTCTATCACTTCATCGGCGGCGCCGGCCCCGGCTTCCGCTCGGGCCGCAACATCGCGACGTCGGCGATCAACATCTCCGACACCATCTCCAACCGGGACGAGCCCATCCGCCTCGGGTTCGCGGTGGCGTTCGCCGCGCGCAACACCTTCGGCACCGGCGCCGACGAAGTGGTCTCCGCCGAAACCGTGATGATGGTCAAGGAGCGGTTCATCGAGCAGTACGGGCTGCCGAAGTACACCGTCGGCCTGGGCAGCTCCGGCGGCGCGATCCAGCAGCACCTGATCGCCCACAACTACCCCGGCCTGCTCGACGCACTCACCCCGGTGCGCAACTACCCCGATGTCATGAGCGTGGCCACCGATGTCATCGATTGCGGGCTGCTGAACAATTACTTCGACACTGCGGTCAACCCGGCGGACTGGCCGGGCAGCCGGCAGTCCAAGGTTACCGGCTACCCGCTCAATCCTGCGGGACTCAACAACTGCCGCGGCTGGAACGCCTTCGCGCGCAACTGGCCGGGGCCGACCGACGGCTTCGACGCCGTGGTGCCGCTCGAGGCGCGCTACGACCCGGTGACCAATCCCGGCGGCGCGCGCGGCACCCTGCAGGACGGCAGCGTCAGCTCGCTCGGCATCAACAAGAAGACCGGCTTCGCGCGCCAGCCCTACGACAACATCGGCGTGCAGTACGGGCTGCAGGCGCTGAACAACGGCGACATCACGCCCGCCGAGTTCCTCGACCTGAACGAGAAGGTCGGCGGCATCGACATCGACGGCAACTTCACCACGTCGCGCAGCGAAGGCGACCGGAAAGGCATCGAGAACGCCTATCGCTTCGGCCGGGTGAACGACGGCGAGAACCTGACGCTGCCGATGATCCAGTACCGCAACTACGTCGACTTCGCCAACGACATCCACACGTTCCATCGCAGCACGGCGATGCTCGAGCGGTTGCAGAAGAAAAACGGCACCACCGACAACGTGGCGCGCTGGACCATGCCGCAGGCGGGCACGGTGAACTTCATGCGCATGGCGCTGCTCGCGCACGACCAGTGGCAGGCGAACATCGCCGCCGATACCTCGCACGCGCCTTACGCGGTCAAGGTGATCCGCAACCGGCCGGCCAGCCTGAAGAACCAGTGCTGGGACGCGGCGGAGAACGTTTACGACCATCCGTTCGCGCTCGACGACCCGGGCGTGTGCAACACGCTGTTTCCGATGCATGCCGATCCGCGCATCGCCGCGGGCGGCCCGCGCGCGGGCGACATCCTGAAGTGCCAGCTGAAGCCGGTGAAGGCCGCCGACTACGCAGTGGCGTTCAACGCCGATGAGATGGCCCGCCTCAGGGCGATCTTCCCGCAGGGCGTGTGCGACTGGTCCAAGCCGGGCGTGAAGCAGAAGCCCTTGAAGGACAGCTGGCTCGCCTATCCGAAGCCGGGGCATGCGGTGCGCCTGGATCGCGGCGCCGACCGAAATGACGACGACGATGACGACGACGATTGATGCCGGAGAGACCATGACCTATCTGGAAAGCCTGCTGCGCGCCGTCTGTGCGGCGATGTTGCTATTCATCGGCGCCGCGCTGCTCGCGACGTCGATGCCGTTGCAGTTCGCCCCGGGCCTCGCCTTCGCCGGCGACCGCGACGAAGATGACGACGACGGCGGCCGCGGCCACCACCGCGACCGCCATCACGGCGATCGAGACTTCCGGATCGAGGTGCTCTCGAGCCGCCCCGACATGGTCGCGGGCGGCGACGCGCTGGTGCGCGTCACGGTAAGGACGAAGCACGTCAAGTTGGGCGACGTGCGCGTCGAGCTGAACGGCGCCGACATCACGAGCGCGTTCACCCCTGACTCCGCCGCGAGGACGCTCACCGGGCTGGTGACCGGGATGCGCCTGGGCAGGAACGAGCTGGAGGTCGACGCCAAGCGCAAAGGCAAGGGCCGCGCCGAGGCCGACATCAAGCTCACCAACCACCGGATCGAGGGCCCGATCATCTCCGGGCCGCACGAGCAGCCCTTTGCCTGCGGCACGCAGAGCTTCAACCTGCCGGCGGGGTTGGGCAACCTCGGGCCGACCAGCGACCCCAACTGCCATATCCCGACGCGCATCCACTACATCTACAAGTCGACCGCAAACACCGGAAACAACTTCACGCAATGGCCGGCGGGCGCCACCGCCTATCCGGCAGACCTGGTGATGACCGCCACCGGCAAGCCTTACATCGTCCGGCTGGAAACGGGCACCGTGAACCGCGCGATCTACCAGATCGCGATGCTGCACGATCCGATCGCCCAGCCGATGGCGCCCAGCTGGAGCAATCAGTCCAGCACCTGGAACAAGCGGCTGATCTACACCTTCGGCGGCGGCTGCATCGGCGGCTGGTACCGGCAGGGCTCGAGCACCGGCGGCGTGACCGACAACTTCATGCTGACGAACGGCTACGCGCTCGCCTCGTCCTCGCTCAACGTCTTCGGCAACAACTGCAACGACCTGACCGCGGCCGAGTCGATGATGATGGTGAAGGAGCGCTTCATCGAGGCCTACGGCCCGCCCGCGCACACGCAGGGCTGGGGCTGCTCGGGCGGCTCCTACGCCCAGCACCAGATCGGCGACAACTACCCGGGCCTGCTCGAAGGCATCATCCCGGGCTGCTCGTTCCCCGAGGTCGGCTTCGCCACCATCCACATGATCACCGACGGGTGGCTGCTCGACACTTATTTCAACGCCCACCAGGCAGCGCAGGGATGGACCGACGAGCAAAAGCGCCTGGTAACGGGCTTCGGCGTGTACAACACCGCGCCCAACATCGCGATCGGCGCGCGGCGCATCGATCCGAAACCGGGCTCTACGAGCTGCGCCGCAGTGCCAGTGGCCGATCGCTACGACCCCGTCACCAACCCGCTCGGCGTGCGCTGCACCGTGTACGACCACACCGTTAACGTCTACGGGCGCGACCCGGCCACGGGCTTCGCGCGCCGCCCGCTCGACAACGTCGGCATCCAGTACGGCCTGAAGCTCCTGAACAGCGGCGCGATCTCGGTCGAGAAGTTCCTGCATCTGAACGAGAACATCGGCGGCTTCGACAAGGACGCGACCATTCTGCCGCAGCGCACCGAGGCCGACCTGATGGCGGCGCGCGCCGCCTACCGCACCGGGCGCCTCACCAACGGCGGCGGCGGGCTCGCCGAGATGCCGATCATCGACTACCGCGCCTACAACGACGAGGTGCCGGGGGGCGACATCCACGTGCGCTACCACTCGTTCTCGCTGCGCGAGCGGCTGGAGAAAGCGAACCGCCGCTCGGACAACCAGATCATGGTGATCGAGGACAACCGCTTCGGCCTGTACAGCAACGCGAGCCCGCTGCTGCAGCGGATGATCCTGACTATGGACCGCTGGATCACGGCGATTAAGGCCGACCAGGGCAAGGGAAAGCAGATCGACAAGGTGCTACGCAACAAGCCCGCCGACCTGCAGGAGGGCTGCAACACCCGCGACGCCGCGCCGACCTTCATCGCGCAGCCGCAGGTGCGCGAGCAGGAGGCGACGACGACCTGCGGCCAGCTCTATCCGTCCCACTCGTTCCCGCGTGAAGTGGCGGGAGCGGATATCGCCGCCGACATCATCAAGTGCCAGCGCAAGCCGCTGCATCGCAGCGACTACGACGTGTCCTTCACCGACGCGCAGTGGGATCGCCTGAAGGCGATCTTCCCCACGGGCGTGTGCGACTGGACGAAGCGCGGCTACGAGCAGCAGGGACTGGAAGGCACCTGGCTGGTCATCGACTAGAGCGCAAGGAGAAACCATGCGAGTCCCACGTCGCACAGCAGCCGCGGTTGCGGCCGTCTTGCTCGCCACGGCGCTCGCCGCCGAAGCGGGCGTAACGCGGATCATCATCGACAGCACCGCCGCGGTCGCCGGCCAGCCCACCTACGAGGAGGTGACCGGGCGCGCCTTCGGCGAGCTCGATCCGCGCCACAAGAGCAACGAGCTGATCACCGACCTCGATCTCGCGCCGCGCAACGCGCGCGGCAACGTCGAGTACATCGCCAGCTTCCGCATCCGCAAGCCGATCGACATGGCCCAGGCGAGCGGACTGCTGTGGCACGACGTGCCCAACCGCGGCGGCAACGTGAACATGCAGGCCGACCTGTTCGCCGCCGGCGACATGCAGCTGCTGAGCGGCTGGCAGGGCGACAACGCCGGCGCGACGCGCGTGCCGGCGAACGTCGAGTGCCTGCCGCCGTACACGTCGCCGTGCGCGGCGCCGGTATTCACGAACCACTACGTGAAGACCCCGGTGCTCGCCGGCGTCACCGGGCGGATCCTCGGGCGCATCATCAACCGCAGCGGACCGAACTCCGCGCCCCTGAACGTGATGGGCAACCCGATCCCGTACTTCCCGGTCGATGCGGCGAGCAACGCCGGCGACACGATGGCCATCGTCGCGCACGAGACCATCGACGGCCGGGTCACCATCGAGGGCACGGTGCCGAACGGCGACTGGAAGTTCTGCGGCGGCGGCACGTTCGACGCGCCGGCGCCGGTGAGCGCGCTGCCGGTGCACGTGTGCCTGAAGGGCGGTTTCAACCCGGCGAAGCTCTACCAGCTCGCCTACCGGGTAAGGGACCCCTACGTGCTTGGCGCCGGCACCGCGGCGTTCCGCGACGTGCTGTCGTTCTTCCGCTACAGCGCGAAGGACGACTTCGACACGCCCAACCCGATCCACGGCCGGGTCCACTGGACCGTCGCGCGCGGCTCGTCGCAGTCGGGCAACTTCCTGCGCCACTTCATCCATCTGGGCTTCACCGCGGACGAGGCGGGGCGCAAGGTGCACGACGGCTCCTGGCCGCTGATCGCCGGGCGGCGCGTGGCGAACAACTCGCGCTGGGGCATGCCCGACGGCGTGCTCGAGCTCTACCAGATGGGCAGCGAAGGTCCGCAGTGGTGGCACAAGTTCCCCGACCACGCGCGCGGGCTGCCGCCAGCCGGCATTCTCGAGCGCTGCGATCACACCAGGACCTGCCCGAAAATCGTCGAGACCTTCGGCGGTGCCGAAGTGTTCGCGCTGAAGATGACGCCCTCCTGGGTGGGGACCTCGGCGCACAACGACATCCCGCTGCCGAAGAACGTGCGTCGCTACTACCTGCCGAGCTCCACGCACGGTGGCGGCAACGGCCAGACGACGGAGAATCCTTCCGGGGTCGTCAACTGCCCGGGCAACAACTGGGGCAGGGGAACGCTCCGGCCCAATCCGGTGCCGGCGACCGGCATGGTGAACCGCGTGCGCGCGGCGCTGCGCGACTGGGTGATGCACGACACGCCGCCGCCGCCGAGCCAGTGGCCGCAGATGAAGGACAAGACGCTGGTCGAGCCGACGATGAAGGCGATGGGCTTCCCGCAGGGAATTCCTGGAATTCCGGAATCGATCTTCAGGCCCGAGAACTTCGTGTTCCCGGTCTTCGACTACGACTGGGGCCCGGAGTACGACCATAGCGAAGCGTCGGGCGTGCCCACCAACGCGCCGCCGCCGATCCAGCGCGTGATCAAGACGCTGGTCCCCGCGGTCGACCGGGACGGCAACGAGCGCGGCGGCATCCCGACAGTGCAGAACGACGCGCCGCTCGGGACGTACCTTGGCTGGAACATCACCGCCGGCCCCGCCGACGCCACCTATGACGGTCGGCCGTTCCACGCCGGCCAGGTGTGCAACTACACCGGCGGCATGGTGCCATTCTTCAAGACCCGCGCGCAGCGCATCGCGGCGGGCGATCCGCGCCTGTCGCTCGAGGAGCGCTACGGCACGCACGCGGGTTACGTCGCGGCGGTGACCAGAGCGGCGTGGAACGCCTTCGACAAGGGGTACCTGCTTGCCGCGGACCGCGATGCGCTCATCGCGCAGGCCGAGACGAGCGATGTGTGCAACCAGCCCGGCGACGGCGGCCGCTGCAACCCGGGACCTTGAAACCGCTTCGCCGGCCGCAGGCGGTTGCATGCGGCCGGCCCATTGGCACTTGACGCACAACAGGAGGGAGTCGTGATCACATTGCGCAGTTCAGCACTATCGGCCGGCGTCGGCCTGGCGCTGCTGGCGTTCGGCGCCGGCAGCGCGCTCGCCATCAGCCAGAGCGGCGAGCAGAAGAACATGCAGCGGGTGGGGCACACTGACCTGCAGGGGCGCGCGGCGTACCACCCCTACTTCATCAACTACCCGGATGGACGCGTGATCGCGTTCGTCGGCACGCACAGTAGCGCCAATCCGTCGAACCCGCCGATCAGTCCCGACAGCAACCTGCCGAAGCCCAATCCGCTGAAAGGCGGTGTGGTCGAGCCGAACGGGACGATGATCGTCGACATCACCGATCCGAAGCGGCCGGTGGAGAAGTTCCACATCCCCGGCCCGATCGCCAACGGCTCGGCGCAGACGCAATCCAACCGCATGTGCCTCGGGCGCGACCTGCCGGGCGGCGACCCGAGCAAGGTCTACATGATGCGCAACGTCCAGACGAACACTGCGGCGGTCTCCGGCTATGAGGTCTGGGACGTCACCAACGTCGGCAACCCGACGCTGGTGGGCGCGATCCGCAACCTGCGCAACACGCACAAGCACTGGTGGGAGTGCAAGACGGGCATCGCCTACCTGCCGGGCAGCAAGGGTCCGGGCTTTCCGCTGCAACCCGGCCAGACGTCGGTGCCGCAGTGGCGCATCGGCCAGATGATGCTGGTCGTCGACTGGAGCAACCCGGCGGCGCCGCAATATCTACGCACCTTCGGCCTGCCGGGCGCGGAGCCGGGTTCAGTAGGGCCGACGCCGCCCACGCTGCACGGCCCTATCAGCACGTTCGAGCATCCGAACGCCGCGGGCAAGCTGGCGCGCAGCCAGACTCCGGACGACATCATCGGCAACCGGCTCTACCTCGCCTGGGGGGTGGGCGACAACGGCGTGCTGCAGGTGCTCGACCGCAAGAAGCTGCTGCCGACCTCGCACGGGGGGACCTGGAGCCGCACCGTCAACCCGCTCACCGGCGCGACCACCGATGACAGCCCGACGCTTACAGACCTGCTGGAGCCGCAGACGGCGCGGCTCGACATGTCGAACGACCAGGGGGGGCACACCAGCTTCCCGGTGTTCGGGCTCAAGCCGAAGAGCTATCACCAGGGGCCGCCCGAGCAGGGCTTCACCGAGTACCTGACGCGCGACATCGTGGTGCTCGCCTCGGAGTCGACCGCCGACCAGTGCCAGGAAGCGCCGCACTGGAGCTTCATCGTCGACGTGACGATCGAGAACTCGAAAGCGAGGACCGACGGGCCGCCGGTTCTCCAGCGGCAGGTAAACCCGTGGCAGGGGCCGATGGTGCTGTCGACGATGTGGGTGGATCCGCGCGCGGGCGAGAAATACAAGCGCGGCAATTACTGCACGCGCGGCGCGCGCTACGGGGTGCATTCGAGCGAGGAGAACTTCTACAACCCGTACTACGGCCGGCTGACGTTCATCGCCTACTTCACCGGCGGCGTGCGCGCCTGGGACATCCGCGAGCCGCAGGGCCCGGTGGAAGTCGGGTTCTATGTGCCGGAAAGCAATGCCCTGACCGAGCCCGCCGGCTATATGACCAACAACCTCGAAGTCGACGACCGCGGCTACATCCTCGCCGTGGACCGCAACGGCGCCGGGTTCGACATCATCGAGCTCAAGGGCAAGGCGAAGAAGATCGGCCTCGGAACGGACAACGGCAGCAGGGACGACGACGACGACGACTGAGCGGCATCGCCAAGTGACGTTTCCTCTTTCGGGCGGCCTGGCGGCCGCCTTTTTTTTTGAGCGCACGATGCCGCCCATGCGCTGTCGACCCGGTCGGCGCGCTGGATTACCATGACGCATCGGGGAGGGTGAAATGAAAACCATCTGCTCGCTCGCGCTCTGCGCGTCGCTTTGCATCGCCGCTTTCGCCACACCGGTTCTGGCGAACGATTCACCGATCGTGCGCGGCAGCCTGCAGGTCACCGAGTACGACGGCATCAGCGACGACCTGCTGTCCGCCGGCTTGAACCTGGCGGGCCTGCAGAGCGCGGTGGCGCCGGGCTTCGTCGACCCGCTCAACCCGACGCCCGCCGAACTGCGCCGGCGCGCGATCTACAACAATTACCGCGGCATCGTCGACCCGGTGGCGGCCGGCGGCATGGGTCTGCTCTGGGGTCCGGGCGCGCCAGGCGCGCCCGCGTTCGACCCGCCGGTGCAGGCGGGGCTGATTCCGGGAGTCGAGTACAGGGCTTACCTGCACTTCCCCGCGCGCCGGCCGCACGTGAATAACGTCCCGGCCGCGGTGCAGATTCCGCGCCACTTCGACCCGGCGAAGCCGTGCATCGTCGCCGCGATGCCGTCCGGGTCGCGCAGCGTGTATGGCGGCATCGCCATCGCGGAGTGGGCGCTGTTCAAGGGCTGCGCGGTCGCGCTTCCGGGCAAGGGCACCGACACCGGGTTCCATCTGCTCGACCCGTCGGCGGCCGCGTACGCGGTCGACGGCCCGGACGGCGTCTCCGGCTCAGTGGCGGCGCTCGGCGACGACGCGCAGTTCGCGCTTCGCGACACGCGCAGACTTGAAGAATATGTTGCCCGCAACCCGCACCGCATTGCGACCAAGCATGCGCACTCGCAAGCCAACCCCGAGCGCTCCTGGGGGGAATACGGGCTGCGCGGAATCGAATTCGCCTTCTGGGCGCTCAACGATCATTTCGGGGCCCGCGACGGCAAGCACGGCCGGAAGCACTTCGATCGCCGCAACACGCTCGTGATCGCGGCCGGCACTTCCAACGGCGGCGGCATGGCGCTGCGCGCGCTCGAGGCCGACCACAAGGGCCTGATCGACGCCGTGGTGGTCACCGAGCCGAACATCCAGCCGCGCGACGGGCGCTACGCGATACGCGTCGGCGACGAGCCGCCGTTCGATCCGGCGGGCCGCAGCCTGTACGACTCGATCACGCTGATGAGCGTGTACGCGGCCTGCGCGGCGCACGCGCCGGGCGCGGCCGGGACGGTGCTGTTCGGGCCGCAGGCGCTGGGAGTGGCGCGCTGCACTTCACTCCGGGAGAAGGGGCTGGTGTCCGGCGATACGCTGGCCGAGCAGGCGGCCTCGGCGCTGCAGGTGATTCGCGCCCACGGCTACGCCGCGGCGCAGGACTGGGGCATCGCATCGCACGACACGCTGAACCTGTGGCGCGCGCTGCAGGTGACGTACGCCAATGCGTACGGCCGCTTTGCGGTCGAGGAAAACGTCTGCGGCGTGAGCCTGGCGGCGACCGATGCGGCCGGCGCGCCGGCGGCGTTGAGCGAGGCGAACGCGAAGAAGCTGTTTGCCGACAGTTCCGGCGTGCCGCCGACCGGCGGCATCAACCTGATCGCGGACCGCGCGGCGACCGGGCCGATTCTCGAGAACGCGGCCGTATCCGCCTCCACGGGACGTGCGGATCTGAACATCGACAGCGCGCTGTGCTTCCGCGCGCTCGAGACCGGAGAACGTATTGCCGACGGCAAGGGCTGGGGCGATTTCGCCGCAGTGCAGCGCGGCACGCGCGAAGTGAAGGCAAGCGGCAAGCTGCACGGCCGCCCCGCGATCGTCATTCACGGCCGGCGCGATGCGCTGGTGTTCCCGAACCTGCATTCGCGCGCCTACTACGCTCTCAACCAGCAGGAGGAGCGCGGCAGGAGCCGGCTGAGCTACATCGAGGTCACCACCGGGCAGCACTTCGACGCCTTCATCTCGTTCTTCTTCAACGCGGGCGGGGTGCAGTTCGCGCCGCTGCACCACTACTTCGTGCTGGCGATGGACAGCATGTACGCGCACCTGACCACGGGCGCGCCGCTGCCGCCCTCGCAGGTGGTGCGGCCGACGCCGCGCGCGACCGCGCCCTACACCCCGGCCAATGTGCCGGCGCTGCTGCCGGCGCCCGTGCTCGCGCCGGCGGCCGGCGACCGCATCACGTTCGCAGACGGGGTGCTGTCGATCCCGGAGTAGGGCGCCGCTACCGCCCCAGCACCGCCGCCGCCTCGTGCGCAATGATGGCGTGCATCGCCCGCGTCGGGTGGATGCCGTCCCAGAACAGGTACTCGTCCGCCTTCTTGCAGGCGAAGGGCGGAACGTTCGGCGTGATGCAGGCGGTATCGACGTTGGCGAGGCCGAAGCTCTCCGGCGCACCGACCACGGCGTGCAGCTTCTGGAACACGTCGAACCGGTGCAATTCGATAGTCGCGGGCAGCGCGGTCAGCTCGGTATCGAGAAGGAAGTTGAAGGTCTGCGACAGGAAAGCCGCGGCGGCCACGGCATCGGGGCCCGCGCCGATGACGGCCGGCGTCAGGCCGAGGTTGGGCGCGTTCCACACCAGGAACTTCGTCGCCCCGGCGCCGTGGAGCCGCCTGATGTTGTCGGCAACGGCGTCCGCCGCGGCACTGAGGAGCGACGGGTTCACGGAGGACAGCGCGTCGCGGATGTCGTTGCCGCCCATCTCCACGACGTACAGTGCCTCCGGTGGCGCGATGCCGCCGACATCGCGCAGGAAGCTCTCGACCTGCACCGTGAGGTGTACGTTGTCCGCCGACGCGCGCGCCCTGGCGCCGCCCACGGCGTAGTTGGAGGCCTTGGCACTATTGCCCCTGAACGCGGGATTCACGCTGGCGGACAGGCCGCGCGGCCGCGCGTACTGCTCGATCCAGGTAGGGCCGTTGCTGAAGTGGTGGCCGCCCTTGGCGTAGGGCCGGTCCGGAACCAGGAACGGGTCCACCGAGTAGTCGGGCGGGGTGTTGGTGCCGCCCACCAGGGCGAAGGCATTGCCCGGATCGGACAGGCTGGTGCCGAATACCACGATCCGGTCAAACGCCGCCTGCGCCGCGGCGCCGAGCGGAACTGCGAGCAGGAATCCCAGGCAGACGGCAAAAATTCGGTTTCTGGACATGGGGACCCTCCATTCGTTGCAATCGATGAGGATTATGCTCGAATCGCGTCGGCCGCCGCCATCCCCCGCTCAGGGGATCGTCACGTTCCCGTTCCCCGCGTCGCGGGCTGCGGCGCTGGAGTTGCCCCGGGCTTGGCCGCCGCCGGCTTCACCGGCACCGCGGCGATGAATTTCCACTCCGAGTACTTCATCGCCCCCGCGAACGCCGCGTCGCGGCGCTTGAAGTTGGCGCGCTTGAACGTGGCCTCCTCGGACAAGCTGTACACGCCCAGGATGCCGCCGTCGGGCGCCTTGACCATGCCCCACTCGGCCTTGCCGGTCATGGGATCGGCATACACGCGGCGCAGGTAGCGCCGCGTCTCCGGCATGCGCGCGTCCTGCAGCAGGTCCTCGAGCGCGCGCGGGTACTGGCGCTGCGGGCCCGAGAGGTAGTAGCGCAGGATCGCGCTGCGGAACTGCTGGCCGATGAAGAGGAGCTCCGCCTCCTTGTCGCGCCGCGCCTCGGTCTCCCACATCTCGCCCACCAGCGCGAGGCCGCCGCCGAGGATGGCAACGATGAACAGCACCGTCAGGTAGGTGAAGCCCCGGTGCGCGCGCCTCACCATTGCGCGTACTCCGTGCCGTCGCTCGCCTTGCCCGGCGCGCCGCTCCTCACGTCGTAGACGCCGCCCTTGTCCGGATTCTCGGGCCGCACCACGATCCAGCTCGCCGCGCTCTCGGTGATCGGGTCGAGCGGCACCTTGCGCAGGTACTTGTCGGTGGCGAGCGCCTCCAGCGTCTCGGGATACTTGCCGCGGTCGGCGTGATAGCGCGAGATCGCCTCGCGCATCTGGTGCAGGTTCTCCTTGAGCACCGCTTCCTTGGACTTGTCGATGCTGCCGAAGTAGCGCGGCACGACGAGCGTGAGCAGCGTCGCTACCACCGCCATCACCACCAGCAGCTCGATCAGCGTGAACCCGCGCCGGCGATGCATCACCACTCCCGATACGGCCGGCCGTTGATGCCCACGGCCGCGGAGCGCGAGAAGACGTCGAACACGTCCTCGCCCTCGCGCGGTTCGTCCGGAGGGCTGGCGTAGCTGCGCAGCCCCCAGGTCTCGACGGGCGCCGTCGCGGCGTCCGCGAACGGGTCGGGCGGCAGGCGGCGCAGGAAGTAGATGCGCGCCTTCCTCGCGTCCTTCTGGTCCTCGACGCCGTCGACCAGGTCCTGCAGCCGCCGCGGGTAGCCGGACTCGCCGATTCTCTTCTGGATGCGGCCTTCGTCGGCCGCCTGCTTGTAGGCGTCGATCGCCTCGCGGATGTCGCGCAGCGCGCGGCGCAGGTCCTGCTCCTTGGCGCGCTGCGTCATCAGCTCGTTGAGCGGCAGCGCGACCGAGGCGAGCACGGCGACGATGGCCAC
>Ga0224510_10001128_pt1 | contig 18152 bp, 13 predicted proteins | sample SF_May12_sed_USG_FD_170161 | JGI IMG/M metagenome (GOLD analysis project Ga0224510, IMG submission 170161) | Sediment microbial communities from San Francisco Bay, California, United States - SF_May12_sed_USGS_4_1 | ecosystem: Environmental > Aquatic > Marine > Sediment | place: USA: California... | reverse complement strand
TCAGACCTGCATCACCGACTGGACCACCGATAACGAAACGGCCAGTGGGGTTGATGAAGTATTTGGTGTCCTTGTGCAACCATTCGGCAGGAAGCACAGGTTTGATGATTTCTTCGCGTACGGCTTCAACCAGGTCTTTATGGCTGATAACGTCCTGGTGCTGAGTGGACAGAACCACTGCATCAATGGCCACAGGCTTGCTGTTCTCGTAGCGGAAAGTCACCTGGGACTTGGCATCGGGACGCAACCAAGGCAGTTTGCCATTCTTGCGCACTTCGGCCTGACGCTTCATCAGGCGGTGAGCGTAAGTGATGGGGGCGGGCATCAGTACGTCGGTTTCGTTGGACGCGTAACCGAACATCAGACCCTGGTCGCCTGCGCCTTGTTCGTGGTTGTCCGATTCGTCAACGCCCATGGCGATGTCGGCAGACTGCTTGTCGATAGAGGTCAGTACCGCGCACGAAGCGTAGTCAAAGCCCATGTCGGAAGAGTTATAGCCAATTTCCTTCACGGTGCGACGCACGATTTCCTGCATGTCGACCCAGGCTGATGTGGTAATTTCGCCTGTCAGAATAACCATACCGGTGTTAACCACGGTTTCACACGCAACGCGGGCGCGTGGATCTTGGGCCAGAATGGCGTCCAGCACGCCGTCAGAAATCTGGTCAGCGACTTTGTCTGGATGACCTTCGGAAACCGATTCCGAAGTGAAGACGAAATTTTTCCCCATTGTTTTCCCTCTGCAAAGCCAAAGCTTGTTAACAAAAGCGGGCAGTGTACACTATCGGGCCGGATTATCGCCAGTATTGTGCAATTGGACTGAGGAGCTCTGAACTAAATGGTAAGTTTGACAACGCCTGTGTGTGAATTTGACCTGCCCGCAGTGGATTTTTCCCTGCGCGGGGTGGATGGCCAGCTGTGGACCCTGGAAAAAGCCAAGGGCAAGAACGGTTTGATTGTGATGTTTATCTGCAATCACTGTCCCTACGTGAAATCCATTCGTGATCGCATTGTGCGTGACACCAAGGAACTGAAAGAAAAATACGGCGTCAATACCATCGCCATCATGTCCAATGACCCGACGGAATACGAGGAAGATTCCTTTGAGAATATGCAGAAGGTTGCGCAGGAATTCGCGTTTCCTTTCCCCTACGTGCTTGACGAAACCCAGGCGATAGCCAAGGCCTATGGGGCTGTTTGTACGCCAGATATCTTTGGTTACAACGGTGAGTTGAAGTTGCAATACCGGGGACGTTTTGACGAAAGTCGCAAACAAGCTGCCGATCCCAACGTACGTCGTGATATGTTTGAGGCAATGAAACAGGTCGCACAAACTGGCCAAGGTCCTGCCGATCAGATCCCCAGTATGGGGTGTTCCATCAAGTGGATTAATGAGTAATTTGTTGAATTTCATAGCAAATGGGGTGGTTGTTGGGTGGAAACATCCAACTGCCCCTTGCTGTTGCGGTCCATCTAGGGGAAAATACGGCGCTTTTTAGGGCGCGCCTGTCCGTTTTTCGATGAAATGCCAAGAAAATGGCTTGGGTGCAGGGCAGCATGCGGCGCCTGACACAGATTTTATTTAAATATTGAGAGGAATCGATATGCCATCTCGTCGCGAGCTAGCGAATGCCATCCGTGCGCTGAGCATGGATGCGGTACAAAAGGCCAATTCCGGGCATCCTGGGGCACCCATGGGTATGGCGGATATCGCCGAAGTCCTGTGGAACAGCCACATGAAATTCAACCCAACCAACGCCAAGTGGGCAGACCGCGATCGTTTCGTGCTGTCTAACGGCCACGGTTCCATGCTGTTGTACTCCTTGCTGCATCTGTCAGGTTACGACCTGAGCATCGACGATATTAAGAATTTCCGTCAGTTGCACTCCAAAACTGCCGGTCACCCCGAATACGGTTATGCCGATGGTATCGAGACCACCACAGGTCCTCTGGGCCAGGGCATCACCAACGCAGTAGGTATGGCGATTGCCGAGCGTACTTTGGCTGCGCAATTCAACAAGCCTGGCCACGAAATCGTTGACCATCACACTTACGTGTTTTTGGGCGACGGCTGTTTGATGGAAGGTCTGTCACACGAAGCTTGCGCCATGGCCGGTACGCTGGGTCTGGGCAAACTGATCGCGTTCTGGGATGACAACGACATTTCTATCGACGGTCACATCGGTGACTGGATGGAAAAAGGCGTTCCTGGCCGCTTCAAATCTTACGACTGGCATGTAATTCCGAATGTTGATGGCCACGACGCCAGCGCGATCAACAAAGCCATCGCTGAAGCCAAGTCTGTGACTGACAAGCCTACGCTGATTTGCTGCCGCACCACTATCGGTTTCGGTTCACCAAATCTGGCCGGCACCCACGACTGCCACGGCGCACCGCTGGGTCACGATGAAATCGCAGCTACCCGCGCCAACCTGGGCTGGAGCCACGCACCGTTTGAAATCCCCAGCGAAATCTACGCTGGCTGGGATCACAAAGAAAAAGGCGCGGCTGACGAAGCGGCCTGGAACAAGAAGTTTGCCGCTTACCGCGCAGCTTTCCCTGCTGAAGCGGCTGAGTTCGAGCGTCGCATGTCTGGCGAACTGCCTGCCAACTTCGTGGTTGAAATGGACAAGTTCATTGCCAAGACGCAAGCTGACATGCCGAACATCGCATCTCGTAAAGCGTCACAAAACGCCATCCAGGCGATGGGTCCACTGCTGCCAGAGATGTTCGGTGGCTCTGCTGACCTGACCGGTTCCAACCTGACCAACTGGTCTGGCACCGTAAAAGTGAACAAAGAAAATGCCAACGGTAACTACATCTCTTGGGGTGTACGTGAATTCGGTATGGCGCACATGATGAACGGTATGGTGCTGCACGGCGGTTTCCGCGTGTACGGCGGTACGTTCTTCATGTTCATGGAATTCATGCGTAACGCACTGCGTATGTCTTCTCTGATGAAGATCGGTACCATCTACGTGTTCACTCACGACTCTATCGGTCTGGGCGAAGATGGTCCGACTCACCAGCCAGTTGAGCAGATGGCGACCATGCGTGTTATCCCCAACTTCCAGACCTGGCGCGGCTGCGATGCAGTCGAGTCTGCGGTTTCCTGGAAGATGGCCATGCTGCGTGGCAATGCGCCCACGGCACTGGTGTTCTCTCGTCAGAACCTCAAGCCTATGGAGCGTACTGCTGAGCAAGTGAAAAACATCGAAAAAGGCGGTTACGTGTTGAAAGATTGCGCTGGCAAGCCAGACATTATTTTCATCGCGACCGGTTCTGAAGTTTCCCTGGCGGTTGATGCCGCTGCTGCAATGAATGCCAAGGTTCGTATCGTGTCCATGCCTTCTACTTGTGCGTTCGACGCACAGGACAAAGCATACAAAGATTCTGTACTGATTCCTGGTGTGAAGCGCGTTGCAATCGAAGCCGGTGTGGCTGACTCTTGGTACAAGTACGTAGGTCTGGAAGGCGCTGTTGTCGCGATGAAGAGCTTCGGCGAATCAGCACCAGCACCTCTGTTGTTCAAAGAGTTCGGCTTTACCGTAGAGAACATTGTTGCGACAGCCAACAAGGTTCTGGGCAAATAAGTTTCAAACTTACGTCAGGCCAGCTTGCTGGCCTGAATAAACTTTTAGGAGTTAAATCATGGCAATCAAAATTGGTATTAACGGCTTTGGTCGTATCGGTCGTATGGCTTTCCGCGCTATCGCCAAAGAGTTCAAAGACATGGAAGTTGTTGCAATCAACGACCTGTTGGACGCGGACTACCTGGCGTACATGCTGAAGTATGACTCTGTACACGGTCGTTTTGATGGTGACGTTTCTGTTGATAACGGCAGCCTGATCGTTGACGGCAAGAAAGTTCGCCTGACTGCCGAGCGCAACCCAGCTGACCTGAAATGGGGTGATGTTGGTGTTGATATCGTTCTGGAATGTACTGGCTTCTTCCTGACTGAAGAAACCTGCCAGGCGCACATCACTGCCGGTGCCAAGAAAGTTGTACAGTCTGCACCTTCCAAAGATGCAACTCCAATGTTCGTGTTTGGCGTAAACCATGACAAATACGCAGGCCAGAAGATCGTTTCTGCCGCTTCTTGTACCACTAACTGCTTGGCTCCTCTGGCCAAGGTTATCCACGAGAACTTCGGTATCAAGCGTGGTTTGATGTCTACTGTTCACGCTGCAACTGCCACTCAGAAAACGGTTGACGGTCCTTCTTCTAAAGACTGGCGCGGTGGCCGTGGTATCCTGGAAAACATCATTCCTTCTTCCACTGGTGCAGCCAAAGCCGTTGGCGTTGTTCTGCCACAGCTGAAAGGCAAACTGACTGGTATGGCGTTCCGCGTTCCTACTTCTGACGTGTCAGTGGTTGACCTGACCGTAGAACTGGAAAAATCTGCTACTTACGCAGAAATTTGCGCCGCGATGAAGAAAGCTTCTGAAACTGGTGACATCAGCCAGACGCTGGCTTATACCGACGAGAAAGTAGTTTCTACTGATTTCCGTGGTTGTGGCTACTCTTCTATTTTCGACGCAGAAGCAGGTATTGCTCTGGACGGTACTTTCGTTAAGTTGGTTGCTTGGTACGACAACGAGTACGGTTACACCTGTAACATGATGCGTTTTGTTCGCCACGTAGCGAAAAATTAATTTTGTCGCTGGACAGTGTTCGCTGTCCAACGTGCATTTTTAATTAATGATCAGGTGGGCCGGGAAGCCGGTCCACTTGGTTTAATAAGAATCAAGAGTAATTTGCCAAGTGGCGGCATTTGCCAAATTACTTTTCACTTTGAACTTAGGAGACAACGATGTCTGTAATCAAAATGACTGATCTGAAACTTGCCGGTAAGCGAGTTCTGATTCGTGCCGATTTGAACGTACCCGTTAAAGATGGCAAGGTGACCAGCGATGTGCGTATTCGCGCAACCCTGCCTACCATCGAGCAAGCGGCCAAGTCTGGCGCCAAAGTCATGGTGATGTCTCACCTGGGCCGTCCTGAAGAGGGCGTGTTCAGCGAGGAAAATTCCATGAAGCCTGTGGCTGATCACCTGAGCAAACTGATGGGCAAGCCCGTGCGTTTGATCAGAGATTACTTCGACGGCGTTGAAGTTGCTGCCGGTGAAGTTGTGTTGTTCGAAAACGTGCGTTTCAACAAAGGCGAAAAGAAAAATAGCGACGATCTGGCCAAGAAATACGCCTCACTGTGCGACGTATTTGTAATGGACGCGTTCGGTACTGCACACCGCGCTGAAGGTTCTACTCACGGTGTTGCCAAGTACGCAGAAGTTGCCTGTGCAGGTCCACTGCTGGCCGCGGAACTGGATGCACTGGGTAAAGCCTTGGCTGCTCCCAAGCGCCCGTTGGCAGCCATCGTTGCTGGTTCCAAAGTTTCTACTAAACTGACCATTCTGGATTCCATGGCAGACAAGGTAGACAACCTGATTGTGGGCGGTGGTATCGCCAACACTTTCATGTTGGCTGCCGGTTTGAAAGTGGGCAAGTCCCTGGCAGAAGCGGATCTGGTGGCTGAAGCCAAGAAAATCATGGACAAAATGGCTGCTCGTGGCGCCATCGTGCCCATCCCTGTTGACGTTGTTGTTGGCAAGGAGTTTTCACCCACGGCCGTTGCGACCGTGAAAGACGTAAAAGATGTGGCTGATGACGACATGATTTTCGACATCGGTCCAAAGACCGCGAAGATGTTGGCGGAGTCCTTGAAATCAGCCGGTACCATCGTATGGAACGGCCCCGTTGGCGTGTTTGAATTCGACCAGTTCGGCGAAGGCACCAAAACGTTGGCTCTGGCCGTTGCTGATTCCAGCGCGTTCTCTATCGCTGGTGGTGGTGACACCCTGGCTGCGGTGGACAAGTACAACATTGCTGACAAAGTTTCCTATATTTCCACCGGTGGTGGCGCATTCTTGGAATTCCTGGAAGGCAAAGTGTTGCCTGCAGTAGAAATTCTGGAACAGCGCGCCAAGTAATTACTCAAAGTTCGAGCCGATCATCTGATCGGCTCGTCTGTTAGGAAAAAAGATAATCGATGCTTAGAAGAACGAAGATACTCGCCACATTAGGCCCAGCCACCGATCAGCCTGGCATGATCGAAAAGCTGGTTAAGGCTGGCGTTGATGTTGTTCGAATCAATTTCTCTCACGGTGCAGTGGAAGAGCATACAGCGCGTGTTGAAGCTGTTCGTGCCGCGGCTGCCAAGCTGGGACGTGAAGTGGGCGTGTTGGTGGATTTGCAAGGTCCCAAGATCCGTATTGATCGCTTTGCCAATGGCAAGGTTGATCTGGCGGTGGGCAGCAAGTTCATTCTGGATGCCAAACACGATTCCAATGGCGGTAACCAGGAACGCGTGGGATTGGCCTACAAAGAATTGCCCAACGATGTGAAATCCGGTGACGTGCTGTTGCTGGACGACGGTCGCATTGTGATGAAAGTCGACGCGGTTAAAGGCTCCGAAGTGCATTGCGAAGTGGTGCATGGCGGCATTTTGTCTGATCGCAAAGGCATTAACCTGCAGGGCGGCGGCTTGTCAGCTGCGGCACTGACTGACAAGGACAAGGCCGACATCATCACTGGCGCCAAACTGAAAGCCGACTACATGGCGGTTTCATTCCCACGCTCTGCAGCAGACATGCACGAAGCTCGCAAATTGTTGCTGGCTGCGGGCGGTCATGCCAGTTTGGTGGCGAAGATTGAACGCGCCGAAGCGCTGGACGTGCTGGATGAAATCATCGAAGCCTCTGACGCAGTGATGGTGGCTCGTGGTGACTTGGGTGTGGAAATCGGTGACGCTGAATTGCCAGCGGTGCAAAAACATCTGATCAGCCGTTCACGCGAACTCAATCGCGTGGTTATTACGGCAACACAGATGATGGAATCGATGATTTACAACCCGATTCCTACTCGTGCAGAAGTTTTCGACGTTGCCAACGCGGTGCTGGATGGTACTGACGCGGTAATGTTGTCTGCAGAAACCGCTTCCGGCAAATATCCAGACAAGGCGGTTGAAGCAATGAGCCGCGTTTGTATTGAAGCTGAAAAGCAGGTTCTGGCGCGCACGTCTGATCACCGTATTCACCTGAAGTTTTCGCGTGTTGACGAAAGTATTGCCATGGCGGCGATGTATGTGGCTAACCACATGGACATCAAAGCGATTGCATCATTGACTGAGTCTGGCTCGACACCGTTGTGGATGTCGCGCATCAGCTCTGATCGCCCGATCTACGCGCTGACCAATTGCGTTGAAACCCGTCGCAAAGTCACGCTGTACCGCGGTGTGTATCCGGTGGACTTCTCGCTCAAGACCATGGATCACGCCCAGGTAAACAAAGACGCGATCGAAGTGCTGAAAAAGCAAGGCGCGGTGAAAGACGGCGACCTGGCGATCATCACCAAAGGTGACTTGATGGGCGTCAAGGGCGGCACCAACGCGATGAAGATTGTTTGTGTAGGCGATATGGCGTAATTGCCGTCTGCACAGTGTAATTTGATTAAATTTAGTACTGAAAACTAGGAGATCAACATGGCATTAATTACTATGCGTCAATTGCTGGACTACGCGGCTGATCACAGCTTCGGTTTGCCAGCGTTCAACGTAAACAACATGGAGCAGGTTCACGCGATCATGCAGGCTGCCAAAGCTGTAGACGCACCTGTTATCATGCAGGGTTCTGCTGGCGCGCGTTCTTACGCGGGCGAGCCTTTCCTGCGTCACCTGATTTCTGCAGCGATTGAAATGTACCCAGAAGTGCCAATCTGTATGCACCAGGATCACGGTGCTTCTCCTGCCGTTTGTGCACGCTCCATCCAGTCTGGTTTCAGCTCTGTAATGATGGACGGTTCTTTGATGGCCGACGGCAAAACGCCTTCTTCTTACGAGTACAACGTTAACGTGACTCGCGAAGTTGTGAACATGGCTCACGCGTGTGGCGTATCCGTTGAAGGCGAGCTGGGTTGCTTGGGTTCTCTGGAAACCGGCAAAATGGGCGAAGAAGACGGTCACGGCGCTGAAGGCGAGCTGGATCACTCCATGCTGCTGACAGATCCTCAAGAAGCGAAAGATTTCGTTGCCAAGACTGGCGTAGACGCGCTGGCAATCGCTATCGGTACTTCTCACGGTGCATACAAGTTTACACAGAAGCCAACTGGCGAAGTTCTGCGTATCGACCGCATCAAGGAAATCCACGCTGTGATTCCTAACACTCACTTGGTAATGCACGGTTCTTCTTCTGTGCCACAAGAGTGGTTGGAAATCATCAACAACTATGGCGGCGATATGGGTCAAACCTACGGCGTGCCTGTTGAAGAAATCATCGAAGGTATCAAGTCTGGTGTTCGCAAAGTTAACATCGACACTGACCTGCGTATGGCTTCTACTGGCGCAATCCGTAAGCACTTGGCGGAAAATCCTTCTAACTTCGATCCACGTAAGTTCATCAAGGAATCCACCAAAGCAATGGCTGAAATCTGTAAAGCTCGTTACGAAGCTTTCGGTGCCGCTGGTCACGGCTCCAAGATTCGCGCTAAATCTTTGGAAACCATGATCTCCTTCTACAAGTAATCGCAAGATTTTTTGTGGAAAAAAGAAAGCCCCGCAATGCGGGGCTTTTTTTATGGGTTAAATTTCTTGGCAGCTTCTTCTGTTTTTTCGTGATGAGGAAAATCAGAACGTCGCCGACGCTGGTACTGTTGTCTGGGTGAGTCATTGTAGGGATATTTCACATGGCCATAGCGTACCACGAGCACGGTAATGCCCAGCACTAGAATAGCAAGCGAAACGGCAACAAGGCGCCAGTCTTCCATCGCTTTCATATCCAAAATCAGGTAGCGCGCCAGCGCGATCATGCCGATATACAGTGGGAAACGAACGGGCAGTTGACCTGACTGGAAATAATGGCCGACCATGGCTATCACCTCCAGATAGATGAACATCAACAGCAGGTCAGCCAGTGTAACCTTCCCGGTATTGATGATGTGCTGAACTTCCTGGCCGGAGGCAATAACGGTGGCGATAACAATGCCGAATAGGCCGATGCGCTCAATGCCTTCAAGAAGATAGCGGTGAATTGGTGTTTTACGATCCGAGGGACTCATAGTGCGATTTTTTCCTATTACTGCATAAAAATGTGATTAAACGACCGTTTGACACACTCAAAATTCGTGCCGATACTATCCTCGTCAGTTTGGCTTAGCTTGGCCAAATAAGCCACTGAAAGTATGGTTAAGCTCGTGCTAGCAACGGTCGATCTACCGTTACCATTGATCTTATTGGATGCATTGATGTCAGCTGAATTTGCCGCAAAATGGAAGTTACTCCAGGAATCTTATCTCTCCACGATCGGTGAGCGGATTCAGCAGCTGTATCCCCTGTGGCAGAAAGGGATGGAAACAGGCCAAAAAGAGCCTGTTCAGGAGCTATTGCGTCATGTGCATAGCATGGCTGGTTCCGGTGCTACTTATGGGCTGCAGCAGTTGAGTGTAGCGGCTAAGGAGCTGGAGTTGTATGTCGGTGCGCTCCTTAAGGAAAATCGCCCATTCAACGATGCCGAAAATCAGCAGATTACCCGGCAGATTGAGGGCATGTTGCAGTCGACTCAGCAAAAAGCCGAAAATGTGATGCCGATTGGATTGCGCAAAAGTACAGGAATGCTGGATGAATTGCGTGGCACTCGGGCAATGAAAGTGTTGGTTGCCGAGGATGATGCCAGTAACCGTGCACAATTAGTGTTGTTGTTGGAAAGCCTGGGGCATACGGTATTGCAGGCCGCCGATGGCGAACAAGCGCTGGACCTGTTTGAGCGGGAAAGCCCCGAATTAGTGCTGATGGATATTGTAATGCCAAAAATGGATGGCTATCAGGCTGCCGCAAAAATCAAGGCGTGCAACGGAGATGTGTTTATACCGATTATTTTTATTTCGGCGGCTGATGATGAGCAAAGTTTGGTGAGTGCGATAAAGGCGGGCGGCGATGATTTTTTGCTTAAGCCGTACAATCGCGTGGTTTTGCAGGCCAAAATTTTTGCATTACAACGTATCGAGAAATTAAATCGCGAATTGTCCAGATACAAAGCCCGCACCGAGGAAGAAGTTCGATTGGCGCACCATGTGTATGAGTCCATTACCAACCGAAATGATCAGCACATAGAGGGTGTTAGCGTCTGGAGACAGGCGGCAGGTTTGTTTAGCGGTGATCTGGTGTTTTACACCCGTGGTGTTGATGGCATGGTTCATGTGTTCGTTGGCGATTTTACTGGGCACGGGATGGCGGCGGCATTAGGTGGTTTGATCGCTGCTGATGTATTTCATGCCTTGCTTGAAAAAGGTGCAACGCCACACGAAGTTATTGTTGAGTTAAACCGCAAAATGAGCAACTTGATGCCAACCGGGCGTTACTGTGCATGCGCGATTTTGGCATTTGAGCCGGATTCGCGAGAATTATTTGTTTGGAACTGTGGTTTGCCGGATATTTTGATTAAGGATGAACAAGGCGTTCGTCAGTTGAGTTCGAAAAATTTACCGCTGGGCGTGTTGTATTCAGAAGAACAGTTTTATGAGGCCGATGAAGTCTCACTGGGCGAAAATGCCTGTGTTATTGTGTATAGCGATGGCGTTACTGAATCGTTGGATAATGCCGGCAAATTATACAGTGATGAGCGGTTGCTCAGTTTAGTTGGACAAACCCATTTGCAAGGTGAGCCGTTGATGCAATGCATCAAGGATGATGTACATCAGCACATTTCAAATGGCGGTCAATTGTTAGACGATGTGACGCTGCTTGTTATTAAGCCGTGATGCAGGATTTTGCATAAAACAAAAAACCGCCCTCGGGCGGTTTTTTGTTTTTAGCTACGTAGTCTCAGGGGGTCTAGTGGATCAATGTGCTCCATGAATGGAATGTGGCGTTGTTGATTGGTGATTTGATACACCTTGCCAATCCAGTTGTTGAGCACGGCTTCGGCGGTGTCATGCCAGGTGTTATCCAGCCGATCGACAATGAGCTTTTCCGGAAAGACGGGGAGCGGTGTGTTGCTGAGCAGCGCTTTTTCAACGCGCTTGCGATATTCGTCCAGGATGGCTTCGCTTTGTGGACGGAAGTAATTTTGCGGAAACGGTGGATAATCGTGCCGATCGCCTTTGATGAAACGATTAATTTCGCGTTTGTATTCTTTGAGCAAACTGATGGTGTCGTATTCGGGATGGCCCTGGAAATAAACAATCCGGAACAGGTCTTCGCTCACCGCCAAATGCACGCCGCCAACATCGCTTTCTACCAGAACATGCAGCCCCGCAGATTGTAACTGCTGGCGAGTGACTTGGTTAAACCGCGAATGTGGCACGTCAAAGCGAGTGTTGACATCAAACACCAGCGGGTGATCGGTATCGACCACGCGGTGTTCAAACACGCCCCATAATTTGTTGCCCATGTGTTGGCGACGAATGTTGTGGCGTTGCTGCAGTACTGCGTGACTGGCCAGACAGGAGCACAAGGTGGACGTGACGTTTTCGTAGGCCCAGTCAATGACTTCGGTCAACGGTTTCCAGAATGGTTCCAGTGACAAATCGGCTTGACTGATGTTGGCGCCGGTAATAATGAGTGCGTCCAGTCCGTCCTGTTTGAGTTGCTCAAACGATTCGTAATAATCTTCAACATATTGTTGCGCTTCCGCCCCACGTGGCAATTCCTTGAACGTGAATGGATGAATGTAGAACTGCGCAATTTGGTTGCTGTCGTTGACCAAACGGAAAAATTGTCGCTCAGTGGCAGCTAATGCAGCATCAGGCATCATGTTGAGCAAACCGATGTGCAGTTCACGAATATCTTGGTGTTCCGCCGTGTCACGATCAAGAACAGTTTCTCCCTCGGCGCGCAGGCGCTCAAATGTCGGGAGATTGGAATGGGCAATCAGTGGCATGATGGTTCCTTTATTTCCCGGTTGGAGACTGGCGACTAATCGCTGTCTCAATCAGTGCAAGGAAGCTGGCTTCGTCTTTCACTTTGCGAATTTCTTCGGTGGTGACGGTATAGCCGTGCGTCTGTGCAATTTTTTCATAGCGAGGAATGCGTGAATAAAACAGACGCGGAAAAATCCAGCGCACGAAATCATCGGGATCGATCATGGCGACGTATTCCAGCGACTTTTCCGTCATGTAGTTCGCCAGTTGTTCATCGAGAAATGCTTCGCGGTAGTACAGCGGCTTGGGCGCCATTTCTGCGCGGCGAATCAGTTCCTGTTCGTCGTGTTTGGTGGCTTGGATGTACAAAATCAGGGTGTTGTCAGTCAGTGCCTTAAGGGCTTCGTCGTCGTCCAGTTCACAGACGCTACCACCGGCATCGTTGAGGAAATGGTTGTAGTCGTAGATGCGCTGGGCTTTGTGGATAAAATTGGGCACGTCTTTCATGGCCTGAACTTCAGCGCGATGATGTAGTGCCTGACGACGTTTGAATTCGTCTTCGGGAAGTCCGCCCAATTCCGGGTTACCCAGTTTGCCAAGAAAGCTGGAGACCGGCTTGAGATGGTCAACGGTGATGTTGTTGCGGATGTAAATGGAGTCGGACAACAGCAGATCGCGCAAAAACGGAATTTGCATCGCCTGTTCTTTGATATTGTCCAGAATGGCTTCGTCCAGATAGTGAGTGCCAATGCGGTAGTCGCCAGAATAATGAAACCAGTGACTTTGGCGCAGAATATTGGCCAGGTAGGTCTTGCCTACGCCAGACATGCCCAGCAGGGTAATGCATTTGTTTTCCCAGGCGCGAAAACCTTGCAGATCGAATTTCACGTTGAATCCTCAAAACGGCGCGGCGTGAACCGCAGGAATGGCGGCGATTATAGCAGGCTGATGCAAAGGGAGGGAGTTGTGAAAGCCCCACGCCAAGGCGGCGTGGGGCCGGGAAACATTACTTCTTGGCAGGAGCTGCAGGTTCGTCAGGACAGGCGTAGGTCTTAACGAAATGTTCGTAAATGTAGGCACGAACCTGTTTTTTGTCGCGGTCTTTTTTGTCTGCACGGATCTCTTTCATGACCTGGTCGTACATATCACGCGGGGTGACGGTGCCAGGGAGACAGATCAGGTTTTTCTTGATGACGTTTTGCTCTCTCATCAAACTGCTCATCAGCGCGATCCCGCTCAGTGCGCCGCCTACGTAACCTACGCAGGTGCCCGCTTCGATCAAACGCGTCGCAGCGACTTGGGGGGGGGTGTCTTTGTCTGGCTTGGTGAAGGCCGCGTCACACTGCTTCATGAACGCGTCGCCGGTGATGGCCTGTGCACTCAAGGGTAGAAATACGAGCAACAGCAGAGAAAAAACTCTCATGGTTCGGTAGTCCTTTTTCTAGGTTTAGATGTGCCTACATATTACGCCTTAATTGCGGGCTCTCAAGGTGTTTTTGTAAAAATACCCTGCCACCAATGAGATTTTTGCGCATCCGTATTGGTATCTGCCAAAGGCTGTGGCGGTATTTTACTCAATATCCAGCCGGGCAGAGGTTTGCCCTGGCTGATGCCGCAAACCACCCCCAGATTGTTGGGGTCGTAGATTTTGATGAACGAGGGAGAGTGAGGGTCATCGACATAAACGATGCCGCAATAATCGTATGCATGATCTCGCCGGAGTTGGGCATCTAGCTGTTCGATGAAATGTGCCAATTCGGCGCCTTGTAGCGGCGCTGTAGGCAGGGGGTGTGGCGGTTGATAAATCCACCAGCTGTCCGTCTGATCGCGCAGGGTGTGCCACAGGGTTTCCAGTTGCGGCCAGCGCAACATGGCGGTGAAACTGCCATTAAACGCATCAATGTAACGGTTGGGATGGGTCATGGTTCGCACCGGTTGTAAAAAATGTCGTCTTATCAACAAAAAAATCGTGATAAAAAGAGTCGGTTAGCCGCTATCTGAGTATATTCGGGAGCGGTGAGCTTTGACACAGGGGGGGCGTAAGTTCGTTGTGGTAAACTGTGATCCCGTTGGCAAAATTTAGTTTCTCTGGGTGGCGTGCGGAGTGTTTTTGAAGTTGGCAAATTGTCGGTGTTGGCGATGGATTTGGCTGGTTTTGCTGGTGTCAGTTGTGGCCGGCTGCAAGCTGCCGTTTGACAAAACCAAGGACGAGCCGCCGGTCGTTGATAACGCACCCAAGCCACGCATCCCCAATAGCAATGCGGAGCTTTCCTTGCTGACGGTTCGTGGGGGGACGCTCGACAAGACGTTTGCCACCACGGAGTACAACTACAGCATCTCTCTGGTCAATGGTCAGCGCGAATTGTCGTTTTTGCCCTTGCTGGTGGATACCGTCAGTTTTATATCTGTCAGTGATGCTATTTCCACCACTGACTGTGTCAATCTCAATCCTGATGAAAATGTACGTGAATGCGCCCGAATGCTGATTAATGGCACGCCGGTGACGGCGGATATGTACGGTTCCTGGTGGACCTACGCCATGGGTGAGGGCGTCAACACCTCAGTGGAATTTCGGGTGTTTGCCGAGGATGGCAAGTCCAGTAACACCTATACGGTGCTGGTGAGCCGTGCCGCCGCGACCGCCAATGACGCCAGCATTTTTGACCTGCAATTATCCACTGGCCAGATAAACGAGGCGGTGGCAGCGAACCGGTTCGATTACAGTGCAACGGTGGGGTATCTGACCAAGCAAATTCGTATTCGCGCCGTGCCACGGCAGTTTGCCTCCAAAGTGCTGGTCAATACTGTCGAGATGAACCAGGGGCAGTTCAGCCAGTCCATTGCCCTGGCTGAAGGTCTGAACACCATCAATGTTTCCATCATTGCGCCCGATGGCGTGACCGTGAGTGACTACACCCTGGATATCACCCGGCAGACTGCGGCGACGTTTGCCCAGCAGGCCTATCTGAAAGCCTCCGACACAACGACGGGTGACCAGTTTGGTCATAGCATTGCGCTTGAAGGCGACCTGCTGGCTGTTGGCGCGCCGCTGGAGGACAGCGCTGGCGTGGACGGGGTGCAGCAAGACGATTGCGACAAGGAATTGGACAGTAAAAACTGCTCTCCTGATAGTGGTGCGGTGTATTTGTTCCGTAAAAGCGGAGCCAGTTGGGTTCAGGAAGCCTACATCAAGGCTAAATATCCACGGCCAAATGATCAATTTGGTCATAAGGTGTTGATCGAGGGGGGGGATTTGATGGTTTCTGCTCCGTTCCAGGATGCGGGCACCAGCAAACTCATGCCTTATCACGACTGCGATCTAAAAGAAGCGGAACAAGTTAACTGCATGCCCGACAGCGGGGCGGTCTACGAATTTGCCAAGCTGGCTGGCCAGTGGACCCAGGTGGCGTATCTCAAAGCCGTCAAGGTTATGAACGGGGCGGCATTTGGCTGGGATATGGCGCGGGATGGCGATGATTTGATTGTCGGTGAGCCCTATGAAAGCTCATCGGTAGCCAGTGCCACGCAGCGTATTTTCCAGGATGTTTTTCAACTAGAGGCCAACATTTCGACGGGGGATCGTAGTCGCAGTGGCGCGGCATTGGTGTACCTGAAGGAGAACGGCGTCTGGAAATGGCGCGCCTACATCAAGGCCGATACGCCGGCGAAAAACGATTTGTTCGGCTGGTCGGTGGCGATTCAAGCTGAAAACGCCCAGCTCAATCTGCCGACCACGGTGGCGGTGGGCCAGCCATATCTGGATTTGACCACTGGTGAGAACGTTGGCGGAGCCTACGTGTATTCCAGGGTGGGCAACGCCTGGTCCAAGCAGGCGCTGGTGATGGCCGAACAGCCTTGTCCGCACGACTTGTTTGGCAGCCAGGTGGCTCTGTCATTTGACACCTTGCTGGTTGGTGCGCCGCTGGAGGATGGTTTGGTGACGGACACGGCGGCCACGGTTTGCGACGCTAAACTTGGGAATGGCAACGGCGCGGTGTATGTGTTTGAGCGTGCCGGGGCCAACTGGTTGCCCCAGGCCTACCTCAAGGCGAGCAACGGCGACGATCTGGACCAGTTTGGTTCGGCGATAGCGCTGGATGGTGATACTGCGGTCATCGGCGCTCATTTTGAGGATAGTGTCGCGATTGGCGTCAATGGCAATGCCAGCTCCAATACGCGGTACGACAGCGGGGCGGCCTATGTGTTTACCCGTGCCTCCTCCATCTGGACCCAGCGGCTTTATCTCAAGGCGAGTAACACCGGCGCGGCGGATATTTTTGGTCGCCGTTTTGCCCTGGATGGACAGAATCTGGCGATTTCGGCGCCCGCCGAGGCCAGCAGTGCCACCGGGATCAATGGAACCCAGACTCTCGACGATGCGCCGCTCAGTGGCGCGCTCTATCTCTTCCGTTAGTTTCCATTTGCTACCAGCTAAAGTGCTGGGGGTCTGCCAACGTCGACACCGTGATGCGCGGCGGGTATCATAGCGCCGTTTTGGCGTTAATTTTGTCTGTTCAATAATCCTCTATTAATACTGTGTGATTAGACTGAACCATCTGCCAAGATAATGGCGCTTCTTGTGTGGCCATTTTTTGATGTAACTGCTTGAATATTGGCAAATTACGGATTGAGTATGCGGTTTAGTCCCGGTTCGGCGAGTTTGTCGCCTTCATTGTTTTCCCGCCTGTTGTCCCTCTTCATGCTGATCTGGCTGGTCGCTTGTGGTCAGGGAACGCCTGGAGTGCAGCAGCGCGCCAATGCCAACCTGTTGGACATGCAGGTGATGGAGGGCAAGGGCAGTTGGTACTTTGATTACGAACTGAGCCGCGACCGTAGCGATTATCGATTGATGGTGGATTCCAGCCAGGATCAATTGGTGCTGGTGGTCAAGCCTGAAGACATTGATGCCATGGTGGAAATCAATGGTCAGGACAACATGGCAGGTCGTGCGTTCGCCATCGCCTTGGAGTTTGGTCAGAACACCCCCATCGAAATCGTCGTAACCGCCGCTGATGGCTCGACCCAGCGCGTGTACACCGTGACTGTCTTGCGCCCCAATAACCGCAGTGCCCAGTTGCAAAGCCTGCGAGTGGAGGCTGCGGCCAGTTTGCCGCTGGCACCGAACTTTAGCCCCGATGTGCTCAACTACAAACTGACTGTGCCCTATGGTCAGAGCAGTGTCAGTGTGGTGTTTACTGCTCACCCACAGGCGGCAGTGCTGGTGGACAATCAACCGGTGGAGTCCGGCAAAATCAGTCCAGCCAAGATGCTGCAAGTGGGCAGCAACTATATCCAGATTCTGGTGCGTGCCCAGGATGGCATCAGTACCCAGAGCTACAACATCGAAATCATCCGCGAAGGCAGTAACGCTCACAAGCAAAATGACCGCCTGCAGTCGTTGCAGGTGGACGGATTTGGCCTGGACAAACCGTTTCAACCGGCCCTGAGTAGTTACCGCGTTAACGTGGGTAACAGTGTCAGTTCGATCACGGTTCAGCCCGTGCCACAAAATGAACTGGCGACTGTCACGGTCGATGGCCGGGCGGTGGATGGCGGCGCGGCATCGGTGCCGCTGCAGTTGGGTACGCAGAACGTGATCGTTAAAGTCGTTTCCGAAGACGGCAAATTCGAACGCGAATACATCCTCACGGTCACCCGCCAGTTGCGCATCGAGGCGCGGTTGCAAAGTCTGTCTTTGACGGCGGCGAACAAATTACTCGATTTTGGATTTAGCAGTGAGATCAGCAGCTATGACCTGAGCGTGCCCAACTCGGCGACCAGCATCATGCTGCACCCCAAGGCGGTGGACGCTGATGCGTTGATCGAGATTGACGGCAAGGTGGTGGTTAATGACACCAATGCCAATGTGGCTCTGCCCAATGTGGGCGTGCAACAGGTTCTGGTGACGGTCAGCGCTCAGGATCGATCCGTTCGCCGCAGCTATGTGCTCAACGTCAATCGTGTGCCGCTGACCAACGTCAAACTACGCAGCCTGGAATTGCCGGCGGATTTGCAATTTAGTTTTTCACCTGCGGTGACAGAATATGCAGTGACTGTCCCTTTCGAGCGCGACAATCTGGCGCTGACCGCCATGCTGGATGATGCCTCGTCCAGCTTGAAGATCAACGGTGCAGCCTTGCCCTCCGGGCAGAGCACCGACTACCTCAGTCTGGTGGTGGGCAGTAACCGCATCGAATTGCTGGTGACCGACAAATACGGTTTCGATCACAACAGACTGAGGT